>Ga0308389_1002816_pt1 | contig 10565 bp, 13 predicted proteins | sample Hotspr2Sample148_FD_202362 | JGI IMG/M metagenome (GOLD analysis project Ga0308389, IMG submission 202362) | Hot spring phototrophic mat microbial communities from Mushroom Spring, Yellowstone National Park, Wyoming, United States - 20040719_148 ... | reverse complement strand
TTGTGTTACCTTGAGTTTGCAGGAAAGGGTTAAGGTTTGGGTCATAGCTCTATTATGATTCATCAGAGCGCATTCCTCCCGACCCCAGTGCGGGGCTCCTGCGCTGGTAAGCTGAATAAACTGTTTGTCCAGTCTCCCAATCTAGAGTATTGGAGTTTCTCCAATGACCCTTTCTGGGGGTAGCAGTCATCATTTAGCCAGATAGTATATTCTGCTCCTTGGGCGATCGCATATTTCATGCCCATACAAATTGCTCCTGTCCACCACAGATTGCCATCGCCTTTGAGTATGTGTACTTGGGGAAATCGGTGGAGCCGTCATCTACCACAACTACCCTAAACCTAGCAAGATCACCGTTTTTCTCCAAGTTATCTAGGCATTTCAGGGTGATGCTTTTGTGGTTGTGCACTGGGATAATGATGAAGGCGTTGTATTGCATCAGCTTGAAAAATTGTTGCTTACTGTTGCAAAGTTGAGAATGTAATCTTAAGTATCTACCGATCTTGGGAACTAATGTTAGTATGCCATTAGTTGCGCTCTAGTTTGTGCTGTGACACCCATTGCTCTGCCTCGCCACCGCCCTAGGCTATCGCCAATCTCTGCCCACGATGATCGTCTCAGGATTTTTTCTGGCTCAGCTAATGTCCCTCTAGCCGAAGAGATAGCAGAGTATTTGGGGATCAGCCTTGGACCCATGGTACGCAAGTCGTTTGCCGATGGGGAAATCTATGTTCAGGTGCAAGAGTCCATTAGGGGCTGTGATGTGTATCTCATTCAGCCTACCTGCCGCCCCGTCAACGATCATTTGACTGAACTGCTAATTATGATCGATGCCTGTCGCCGTGCCTCTGCCAGACAGATCACAGCGGTTCTGCCCTACTATGGCTATGCCAGAGCCGATCGCAAAACGGCGGGGCGTGAATCCATTGCCGCCAAATTGGTGGCAAATCTGATTGTGCAGTCAGGAGCAGACCGCATAATTGCCATGGATTTGCATTCGGCACAGATTCAGGGATACTTTGACATTCCTTGCGATCATGTCTATGGTGCTCCTGTGATTTTGGATTATTTGCGGCAGAAGAACCTGCCTGACGAAATTGTGGTAGTTTCCCCTGATGTGGGGGGGGTCGCCCGCGCTAGAGCCTTTGCTAAGAAGTTAAATGACTGCCCTCTGGCAATTATCGACAAGCGCCGCCAAGAACACAATGTAGCGGAAGTGATGAATGTGATTGGTGATGTCAAGGGCAAGATCGCCATACTGGTAGATGACATGATTGATACCGCTGGTACTATTACAGAGGCGGGCAAGGTATTGAGACAGGTGGGGGCGAAACAGGTCTATGCCTGTGCTACCCATGCAGTTTTTTCCCCGCCAGCGATTGAGCGGTTGTCCCAAGGGGTATTTGAGGAAGTGATTGTCACCAATACTATTCCCATCCCCTCGGACAGTCGTTTCCCTCAACTGCGGGTGCTGTCTGTAGCAGAAGTGCTGGGGGAGACTATCTGGCGGGTACATGAAGATACCTCAGTAAGCAGTATGTTCCGCTGATAAATTACTCAATTCCCCTATTGCCACCGTAGTATAGATAGTAGTATAGATGCAAATACTAAAGCTGTGGGTATTCTGTGGAACTATCGCTCAAGTGTGAGTATGCCATTCTGGCGTTGATGGAGCTTGCCAACCATTACGGGCGGGATCAGCCTTTACAAATCAAACAAATCGCCAGCCTGCAGAACATCCCCGATCGCTACCTAGAGCAGTTATTGGCTACGCTGAAACGGCAGGGTTTGGTCAAAAGCCAGCGGGGTGCTAAGGGGGGCTATACTTTGGCAAGGGAGCCGTGGCAGATCAGTGTGTTGGACATCATCCGATCCGTGGAGGGGAATGATCCCTTTTTACCGCACAGGAACAATGGGCAAGTGGTTTCGGCGGCTGTGGAAGCAGTGCTAGAGGTGTGGAGTGTGGCGCAGAAGGCGGCAATGGATTATTTAGCGGAATGCACTCTCAAAGACCTATGCGAGATGGAGAAACAACGGCGGCATGTTTCAGGAATGTACTACATCTAGGCTAGAGCAGGCGATCGCCTGAATCCCCATCAAACAGATAGAGGTGAGAGGCAGGGAAACTGACCCAGATTTTAGTCTCCAGTGGCAGATGGCACAGGTGACTAGGGACTTGAATGTGTATCCACTGGGTTGGGTCTTCAGGCAGACAAGCCCTGAGAATGGTGGTATTGCCCAGTGGCTCCCGTAGGATCACCTGCATAACCAAGCTGTTGGGACTGGGAGTAGTACTCCACTCTAGGTGCTCACAGCGGATACCCAACTTTAGATTGCTGGGCAATTGCCAGCCCTTGGTCAACTTAGGACAGGGGAAATACTGCTCTCCCACACAGATAAGACCATCCCTAAATCGGGCAGTAAGCAGGTTCATAGGGGGATTCCCGAAGAAACTGGCCACCATTAGGTTGGCAGGTTGTTCATAGATTTCCAGTGGTCTGCCAATCTGCTGAATTCTCCCTTGGTCTAGCACCACAATTTGATCGGCGAGGGTCATTGCTTCGGTTTGGTCATGGGTGACATACACCGTGGTAATGCCAATGTGCTGGTGCAGTAGTTTCAGTTCTGCCCTAGTGCTATCCCGCAGTTGGGGATCAAGGTTGGATAGGGGTTCGTCCATTAGGAAAATCTGGGGTGCACGGATGATGGCTCTACCTAGGGCTACCCTCTGCTGTTGCCCTCCTGAAAGCTGGGCAGGCTTGCGATGCAGTAAATGTTCAATTTTCAGGGACTTGGCTACCGCAGTGATGCGATCGCTGATGGTGCGCTGATCCATGCCGCGCATTTTCAAGCCAAATCCCAGATTCTCTGCTACAGTCATGTGAGGATAGAGAGCGTAGTTTTGGAAAACCATTGCCACATCCCGTTGGCGGGCAGGAATCCCATTCACTAGGCGATCGCCGATCCAAAGATTGCCCGTGGTGGGGGTCTCCAGTCCAGCTATCAACCTGAGAATGGTAGATTTGCCACACCCTGAAGGACCCACCAGTACCCAAAATTCCCCGTCGGGAATTTCCAAGTTAATATCGGACAAAACCGTCCGCTCCCCCCAGCTTTTGCTGATGCCCTCTAGTCTCAGTTCTGCCATTGGTTCTAGTTAGTCAAAGGAGTTAGAAGCACTACCGCATGGGTGGCGATCGCCTCTCCTCTGCCTACCGCATCCAAGCCCTCATTGGTTCTTGCCTTGACACTCACCCGCTCCACAGGCAAGTTGAGTGCTGTACTGAGAGATTCACGGATGGCGAGCAGATGGGGTTTTAGCTTGGGCTGTTCCGCAATAATCGAAGTGTCAATGTTGACAATTTGCCACGACTGGGCAGACACCATCTGGTGCACTACCTTTAATAAAACCATACTGTTGGCATTGTGCCATTGGGGATCGCTGGGCGGGAAATAGTGTCCAATGTCTCCTAGGGCTAGCGCCCCCAGCAGGGCATCCATAATAGCATGGGTTACCACATCAGCGTCGCTGTGTCCCAACAAGCCGCGGTCATAGGGGATGAGAACCCCGCCTAGCACCAAAGGGCGATCGCTCACCAAGCGATGAATGTCATAGCCCTGACCGATGCGGATCATTCGCCCACCACAAACCGCACAAAACGGCGCACCCTCACATTTTCATTTAGCCTAGCGGCAGTCTGTTTTACCAGCTCATCCACCGTAATACTCTGATCCCGAATGTAGGGCTGATCCAACAGGCTCATTTCCTTCAGGCGTTTCTCCACCCGCCCTTGGACAATTTTTTCGCGCACCGCAGGGGGTTTACCTGCTAGGTCTGCCTTTCCTGACTCAATTTCTAGCTCCTTCTGCTTGATCTCCTCGGGAATATCCGCTACGCTTACGTATTCTACATTAGGGCAAGCGGCAATCTGTTTCGCCACACTGTCTGCCAGTTCCTTCAATTCCTCACGGCGCGCCACAAAATCGGTCTCGCAGTTGATCTCCACTAGTACCCCTATCCGACTGCCGAAGTGGATATAGCTATGCACAATACCTTCCGCTGTTACCCGAGATGCTTTCTTTGCCGCCGAAGCCAAGCCCTTTTGCCGCAGGTATTCTATCGCCTTAGTAAAGTCCCCGCCTGTTTCCATGAGTGCCTTCTTACAGTCTTTAACGCCTGCACCCGTTCTACTGCGTAGCTCTTGTACCTGTTGGGGAGTAATGTCTTCCATTGGTTTCTCTTGACTACAAGTTTGCAACAAATGGCTTGATTGTATCATTTTCTAAACCACTAAATCCTCTAGGGCATGGAGATTAGTAATACACAAGCTATCCTGATCCCCATGCCTGACGATGATTTGCTTGCGCTCAAATTTACCCAACACCCGCGTTACCGTTTCCCGTGCCAGCCCACTGAGGCTACTTAGTTCACGGTGCGTCAAGTTAGGAATTTCTACCCCTTGGGGGCTTTTTGTGCCCTGCCCTTCCGCCAAAAATAGTAATACATCAGCTACTCGTGCTGTACTATCAGCCTCTCGCAGACGCAGGCGGCGGTTCACTTGGCGCAAACGGCGCGCCATCAGCCGTGCCAGATTGATCCCCGCCCGTGGTTCTGTCTCCAGTAACTGCATAAAATCTGTCGCAGGCAGACTGCCAATGGTAGCGGCAGTCAAAGTAATCACATCAGTAGAGCGGGGCACACGGTCGAGCGCCGCCATTTCCCCAAACATTTCCCCCAATCCCAGCACATTCAGGGTTACTTCCTTACCCTCCAGATTGTAGGTGCGTACTTTTACCCAGCCTGAAAATATCAAGTAAACAGAGTTGCCCCAGTCATTTTCCAGCAGGATCACTTGATCGGGGGGATGGTGCCGTGTAACCAGATTGGCAGTTGCCTTTGCCACCACTGCTTCTGGCAGTCCTGCAAAGAGCTTAGCAGAAGCAATCATCTGCTGAGATGCTTGTTTGGCATCTTTGGGGTCTGGCATCTGGTAACTGTCAGAGCGGCTATTGCTTTAACAGTATCTCATGAATTTTTACAGCAAGGGACTGTGGCTCGTCTGAACTATCTCTGAGGAGGGTAATTTCTTCTACCTCTGCATCAGATAAACCCAACAGGCGGATCAGACGCTGAAAAGCGGCGGCTTCCTCGAGGTTGATTTTGGGTTCTTCAGGTCGGCGGCGGCTGGCATTGATTACCTGATAAGCCAACTGCGCCACTAACTTGCGATCCTCTGGGTTGATTTGAGGGATCACTTCTTCTAGGGGGAGGTTCTGCCCCAAATACTCCTTGAGCCTTGCTTTGAAACGCTCTTGCTGGTCAGGGCTGGTTTGGGAGGAAAATAGCAGAGCAAATTCATCCAGCATGAGATTTATTTCATCTGGCTCTAACACCCCATCCGCCCATGCCATGGCAGTGACCGCCCGCAATATATCCATTTGGCGCGGTGAAATGGGGGGAGGTAATTCCGTATTCATAAATGCCCCTCTACTGAGCTTGAACTTGCAGTTTAGCACAAGGGCGGTTGCAGTTCAGGTTTGTTAATAAATGCTAACTAACCACTGTCCTAACACTATAAATACAGGATTGGCTTCTGTGCCCAAAACATTGACCCTAACTTGGTACATCCCAGGCGGGGGGTTGGTGCCTCCCTCGGAGATGATCTCCAGTTCTTGTCCAGCGGCGGCGGGGATAGGTGAGTGAAAAACAATGCGCACACTACCCCCTTCTTCATCCACTAGCATTTCCCTGATGGCATATTCTGCTTGACTGCGACGGTTGCGCACACTGAGGCGATCGGGGTGGAAAATGCTAGCCATCTCCCTCGGGTAGATGATCTGCAACTCTGCGACAGCCCTATTTCTTGGCAGAGGAGCGTAGAAGTTGATAAAGTTTTGGGCGGCACGGGGGCGCGAAGTGCGTATTCTGTAGGCTAAGACATTGTCCCGTGGTCCAAAAATGACCACATTGTTTTGGGCAAACAATGGCAAGCCTATTCCCCACAGGAAACAGGCAGTGAGTGCAAGTTTGGATAGTTTCATGAATGCCTAACTGAAATTGCTTGAGCTATGGACGGCAAACTGAGGCTAGAGTTCCCCCTATGTGGCATTTAGTTACTTTGATTGCGATATTTTTGTAACTCTGCCTTGAGTTGGGCTATCTCAGCCCGCAGGTTGTCAATTAGTTCTTGAATGTCCTCGGTGGTTTGGGGTGTACCACTCTGTTGCTGGGCTTTGGCGAGGACTGTCTCTACAAATTCCCGCAGGTTTTGCCTCTGCTGGGCATCAAACTTGGCGATCACACTGAGCAAATCGGTCAAGCTGTCTGCCAGTTTTTCAGTGAGCGCCTCGGCGGTGGCACGACCGACAAAGAAGGCATGGGTTACAGGGTTAGTCATGGGAGTTAGGATGAACTAGCAAACTTATTTTAGCTCAGGTTTTGACTGAGGCTAGGCTGGTTCTGGTTCCAAAGAGGCGATCGCATCGGGGATTTCCGCACTGGGGGCAGTAAACTGCCCTGTGAGTACGAACTCGAGGCGCAGTTTGAGCCAGCGGATGAAATGGGGATCGGTGGAGATCACGGCGGCGCAGGGCTGAGGACATTGCCCCTTGAACTGCACCATGCTGGGAGCCTCCAAAAACGCAGGGGACTTGACGAACCAGAAGTCCTTCACCTTACCCCGCTCGAGGTAGTTTCTCTCCCGCTCGCGCAGGGATTCCTCTAGGGGTTCCTGCTCGCAGAGGAATTTTTGACTGGCAACCACAAAGTAGTAGGTCTGAGGCTGGGTCATAGGTTTACAAGCCGCAACTTAAGGAAATGCATCTAAGGAATATTTAGCTCAGTCTGGTACTTGACTAGTAATATTGCTTAACAGGTTACAAGAGTAGCAAACAACATAAATATAAAATCATTATTAAGCGATCCCCATTTTTTTTTCACTCAAGTAAGAATGTAATTGTCAATCGGGATCAGCCTATATAAAGATCCTGACCATAAATAAGGATATACAGAGCGATTTATTTTTCTCTATAAAGGGGTAGTAAATTTATTTACTGCCCTTATTTTTTTACAGTGGTCAGTAAGTCTTTCTAAGTATTTGTACTTAGAAGGAAGCTGGGATCATGTAAGACTTTGTAACAAAACCCTGAGTCTTTGCACAGATAGGGGAGCGGGATTGGTAGTAGTTTTTGCTTTTGATCCCCGAATTGCAGACATAGCACAGGAACGGCAAAATTTTTCTGCCATTGGGGAGCGGCGCCATTGTCTCTCACTTCCAAGGTGAAGTCCAGAGCTTTGGGGTCTGTTGGTCAGTTTTGCTGCTAGGGGACAACAGTGTAAAGAATGAGACGCATTGCTAGCTCAAGCGGATTCTGGTTTGGGTAGGGCGGAGGGGTGCTGAATAATTTCGGCGGTAGAGAGTTTTTCTACCATGGACTTGGTGATGCGACATTTCCCTACATCTTTGCGGGATGGTACTTCATACATGATGTCGAGCATCAACTGCTCAACTATGCCGCGCAGTGCCCTTGCCCCTGTTTTGCGCCTGTAGGCTTCCTTGGCGATCGCTCTGATTGCCTCAGGTTCAAACTCCAACTGCACATTGTCCATGCGCAGTAACTTTTGGTACTGCTTGAGCAGAGCATTGCGGGGTTCGGTGAGGATTGCCATTAGGGCAGACTCATCTAGGGGATCGACCACAGCGATCACAGGCACTCGACCGATAAACTCGGGGATCATGCCAAACTTCACCAAGTCTTCGGGTTGCACTTGCTTGAGAATGTCGGCGGTGCGCCGCTCTCTAGGCTGGAGGTCTCCCTGCTGAATGAACCCCATGGACTTCTTGCCAATGCGCTGTTCTATGGTTTTCTCCAGTCCCACGAAGGCACCGCCACAGATAAACAGGATGTTTTTGGTATCTATCTGAATGCAATCCTGATAAGGATGCTTGCGTCCTCCTTGGGGAGGTACATTGGCTATGGTGCCCTCTAGCATTTTCAGCAGTGCCTGCTGTACTCCCTCGCCAGAAACATCCCGAGTAATGGATGTGTTTTCACTCTTGCGGGCAATTTTGTCAATCTCGTCAATGTAAACAATGCCCCGCTGGGCGCTTTCCACATCTAGGTCTGCTACTTGCAGTAGCCTAAGCAAGATGTTTTCCACATCTTCCCCCACATAGCCTGCTTCCGTAAGGGTGGTGGCATCGGCTACGGCAAAGGGCACATCGAGGAGTTGAGCGAGGGTCTGAGCTAAAAGGGTTTTGCCGCAACCCGTAGGACCTATCAACAAAATGTTGGACTTTTGCAGTTCCACATTGTCGTCGGGTAGAACAGGCTTGCTACCCCTAGAGTTTGCGGGCTGTAAAAAACAAAGCCGTTTGTAGTGGTTATACACTGCCACCGCTAGCACTTTCTTGGCTTCATCTTGACCCACCACATGTTCATCCAGATAGCGCTTGATGTCACGGGGTTTGGGAATTTGATTGAAGTTGAAACTAGGGGTAGTTTTGGCTTTGCGCTTGTCGGGGACGGGTTCTCGACGGGGGGGAGCATTAAATAGCTCTTCGTCCAAAATCTCATTGCACAGCTCAACGCATTCATCGCAGATGTAAACCCCAGGTCCTGCAATCAGCTTGCGTACCTGTTCTTGAGATTTACCACAGAATGAACATTTGAGGTGGTTGTCGTACTTGGCTGGCATAGGCACTCTGCAGGGTAACAGGGAATTAAGCTGAGTTGCACCTGAAGCAGGGGAAAGCTAGTGAAATTAAACCATATTCTGGAAAAATGCCTGAGGCTGGGGAAGAGCCACTGGCATACTTCCCTATCTCTGCTTGCTCAAGGAGAGGCGGGATCATTGCTCCCTGGTTGTGCAGTGGTTGAGTCATGGGGGTCTGGCTTTGCTGGCACATACTCTATACTACTTTGGGCCAATAGCCAAGCTACGACTTTCTCTACCAGTAGCTCGCTGTTGATGGTTTTAGCAACCTCAACTAGATCAACTTTTTTGCGGTCAATGTGGGGGAGCACTTGCTCCATGCCCTGATTGAATTCCTCTGGCTCTACCGTGATGTCTTCTAGTGCGGCAATTTTGGCGAGCGCCATTGACCGCTTGACTCGGGCGATCGCTTCTGGTTCAGCCATTTTGCGGATTTCCTGAAGTGTTTCCCTATTCAGCAGTTGCTTGAATAGTTTTTCATCCACTTGCCCGTGCAGGTATTCCAACCGCTGGCGCACCAAAAAGTCCACTTCTTTCTGCACCATACTTTGGGGCGGTTCCACCTTGACTTGGGCAATCAGGGCATCATACAGGGCAAGCTGGGTGTTGCGCTCAGTCTGCCGCTGGGCTTGCTCTACTGCCCGCTGGTCTAGGAACTGCCGCAGTTCTGCCATGGTCTGCTTTTCACTGATGGATCGAGCAAATTCATCATCTAGGGGGGGCAGTTCCCGCATTTTCAGGTCGTTGAGGGTTACCACATAGCGCACCTGTTCTGAGTCTTCAGCATCCCTCAGGGTTTTAGGCAGGGGAGCAGTGATTTCTCGGGTTTCGCCTACCGCTGTTCCCACTAGGGCATGGACAACTTCGGGGATAAAGCTGTCGGGGTCTAGGTCAACCTGTAAGTCTTTTTGGCGCAAAAATTCTAGTTCACTGCCAGTGGCGACATCATAAACTTGCATGTCCAGCACGGCTACATCTCCCAACTGGGCGGGGCGGTCTTCAATGGGAACTAGGGTGGATTTGCGCAGGCGGTATTCGTGTAGGGTGCGATCGGTACTGGCAAGGTCTGGCTCTGCTTTGACTACTTGCAGTTTCAGCCCCTTGTATGTCAGTTCAAACTCGGGTAATACATCCACCAACAGAGCAAAGTTAAAGTCTTGCCCCGCCTGAAATTCTTGCAGTAGCTCTGAGGCTTGCTTCTCCAGTTGGAATTCCCCAACGATATGCAAATCGGAGTGGGTTTTGAGGATTTCCTTTACGGATTCCTCTACCAGTTCCTCAAAGACACTGGCTTTGATATTCTCCATGCCTGTCTGGCGCAGTACCAGTTCATGGGGGGCTTTGCCTTTGCGGAACCCTGGGATTTGCACACTGCGCACTATTTTTTGCACTGTACGGTCGTAGATGGCTTGGGAAGTACTCCCCTCTACGGTGATCGCCAGCTTCACTTGGCTATCGGATAGTTTTTCTAGGGTGATTTTCATAAACTGTGTAGCTAGTTCTTATGAGGATTTGCCCTTGGGCGGAAACATCAGGGTAGCTTTGAGGGGCTTGGGCGGGGGGGGCACAGCCAAAGGATCACTGAGAGTTTCTTCTTGAGTCACTGGTTCCTCATGGCGCTCATCTACCCGAATTTGCAGTTTTGGACCTGTGGTGGCAAGGCGAATGATCATGCCGTCTACCACTCGCATCCTGTCGATGGGCTTGCCGTCGACGAAAGTGCCATTGGCGCCGTTGTTTATTATCTCCCAGTACAGAGGTTGGCGCAAAATTGTCAGGTGGCGACGGGAAACCACTGAGCTATACAATACCACATGGTTATCATTGGCTCGCCCAACATGTATTTCTC
>Ga0308389_1002815_pt1 | contig 10566 bp, 3 predicted proteins | sample Hotspr2Sample148_FD_202362 | JGI IMG/M metagenome (GOLD analysis project Ga0308389, IMG submission 202362) | Hot spring phototrophic mat microbial communities from Mushroom Spring, Yellowstone National Park, Wyoming, United States - 20040719_148 ... | reverse complement strand
CGACACCGTCGGCGACCCGTTCAAGGACACCACAGGTCCCAGCATGAACATCCTCATCAAGCTCATGAGCATCGTCGCGCTGGTGTTCGCGCCGCTGTTCAAGGGCTAAGGCGTGTCGGTGGGCAAGTACGCCGCTTGCCCACCCCCGCATGGATGGAATCCCGCAATTCTTTCAGGTCGCGAACGCTGCGAGTTGGGCTATACTATACGCGAATTGCTGTGTGAACTGACAGCAGAGGAGGCAAGGACGATGGCGCGTACACTTCTGGCTTTGGCATGCATGTGGCTGATGCTCAGCGGCGGCTGGGCGCAACGGCTGGTCTGGTTGGGGCAGTTGCCAGGCGGCTTGGATAGCGAGGCGTGGGGCGTCTCGGCGGACGGCACGGTGGTCGTCGGCACAGCCAGAAACTCCAACGGCTTCCCACGGGCGTTCCGCTGGACGGAATCGGACGGAATGCAGGACTTGGGCACGCTGGGCGGCGTGTTGTCTAGAGGCAACGCGATTTCCGCCGACGGGCAGACGATTGTCGGCTACAGCAGCAACCAGCGAGGAGAACTCGTTGCGTTCCGCTGGCGCAACGGGCAGATGACCGCGCTGGGCACGCTTAGCAGCGTGGTGTGGGGCGAGGCGTATGGCGTCTCGGCGGACGGCGCAGTGATTTCGGGGCACTCGTGGTGGGGCAGCAACTTCCGCGCGGCGCGCTGGCAGGGCAATACCGTCACGAATCTGGGGACGCTGCCAGGCGCGATTGCCAGCCGCGCGTGGGGCGTGTCGGGCGATGGGCAGGTGATTGTCGGCGCGTCGTTTTTCGCGGGGTCGGGCTTGCCCGAAGCGCGCGCCGTGCGCTGGCAAGGTACAACAATCCAGCAGCTGGGCGAATTGGCGGGCTACCGTCGCAGCTGGGCGTTCGCCGCCTCGCATGACGGCTCGGTGATTGTCGGCTTCGCCTACGCCGACAACGAAAGCGCGCCGTCCACCAGCATCCGCTGGGTGAACGGGCAGCCGCAGAATCTGGGCTGGCTGCCGCTGAATGGCGCGGACGGCAGCATCGCCTACGGCGTGTCGGGCGACGGCTCTGTCGTGGTCGGCAACTCGGACGGGCGCGCCTACCGCTGGACAGAAACGCGCGGGATGGAGAACCTGAACACGGTATACGCCAGCCTGCTCGCGGACGGCTCGCAACTCTACTCGGCGCAGGCACTCTCGGCGGACGGGCGGTTTATCGTCGGACGGGGCTACAACGCCGCGACCGACCGACGGGAAGCCTTCCTACTGGACACGGCGACCTGCACGGCGCACAACGGTGATGTTGACCGCAACGGCTGCGTCGATGACGCTGACCTGTTGGCGGTGTTGTTCGCCTTTGGGCAGACGGGCGCGGGTCTTGGCAGGGTGGATGTCAACTGCGACGGGCGCGTCGACGACGCCGATTTACTGCAAGTGCTGTTCGCGTTTGGCAGTGGGTGTTGAGGGCAGCGAAAGTCGAACGAAAAGGCAATTTGATGTGCAATTTGGCAGCACATGCGCCTTTACCCCTTGACATTTGGGAAAAACCATGCTATAATTAGGTTACCCAAAGGAAAGGGCGCATTCAAGCCCAGACATTACTTAAAATCATGAGGAGGTAACAAGAAATGCATCTGAACAGGCTCTCTCGGGTTGATAGTCGTTCGTTTCAGCGACTGCGCTACGCGCTTGCGTTGCTCACACTTTCTGCGAACTGCGCTTTGCTTCACTCAGCGTTTGGACAGGGTATCCCCGATATTCACTGGATGGCTGGCGCCCACACAGACACTGTACGTGCCGTTGCTTTTTCTCCCAATGGTGAACTGCTCCTTTCAGGCAGCTATGACTACTCTGCCCGTCTGTGGCGCACCTCTGATGGAGCTTTGTTGAGAACGCTGTTAGGGCATACCTATTATGTGTACAGCGTTGCCTTCGCTCCTAATGGAAACCTTGTCGCTACTGGCTCAGGAGACGGTACGGTGCGCCTCTGGCGCATTCCAGAGGGGACTCCATTCCGAACCTTGAATGTATCAGGCTCGGTTCGCGCCGTTGCCTTTTCTCCCAACAGTGCGCTTCTTGCTAGTGGGTCAACGGACTATAGAGTGAGAATATGGCGCGTCTCTGACGGTGCCTTGCTACGCACATTAGACGGTCATACAAATTATGTGTACGATGTAACTTTCTCGCCGAACGGAAATCTAATTGCGTCTGTAGGCGCAGACCGTACTATTCGGATTTGGGATGCGAACAGCGGTAATCCGCTACGCACTATTAGCAACGCCCATACCTCAGAAATCTTGTCAGTGCGCTTTTCTCCTGACGGTACGCGGCTCATAACGGCTGGCTCAGACAATCTCATTCGGATTTGGAATGTTGCTGACGGCGCGCAAATTCGCACCTTGTCTGGGCATCAGTCGACGGTCTATCGCGCTGAGCTTACCTCAGACGGTGCTAAGATAGTCTCCACCTCAGCCGATTACACGGTTCGCGTGTGGGATGCTGGCACAGGGGTTCAAGAGACCGTCATGTTTGGGCACCTGAACTGGATAGGCGGATGCGCAATAGCCCCGAACAACCAAACCATCGCTACAGGAAGCGCAGACTTCACAATTAGGTTCTGGAATATCACGGGCGGCGAACCTACCCGCACACTAACAGGTCATACACAGCGCATCAACGCAGTTGCCTTCTCTCCGAACAGCCAACTGTTCGCCTCTGGAAGCGCGGACCAGACTATCCGTCTCTGGCGTGTTTCTGACGGAGCCTACCTCGGAGACTTTGTCGGTCATACAGGTTCAATTGAATGCCTCGCATTTGCTCCCAATGGGAATCTTTTAGCAAGTGCAGGAAGTGATCGCAACCTGATACTATGGGATGTATCAACCCGAGAGCCTGCGCGAGTCATTAATGCACACTTAGACCGGGTGAATAGTCTGGCGTTCTCGCCGAACGGTCAACTTATAGCGACGGGTAGCAGCGACCGATCTGTCCGTTTATGGCGCGTGTCGGATGGTACCCGACAACGGATATTGACGGGTCATACGAGCAGCGTAAATGCTGTGGCGTTCTCGCCAAACGGCGAACTAATCGCTTCTGGCTCTTCAGACGTTCGTATCTGGCGTGTCTCAAATGGGCAGTTGGTACGCACTCTCTCGACCTCTTCCTACGCTGTTCTCACAGTACGCTTCTCACCTGATGGGAGCTTAATTGCAGCAGGTACAACAAACAACGATATTCGAATTTGGCGTGTTGCTGACGGATCTCCAGTGCGTACCTTGAGTGGTCATCCTTTGGATGTCTACTCAATTGATTTCTCACCTGACGGAAGATACCTCATATCGTCTGATTACACTACCAGTAGTGGCTATACGGCGCAAATCCGTATCTGGGATCTCGAAACGGGCACGCCCCTTGAAGTCTACGATCGAGAAACCAGCCGTGGCGTTGCCAGCGTCTGCTTCTCCCCGAACGGCAGATACTTCGGCTACGGACGCTATGATGCTACCATCGTGGTGGCTAACAATCCCTTTTACACGCCGCCCATAGACGGCGATGTAAACGGCGATGGGTGCGTCGACGACGCAGACCTGCTCGCCGTGTTGTTTGCTTTCGGCAATACAGGCAACAACCTTCCTGAAGATGTTACTCAGGATGGTGTGGTAGACGACGCAGACCTGCTGCTTGTGCTATTCAACTTTGGCACGGGCTGCTAAGAACCACAGCTAATCGTCAAGGAGGTTGAAGACATGCAAAGGTATAGATTAATCACAAATAGCGCGAACCGCTATCCACGTATATTTGCTAGTATGATAGCGGTCTCAGTGGCTCTTGCAGGATGGACTCAGGGTGTCCCCCCAATCCACTGGATGGCAGGGGGGCATCAAGGCGCGGTCAATGCTGCTGCCGTCTCCCCACGCGGCGATTTTATCGCGACAGGAAGCGTGGATCGTACAGTGAAAGTATGGAGCGTTGCGACTCGCAGCCTCCTACGCACCCTCACGGGACATACTGACTCGGTGAACGCTGTTGCCTTCTCGGGTGACGGGCGCATCCTTGTTTCTGGCAGCTCAGACGGCACTGTACGGTGCTACCGCGCGCTGGACGGCGTGCTGCTGCGCGTCTTTCGCAGTCTCGGTGGCGTCACTTCAGTTGCAACTGACGCGAATGGCGCGCTTATCGCAGCAGCGTCAGGTACTCGCGTCTACCTTTTGAGGCTTTCTGACGGCGCGCTTGTGCGAATCTTTTACGGTGCAAGCGATACCATCTATTCTGTCGCTTTTTCTCCCAACGGCATGCTGCTCGCTGCTGGAAGCGGCGATCGAGCGGTTCGCATTTGGCAGGTCTCCAACGGATCGCTCCTGCAAACACTCACAAGTCACACAAGTTCAGTGAACGCGGTCGCTTTCTCGCCAGATGGTAGCATGCTTGCCTCAGGTAGCAGTGACCGAACAGTACGCCTGTGGAACCTCTCAAATGGCACTGTAATCAGAACACTTCAAGGACACACCAGCGGCATCAGCTCCCTCTCATTCTCCGCTAATGGGAACCTGTTAGCATCTGGCTCGTATGACCGAAGCATACGCATTTGGCAAGTCAGCAACGGTACGCTTATTGCCACCGCGCAAGGACACACCGATCAGGTGTTTGCGGTTGCAATGCTTCCCAATGGTCAACAGCTGTTCTCGGGTGCGCGCGACCGCACCGTGCGAGTTTGGCGTGCAACCGACGGCGCGCAAATTGGGATGCTCACAGGTCATACGGATGCCGTCCATGTGACAGCTTTCTCGGCGGACGGCGCACTTATGGCAACCGCAGGAGCCGATCGGAGCATCCGCATATGGCGCGTGGCAGACGGCGAGTTAGTCGGCGTGCTTACAGGACATACAGGAACGATATGGAGCCTCGCCTTCTCACCCGACAGTACTCTACTTGCCTCCGCAAGCGAAGATCGAACCGTCCGCATATGGGATGTCGTCACACGGACGCTTGTGCGCACCCTAACGGGTCATACCAGCACGGTACGCACGGTCAGCTTCTCCCCAGATGGGCAGCGACTTGCCTCGGCGGGAAACGACCGCACAATCCGTATCTGGAATGTCCAGGATGGCACTTCCGCAGCTCCTTGGCAAGGACACACGGGAACCGTGATGTCCGTTGCCTTCTCCCCCGATGGGCGGTTTTTGGCGTCAGGGGCGGCTGATGCGACGGTGCGTTTATGGTTCGTCGAGAATGGAGCTTTACTACGCACAATTGACCAGCATACAAGTTGGGTGAATTCCGTCGCGTTCTCTCCTGACGGTAGCCTCCTTGCCTCGGCGAGCAGCGACCAGACCGTGCGCTTATGGCAGGTACCAAACGGTCAGCCCGTGCGCACCTTGTCAGGGCATCGCAACTCTGTGTATAGCGTCGCCTTTTCGCCCGAGGGAAGCACCCTCTTCACCGCGTCAGAAGATGGAACTGTGCGTTTGTGGCGCGCCGCCGACGGCGCACTGCTGGAAGTGTATGACCGCGAGATGATTGGAGCCATCAACTCTGTCTCCGTGTCCTCAGACGACCAATTCTTCGCTTATGGAAGAGTCGACGCCACAGCGGTTGTCGCCATCAACCCATACGGGGAACTCGGCTTTCGTGTGCGCGCGGTGGTGCCCAGCCGAGTCTATCAACTGCCTGCAGTGGTAGTGCGAGTCGTGGGCAGCGGCTTTGAGCCAGGCGCAACGGTGTATCTCTACGGCGAAACACAAAACATCGTGACCCCTATCGGCTCGCAGCGAATTTCCGCCTATCGTCTCACGGCGACCTTCAACTTCACCTCTACACCGCCTGGGCGCTACTCTGTGGTCGTCCGCAACCCTGACGGGCGTGAAGCCGTGTTAGAACGCGCCTTGGAAGTGCGCGAGGGGCAGGGCGAACCAGAACTGTTCCATAACATCGAGCTGCCTACCGCTGTTCGACCTAATCGCGACTATGTGGCGACGCTCACCTATCGCAACATCGGGCAGGCGCCGATGAAGACGCCAATCATAGTCATCTCAAGCCCCCAGAACCTGCTGATGCGACTGGATCCGAATGAACCTTACCGCCGCGAACCGTTGTATGTGCTGGCAATCGGCGAGAACGCTGCCGACCGCTTAGCTCCCGGAGACGGAGGCACCATCCAAGTCCATTTCCGCTCTCCGTCAGTCGGGGATGAGTATCGTATAGAGTATCGAATTACAGTGGACAGCGAAGAGCCTGTTAACTGGTCATCTTGGGCAGCGCAGACCCGACCTGCAAGCGTAGACCTAGAGGTCTGGAGCCGAATATTGACGAGCCTCGCGCCTCAACTCGGTACAACTTGGGCACGGTTCGGCGATGTTATGCGAGGCTTGGCGCAAGAACACTTCACCAACGGCGTGAAAGTAAACGATATGAGGGCGCTGTTCACTTTTGTCCTCGACCGTTTGATTGGGTTCTCATCGCCTTGGGCGCGATTGGCAGACTCGGAAGACCTCGTGATTGCCACCGCGCCAGAGCGTGTAACCTTCCGTCGTACTGCACCTACCCACCTGTATGCACGGTTCACCAAAGGCGTGTTCGGGTACGGGTGGCAGCACAATCACGAATATTCGCTGCTCCGACCGCGCGCCGACCATATCGTCATGTTTACACCCGGATGGGGCGCAACCAGCTTCTACCAAGACAACCGCGGCAACTGGAGAAGCGACGCGGGCGAATCTATTCGTCTCGAGGAGATTTATTCAGGCGGCGTGCTGGAGGGCTATCTCATCCGCTCCAACGAGGGAACCACATGGCGCTTTGATGCCAATGGTCGCCTTACAGAACGCGCTGTCAACCGCGACTCCGCTCCTGACATCACACAATATGAATACAGCGGCGACCGACTCAGCCGAATCCTGCACTCGGGCGGAACAATCGTGCAAATCGCCTACAACGAGCAGGGGCGAATCTCCCGTGTGGAAACCAACTACGGCAACTGGGTGCAATATTTCTACGACGCCTCGGGAGACCACCTGGTTCAAATTGTGTACTCCTTCGGCGAAGGGACACAGACCCAGACAATTGCCTATCATCCTGAAGACGGCTCGCTTGCGTCGCACGCTATCGTACAGATACAGGGCAACCGAACTACCGCCTACAGCTACGATAACTTGGGACGCATCACATCCCGCCAGATACTCAACAGCTGCGACTTTGTGCAATTCAACTATCCAAGCCTGATTTCATTCGAGAGAACTACAGCCGAAGGAACGGAGCGTTCCACTTACTTCGCGGACGGCTCTTCCATCGTCCGATACCCGTCAGGGCGCTCGATTCGAACAACGGTCTCCGCGAACGAATATGCCATCACGCTTCCTGACGGCAATCGCATGGTCTACCAGTTAGACACTCGCGGAGCGCCTGTTGCTGTGCAACTGCCTAACGGCGCTATCCTGCGGACAGTCTATAACCCAGAGTCGGGCTTGCTGGAGCGGGTGGTGACGCCTAACGGCGCGGAGTATCGCCTCACGCAGACGCAGAATCGCTCGGCGATTCGGTTCCCCGATAGCACGCAACTTGTCGCGACGATTGCCGAGGGCGGGCGGCAAGTGACTGTGACCACCCGCAGCGGTCAGCAAATCCAGTTTCAGAAAAACGCGGCAAATCGCATCACCCAGATTCAAGCTCCTGACAGAACCATCCGCTACACTTATAACGAGCGCGGACAGTTGGTCTCGGCGATCGATTCTCGAACAGGCACAATCCAGATGGCTTACGACTCGCGCGGCAAGCTGCGCCGCATCCAGTACCCGAACGGCGCGTGGATCGAGTACGAATATTCCGACTATGGACGGCGTACTCTGATGCGTTTCCACGACGGTCAAGAGCGACACTACTTTTACGACGCGCTCCAGCGACTTTCCCGTGTGGAAGATGGTCAACGGCGTCTGATTGTCGCCTACGAGTACGGCAGCAGCTGCCGTATCTCCCGCATCCTGTACGGCAACGGAACCTCCACGAACTTCGCTTACAACATCGACGGCATCCCCGTGCGCGTGGAGCATCGCGACGCCGCGGGGAACCTCATCGACTTTTGCGAGTATACCTACGATTTGGTAGGACGCCCGATTGCAATGCGCACGCCCACAGGCGTCCACGAGTATGTGTACGACGCTGCGGGACAAGTGATCGGATTCCGTCGCCCTGGAACGAATATCGTCTACAACTACGACCCCTCTGGCAATCGAACTTCCGTTCGTGTGAACGGCGTTACGGTGCCTTATACTGCTAACGCACTCGACCAGTACACGCGCGTCGGCGATGCAACCTACACCTACGACGCAGACGGGAACCTGCGACGAGTCGTCAGTGCTCAAGGCGTCTACACGCTTGAGTACGACTCGCTGGGGCAACTATACCGTGTGACGACGCCCGACGGCATATACGAATATGACTACGATGCCTTAGGGCATAGATACCTTGTTCGCTACAACGGGCAGGAGCGCTATCATATCCACGACCCTGCAGGATTAGGGAACCTGGTGGCGGAGTATGACCGCTCGGGCAACTTGGTCACTCGATACGACCATGTCTTCGGGCTGGTCAGCATGTCCAATAGCACGGGCGTCTACTACTACCACTCTGATCTCATCGGGAACATCCGCGCCCTAACAGGCAGCGGAGGCGCGCTCGTCAACCGATACGAGTACGGTCCCTTTGGCGAGCCGCTCGCGGTTCAGGAAGCGGTACCTAACCCCTTCCGCTATGTCGGAAGCGACGGAGTAATGACCGAACCAATGGGGCTGCTCTATATGCGGGCGCGATACTATGACCCAGGCACGGGACGCTTTACCGCGCCTGATCCACTTCTGTTCCTTTCCGAGTTCAACTTCTACCGATATGCAATTAACGCCCCTACATATGCCAAAGATCCGACTGGTCTTCTACCTGATTGGCTCGACTGGCTTAAGCCATTCCGATGTCCCCGAGATTTACAACCGTGCCCTACAGAAGCTGCCCCTCCTAATGGCTGCGGGAGTCCATCGGCACCAGGCTATGAGATAATTAAGCGCATCGGCGATGTTTTCGGGTTTACAGAATGTTGCAATAAGCATGACCAAGATTATGATTTAGGAGGCACGGAACAGGACTTTTACAGAGCAGAGACAGAATTTTTTCTGTGTATGTTGCGGAAATCTCTCGAAAACTTCCGATATGGACCGCGGGTCGGGCTAATCAGTGCAGGAGCAGCCTCTGGCTTTTCTGGGGCCACACAACTCTTTGGTAGACCCATTTTCCGCTGCTGCAAGAAAGAACCTCCGCAACCGCCTCCACGCCCCAGAAACGGTGGCGGGGGTGGCGGCGGCGCGGTTTTCCGTCCCGTAGACCCCAACGAGAAGCGCGGTCTGCAGGGCTTTGGGACGCAGGGCTGGATCAAGGCGCCCGACGGCGCGCTTACCTACGATGTCTACTTTGAGAACTTGCCGTCTGCCACAGCGTGGGCGCAAGAGGTCGTGATTACTGACTGGTTAGACCCCGACTTGGATCGCTCTACCTTCGAGTTGCTGGATATTCAGGTAGGCGGGCAGGTCGTGAGCGACTTGGTGGGTCTCCAGTCGGGGCGCGTGATTGTGCCGATGCAAGGCTCCGACCTGTTGATGGACATCACGGTCAACTATAACCCTGCGTCGGGTCAGGTGCGGTGGGTCATCCGCTCGATAGACCCCGTTACGGGCGACTTGCCGCCGGATATCGATCGGGGGCTTCTACCGCCGAACGACCCAGAGACGGGTTCGGGCGAGGGGCGCGTCTCCTTCCGCATTCGCCCACGCGCCAATCGCTTGGTTCACGGAGCGCAGTTTACCAATCAGGCGCGCATCGTCTTCGACGAGGAAATGGCTATCGATACGAATGTGTGGGTGAACACGCTCGACATGATAGCGCCCACTGCACGAGCCATCCCACGCGCTTACGCTGGCTCCGCTCCCGTGCGCATCAGTTGGACAGGTACCGACATCGGCTCAGGCGTCCGCGACTATACAGTGCTGGTCTCCTTCAACGGCGAGCCATACGAGGTTTGGCTCGAGAACACCACCGAAACCAGCGCTGTTTTCACGCCTTCAGAAAATGGCGTCTACCTGTTTGCGGTTGTTGCACGCGATCAGGTCGGCAATCGCGGGAACATCCCGTTCATCCCTGTCGATGTGAATGGCGACCGATGCGTGGATGACGCTGACCTACTCCTTGTGCTGTTCAACTTCGGCGCAACAGGCGAAGACCTTCCGACAGACATCACGGGCGACGGGGTTGTCGACGACGCCGACCTATTAGTACTGCTGTTCTCCTTTGGTCGTGGCTGTTAGCCTCGTAGATGCGGAGAGGTACACTCCTCTCCGCATCTCCCCACTCTTCCATCAGGTACACTACCCCCACCCATGCACACAGAGGATCGCGCGAAGCGGCGGGCGGCGGTCGTGTCGCTGGGCTACAACCTAACGGCAACGGCGGTTAAGCTCGTTGCTGCGCTCATCACGGGGTCGGTTAGCCTGCTCTCGGAGGCGTTGCATTCGGCAACGGATGTG
>Ga0308389_1002808_pt1 | contig 10586 bp, 8 predicted proteins | sample Hotspr2Sample148_FD_202362 | JGI IMG/M metagenome (GOLD analysis project Ga0308389, IMG submission 202362) | Hot spring phototrophic mat microbial communities from Mushroom Spring, Yellowstone National Park, Wyoming, United States - 20040719_148 ... | reverse complement strand
GTTCATTTGTTCTCTAAAATCCACTTTTGCCAAATATCTGGTTGATAACCGATAGAAACATATTTTTTGAATCTTACAATCGGAGTTTTCAACAATAGAGGCTGGTTCAATAATTCTTCTTCAATATAAAATTTCATATACATCATTCTTTTCTCTTTATAAATTTTACTATCGGTGTTTAATAAGTTTTCTGGAGATATTTTATTTGTAATATTTTCTAATTCTCCTTTTGATAATCCTTTTTCATTTAGGTCACGAAAGTGATAAAATATTTTTCTTTCCTTGAAAAAGCGTTCTGCTTTTTGAGTATCCCTACACTTTTTTGTTCCAATAATCTGAATATTCATTTTATCTGAATTCAATTTTTTGAGTCCTTTTGTTTTTTGGGAATCTACTTTTCAAACCTTCTTTCGATTTAATTGCTGTGCCTAAAGTATAACCATTGTATTTGATTAGATATTGTCCATTTTCTAATTCTGGTGTTTCTATTTTACCACCAGAAATATAATCATCTAATTGATCAATATCATTAAGTTCAACAATTTTTTTCGAAATATAATTTGACAGTAATTGACCTGCATTAGAATGTAATGTAATCCTATTAAATGAATCTAATGTTCCAAAGTTAGTTCCAATTCTATTGAATAAACTTAGATTATTATCAAACCAATATTTATTAAGAATAAAAATGTCTGTCCCTTTAATTAAAAATTTATATTCAGAGAAAACTTCATAATCAAAGCCAAAGTAATCTGACAATTGCATTAAACTTTTTACTAAAGTTTTATTCTTATAATCAATTAAACTTAAATCTGATTTTCTAAATGAAGACTTTTCTAATGGTTGAGTTATATCGTATTTAAACAATTTTGCGATAAAAAATCCATCGGAATTAATTTCCCATGGTAAAATTCTATGGGTTAAACTTATTTGGGAATTAAGTTCTTCATCTAAAAACTTGGTTTGACCTTTACGAGTTTGAAATGGAATTTGTATTTCTTTTAACTCAACTGGATAGTTTTTTAATACTTTTTCGAGAACCATTTCATTTTCTTCCACAGTTAAAGTGCAAGTCGAATAAACTATTTCGCCTCCAGCTTTTAACATTTTAATTGCCGAGATTAATAATTTTAATTGAATATGGTATAATCTTTCTGAATGTTCAATTGACCACCATTTTGTTACTTCACCTTTTTTTTGAATAATACCTAAACTTGAACAGGGCGCATCAACTAAGATTTTGTCAAAGTAATTATCATAAACTTTGCTTAATAATTCACCTTTATAGTTTATAACTCCAACATTTATAATATTTAGCCTGTCAATATTAAATACTAATGCTTTAACTCTATTCAAATCAATCTCATTCGCAATTAGAGTACCTTTATTATTCATCATTTCAGCTAAATGAGTAGTTTTTGAACCAGGAGCAGCACATAAATCTAATACCCTTTCATTTGTCTGAGGGTTTAAGATAAATGCTGGTAGCATTGATGATATACTTTGAATGTAATAATATCCTAATGTATGTTCTAAAGTTTTACCAATTAATAAATTTTTATCTAATAAAACCTTTGCAGCAAATTGAATTTGAGAAATTGCCTCAATTTCAATTTCATATTTTGAACTTAAAATATTTTTTAATTCATAAAAATTTGTTTTAAGTGGATTGATTCGAATATAATCAATTGGTGTTATATCTGTAAATTCTTTGTACTTTAATGCTATATCATTTCCGAAAGTTTTTTCAATATAGATATATGCTTTGGAGTTTAAATCCATTAAAATCTCAGGTAATTTAAATTTTGAATAACTTGATTGATAATTTTATTTTTATCAACCTTAGTACTTTCTTGTGAAATTAATTGAGAAATATGTTTTAATAATTCATCAAAGTAATTTTCATATTTTCTTACAACAATTTCAATATCAGCTAAATTAGTTGGAACTGGCAAAATAGATTTTTTATTTACAGATGAGTAAATGTAATATTTAGCAAGAGGCAAAGAATTAACCATTTTGAATAAAACACCATCACTTGTTAAAATCTCATAACTACCAAAAAATTCTGAACCTAAAATGAGAATTTTATTGACTATTTTTTCATCAATACAATCAATTCCAATTATAAAATCATAGGGGAAAATTTTTAGTTCTGATTTTTTCAATGTTGAAATGACTTTTTTAACTAAATCTTTTTCGAACTCCGTCAAATCTTGGAACATAATCTACTAAATAAAATTTTCATAAAGTTTTTCATACATCGGCACAATGATAGACTTATCAAATTTCTCAATTGCTTTTTTACGTGCATTCTTTGAGAACATTTCATACTTTTTTTCATTGCATAAAAGTTCAATTGCGTATTTAGACATTCTATCTATATCTCCAATTTCAGAAATAAATCCTGTTTCATTATGTTTGATTAATTCTGGGAGTCCGCCAACAGAAGATGCAATAACTGGCAGTCCGCAAGACATCGCTTCTAAAGCAGCTAATCCGAAACTCTCTGATTGTGAAGGTAAAAGAAATAAATCACTTGCATTTAATATATCAATGATAGCCTCTTGTTTTCCAAGAAATTTTACTTTATCAGTAATGTTTAATTGACGACAAAGTTGCTCACATTCAAATCTGTCAGGTCCATCACCTATTAGCAAAAGTTTAGATGGAACTTCTTTATCAACTTTTTCAAAAATTCTAATTACATCCATAACCCTTTTTACAGGTCTGAAATTAGAAATATGAATTAAAATCTTTTCACCTTTTGGGGCAATATGTTCTCTATAAGCGCAATTAGGAACAGGTTTGAATAATTCTGTATCAACAAAATTAGGAATTACTAAAATTTCTTTTTGTATTTCGTATTGAGATATCGTTTTCTCTTTAAGGAATTTTGAAACAGCAGTAACTGCATCGCTTCTTTCAATACTAAAATTTACCAATGGTAAAAAATTCGGTTCTAATCCTACTAAAGTTATATCAGTTCCGTGGAGCGTTGTGATTACTTTTATATCTTTAATTGGCTTTAGAATCTCTTTGGCCAGATAAGCCGAAACTGCGTGAGGTATTGCATAATGAACATGTAAAACATCAAGATTCTCGAATTTTGCAACTTCTGCCATTTTGCTTGTCAAACTCAAAGTATAAAGAGGGAACTCAAATAATGGATAATTACTTGATTCTACTTCATGATAGATAACATTTTCAATATACCTATTTAATCTAAACGGAATAGCGTAGCTGATAAAATGAATTTCATGACCTCTTAAAGCTAATTCTTTACCTAACTCTGTGGCTATTGCTCCACTACCGCCATAAGTCGGATAACATGTGATCCCTATTTTCATAATAACTCTAAATAATTTTATAAACAAATATAAATCTTAACTTTCTATTATCTTTTCAATATTTATTTTTGAAAGTATTATTAAGATGTAAAAATTTAGAATTTGTATTATGAAATTAATGATAATTGGTAGTTCCGTATTAGATAAAATTATTCAAAATGATGGAAGCATTGAATCTCCAGGTGGTATTTACCACACTGTATTTAAAATTATCTCCCTAAAAAACGAAAATGATTCAATAGACTTATGTACTCAGATAGATTATAAAACATTTTACTTATTTAATAATATTTATCAACTTTGTGATAGAAAATATTTCAACGAAATTAGTGCTATTCCTCATGTTCGCTTAGAAGAGTCACAAACAGGACATAGAACAGAAACTTATTGCAGTAAGGCAGAACCATTGATAATAAAGAATATTGACTTTTATGAATATGATGGTATTCTTATCAATATGATTACAGGATATGAATTAGGACTTTCAGAGCTTAAAGAAATAAGAATGAATACCAAGGCATTAATTTATTTTGATGTTCATACTTTAAGCAGAAAAATTGAAAAAGAAGGTAAGAGAGAATTTGCCTTAATTCCAAATTTCGAACTATGGGCAAATAAACTTGATATAATTCAAGTTAATGAATTTGAAATATTTACCTTGTTTAATATGAATGATGAATTAGCAGTTGCAAAAAAACTCTTATCACTTGGTGTTAAAGTTTTCATCGTTACTAAAGGTGAAAAGGGAGCAATTGTTTATTTTAAAGAGCAAGGTGAATTTTCTTCTTATTTTGTTATGGCTAATCAAATAAAAAATGTTAGTAGTATCGGTTGTGGTGATTATTTTGGTGCTTCATTTTTTTATAATTATTTAAAGACTAATAGTGCAATTTTATCACTTAACTTTGCAATTAAGCAAGTTGAAGATTCTTTAATTCAAAGACGAAATGCAACTTAAAGAAATAATTAAAAATAGAATTTTGATCTTTGGCTCAAATGGAATGCTAGGTCAAAGATTAACTAAATATTTTTTATCTCAAAATGTTGAGCTTTTAACCTCATCCTTTGAACAGTCCTCATATTTTAATAGTGTTGACTATGTTCAATGTGATATTACTGACAGAAATAAAACTAAAAAATTAATTTTAGACTTCTGCCCAGATTATATTATAAACGCTGCTGCTTATACAAATGTTGATAAATCTGAAAGTGATAGAGAAACAGCGTGGAAAGTAAATGTTAAAGCAGTTGAATATATGAGTGAAGCTTCAAGAATATTAGATGCTCATATAATTCATATTTCAACTGACTACATTTTCAACGGTGAAAATGGTCCTTATCTTGAAACAGCAATTCCAAACCCTATAGGTTATTATGGAAGGACAAAACTCGCAAGTGAAAATGTTTTGAAACTTTTTGCAGTAAAGAATACAATTATTAGAACTAATGTTCTTTATGGACCAACTCATTTTGGAAGACCAGATTTCGTAAAATGGGTTATTGATTCATTAAAAAATAAAAATCAAATTAGAATTGTTACCGATCAAATTAACAATCCAACTTTTATAGATGACCTCGTTCAATCAATCGTTAAAATTATTGAACTAAAAAAAGAAGGAATTTATAATATTGGTGGAATGAATTTCATTTCAAGATATGATTTTACTCTAATGATAGCTGATTTTTTCGATTTAGATAAAAGTTTAATTCAACCTATTTTAACAAAAGATTTAAATCAGCCTGCAAGAAGACCTCTTAAATCCGGTTTAATAACTATTAAGGCTCAGTCTGAACTAGGATACAGACCTCATTCTATTGAAGAAAGTTTTGCTATTATCAAGAGTGAATTGAATTTATAATTTATGCTTTATAAAAAATATAAGAAGTTCATTTTTGACCTTGATGGAACAATTTATAAAGGAAATTTATTTATTGAAGGAGCTATTGAAACTATTAACACAATTAAAACTTTTGCTGATAAAATTCTATTCGTATCTAATAAGACTACTGAAATGCCAGATGATTATTATGAATTTTTAGTTAATGGTGGCGCAAGAATTTGCAAAGAAGATATAATTACTTCCACGATGGTTATAGGGAAATTCTTACAAGCAAATTTCTCTGGGAAAAAGTTCTTTTCAATTAGTGAAGAAAAATTTATTCAATATCTAATTAGTTTGGGGTTATATTTCACAGAATCACCAAACCAAATTGAAATAGTAATAGTTACTCTTGATAGAGGTTTCAATTATAAGAAACTTGAAATAGCAGCTAAAGCATTAGAGAACTCAGCTAGGTTTTTTGCTGCAAACATTGATGATACTTGCCCAGTAGAAAATGGAGAAATTACAGATGCTGGTTCAATTATCTCCGCACTTGAAAAAAGGACACACCGAAAATTAGAAATGCACTTTGGTAAACCATCATTTTTTATGCAAAACTTTATTAAAGAAAAGTTCAACAATGATTTGAGTTCCACTATTTTAATTGGTGATAGAAAAGCAACTGATATTAAAATGGCTAATCAAATGAAAATTGATTCGGCTTTAGTTAATACTGGTGTAAGAAATTTTGAACTTGATAATATTGAATATTCACCAACATACAACCTAAATTCAATATCTGACTTACTGAAGTAAACCTTGATAGCCTAAAATATATTTTTTAGTTTTGCTATAGGTAAAATAAAAATTATGCCCCGGTAGCTCAGTAGGATAGAGCAGCAGTTTCCTAAACTGTTGGTCGGAGGTTCGAATCCTCTCCGGGGTACGAAGTTCTTTAAACCATCAAATGGAGGGTATTCTGAATAACTTTATTGTTTCTTCAACAATTAACAATAATGAAATAATCCAATCACAGATTGAAAAAATTATAAAAGGTTCTAACTTTGTAGAATTAGTTAGACCTGCTACTATTGGTGATGGAATTATCAAGATTGACGAATCTCAAGAAAATATTCTGTCAGAAATTTATAATAGTGCCCGTTTAACAGGCAGAATAAAAAAGTTCATTCCAGCTTCAGGTGCGGCAACAAGAATGTTTAGTAGGTTATTATCAGCTATTGATAAATTTAAAGATCACAATCTTGAAACAATTCTTAATACAATTGAATTTGATAAAGATGCCTCATATATCATTAACATAATTAACAATATAGATAAGTTTGCTTTTTATGATGAATTAATAAAATTATTACTAAGTAGAAATATCAATTTTGAAGATGTAAAAATCAACAATCCTGTTTATTTGCTTAGTTTAATAGTTAACTCGGATGGGCTTAACTATTACAATAAACCAAAAGGATTGATAAAATTTCATAAGTATACAAACAACAAAAGTAGAACTGCATTTATAGAACATTTAATTGAATCTTCATTTTATCAGGCAGACTTTAACAATTCAATTTTTGTTCATTTTACTATTTCAGAGAAACACTATGAACTTTTTCAGCAAGAAGTAAAAACTATAAGTGAATTTGAAAAATTGAGAGATTTTTCATTTAACATTTCATTCTCATTTCAAAGTAAGCAAACAGATTCAATTACATTAAATGAAAACAATCAGATTTTTATTGATGAATTTGGAAATCCTCTATTTCGGCCCTCTGGACACGGTGCTTTGTTAGAAAATTTAAATCAAATTAACGGTGACATTGTCTTTATAAAAAATATCGATAACATTTGTGTTGAAAAATTATTACCAATTACTGTTAAATATAAAATACTGCTAGGTGGATTATTGATTTTAATTCAAAAAAAGATTTTTGAATATTTAAGAATTTTAGAAAATAAAAGTGACGATAGTTTTATCAGGGATGAGATAATTAAATTCTGTTCAAGACTATTAAACATAAATCTACCAAATGGCTTCTTTAAATGTGATATTGAAAAGCAAAGAGATTTTCTTTTCAATAGACTTAATAGACCAATCAGGGTTTGTGGTGTAGTTAAAAATCAAGGTGAGCCTGGCGGTGCTCCCTTCTGGGTTAAAAGACCTAACAATCAAATAGATTTACAAATCGTCGAACAACCCCAAATAGATTTTTCTAACCAAGAGCAAAAATTAATTTTTAATAATTCCACTCATTTTAATCCAGTAGACATTGTTGCCGGTATCAAAGACTTTAAAGGAAGAAATTTTGATTTATTTAAGTTTCGTGATGAAGATTCTTTTATGATTGTTAATAAAAAAGTTGGAAAAGAAAATATAAAATCCCTTGAGCTACCTGGTCTGTGGAACGGTGGAATGGCAGATTGGATTTCTATTTTTGTTGAAGTTCCTAAAGAAACATTTAATCCAGTAAAAGAAATAACTGATTTATTGAAGATTGGACATATTGAGTAAATAGTTTTATTAAAAATTTGGCTACATAACATAATTTTGATATTAAAAAACTTTGAGAAATTTCCAGTCAATTGAAATGCTTCTAAATGGTTAAATATTTTTATTTTATTATTAGTTCATAAAATTATTCTTTCTTTGATACTAAAGAAATTTTAGGTATTAAATTATGATTGCTAATTTATATTTATTAATCTTGATTTTCATTACCCTTCTAATCTCAAATTTTTTAATCAAATCTCATATATTAAATAAATATCTGGATTACACGTCAGGGTTCCTATACGGAATTTTAATAGTTATAAGTATTTATATTCATTATTACTACATAGAGGCTCATATAAGGTCAATACCTTTAATAAATATTATTACATCAAATTATTATTTGATATCTATTGCAACTTTTTTATTTGGGCTAAAATCGGGAGTTATTGCTTTATTTTTAGCTTTAATAAGTAGAATAATGTTAACCAAAGATTTTCTTTTCTTTTCTGTTTTACTCTTCTTCTTATCTTTCCTTGTTAGTGGTTTGTTTTATGAATATAAAGTAAAGAATTACAATTATAATACTATAATATTAGTTTTATTTTCTTTAATTAATGGACTTATTTCTCTAATAATATTCTTTTTGATTTCTGATAATAGATTGTTAAACAATCTATTTTCATATACTGTTTATCAATTAGTCCTTTTACCTTTTATTATTTTTACAATTGTAAGTTTATCTATATATCAAAAAAATATTCTGACTGAACTAAAGCATAAAGATACTTTATTAACAAGTGTATTTCATAATCTTGGTGAAGCAGTAATTATCCTTGATAATGAATTTAGTATTATTAATTTGAATTTTATGGCTGAGAAAGTCACAGGTTTTAAGCTTGATGAAGTTAAAGGTAAAAATTTTTTTGATGTATTAAAAATTCAGGAACTTAATATTATTAATCTTCTAAAGCAACAACTTTTATCTGGAAAAGAACATATATTCATTGATGATTTACATTTTAACTTGATATCAAAAAGTCATGAAAAAATTCCAATTGAATGCAATTTCTCAGCTATTATTGATGAAAATTCAAAACGCAAAGTTTTGTTCTTAGTATGTAAAGATTTGCGAAAAGTCTTAGAGATTTATAAGCGAATTGAAGTTTCTGAGCAGAGATTCAAACAATTCTTAAATTTTACACAGGAAGGAATATGGTTGTACGAGGTTAAAGAGCCGATAAGTATTCATCTACCACCAGATGAGCAGGTAAGGCTTATTTTCGAAAGAGGTTATTTGGCTGAGTGTAATGAAACTTTTGTTAAAATGTATGGATATGAGTCAAAGGATGCAATAATTGGTACTCCATTATCCGCAAATTTAATCCCTGATGATGAAAATAATATTGCCTATATCAAAGCTTTTATTGAGAATAATTATTGTCTAACTAATGCAGAATCAATTGAAAAAGATAAGTTTGGAAATATAAAGTATTTCTTAAATAGTCTTTATGGTGTTATTGAAAACGATTGTTTGGTTTCTGCTTGGGGTTTACAAATTGATGTGACTGAAGAAAAATTATTAAGCAAACAAATTAAAGATAACAATAAATTACTTTTATCTATTCTCAATGCACCAAAGGGCATAATTATTTTTGCTCTTGATAGGAACTATTGTTACACTGCTTTTTCAATTTCTCATAAGGAAGTTATGAAAAAAATTTGGGGTGTTGACATAGAAATTGGAATGAATATGCTTGACGCTATTAAATTTGATGAAGATAGAATTAAAGCTAAAAATAACTTTGATAAAGCATTAAATGGTGAATATCTTAATCTTATTGAAGAGTATGGTGATGAAAATCTCTCACGCCAATTCTGGATTGATAATTATTCCCCAATTTTTGATGGAGATGAAATTATCGGAGTTGCAGTTTATGTAACTGATATTAGTCAGCAAAAAGAATATGAAATAGAACTTGAGCGAAAAAATATTTTAATTCAGACTATACTAGATAATATTCCCGATTCTATTTATGTTAAAGATAAAAATTTGAGGAAAATATTAACCAATAAAAAAGATCTCGAATTTATGGGTATATATGAAAAAGAATTTGTAATTGGTAAAACTGATGCTGAAATTTATGATGAGGAATTCGCCAAAAGAACTATTGAAGATGATATAAAAGTTTTAAGCGGTATTCCTGTAATCAATAGAGAAGAAAGATTAATTACCAAAGATGATCAAGAAATTTATATACTCACAACTAAAGTTCCTCTTTACAATAAATTCGGTGAGATTATTGGTTTGGTGGGTATTGGGCGCGATATAACTCTAAGAAAACAATATCTTATGAAACTCCAACAAGAGGAAGAAAAACTTAGAATTATCTTTAATCAATCTTTTCAGTTTGTTGGATTATTAAATAAAGATGGAATTTTACTAGAAGCAAATAAAACTGCTTGTGATTTTATCAATATTAACCCCGACGAAGTAAAAGGCAAACCATTCGTAGATACTCCTTGGTGGGCACATTCAAAAGTTGAACAAGAAAAACTTATCAATGCAATTAAAATAGCCGCAAGTGGGAATTTTTTTAGAACAGAAACTACTCACATTAATAAAAATAATGAAATAAGAATTATTGATTTTTCATTAACTCCTATTAAGAATATTAATGGAGAGATTGAATTATTAATAGCCGAAGGAAGAGATATAACAGATGTAAAATTACTTCAAAGAAAACTTCTTGAAAGTGAAGAAAAATATAAAATTTTAATTGAAGCCTCATTAGATGCAATTTCTATAATCAACTCTGTAGGACAGATTGTTTTTGAAAATGAGAGACATAAAAACATTTTTGATTTATTATTCAAAGGTGATAAAGAAAAAAATATTTTTAATATTATACA
>Ga0308389_1002805_pt1 | contig 10594 bp, 9 predicted proteins | sample Hotspr2Sample148_FD_202362 | JGI IMG/M metagenome (GOLD analysis project Ga0308389, IMG submission 202362) | Hot spring phototrophic mat microbial communities from Mushroom Spring, Yellowstone National Park, Wyoming, United States - 20040719_148 ... | reverse complement strand
GTCGCCGCTGCCGTTGGCCTCGGCATACCCAAACTCCCGCAGGGTGCGCAGCGGCTGCCAGCTGGTGTCGGCTTCTTCGACCTTCACCAGCCGGCCTGCCTTGTCGTAGGAAAACCGCTGGCGCACCGGCCGTTGCTTTCATTTCACCAGGAGAGTACACCGGCTATACTCTCTCCACACCTTTCGAGGCTACCTCAAGCCAACACCCCTGCAGCGACGGGGGCTCAACCTGCTACAGTCCGTGTCCATATACTAACCCGGCCAGCCACTGCCTTGATCTTCTTTATCAAGCCATTGCGCTGGTACTGGCGCGAAACTTCGGGTTAACGTCTCCTCTTCTGTTCCCACCCATGTGTCAATTCCCTTGTGCTGCCTCGTTCTCACTCCCCCCCCAGGTATGGCGTGATGACCTCGACGACCCCGCCGAGCAAGAAAGCAATCAGGAAAGGGAGGACACGGCGACCAAAAGGCAGTATTGTTTCGGACTTTTTCTTGGAGAAAAAGAAAGCACAAAAGAACGACATACCCATTGCAAGACATAGTTCCACGAAGAGATTACCCCATCCCTGGTAGAACATCGTTCGCAATCCTGGTAAAAAACTATTTCGGAAAACCATCCCTCGAGGATCCGAAATAAGAAATGTCAAGAATGTCAAGAACCAACCGGCAGGTGCACTGGCCAGGAGAAAAAGGAGGCTGAGACCCCTGTTGGGCACTAGCCGCCACATCTGCCGAAAACCCAGAAAAGAAAGAATCACAAATCCTGTCACGGGCGCCGACCACAGCCAGTGCCATCTCCATTGCCGAAGTAAGACAAGTTCCGCAGCAAATGCCAGCAAGTAAAGACTATGAATTAAATAGAAAAGTAGCAAGATACCCCGCACAATGGCCGTCAGACATCTGTTGGTCTTTGCCCTCTCAGTCATCACTGGGTTTCCTGTTTGCGTTTCCTGAAGATAACATCAAGGAGCTTTTGCGATTCCTTTTTGTGTTTCCAAACGTCCCGTTCCTCCCCGCGTTTGAGTACTTCCGCTTGTTCAAGTAGCTTGTTAGCTTCTGTCTTGCAGTTACGAGTGATCCATAAATTCCTATGGTTGCTGGGGTGATCGGCCTGGTTGGAAACCATGGCGAAAGCCGCTTCGACGTATGGATCGAGATCAGCGCCACCTATTTTCTTTGCCAGCCCCAGGGCGATGGCCTGCTGCGCCGCGGTCACGTCCTCTTCTTCGTTGCTAAGCCACCTACCCTCCACGTGCGCATTGTGCGGGTCGGGATGGTTACCCCAACTGAAAGTCGTTACCATCCCCCGGTCATCCACAATGGCGATAAAAGTGTGAGTGACCGGGTTCTTCGGTGTGGCAGCGCTTCGCCCTGTGAACGATTTGCTAATCCGAGTCGTCACCGGAAACTCAAGAACCCTGTTCACCAAGTATGTATCCCGCCCATTTGGATCGATGGCGTTGACCGGGTCCCCCCGCACATATGCATACAAGTTCCAACTCTGCGGAACCTTGGGGTCGTAGTCCCGGCCGGGGTCTACGGAGAGGAAGCGGGCCGTGTAGGGGAAGTAGTAGCGGGCGTGCATGGAATCACGCCCCTGCCACGAGAAGCCTGCTAGATCCGTGCTTTCGCTGGCATCACTCCAGGCAAGCTCGGTAGGAAGCCCGGACGCGAGGTCTGGCCAAGCTGGCGGTGGCGCCGGGCGCGGGTCGGTGGCAAGGGTGAGGGCGATCATGAGGCGTTTTTCCTTTAGCCGCTACTGAGGATAGCAGCCCTTGCGGGGGGCGACGGGGCGCCGCGAGGGCGCAGCGGAGGCTCCCGAGCGCAGCGAGGAGCCGCAGCCGCCCGAAGGCGACCCGGCGCGGGCGGCTGCATGGCGGCGACAGCGAGGTGAGCGCGGGCAGCGAGGGGACCGAGCTGCTCGCGCTGACCTCGCCTTCGAGCGCGCACGACCACGCGGACGTGGACGGGTGGCGGCGGCCGGCGGTGAGCGCGCCGGCGCTCGCTGTTGCGCCGGCGCGCTGACCGTCCGGCCTCGGGCGGGCGGGGGTGAAAGCGCGGCCGCAGGCCGCCACCGCAAGGGAGCCCCCTTGAGGGGGCGGCGGGAGCGAGGGCCACGGCGAGCGCGGTGGGAAAAGGCTTGGCGCCGCTCGAGGGAAGGAGACATAGGCTCCGCTTATGTCTAGCGGAGCGAGGGAAGCCGGAGGGCGCGGCGGTTGCTGCTTCCTTTAGCCGCGGCGACTCGAGGAGCTCGATGCAACCGCCGTGACCGGAGGCCACGTCCGATCAAGGCGCCGTATCGGACGTGCCGAGCGGAGCGACTTCCCGACAAGCGGCGCAGGCGAGCGCGCTGGCCTGCTGTGTGATGTGGCCCTCGCGGGTGGGCAGGGGTGAAAAGGCCGAGCGCAGCGAGGCCAGTAGCGGGCGGCGCGCGCAGCGGGCGGAGGCCCGAAGGGCCGGAGCGCGAGCACGCCGACCCTCCGCCGAGCTTTGCGCCTTTGCGGTCGACGCCGGCGTTGCGGCCGACCCTGGCGAGTCGAAGGCCGGCGCGGCGGGCGCCGGCCAGCGGCGCCAGGCGCTGGCCGAGCTGCGCCCGCCGTGACGGCCGTCAAGCTCGCCGGCGCCGTCGTCTACACCTTGGGATCAGCAACTGCAGCAGCTAAAGAAGAAGGTGGCAGCTCACTTCTCTCGGCATCATCGGCTGGAGAGCCTTCTACTTCCTCGCTACTCGGCACAGGCTTTCGCTCAAGATGGGCGCCGGGATGGGTCCTGGCGTGGACCTCCTTGAGCTGGCGGATGGCGACGCGGGTGTAGATCTGCGTCGTCGAGATGTCGGCATGGCCGAGCATCGCCTGGATGAAGCGCAGCTCGGCGCCGCCTTCCAGCATCAAGGTCGCCATCGTGTGACGGAAGAGGTGGCAGGCGCCGCTCTTGCCGATCTCGGCGGCGTCGATGTAGCGGTGCACGAGCTTGGCCACTGCTTGCGGCGTGTAGGGCTGGTGAAGGCGGGTCAGAAAGAGCCAGCCCTCGTCGGGCTCGCGGACGAACGACGGCCGCACGTCCTCGAGGTACTTCTCCAGCCACGCGGCGGCTCGCTCGCCGAGCGGCACCATGCGGTCCTTCTTCCCCTTGCCCTGGCGCACCGTGAGCGAGCCGGCCTCGATGTCGATGTCGTGCACCCGGAGGCTGACGATCTCCTGGCGGCGGATCCCGGTGGCGTAGAGCGTCTCGAGGATGGCGCGGTCGCGCAGGCCGTCGCGAGTGATCACCTTCGGCTGCGCGAGGACCTTCTCCGCTTCCTGGGCGGTGAGGATCGCCTTGGGCAGTCGCCTCTCTTGCCGTGGCAGGTCGAGGAAGTCGGTGGGGTTGGCCTGGATCACATGCTGCCGGAGGAGCCACTTGAAGAACCGGCGGACGTCGGCCAGGCAGTCGTACTGGAAGCGGAAGGTCAGCGGCTTGCCGTTGGCCTTTCTCGCGTGGAAGAGCGTGCGCTGGTAGCGCTCGAGCAGCTCGGGCGTGATGTCCTCGAGACGTGAGATGTCGCGCTCGTTCGCCCACACCGCGAGGTAGCGCAGGTGGATCAGCCGCGACCGGATCGAGTGCGCCGAGTAGCCGCGGACGGCGAGCTGCGAGAGGTACTGCCGGATGAAGAAGCCGAGGGTGCCTGGCTCGACGGGGACGAGGTCCTCCAGGCGCTTGGCGTGTAGCGTCCGCTTGTCGGTCATTGCCGGTTGCGCCCGGCCGCCAGTACGGCGTGCGGCTGTGGGTACGACGGGCCGCGAGAGGGTGTCCCGAGACGTGCTTTTCCGGCACTTTCAGAGACTGAGCCGCCAGGGTGCCCGTCGCCATTGGGTTTTCCTGGCACGCCGGCGCTGCTCGATGGGGGCTCAATGCGGGCTCGATGGGGGCTCGATGGACCCTCGATCTCGCCTCCTTTGTGCTCGGAGTGCTGCATGGACCCCTCGAAGTGGAGACCGTACTGCTGGCCGGCGAGCCGGCCGAGCTTGGCCACGTCGATCAGGCCGACCAGGAAAGGGCGGCCGTCGGCCCCCTTGCCGTCCCACAGCAGCTCGTAGACGAAGCTCTGCCCTCGCCCGCCGCGGTGGACCAGGACGTACTCCAGGGCCACCAGCTTGTCGAGGTGTGTCCTGACCTGGAAGTCGGTCCAGCCGGTGTGCTCGCGGACGTCGCGCCGGGAGAAGCGCAGGTCCTGCCGGTCGATCGCCTGGGCAGCACAGCGCGCCGCCACCATGCCATCGAGGGCAAGCAGCAGCCTCCTCGTCTGTGGGGACAGCTCGTCGAGGCTTCTGCCGAGCACCTCGTGGGCGAGCCGGTTGGCCAGCGCGATGTCGTCGAGGGTGACCTCGAGGTACTCGATCTCTTCCCCACGGTGACGAGTGTGCTGGATCGGCCGCTGGTACTGGTGCAGCAGCGCGATTGTCCGGATCAGCGTGAGGTACTTGAGGTGGTCTCGCCTGGTGCGGGTCTTGTCGTCGAGGAAGGTCAGGTGGCGGGCGTAAGGGTTGGCCACCCACAGCGGACGCAGCAGGCGTTGGGCGTTGCGGTGGAGCGTGAGGAGCTGCTGGCTGTCGTGGCGGCGCAGCAGGCCCTCGAGCGTCTGGCTCTCCCGCTGCAAGCGGTGGATCGCTCTCGTCTGCTCGCGGTCCTCGTCGACGGTGAGCACGATGCACCGGTTCAGAAGCTCCTCGTCGATCTCGACGGCGGTGGTGGTGAGCAGGATCATCACCGGCCCCTCGACCCGATACTCGTGGGTGATCAACCGGCCGGTGGCCGGGTCCTTCCCCGTCGAGGCGATCGTCAGCTCGCCCTCGCTCTGGAGGAGCTTCAAGGCGTAGCTGGCTCTCTCGGCGCCTTCCTCCTCGGCGATCGCGAGGATCTTGTGCTTGAGGTCCGCATCGCCCATGTAGAACAGGCTCTGGCCGGTCATCGCCGAGTACTTGACGCGCTCCTCCTCGGGGACAAAGGCGAGGATGGCCTCCATGAGCGCAGACTTCCCCGCCGCCGAGCTTGACTGGATGATCACCGCCAGCGGCTCGTCGAGCTTGCGGGAGACGGTCGCAAGGTAGCCGACGAGCTTGTTGGTCTCCTCGCCGACGACGCCGCAGCGTTCGAAGTCGGCGAGGATGCGATCAAAGAGGCGCGGGTCTTTGAGGAAGCTCATCGACTCGCGCAGCTCGTCGGCGGCCATCGGCGCCGGCTTCTTGTCCTTCGGCTCGAGCAGCCGCTTGATCATGAGGTCTTGCAGCTCCTCGAGCTTGGAGAGCACCTTGCCGAGGTCCTTCTTGACGATCTCCTCTTTGACCCCGAGCTTCTCGGCGGCGGCCTTGATGAACAGGGCCCGGGCTCGGGCGGAGACCAGGTCGACGCCGTCGAGGAAGAAGAGGCCGCCCGAGGTGACGCGCAGCAGCACCTTGAGCTGCTCGTAGGTGGTGTTCTTCGCCAGGCCGCGGACACGGTAGCTGCGATCGCCGAGGGTGATCACCATCTCGTCGTCGGAGCGCACCTCGGCGGCGACGTCGGCCGCACGAGCCGCCGGTGTGGGCGGGGGCGCTGCACGTTCGCCGGAGACGGCAGGCGGTTCAGAGGTAGCAGCAGCCAAAGAAGAAGCTGCTTCCTCAAAGGCGTCTTTGGGTGGGTGGGGTGGCTCGACGATCGCCGGCGCGGTGGCCGCGGCGGGCGGTGTCGCGGAGGCCGACGCGGCGTGGCGCACCGCTGCGCCGGCCATCGGCTCGGCTGAGCGCAGCAGCACGCCGAGCGAGTGCGAGGCGGGCTGGACCTTGCGCGCATAGTCGTTGGCGTCCATGCCGCGAGGGAAGAGCACCCGGGAGGAGCCGATCCCCTCGCCGGTGAGGGTCCTGGCGAGGATCTCGGCGGCGGTGTCGCCGGCAGCGTCGCGGTCGTAGGCGATGAGCACGCGCTCGGCGCCGTATGCCTTGAAGGCCTCCAGCAGCTCGGTCGTAAAGCCGTTGACGCCGTAGGCGGTGGTGACGTTGGGGAAGCCGGCGCAGTAGAAGGTCAGAGCGTCGATGAGCGACTCGCAGAGGATGATCTCCTTGGAGTCCGCAAGGGCGGAGAGGTTCCACACGCCACGGTGCGGCCCGGGCAGGTACAGGTGCGGCGCGGCGCCGGGCTGCACACTGTCCGAGATCCTCCGGCCGTAGATCCCGAGCACGTCCGCCTCCGGCGAGAGGATCGGGATGGTCACGCAGCCGACGAGGTGCTCGTGACCGGACTCGCGGATGATGCCGAGGGTCTGGAGGCGCTCCCGGAGATCCTTGCCGGTCTTGCGGTTCTTCAAGGGCAGGCGCACGCCAAGGGTGCGGTTGGCAAAGCCGAGGGAGAAGTGGTCGATGGCTTGCGGGTCGTTGATACCTCGCTTCTCCAGCTACGCGAGCGCTTCCGGCGAGGTCTTCAGCGTCTCGTGGTAGTAGGCGACGACTTGGCGGAGCAGCTCGGGATCGGAGGCGTCGGGATCCAAGGGCAGCGGCAGCCGGCGCACGCTGCTCTCCTTCACGAGGCCACCGGAAGGAGCGGCGGCTAAAGAAGGAACGCCGGCGCGCAGCAGCTCGACGGCGTGGCGGAAGGACACGCCCTCGGCCTTCATCACCCAGTCGATGACGGTGCCACCGGTGGAGCAGGCGCCCAGGCAGTGCCAGAGTCCCCGAGAGGGCGTCACCACGAGCGAGGGCTGGTGATCGTCGTGGAAGGGGCACAGGCCGATCAAATCCTTGCCGTGGGGCTTGAGCTCGACGCCACGGGCGCGCACGAGCTGCTCCAGGTCCGTCTCCCGCTTAATCCGCTCCAGCTCGTCCTCGGGTATTCGGGGCATCAGGTGACCTCCTTTCGGAAGCGTGTCAAGACGCCGTTGCGTTATGATTAGAGTAACGATATAGTTCTATTGAGTCAAGCGCCCCGGAAAGGAGGCTTAAGGTGAACGTCGTAGAGGAGCAGATCGCAACCATGGCCTTTTCTGACCGCCTCGCCGGACTTCGCAAGCAACAGGGGCTGACCCAGCAGGCGCTGGCCGACCGCGCCGGCGTCCACGTCGTGCAGGTCCGCCGCTACGAAGGCGGTGGCGCGGAGCCGAGCCTGGAGATCGTGCGCAAGCTCGCCGTGGCTCTGGCAGCCAGCGCCGATGAGTTGCTCTTCGAGAAGAACGAGCGCAGCCCCGACGAGGACCTCCGGCTGCAGTTCGAGGCGATCTCCCGCTTCGACCACGAGGAGCGCAAGGTCGCCAAGGCGCTGCTCGAGAGCCTGATCCTCCGGCACGAGGCCAAGCGCTGGTCGTCCTCGGCATAACGACAGTCGGAGCGCAGATGTCTACCATGGTGGCAGCACCCCAAAGGAGCGGGGCACGATGACCGCAGAAGCCAGTGTGCTCAACAGCATCGGTGTGGCCCTGGCCGCCGACAGTGCAGTCTCGCTGGGCCGCGAGAAGATCTACACCTCGGCCGACAAGATCTTCCAGCTCTCGTGCTCGGCGCCCATCGGCGCCATGATCTACGGCAACGCGAGCTTCGTCGGGCTGCCGTGGGAGACCGTGATCAAGGAGTACCGGGGCCAGCTCGGCGACAAGCGCTTCGACACAGTCCGCGGTTACGCCGAGGACTTCACCCGCTTCCTCGGCGACACCAGTCATGGGATGTTCCCCAAGGAGCAGCAGGATCGGCACACGGGCACGGTGGTGTTCGCCTTGCTCGATGAGCTCTCTCAAGCCTTACAGAGCAGGATGGTCGAGGAGATTCACGCGGGCAAGGACGTCAAGGAGGTGGATATCGACCGGCTGCTGGCCGAGCTGATCGAGCGGTACAAAAAGCACGTCCGCTCGCGCCGGTTCTTGTCGGGGTTCACCAAGGCGGATATTGCGTCGGCCAGGAAACGGTACGGAAAGGAGATCCGCGAGATCATCACGGTGGTCCTGGGTCCGAAGGCCGCAAAAGGGACGATCGGCCGCGCACTCGTGCAGCTCGGAGCAGAGACGCTGTGCCGTGACGTGGTGACGGACATCCGCAGCGGACTGGTAGTGGCGGGGTTCGGCGAGCGGGAGTACATGCCGGCACTCATCGAGTACCAGCTCGAGGAAATGGCGCTGGGAAAGCTGCGTTGCGTCGAGACCCGGGATGCGGTGATCGACTCGAAGTTGTCGTCGGTCGTGATCCCGTTCGCGCAGCAGGAGATGGTGTACTCGTTCATGGAGGGCATCGACAAAGGGCTGCTCGAGTGGATGGAGGGCTCGACGTTTGACGTGCTCGCCGGCGTCGTCGACGAGATCGTCAAGAAGGTCAGCGATGCGGACCCGGTACTGGGCACCGAGCTCAAGAAGGCCATGGCGCCAAAGGTCGCCGTGCTCTGGGACAAGCTCCTGAAAGGGTGGATGAGGCGGCGGGAGGAGTTCTGGAAGCCGGTGCTGAGCACCACGCGCGCGCTGCCGAAGGACGAGCTGGCGGCGATGGCGGAGGCGCTGGTCAACCTCACCAAGTTCCGCCGGCGGGTGACGATGGACAGGGAAACAGTCGGGGGGCCGATCGACGTTGCAGTGATTACGAAGGGGGACGGCTTCGTGTGGGTGAAGCGCAAGCACTACTTCGAGGCCGAGTACAATCCGCGCGTCATCGCGCGTTACCAGCGGGGAGGATGACATGGCACGGCAGACAGCACGAGCACGCAACGAGGCGGCTGCACGGCCTGCCCGGGGCGCCGGGGCGGGTGTTCCGCTGAAGGCGGAGACGCTTCCGCGGTTCGCCCCGTCGCCGCGCGCGCTCGGCGAGGCCTACGCCGAGGAGATCCTCGAGGCGTTCCGCAAGGACCTCGCCAGGGTCGATCTCAAGGCGGCGGCCAGGGCCCACCGCGGCAGCCAGCGGCACAAGCAGGCGCAGGCCTGAGCAGCACCAACGACAAAGCAACAAGGCACAACAAAGAAGCGACCCACGCCGAGCAACGGCGTGGGTCGCGGTCACGTGCTGCGGGTTTATCGGCTACGCGACACGTGGATCAGATCATGGCTCAAAGCGACTTCCAGCGATCACCAACGTAGGCGAGCAGACTCTCGGCTGCCGCTGATGACAGCGGTGCCGCTGGTTCTGCCACGTCGTCCTTCCATATCTCGAAGGCAAGGAGCAACGGCACCAGGGCAACGCCGTGGATGGGACACCTTATCGCTCGCCATACACGAATATCCGCTTGTGCGTTGGCAGCCTGGTAATGCGCTGCGTCCGCCCAACGCCCGTCGCGGACGAATTCGTTGACTTTGTGTGCTTGAGGACTCCCGACTTCTGCCGAGGCAACATCCCAGTAGAAGTGATCGTCGAGGGGTCCTTGGCACCTTGGGCATTGGCCGATCGGCTTACGTGCGGCGGCCCTGAGAGCCTTTTCCTTGCCGCGCGAAGCAAAGAGGTTCCCGAAGAGTCGAGACATTCAGCACCTCCCCCTTAGGGACCCACCGTTGCGTCGTAGATGTTGTCGCCGGCCTTCGCGCCGGCGAATGCGCCAATGACGCCGCCACCGATGCCGCCTATCGTGCCACCGACAACACCACCAACCGGGCCACCGAGAGCGAAACCTAGTGCGGCACCCCCCTTCGCCCCCGCGGCGCCGAACGACAAGGCGCCGACCCATGCGCCCGCCTCCTCGGATGCAACACGAACGCGTTGGCCAGGAGGTGCGCCTGCCACATTCGAGGCGGAGATGGTGGCGCCGACAACCACAAGCACTACGCCGCCCTTGCCAGCCGCTGCCATCCCCTCGTTAACAGCCACACTGGTCTTGGAGGCAGTACCGCCGGCGCGAGCGGCTTCGCCCGATATCGGGCGCATCGCCTCGGCGAGGTTCTGCGCCACTGGCGAACTCGCCTGTCTGGCAGCTTCCTTCGCCGCAGTTCTGGCCACAGTGTCCGTCGGACTCAGTTGGCTGACCTGCTGAACATACTGCTGTCGGACCTGTGCGTCTTGGACCAGCGTCGTCCCTGTTGTCGCGGCTGCACCCTGCGCTGCCCGCTTCACCTCGTCTTCAGTGAGCCGGCCATCCGGGTCTGTGAAACGCACAGGGTTGTTTCTCGCGTACGCGTAGAGGTTCCAGCTCTGTGGAACTCTGGTGTTGTTGTCTCTGCCGGGGTCCACGCTAAGGAACCGTGCGATGTTCGGGTTGTAGTACCTGGCGTGCATGTAATCGAAGTCGTCCCAAGCGCGGTCTAAGGCGTTTGTATCTCGCAAATGCCCCGTGAAGCGGTGCCGCTCACCGTTCTGGGTGCTGCTGAACAGATCAAGCCCCCAGGGGTTGGTCACCAGCTCTGCCAGCCGCTGCCCGCACCGGTTGGCAAGGAGTCCCACCGAACCCTGGTGATCCACCACCACCTGCTGCATGCCCTCCGTGGCCCCTATGGTAGCAAGCAAGCTGCCCTGCCCCCACACCCAGTCCTTCTCCCAGCTCCAGCTCCAGCTGCCCGCGGAGAGGCTCGCTCTCACCTGGCGCACCACCTTGTGGTCCCACCGCCGTAAGGTGAGGGTGTACTCCGACCCCGCCCGCTCCACCAGGCGCTCACCAGCAGCGTCGTAGGCAAAGCGGCGATCAAGGCCTT
>Ga0308389_1002791_pt1 | contig 10659 bp, 5 predicted proteins | sample Hotspr2Sample148_FD_202362 | JGI IMG/M metagenome (GOLD analysis project Ga0308389, IMG submission 202362) | Hot spring phototrophic mat microbial communities from Mushroom Spring, Yellowstone National Park, Wyoming, United States - 20040719_148 ... | reverse complement strand
AATTTGTATGCAAAGATTGAGTATGCCCTAAAGCCGCCGCCATAGCTTCAATACAAGTTCGAGCCACATTGTTAAAAGGATCTTGTTCGGCTAGACTCCATCCGGATGTTTGCGAGTGAGTTCTTAAGGACATTGATTTTGGATTTTTAGGATTAAATTGTTTCACAAGATAAGCCCACAAGACGCGAGCCGCTCTCATTTTAGCAATTTCCATAAAATAATTCATGCCTTGAGCCCAGAAGAACGACAAACGCGGAGCAAAATCGTCGATATTTAATCCAGCCTTCAAACCTGTTCGAATATATTCCAATCCATCGGCTAAAGTGTAAGCCATTTCAAGATCAGCCGTCGCTCCAGCTTCTTGCATATGATAGCCCGAAATGCTTATGCTGTTAAACTTTGGCATATTTTTCGACGTATAAGCGAAAATATCTGCTATAATTCTCATCGACATTTCAGGCGGATAAATGTAAGTATTTCGCACCATATATTCTTTTAATATATCGTTTTGAATGGTGCCGGTTAAAAGATTTTGAGCTACGCCTTGTTCTTCAGCTGCGACGATATAAAAAGCCATAACAGGCAAAACGGCTCCATTCATCGTCATCGAAACAGACATTTTATCGAGAGGAATTCCATCGAACAAAATTTTCATATCTTCTACAGTATCAATAGCGACTCCAGCTTTTCCAACATCGCCGACAACTCTAGGATGATCGGAATCATAACCTCTATGAGTCGCTAAATCGAAAGCTACGGACAAACCCATTTGACCTTGAGCTAAGTTTCTTCTATAAAAAGCGTTGCTTTCTTCAGCTGTTGAAAAACCGGCGTATTGTCGAACTGTCCAAGGTTTCTGAACATACATAGTAGCATAAGGACCTCTTAGAAAAGGAGGAACTCCGCTTAAATAATCGAGATGTTCGGCGTTTTTTATATCTTCTTGAGTATATAGAGATTTAATTTCGATTTTCTCCATCGTCTGCCAGACGACTTCTTCAAAATCTTTTCCAGTTTTTCTTTTATATTCTTTTTTCCATTCTTCGTATGAAATATTTTGAACAGATTTTTTTATTTCTAATTCCTTTAAATTTGGTCTCATTTTATTTCCGCTCCTATTCTATTTAGCAAATTTTTTAAGATTGAATAAGCGTCGGCGCCAAGAAAGATAAAATCATCAACTCCGGAAGCTTTATGAGCATCGACTTGATCTTTAGGATAACCAGCCAGAATTACAATCGCATCTTTAACCTTTTCTTTAATTCCCCTTGTCAAAGGCGGGACTAATTCGGGATAATTTTCATCTAAAGAACATATAACAAAAATTCTTGCGTTTGACTTTACTCCAGCCGCTATAGCTTCGTCGGTAGTTTTAAATCCGTCGGGATAAATAATGTCGAAACCCCCAATTTCAAAAAATCCCCTTGAAAAATCAGCGCGAACTTTATATTGTTTTAGCGAACCCACATTAAATAAAAATATCTTCGCAGCATCGGCGTTTTTTTCTTTTAGCGACATTGTCGTCATTCTTAATTTTTCAAAATCTTCAGCTAATCTTTTGATTTTAATTTTTTGTACGCTTTCTTTTTCTTCTAAGCCTGCTCTTAAAGATTTAGCGATTTCCATTATTGTCGCGCCGTTTTTAAACGCTTCTTTTCCGAAAGCTACTTTTTCAATTCCAAAACTTGATGTCATTTTTTCTATGTTTTCAAGTATATAGATATCTTTTTTCGCGTCGCCTGAAACTCTTAACTTTTGCAAAAATTCGGAACGGATTTTTTTTACATTTTTTCGATCGATTTGTTCGACTTGAAGGAGTTGCTCTTTTGGATTGGCATACATATTAACGCCGACTAAAATCGCTTTTCTTTTGTTAAAATCCGACAATTTTTGATTAAAAGTTTCTTCCAGAGAATTTTGAATAAAATTAGAACATAGCGATTTATACATTCCGCCGTTATCTTCAATTTTTTTGAATAAAGATAAAGCGGCCTCTGCAAATTGTTCGGTTAAAGTTTCTACAAAATAAGATCCGCCCGCGGGATCTATTACAAAATCCATATGAGATTCTTCTTTCAATAGCAAATGAATATTGCGAGCTATTCGTCGCGAAAATTCATTTGGCAATCCGAAGCATTCGTCGAAAGGATTAGAGCAAATTGCGTCGGCTCCCCCCAATACTGCGGAAAAAGTCTCTGTAGTCGTTCTTAATATATTAACGTATGGATCAAAAACCGTTTGATTAAATTTTGAACATCGAGCTCGAATGAAAATTTTTCTCAAATCAGATCTAACGCTATATTGTTCCAATAACAAACTCCACAAGTAACGAGCGGCTCTCAATTTGGCAATTTCCATAAAGAAATAAGGACCGACGCCAAATTCAAATTGAAAGCGTGGAGCCAATTCTTCAGGAGCAAAACCTCTTTCAGTCATCGCGTCGAAATAATCTATCGCAGTGGCAAAAGCGAATGCAAGCTCTTGGACCGCAGTAGCTCCAGCCGAATTGTAATTATAAGCAGAAACTCCCAAAACGCGCAAATCTGAATTATTCGCTTCGATATATTTTAACGAAAGAGCGATTTCATCGTATATCGAATTTAAATTTATTGGAAGATAACCTTTTTCTGCAAGAAAATTTAAAGGATCGGCTGTAATTGAGCCTTTGATATCGGAAAAAAGATAATTATTTTTTTCAAGATAAGCGGCAAAAAGCATAAGAAACGGAAGATTAGAAAACCCCGCGTCGATATGCAAAGGATATTTTCGCAAATCGATTTTATTAAAAGCTCTCGATACGCTATATATGGCGGAAATATTTACGCCGCCAGAACCGACTAAAGCTTCGTCGGCATAATCGGCGTCAAGGCAACATTTTGAAGCGTCGTCAAGACGAAAGCTTATAGAATTTTGACCTCTTTCAATATCGCGATGCAAAGCGGCGTTAAAATCTTCCGCTAATGGATTGACTATATCTTGATTTATTTCCCAACCGTCGGGATGATATCCTTGAATTTTTGTATTTCTTACAAATTTTTCAAAGCCTGGATATTGTTCTAATATTTTCAAAGATTCCAGATCTTTTCTAATATACAAAGGTTTAAATTCTATGCCTTCGTAAGTTTTAGTATGCAATTTTTTTTCAAAAGGCGCCCCAGCTAGTTCTTCTTCAACGATTTTTCTCCATTCTTCATAAGATACTGGAGGAAACGTTTCTTTTAATTTTAACTCCCTTTCCAGCTGAACTTCTTGTTTTAATTCGTCAGACATAAGGATTAAGCTCCTTTTAATTTAAGTTTTTAGTCTTTTAAAATAAGCAATTTATACTCTTTATTCAATTAAAAGAGTTCATTTTTTCCGCTTTTTTGCTTTCATTCTTTCTCGCAATAGGCGATTTCATTATTTCAAGTTGCCTTTAGCAACGACGCAATCTTCATTTCCTGAGGAAATACACTAGAAAAGATTGCTTCGCTCCCTATGCTCGCTCTCAATGACATGAATTACGTTATAGTCATTGCGAGAGACGAAGTCTCTAAGCAATCTCAATTATGCGGAAAGGTCAGATTGCTTCGCTCGCTATGCTAGATCGCAATCACAGGCGGTCAGCTTGCAATGATAAAAGAAGCAAATGATAAAAAAGTCTAACGCAATCTTCCTCTAAGGATCTCTATGTTTTCCGAGGTTTTATTTTTTATATTTTTCTCGCCACAGAGGTTCGCAGAGATTTTTATATATTTCTCTGCGTTATTTCTGAGTTCTATGTGGTTTTATCGTTTTTATTTTTCTGAACGCAGAGGTCGTGGAGATTTGGGTAAAAAAATAACTCGCGGCAAATTTTCCAACATTTTTTTTATGAGAAAATCGCAAAATAAATTATCAAAATAAAAATGCTTATTAAAAAATTTTTGCTTATTCAAAATTTTATAAACTTTAAGTTTGTGAAATATAATGATTGATTTTATGCGTCGATTGTCAATTTAAATTTAAACATCGCATTAAATATATCGCAAAAAATTAAGGCTAAAATTTTCATAATAAATCAAAACTTGAAATATATTATTTTCAGAAAATCAAAAAATTTTTAAACGTTGCTTAAAAAATTATTTTAGAAAAACTCTCGTTTAGACGCGGCGTAAAATTAATTAAAGATCCAACTAAAAATTAAATTATTTATTTAACAGGTCGGTCAAAATAGCCAAGCCTCTGGAAGTAATTCGAACTTTGTTGAAATCTTGATCGTCGCTTGTTTGATGATCTATAAAACCGAAATTTTTTAATCTTTCAAATTCCTCTGAATACTTCTTAGCTAGTTCGTCGATGTTATTTTTCGAAAGTTCATTTTGTTCTTTCAAAATTTTTAACAACTCTATTTCTTTAGCTTTTGGCAAATAAAACAACGGCGGAAAAATCACCAGATCGTCAAATTCTTCGTTCAAGTAATACACTTCGCAATAACTCATAAAACCCGCAAGAGAACAAGCGATGACGCGAGCTTTAAATCCGCCAGTAGGATTAAAATATACTTTATATCCTTCGCTTTTCTTTTTCTTAGCCAGTACAATTAAATGATCCATCATATCTGATACGCCAGTTTTAAATTCCTCTAAATTTTTCCCCGTATAGTTTAAAAAATAGCCGGGAAATTCTTTTGTTATATAGACTTTGTAATTATTTTCCTTCATAAAAGTCTCAAGGATTCTAACGCAAATTTCGTTTATTGGCGTTTACGCGCTTGTAAAATAGACTTCGATTTGATTATTTGTATTATTAATTTTTCTTAGAAAAGAATTTAATTCGGCGGAGTTAGCGTAATGATTGGAGATTAAAAATTGATAAATATTGTTCATTATTTTTTCATCTTCTAATACTTTTTTTACACAGATTATTATCCGAAGCTTTAGCGATTTTGATTTCTCGCGAAATATTTTCTTTTCTTTTATAATTAATCATTATGCTTATGCCAACATTAATAATATGCAATTCTTTCATTTATTTTCTCCGTTTATCTAAATTTTTTCTAAATTTTTTAAGACGACTATGAATTTAACTGCTCTGCCAAAGTTAAGAGCGCTTGCTTTAGAATCGCAAGTTTGAATTATGAAATAATAAAAATTCACACGCTTTGATATATTTTATCTTAAGCTTCAAAAGAGTATAGTGGCATTATTAGCGTTATCGGCTAAAATAAATTTCATTACAATAAAGCAATTTAATTGGTTTGTTTTTAATCCATATAAAAGTCAATAAACTTGTTAAAGAACAAATAAATAAATATAGATTAATTTACAAAATAAAATTTTTTATAAACTCAATATTTAAAGAAAAAATTGAAGTTTATAAATATAAGAGGGGTATAATTAAATCGGTCAAAAAACTTTTTAAAAATTTGTTTCGCGTTCCTGACTTTACAAAATTTAATATATTAAATTTTTTTGTTTTAATTTTATAATCTAAACTCAATTTTTATTAAATTGAAATGGCGTCAAACGACGCCATTAATAGAGTTTATTATACAATTTTTAATCGTAATACTCTATTTCGCGCTCAATAATTTGTCTTGGAGCATTGTTCTCATAAAATATTTGTTTTATCCAATTTCCTTTTTTATCATATTCGTATTTCATATTTAAATGTTCATAATTGTTTTTAGCCTCAATGATGTTATTGTAGTTATCATATTTTCGCGTTTCTTCATCTAATAAAATGTTATTCCGTCCATATTTTACAATTTTATTTAATCTACTTTTGTTGTCATAAGAGTTTTTAATTTCTGAAATTATTTCATTCTCTGCATCATATGTAATTACCTTTAGGCAAAGATTTTTATTATTGTATTTGTAAACAACTTTGTTATCTAATTCACCCTTATAATAATATTTATCTACAATTAAATTGCCATTTGAATCGTATTCGAATTCACTTTTTGTAATGCTTTCCTCTGCAGAATAACCATAATTATAAACGCTTTGAGCAACAATCAATCCTTTATTATTATAATCATATTTAATGGTTCTGTCCAATTTACCTTCAGAATTATAAATTTTTTCTTCAATTAATTTTTTTTTATCGTCATAGCTGTAGACTGATTTCTCGTATAATTTTTCATCTTTAATGAAAGTCTTTTTTTCAACTAAGTTGTTTTGATTATCGTAAAAATAAACGCGTTTATTAATTAATTTGCTATTTGAATCGTATGAAGAATATTCCGTATAAAAGCCGTTAACATTGTAAGAAATAATATTGCTTTTTTCTAATTTGCTTTTTTTTTCAACGTCGTTTTCTTTGATAGCTTCATAAACATATTCTTTTAACGTCTTTACTTTGCCTTTTAATTCGTCAACTGTTAAATCGTTCTTTGAACTTTGTTGGCCTAGACTAACGAAATTTAAAAATGAAAGAATACTAAAAAAGAAAAATAATTTTTTCATATTTCTCCTTTGTTTTATATTAATTTTAAGGGATATTTAAATATTTCATAATATATATAAACAATTACAATTACAAAAAAGTTCAAAATTTAATAGAAGTTGAAAAAAGCTAAAAAAATAATAATTCAGCAATTTAGAGCTATAACTAAACTGGCTATAAATTGAACAAAAGCAATAGGCGCCCAAATTCTTTCAATTTTGCTTGGAGAAACAGCATTTAATATTGTTGAAATAAAAAAAATACAACAACAAACCATATCGCATTTTTTGAAAACTCTAATAAAACTGGAAAAAATAATCCTCTGCAAGAAACTATAATAATCTGAAAAAAATTAAAAGTAAAATATTCAAAACAGCCAATAAGCTCATTTTAGGAGGATACTTTCCTGGAAATTTACCCCCCATTTAAGCGGCTCCCCAGGGCAAGCCTATCGCAAGACCTAATTGAAATAATATTTCTATAATAAAAAAAAAAAAAAAAATTGTTAAAAATAGTTCTATAAACATTTTAGTTAAATTTTTGATATAATAAATAACAACAGATTTAATTCAAAAAAGTTTCTTAACCAGCGCATTTTTAGATAATTAGCTCAAAATTTCTTAAATCGAGCTTAAGTTAACAAATATTTTTAAATAATAATTTAACAATACTTTAAATGCAACTGATATTAAAATAAAGGGAATCAATCGCAAATATTTTTTTGTAAAAGTTTACGCGAGAATTTGAATATGAATTTTAAATTTTTTAGGAACAATTGAAATGAAAAATTTAAATTATTTAACTTCTTCAAATAAATAATCGATCGCTCTTAGGATTGGATAATATCCTTCTTTCAAAAGATAAGAATATCGCGGATACTGACACAAGCCATACATAGACATCGGTTCAAAAGCGAGAATAATTGAAATGGATTGAACTTGAGAAACAGGAACGTAGAAAAAATTATCAAGAGCGGAAACAATAGTTTTTTCAACTCTTATATTTGGAGTAGTAATTTGCAACTCTTCCAAATGTTCCATGTAAGTATTTTCAATAATGAATTTTTCAGCTTCGATAAAATTAAAAATATTAGCGTCGTAAAAAACAATCGACGAATTTTTTAAAAATTGTAATAGAATTTCATCGGCTTTAGGAACTAAATAACCTTTTGGAGCTTTTGCGTAATATTTTGAAGAAATTTTTGAATGAAAATTATGTATAAAAACTTCTTTTAAATTCCCTTCTTTATCGCTTAATAAAACAAGAGTCGAATCTCGATCATACTCGCGCTCATATCGAACTGGAATATATCGCCCAGAAATATCGAAAATGTTTTTAAATCTCGCTTTAGAAACAAGCTTATAAATTTTATCAAAATTTTCATTCACATAATTTAAGAAAAACATAATTGCTTCGTACTGAGAATGAGTCCTGCGAAATAAACTGTCATTAGACGTTTTGCCGTTTTTGCCTTCAAGAATCATTGAAAAGCATCCCATTACGCCAAATGATTGTCTGCCATCGTTAATATCAAGGGAGCTTCTTCTCATTCTTTCTTTATCTGGCGGACCGCCGACGATATATTCGCCGGCATAATAATTTTTAACTCGCAAAGCTTCTATAACTTTAGGCAGAAAATCTTCTCTTTGAAGTTTTATAATATCTTGTTCGATATTCGGATTTGTTAAAGTTCCAAATAACACATCAGCCGCTTTATATAGTCCAAATTTTTCCCATGCTTCAGAATATGGATAAAATTCGTGAACGTCCAAAGCGGCGATTGGTTGATATTTTAAATATAGTTTTCTTAAAGCTTGTGTTTCTTTTGTAGATAAAATTAAATGATCGCGATTCAAATCAACGCCGTCTGAATTTCTTCTTTGATCCATATCGGATCCAGTCGGATTCAACTGCGGAATTACGATTAGATTGCATTTGCGCAAAGGTCGTTTTTCTTTGTGTTCCAATAATCGAGCTATTAAAAGCAAAGCCGCTTCTTTGCCAGAATGTTCGTTTCCATGCTGCTGAGCAAATATTAAAATCCATGGCTTAGAAGTTTTGAATGTATCCGACGAGAGAAACGCCGCGTAAATATTTTCGTTTTTTGAATCTTTAGCTATTAACTCGATTTTTATTTCTTTCTTAAAAGAGCTTAAGCTTAGCAAAAAATTTTCAACTTCCCGACTAAAAGTATATCGAGAATAATTATTTGTTTCAATGGGAGATTTAATTTGCGCGCAAGAATTTGAAAAGGCAATAAAAGCTACTAAAAGCGTTAAACGCGTCATTTCGCTTTGATAATTTTTTGAGTCAAATATTTCCCATCGCTAAATTTTGCGAGAATAATATAAACTCCGGAAGGGAAATTTTCAAAATTTAATTTTATTACATTTTCTCCTTTCTTCGTAGAAAAATTAGTTTCATTTAAAATTTTTCTTCCAAGCTGATCGTATATTTGCAATTTTGCTTCTTGCTCTTTTTCAGAAGTTATAACAATGTTAAACTCTGGATTAAATGGATTTGGATAGACTTCTAATCGATTATATGTTAAAGCTTTTTTAAAGATATCGTTTTCAATTTTTGTTATAGACGATCTTTGAGTCAGATCAAAATCGCAGTTTTGATTTGAGATGAAAAATCTAAGATTATTAAGCGCTACGGAGTTTCTTGGTTTGGTTCCGGAAACAATGGTCGAAGATGAATCTTTTATAGTTGAATTAGAAGCGTCGACAACAAGCATTGGCATTGTCCCGTAAAAATAGACTTTGCCATCGCTTGCGTTAAAATAGGCGTAATCGGCGTCGTTTAAATATATTCCTAAATTTTTATTTTGCGACATCATCCCCCATAATACCGCAGACGAGCGATTTTCGTAAAAATTGGAGTTTTCGTATAATCGAGGCTGTATTATTATAGGACTGAATATATTCATTCCACTTTTTACTGTAAGCAATCCTTTGTAGGAATTTGAAGAACTATTGTCAGTATTATCAACAAAATATTTTCCCGCTACTTTTCCAGTTGTTCCAATTAAAAGAAACTTTGACGAAGTTCTCGTTTTTTGAGCAAAAGCTTGGGCTATTAAATAATTTTGATCAATTCCAAAATTCCAGGCTCCAAAGTTGGCCCCGTAAAAAATAAAGTTTTCATAACTTGCAATTTTATCGACAGAAGATTGCAAATTTGCAATCGCCGAATTGATTTCAAATTTTTCATTTTGTATCTGTTTTCCTATAAGAAATTGAGAAATAGAATCGGCGTAAGAAACGTAACCAGTAGGATAAACGATAAGAGTCGGCTTTTGATTGGCAACTTCGGCAAATTTTGTCAAAGCCGCGTTTTGATTTTTCCTTATAATATCGCTTCCGCTTAAAATAAATTCGGCATTTAAATTATAAATATTGTCGCTTTGTTCAAATTGTCTCGAGGAATTAGCGGCGGAGTATATTTGTCTTTGATTTAAATCGTATTTCCAACCTGCCGTAAGAATATCGCATTTTAATTTATCTATTTTATATTGCAAACCGTTTAGAATATATTGAGTCAAATTGTCTTTATAAAAAAAATATACAGAACCCGATCCCATAACTTCGGCTTTTAAGTCAGAATTAATGCATAAAGCCGTGGCGTCGTCTATTCCTACGCCTAAAACATTCTTGTTTTTAGTATAGTAAAGATTGAATATAAATCCTATCAATCTCCCCCATCTGCCTCGCTCTATAAAATGTGTGTCGAATATTATATCTTCGCTCATTAAATTTAAAAAATCGTCGCCTATGTCAACATAACTGTTGAATGGATTTCGCAAAGTTTCGTCGGGATATACACTGCCATATCGAGCAGTGAAATAAAACTTAGATAAAATATGAGCTCCGGCGCTTGTTCCCGCTATTACGCCGCCGTTTTGATAAACATATCTTATCGCGTCTTCCGTTCTTGTGTCCTTCCAGTAAGAAATATAATTGTATTGATCTCCGCCTTTGATAAATACCGCTTTCGCGCTTTTAATTTCATTTTCATTTGAGGTTCTATTTGCTTCAGTTCTTGATTTTATGACAAGGGTTTTAACTGAACTCGCCCCGAAGGATTTGAAGTAATTTTCCAACCAACTGTTGTTTTCAGAAACTGCGGTTAGTATGACTACTTTTCCATAGTTAGCTTTCTGAACAATCCAGGAGTAAGGAGCGTCGCTCCAGCCGCCTTGGACCTCCGCTCCTCCTCCTATTGCGCATATGTATCCTTGAGCTAAAA
>Ga0308389_1002774_pt1 | contig 10712 bp, 8 predicted proteins | sample Hotspr2Sample148_FD_202362 | JGI IMG/M metagenome (GOLD analysis project Ga0308389, IMG submission 202362) | Hot spring phototrophic mat microbial communities from Mushroom Spring, Yellowstone National Park, Wyoming, United States - 20040719_148 ... | reverse complement strand
CGCAAGCCGTCCCCGTTGTAGCCGGCAGTGAGGATGTTCCCATAAGCGGTCATCCGGTTCTCGGGGTCAAACGACAGGTTCACGCCCTTATACAGCACCGGGTTGCCGTCACGCGTACACTAGTACTCTAGGCGTTGCTGTCGGTTGGCAAACCAGTGAAGTATAGATAACGCGCTCTCGATATGAATCGGGAACCACCCTTGGCTATTTAGCCAATTACGGATATACTCTATGAATAGACTGGCGTCAATAATTTCCTTAACTTCGCCCTGTAAAAGTCGTCTTCTCACCTTGTTCAGATTGAGCCGTACAACATCACGAATAAAGTGATCGGCATTTGCTTTGTCTCGTCTTAATAGAACCGAGCTAGGGACTAATCGCTGCGCTGCTCTTCTCAACACGTACTTTGTCGTGCTGCCCCGTAGCCTGATATTGGGCGGAGCTTTTGCTACCCATTCGACGATCCGTCTATCTAATAATGGACAACGAACTATCACATTATATTGCATTCCTATATCCTGAAATATGCGATAACCCACCCGAGTCCATTCAGAGTGAATCGCTTCCAAAAGCACCTGAATGTTACCATTTCTGCTGAAGAACGGAACACTTACAAATTCTTCACATAATGACTGAGCGGTCGCGGGATCGATTTTTATCCATTTTGGCAGATTTAATGCATTAGAGGTGGTTGTTATTTTGCTTACGGCAATCCGCACGTGGCCATCTAAATCCTTCACGTCTGGGAAGCCTGTGAACATCTCATCCCCGCCATGTCCGCAGATGACCGAGCGGACACCTAGTTTCTGCATGACCTCAAACAGATCCCTGTACGGTCCAACCAAGAGTGGATTTCGTGGCTCGGGGAATCTCCACTCAACCCAGCTGGATGACGCATTCGCCCATGTCACGTACCATGGTATACCCAAGTAGCGCACGACGTCGTCACGGTATGCGGCATCGGTGTCATACTCTAAGGCACCGTGTCCTATAGAGAATGCCGTCATCTGGCATACTTGCCCCAATTCACGTAATACGCGACAGGCTAGAGACGTAACGGACGAAGAATCGATACCACCGCTTAGCAAAGAGGCAGAGGCAACAGGTGGGTATAGGACATGGTCTGCAATAACCGTGTATAACAAATCGCGGAGAGAATCGACATAGGCCTTTACACTTGCAAGGTGTGTGACTTCCCAATCGCTGGGCGGCCAGTACCTGTGCACCGCAACGCCGTTTTCCGAGCACGTAACTTTGCACCCATACTGCGGCCTCTTCAATGCGCTGTATGGCGTCTGCTCTGTGGACAAGGGTCCTATGATGAGATAAGCTCTCAAGAATCGGTCATTGATCTCCTTCGGTATCGCAGGGTGCCTTAAAAGCAGCTTGACGGAGTTTGATAGTATTAGAGACCCACCAGCAGAGGCGTAGAACAATTCACCTAATCCAACGGGGTCTACCCAAGCTTTCAACATCTGTCTACGAGTATCCCAGTAAACGATGGTAAACTGTCCGCATAATTGTTCAATGAAAGCATCCGGGACTTTTTCTCGCTGAGAACCCGCATCTGCCATCTGTTCCGCGAGCGTAACAGCTGGGTCTCCGGCACGCGACAGACGGAACAATTCTCCGCAAACCAGAACCCCAACCTCCCCACGCACGACTAGGGGGCCGGTACTTGCTACGGCAATGCTGCGATTGGAAAAAGAATGGATGTGAGTCTGCGTATCCAAACACTTAAGGAGTACCTCCTTGTGCTGACGAGACAGTGTTCCCGCTGGGCTGAACTCTGCAATGAACTGCATATTCTCCTCCTCCCCGCAGTCAGAATCCGTGCCAAGATGTCTGAGCCTGATACATATGGTAATAAAGCCCCTTTGTTCTCAAGAGTGACTGATGTGTTCCCGTTTCGGCAACCTTCCCGCGATCAAGCACGATAACGCGGTCAGCGAGGCTGGCTGCGTGCAACCGGTGTGAGATGAGTAGTATCGTGCGTTCACTATTATTGTCAAGGAACAGACTATACAATGCAAACTCGCTTGTGGGATCAAGGGAGGCAGCTGGTTCGTCCAGAACAACGAAGTCCGCATCGGCGAATATTGCGCGAGCGATTCCCACCCTCTGCCACTGCCCCTCCGACAGTTCGCAGCCATTCTCGTCATATTCTTTTCCTAGAAGCGTGTCATACTGGTTAGGCAAGTTGATCACGAACTCATGAGCATGCGCCTTCTGAGCTGCCGATAGTATAGCAGACGTGTCTGACATGCGTTCTACACAGCCGAACCCGATGTTCTCACGCACACTGACCGCGTATCTTTGAAAGTCCTGAAACACCGCTGCACATCTGGGACGCCACCAGCATGATGGTTCGTCCAAGCGTTTTCCCCATACATACACAACACCTTGAGAGGGAAAATATAACCCAAGCAGAACTTTTGCTAACGTAGTCTTGCCCGAACCGTTCGGCCCAACTAATGCTACCTTCTCACCTTTAGCCAACACAACGTTTATACCTGTTAACGCAGGAGCCTTCGTGTTGGGATACATAAAGGACACATTCTCTGCCCGGATAAAACAGGACCCTCTCTCTTCCCAAAACCCGCAGCTTCCTTTGCCAACAGAAGCAGAACATGATTGCCCTGCGGTAGCAGGCGTATTCAGCCTCTTTGGCTTGGCTGCGCCGCTCAGGTAGGCTTCAGCATCCATGAAGTATCGCAGGTCATGATTAAGCTGCGTCCATGACATCAGCACGTCGGATAACGTGTCCAGCAGACGACGAACTGCCTCGAGGTAAGATGCGTATAACCCTACCGATATCACGCCAGAAGCACATTGATGCGTTAAAAATGCTAGGGTGCCAGTGACTGTTAGCAGATAAGGTATATTCAGGACACTTTGACGTCCAAAGTGGGCTTTTTGCAGTGAAGCATGAAGTTGTAGTAAAGACGCATACAATTTCAACAAACAGCTAAGTATGAAATCAGCAGCTGCATACACCTTGAATTCAGATTGCGCATTGCGGTCCAGCAAGAGTGCTTCGAAATATTGCTTTCGGCGTTCTATAGGTGTCAGATGTCTTTCATGCCAGTAATATTCGCGAAAGTAAATTGTCCGTGCCCAGACTGCAGGTACGGTACCAATCGGTATAATTACGGAAAGCCAGATGTTCTCCCTTGCGAGATAGATAATTAAACCAGCTAAAGCGACGACGTTGGTCGGAATCGAGATACACATTTCTAAAACCGTGCGCAAACGGAATCGCAGGCTGTCCGTCAAGAACTGTACCTCGTTCTGGTGTTGGGGCGTCTCAAAACGTTCGAGGGGGATTTCGTATGCTTTGGACATCAATTCGGCAATCACCGACGCTTGTAGTTTACCATCAGCCTGTGCGCCCCAATAGTATCCCCACCACGTTACTATTGTATTGGCGAAGCCAATACACGCCAAAAGCCCAATCCAGCCGATAGGGTACCATGATGTTCCCTGACCACGAACAACGCCAACTATGGCATCCACAAACTGTCCGAAAGCCCATGCTGCCACGACTGGCAATATGCCTCCTAACAGCGAGGGCGCAGCGATGAAAAGAACCCAGCTGCCGCCTAAGCGCCAAATCAGGCGTATGGCAACCCGTAAGCGGTGGAGGTACTCTCGTAAAGAACCCACTTGTTGACCCCTGTCTCTCTGCTATCTCGGTCTATCCTGTTCTGCACCGCCGCTCGTGTTCGGCATATAGCTGAGCGTACATGCCGTTCCTGGCGAGTAGTTCGCGGTGGGAACCCTGCTCGACGATGGCCCCTTGGTGCAAGACGATGATACGGTCTGCAAGCGCCGCGGGAGCTATCCGGTGTGAAATCAGGATGATTGTTTTATTGGGGTATGCCCACTGTTGAAAGTAGCGGTAGACCTCGAACTCCTCAAAAGCATCCTGCCAAGAGGTCGGTTCATCCAAGATAAGGATATCCGCTTCAGGCCGGCATAGAGCTCGCGCTAGCGCTACGCGCTGCCACTCTCCCATGGAAAGGTCACGTCCTCCGTCAAACTCTCGTCCCAGAACGGTGTCCATTCCGCCCGGCAGCATGTTAGCCAGTTCATCCAGTCCCGTTCGATGCAGAACGTCGCGCAGCAGGGTCTGCTCAGGGATACCCTCTCTGTCACTTAAGGTGATATTTTCACGCAGGGTAAGTGCATAGCGCACGAAGTCTTGAAACACCACGGCAACTTTACTGCGCCATGCATCTGCCGGTAGTCGGGAAATGTCTTGACCATCCACGGTGATCCGTCCTTCGGTTGGGTGGTATAAGCCAGCAAGCAGCTTGATGAGCGTGGTTTTGCCGGACCCGTTTTCTCCAATGAGAGCAATGCGCTCACCTGGGCGGAACACCAAGTTAATGTCCCGAAGAGCGTAGGTATCGCTACGCGGATATCGGAAGAATACGTTATCAAAGCGCAATTCCTTATGAAAAGTGAGTTTTGATGTGCCGTTCTGTTGTTTTTCCTCCTCATGATTGAGAAGGTCGGAGTACGAAGACAGGTTCGTTATCTGCTCACCAAGTGACACAAAGTGCCAAATAAGTGCCGAGACGCTCGTCCGATACTCTCCGATGGCAACTGCCAGCGCGACCAAAGTTCCAATGCTGATTCGATGTTGCACGGCAGAAACAGTGAGCAAGGTTAACGCCGCGATGTAAGGAAGAGACAAGAAGAGCATCGTGGGAAGAATTAGATACTGAATTACATTTTTCTCACATCGCGCCTGTTCGCGTAGCCGCTCTGCAGAAAGCGCCGCCCAGCGCATCTCGACGTGTTTACCTAATCGGTACAGACGCAACTCTGCGCCTGCGTAAGCGTCAAATCCCAACCCCATCCAGTACAATCGTTTTCTTTCCAGACGGGTGTACCCGTAAGCGGCTTCACCTAACCGACGGGTTACGTGCAGCGTGGTCCAGCCAGTAGGCAATGTGGCAAGAAGCAAAATCACCGCAACGAGAGGCGAGGCATTCCACAACATGACGAGGATGAGCAGGTTTCCCCCGATATTACCAAGGAGGTTTTTCAGCAGGGAGGACCAAATGAGATACACTCCGTCAGTAGCAGCCAAAGCCCGATACATCATGTCGAGTTTTTGCGAATCCTCGAAAGCACTCAACGGCATCCGCGAAACCTTCTGCCAGAGCGCTGTGGACATCTCGCCCTTTTGCCGTTCGCGCATCGAAACATCCAGCCAGGGCTCCAGCGAACCCATGAGTTGCATGGCGGCAAAAGTAAACAGCAATAACCACAAAGGAACCATCCAATGACCTGGCGACAGCCCGTTTGCGCTGCCAGCAACGAGAACATCTACCAGACGCTGTGTTGCAGTAATCTGGATGTACGGTAATGCTGCCATAACACCGCCGAACACTGCAGAAATGATAATCAGATGTCTCACTCCCGCAGATGTTCGCCACAACATAACTAAACCTTTTCGGGATTTGCGTAGTGTGCTCGTGATCATCGTCGTATCAACACACCAAGTCTTACCAGCTTCCGTAAAAAACATCGGAGGTCTTTCTTGACCTGCTCGGCTTCTATGTCCTCGAAGTGCATCTCCAATGTGCGGAGCATTTGTGGGAACTGCTGCTCATGTATGATTGCTTCAAAAAATACGGTGCCAATCTCATCCAGCCCATAATACTCGCCCGTGTTAGAGTCAAAGACCACCATACGATTATCGCTGGTTCTTGCAAAGTAGACTCCGTCCCTCAGACGATACCCTGGTTTTGGTGACCTCACCTTAATCCACCTCCCCGACACCAATGACCCCCGTGTTCAGCAGAAGGCGACATGCTTCCAGTATCTGTTGCGCAGGCAGTTTAGTATCAACACCTAACTGCCGAACAGGGACTGCATTAGGACTACCTGATATACGCTGAATTATGCTCCCAGCCGCCTTCCAAGCGGGTGTGCCTAGCCCTACCTTATCCCTAATTCCCACCAGATATTCGGACAATTCCTCGCGGGGTGCCAGGCCGTATACCCTACTATCAAGGAATAATTCGACCTGTTCAGCAGACATCTGACAATACGCTCCGGCTATCAAACGGTATAAAGATCCAAAATGCTTGCGCATCTGTTCGACACTCTCAGAATCCGCGCGCATGTGGAACCTATTACACGCCAGAAGATGTAGGTTGTAACGTACGACATCTGGCAAGAAACGCATTACTACCGGCTCATTTGCGTTACCTTGAGACCTTCGCACAATCTGTTCGCAAAGCCTCTCTAACCGGCGACTAAACTTGTCTAGCGAATATTGGCTACGTACCATGGCGCCCGCTCTGTATTGCACTTGTGTTAACAACTTACTATCGCCCAAGAGATTGACTATGTGCCGAACTGCATCTCGCCAAAATACACGCACTCCCCCTTCGGTTAGCACAGTTCTCACCGTAAAGCCTGTTTCCCCTTCTAATACAGTATCCTTTAATCCACCCCATGCAGAAGCCACCACCGGCAAGCCACATGCCATCGCCTCAACAGGTGCGAAACCAAAATTCTCGTCAGGATGCGTTGTCATCGTAACGAATATGTCCGCGGTTGAGTATAGCTTCCTTAATTCGTACGTAGGCAGCACACCCATCCATCGCACTGCATGAGTGATCCCTACCTCATCCGATAAAGTGCGCAAGTTTTGGAAATAACCTCGCTCAGAGGTCGGACCGCACAAACAGAGTACGACATCCTCGCCAGTGTGCCTTCGAACTGAGTGCAGCACATGTAGGAGAAGATGCACGTTCTTCGTGGGAATAATTCTACCAGCGTAAACCAGCACCTTTTGCTTCTCCCCCAGTCCAAAAAGCGACCTGGCGTACGCACCACGGCTACTCTCGCCAACGTTCCAGAACTGTGTATCGATTGCAAACGGAACCACGCGTAGATGTAGACGCGGCGGCTGTACTAACCGTTTGTAAATCTCGGCGTCAGCATTACACGAAACAATAATAGCATCTGCGCTACGGAAAGCACCCGCTTGTATAACATAATACCCAGCACCGAGCGCCAACTCGCCCATATCCAGGCTGATCACAGGTGTCTTAAGGTCTAGAGACCGCCTAAGTTGAACAGGGACATCCAATACCAAGTCACAGGTTCTCATTCTCCTTCTCAGCAGATTTTGGAGCTTCTTTGAAGCCTTATCGGTCTGATAATGCGCTAACGGTGAAGCGCATGGCAAAACTATCCCTTCCAGTCGTCGGGACCTGCTCACTCCTTCATATACGCACGCAGCTACAGAAGGAACCCCCATTGCTTGAGATTGGACGGAGGTTGCTATGCCCAACCCAATACGTAGCATATATCCACCCCGCCTTTCCCTTAAAAGGTGGAGCAACTGTGACAGCCGCTCCACCCCCTGGGACGCCTCACTGTCCTGGTCCTATTGGCACTGCCGCCACGTAGCGCCCGGATGGCTGGGTGTCAACCTGGCCTTGGGACTTGCCTGAGTACACGCGCTGCCCGCCTGACTCGACCACTCCCTGTCCCTTGACCGCCGAAACCACGGCAGTGAGGCGAGCAATCTTGGGGCTAGTGTAGCGCATCCCTTTTCACCTCCCTCTTATCTGTTTGGGTCCTGAACCGTTGATGACGTTGACGCTTGTGTGCGCAGTCGGCTTGATTGATGCAGCTTTATGCGCGACAAAACAACGGGTGTGTAAGTTCTGTAACCTGCACTCGTTACCTCACAAAACAAGCGGTTAAGGTTGGTGGAAACGTCCTTCTGGAGGCTCAGGCTAACGAGGGCATAAGGCACGGCGAAGGGAGCTGTACCCCCCCCGTTGCTGGGAGACGCACATGAACACGATTGCTATGGCGATTGATGCTTTCATGCTCACTCTCCCCCGATACGGTTTGTTCTATTATAACACAAGATTTGTAACACTGCAAGCCTTTTTGCGGGGTGCGCGCGAAAAAATCGTGCAGGGTTCGCCCGCGCGAGGCCTACCCCTCCACCACCCCCACGGCGTCGCGGATGGTGTATGTGCCGTCCAGAGTAATCTCCATTCCGCGTGCCCGCAGTAGTTTGGCGTCGCGCCGCGCCAGCAATACCCGCGAGAAGCCCAGACGTGCTGCCTCGCGCACACGCTGTTCGGTGTGAATTACCGAACGTACCTCGCCCGCCAGTCTCACCTCGCCGAACACTACCATGTCAGGTGGCAATGGTTTATCCTTGAGACTTAGGAGTTAGGCAGTTGCGATGAACACGCAGCAGGTCATACTTTTCATCAAATACAGAGACAATTTTCTGTCATGCCAAGGCAATCGAAGCATCTCAGAACCTCAAAAGAGATTCTTCGCTCCGGTCAGAATGACAGAAGATGTCGTTTTATATCGCAAACTTACGGACAGTCTTTCAACTGCATAGCTCCTTTTCATAAAATTTTTGCTACCATCGCCAGACAGAGATATTTGTTTCGCAGATCCTGCCTCCCCCTAAAGGGGAAACCTGCCCACGCCACGAACAGAGACTCGTTGCCTGAACTCTGATGGAAACAGGAGCAAGCCATGAACACCGAAGCATTCCGAAAACCCGACAGCATCTTGCGTCCTGCGCCTTTCTGGGCGATTAACGACCGGCTGGAGCCCAACGAGGTCGCCCGGCAGATGGCGGATATGATCCGCGTCGGCTTGTCGGGTGGCTTTTTCCACTCGCGGCACGGTCTCATCACCGACTATCTGGGCGAGGAGTGGTTTGCCTCTATGCGCGCCGCCCTGCAGGCAGCGAAGCAGCACGACGGCTACCTGTGGCTGTACGACGAGGACCTGTGGCCCAGCGGTAACGCGGGTGGGCAGGTCGCGGGCATGAAGGACGAATACCGCGCCGCCACGCTAAACGCCATCCTCGTCGCGCCCGACGAGCCAGAACCCACCCTGCACGAAGACCAGGCACTGCGCGCCTGCTACGCCATCAAAAAGCGCGACCGCCTGACCCTGCTGGAAGCCGAGCAGGTGCCGCTAGACAGGCTGGAATCGGCGCGCCCGTACGAGAGGCTGTTCCTGGTGCGTACCTATCAGCCCAAAACCGGCTGGTGGGGCGGCGAGTCCTACGCCAACCTGCTGCATCCTGAAGCCATGCGCGAGTTCATCCGCCTCACCCACGAACGTTACTACCGCGAGCTGGGCGAAGAGTTCGGCAAGCGCATCCCCGGTATCTTCACCGACGAACCGCAGGTGCCCTCCGCCTCCAACGGCTTCGCGTGGTACGAGGGACTGCCGGAACGCTATCGCGAATGGACGGGGCGCGACTTCTGGCGAGACCTGCCCTATATGTTCTTCGACGGCGCGGAGGCGCGCAAAATCCGTCTGCTGATGCACCGCACCATCCTGCGCCAATTTCTGGAGGCGTACAGCAAGCCCATCTACGAATGGTGCGAACAACACGGACTGGAACACACCGGGCACTATAACGCCGAGGATACCTTCCACGGGCAGATTGTCTGCCATTACGGCGGGATTATGGCGCACTATCGCTACCAACAGGCACCCGGCATCGACCACCTCTGTCGCGTGGCGCACAACCACCTGTTCACCGTCAAACAGGTCTCCTCAGCCGCCCGGCAGCTGGGCAGGAAGCGCGTGCTGACCGAAATCTTTGGCGTCAGCCGCCACACCAACACCTTCGAGGACTTCAAGTGGCTGGGTGACTACGACCTGGTGCTGGGAGCCAACTTCTTCTGCCCCCACCTCACGTGGTACTCTGGAAAGGGGCGGCGCAAGCGCGACTACCCACCCAACTGGAACTACCAGCAGACCTACTGGGACGAGCTGAAACCCCTCAACGATTACTTCACCCGCGTGGCATACGCCTTGACGCGCGGCAAGGCGTCGGTGGACATCCTGCTGCTGCACTCCATCGAAAGCGCAACCGCCGCCCGACGATTCGGAGTGGAGGTGCAGGGACAGGTGCAGGAAAACGCACGGCGCACCCCGCTGGACGTTCCCACTGCCGACCTGCGTGCGGCAGACGAACTGGACGCGCTGATGCGCAAGACGCTGGACGCCATCCTCAACGCCGGCTATGACTGCGACCTCGGCGACGAAGGCTACATCGAGGACATGGGGCGTGTGGAAGGCGACCGCTTCATCATCGGTGAGATGGGCTATCAGATAGTTGTGGTACCGCCCGCCACGACGTGGAGACCGAAGAGCTACGAGCTGCTGAAACAGTTTGCACACAACGGTGGCAAGGTCATCCTGCTGGGTGAACTGCCGACCGAGCTGGACTGCGAGCCTGCCCGCGAGAAGTGGCTGGAGCTCGCCAACCATCCCAACGTGCGCTCTCTGCCCTGCGCCGTGGAAGCCATCCAGAACGCCATCGACGAGATTGCCCCGAGCGAGTTCACCCTGAAGGGGGCAGACGGCAAGGCAGTTCCTTTGACCTACCTGCAGCACCGCATCGACGGGGAGGAACACATCTTCTTCATCGTCAACTCCGACCGCAACGCGGGCAGGGACTACGTGCTGACGCTCAAAGGCGCGGCAGGCAAGCCAGTCTTAAAGTGGGATGCCGTGCAGGCAACCTGCCAGCGCGTGACAGCGATGCCAATCGGCAACGACCTGCGCTACGAGTTCAGCCTGCCGCCGTGCGGGTCGCTGCTGTTGACGGTAGGCGCGGATGTGCCCAACGCACAGGTGGAGGAACGTCTGCCCGACCTGAGACAGGGCGAGGTCAT
>Ga0308389_1002773_pt1 | contig 10714 bp, 11 predicted proteins | sample Hotspr2Sample148_FD_202362 | JGI IMG/M metagenome (GOLD analysis project Ga0308389, IMG submission 202362) | Hot spring phototrophic mat microbial communities from Mushroom Spring, Yellowstone National Park, Wyoming, United States - 20040719_148 ... | reverse complement strand
AGCAGCGGGCGGACGATTTGCTCGACTATCGGGACGCCGTGATTGCGCCGGTCGAGGTTGGCCAGCACCACCACAGGGAACTCCAGACCTTTGGCCTGGTGAATGGTCAGGAAAGGGATGCGTCCATACTGATACTTCTGCGCGCCACTCCGCACGACTGCCACAGAACTGGCAGGAGATATGTCCCATCACTTTTACTGGACCACTCCCAGTACCCTGCTCTGCCTCCGCTTGTGATACACTTAGAACATGTGTTCTATGGCTACTCAAACCATCTCTGGGCGCGTGTTGCGCACGAACACGCGCACCTTCACCTTCGGCGCGCGCGTGTGTCGCGGAGCAACATCCCGGAAGTCCGCCAGTTCGTCAAGACCGAGCCGCTCACGCTCAAGACTAGCTCGCAGCCGGTCACCGTCGTCGGCGCGAACTACAAGAATGGAGGAAGACAGCATCACGCGCCAGCTCTCGGTGGCCGAGCTGGCGATATCCAGCGATGAAATCGCGTGGCATCGCAGCAGGCTGATCCCTATTGATGTCTCCATCCTCAGCGTGGGCTACTACGAGGCGTGCCCTGCGGACATCCGCTATGGGGCTGTGCCGCAGCCGCCGTTATGCAGTGATGATGTGCAGCGATGACGAGGTGCGCGTGCTCACCCAGCCGACACGCTTCCTGCGGGTCATGCCCGAAGCGCGTGACCTAGCCGAGCTGGACTCCCTGATAGTGGTGACGATTGAAAGCGCGTCGTGCGTCTATCCATATCCGGGTGACTTCAAGAAGCAGTGCTATTTTGAACTGGCCCGATCCCTCAGTGATAACCCGACTAAGCTAGAAGATTTGCTACTGAAGATCCTCGATTAAGGAGGCCAAAAAATGGTCGAACAGCCTTTCCCGGGGGAGTTCTTTGACAAGCGTCCCCAGCGACTTGGCGTGGTGGTGGGCGGGTCGCTTGAAGATGGCTTAGTGGTCAATCTGGATAGGCAGGCGGTCACCGAAGGCGTGACGGTGGGCAGCTACGTCACGATCACTGGCCAGGCCGGACGCAAGTTCTTCGGTATGATCACCGACATCAAGCTGGCATCCGTCAACAAGGCGGGGATGGTCTCCCTAAGCGTCGAGAGCGAGAAGCTCGCCGAGATCTACCGCAACACGCTTGGCCATTGCATGCTGCACGTTAAGCCGCTGTTGGTTGTGGACGCTGATGATCAGAAGCCGAAGCCAGTGCGGAGCGTACCGACCCACTTCGCCGTTGCCTACCTCTCGACTGCGGACGAGATGGCGCTGATCTTCCCGCAGGAGCAGGACAGCTACACGATTGGTGAATCGCTGGACAATCCCGGCATCCAGATCAAGATCTCGCTGAAGAAGCTGGTCGAGCGCAGCACGGCAGTCTTCGGCCGCAGCGGCACGGGCAAGACCTTCCTCACCTTGCCCCTCCTGGCGCACATCATCAAGAAAGACCTGGCCAGCGCCCTGATCTTCGACATGCACAACGACTACGGCCACACCCTGAAGGGCGATGGCAACAAGCCGTTCAAGGGGCTGAAGCAGCTCAGCGCGATCAGCCACAAGGTGGTGATCGCCACCCTAGACCCGGAATCATCGCGGCGGCGCAAGTCCGGGGCGTCATTCGAGCTGCAGATCGGCTACGACCAGATCGAGCCGGAGGATGTCGAGACGCTGCAGAGCGCCTTCGCCCTCACTGATGTACAGATCAACGCGCTACACTGGTTTCGCCAACGCTTCGGCAGGGAATGGCTGAAGAAGCTGCTGAGCGACGAGAAAGATTTAGGGCTAGCGGAGCTGGTGGAGCAAGGCGAACTCCACTCCGGCACGCTCAATGCCATGCAGCGCAAGCTGCAGATCTTCTCCAAGTTTGAGTTCGTGCGCGACGCGGTGGCGCAGGACGCCGTTGAACAGATCCTCGGCCATCTACAGCGGGGCAACAGCGTGGTAGTGGAGTTCGGCCGCTACGGTAACAGCCAAGAAGCCTATCTCTTCGTCTCCAACTTGCTCACCCGCCGCATCCACGACCGCTATGTGGCGATGAAGGAGATAGCAGAGGGCGGTGGCGGTGAAGAACCACGCCAGCTTGTGATCGTCATCGAGGAAGCGCACAAGTTTCTCCAGCCCGGCATTGCCAACCTCACCACATTCGGTACGATCGCCCGCGAGCTGCGCAAATACAACGTCACGCTGCTGGTCGTAGATCAGCGCCCAAGCCAGATCGACAGCGAGGTGATGAGCCAGATCGGCACGCGCATCACCTGCGCGCTGAGCGACGAGCGCGACATCGCCGCCGTCCTGGCCGGCGTGAGCGGGGCCAGCCAACTGCGCAGCGTGCTGGCCGCGCTGGATAGCAAACAGCAGGCGCTGATCATGGGCCACGCAGTGCCGAAGCCGGTGGCGGTGCGCACGGCGGAGTATGGCGAGATGATCTACAAGCAGTTCGCGCACCCAGAGGACGACCTCTCGGCGGAGGAACGGGCCAAGCTAAACCGGATCAGGCTTGGCCGGCCCAGCCTGGGAGGGGAGGGCAACGCACTGGTATGAGGCGCGATCAATAGCGCGGGATAATGCGCATAGACGAGGTGCATTCACAGCAAAGCCTGGGTAGGTGACGGCAGCACCGTCTCCTGCCCTTTCACTTCGCTGACAGGGTCGCTTGTGGAAGATGCCCCTATTGATGAAAGACGGCGCGAGCCATTTTACATTTCTAATTGCAGGTTGTCCAAGCGTTGATGTATCGGGCGTTGTAACGCTCAACGGGGAGGATGTAGTGATATTCAACCGGTGTGCGCTGGGACAGGAAAGTGGCAAGTCCGGAACCGACCGGGATGAGGTAGCGAATGCGGATCAAGATCTTGCCATCGCGCGCGGCATCCGCGCTACCCTCGATGTAACGGATGGTGATGTCCTCCGGGCTCGGCGGCGCAACGCCATAGGCATTGAAGACGTCCTCGATGACTTGACGGGCTTGGTTGCATCCATACTCCGCGCTGAGCGGGATGCTGATCTGACGAATCGCTGCGCCGAGTGCGTGTTGGACGACGGTGGCGTGGTATAAGCTGACGCATACGCTGGTCACCAACACAGCCAAGATGAAAAGGACAGGGATGGTTATGACCAATCCAACCAGGGTTGCGATTCCTCGTCTCTTGCTGATGCGCATGACCAGATTATATGCGATTACCTAAGGTCAACGATGGATGAATATCAATTCGCCCTGCGCGTCAAGCGCGTCGGTGGGATGCGCGAATTAGGCAAACTGATTGGGCTGGGCTTGGCGCAGATTGCTGATGAGTGGCCCGGCATCCGAGCAGCCCGCTTGGTTCAGCCCACTGGTGAGCCAATGGCTTACTGTGCCTTGATGGTGGGGTTGGTTGATCTGCCCTTGCGCCTGGCAGTCCCAGGCCCGCATCGTGCGCTGATCGACCTTGCCGAGCAGACGTTTCGCCCATTGCGGGGTGAGGATATTTACTTTCCGCCTGAAGTGGCATGGGTCGAGGCAGGGCGGGTGGTGCTCCCAGACACGGCGGGACTAGGTGGCCGGATCGAGTTAGTTTGCGCAGAACGCAGGCTGGGCGAGGTCGAGCGTGGATGGGTGTCATTGGAGCACCTTCGCCCAGAATGGCTGCGCTGGGCAATCCGCTACCCAGAGCCTGGCGTGATCGCAATACGAATCTACACTGACGGTCGCCTGCATGCCTTTGAGGTTGCGCAGCGCTTGTGCGCTCGCCTGCCTAGCTTGTTTGATCCCCCTGCGTCCGCTGCCTGATAGCCGCGCATGCAGAGGGTTTTAGATGTTTATCTTTGACTTAATACTTTTTGGCTGTGAATATAATTTTAATATTTTGATAGAGCAGGACTGGCGTGTGGCGGGGCACTCCTTGATACGGTATAATAAATGACATGGCAAAGGGCAAGTCATCGCTGACAATAGTTCGGGATGTATTGAAAAACATCAAAACACCGAAGCGGCTCGCCTTCCAGGTGCGCTTGCTGTCCGCGTTGGCGTCGGGCCTGTCGGGTGACTGGAAGGGGGCGGAAATGGTGCTGCGCGAGCACGTTGCGCCTTTGGTGGAGCTGCCGGACCAGCGCATGGACTATAACCTGCTTTGCGCAGTGCTCCACATGAAGCGCAACCGGCCCGAGGAAGCGAAATCCCTCCTTGAGGGTTTGCCGGCGGAGGTCGCCCAGTATATTCATCCTGAGCTGTCACGAGCGGATTTGTTGAAGCTGTCCAAGTGTTTGGATGTGAAAGATGCCTTGCTCTGGCTGCTGGAGAAGTTCCTAGGGCAAGCACCACAGGCTGCATATGCGGTTTATCATTTCCTGCGTGCTTTGCTTGAGCCTGGCACTGAGGAGCGGATGCGCGTAGATACTGCTTTTGCGCGCACTGCCTGTATGTGCCGACGATACGAGGTTGCTCGGCGTATTAGTATTGAAAATTTATCTAAGCATAAAGAAAATAAATTGAACTCAATTTTTTATATTATTCTATCCATATGTGAGTGTGAAAATGGAGATGTTAAGAAAGGAATTAAATACCTTGTGCGCGCATTTAAAACTATTGAATCAGACGAAGAAGCCGCTGTTCTATGTAGATTGGCAAATTCAATTTTCAGGTATGGGGAGAGTAATAATGAGTTAATTTTAGCAAATACAGCGATTAAGTTGTGCAAGAAGAATAATTATTGTAGTGCAACTGTGCAAGCGCAGGCGTGGCGCGGATTTGCCCTTCTTGTGCAAGATAACCATATGCTCGCAGAGCGCGACTTTCGAGAGGCTCATCAAGCCCTCGTGGACTTGCAGGATACCAGTGAGTTAAGAGTAGAGTTGGGATATACACTGGGATATTTATATATTGGCGATAATAAAAATGAATTAGCTGAAAATTATCTTAGAGACTCACTAATATATGCAACTGAATTTTGTTACAATCAATATATTCCCATGATAAAAGAATTGATTGCTGCGTCTATGTTTATTAACAAAAAATTTGAAAAAGAATATAGTATCTTTATTAGTTATATAAAAGATTGTATAAAATCATACAAGAAAGATAGAAAATACGACAAGGTCGGTAGGATGTACTATATGGCAGCCCGTGCGTGTCTAGAAAAATGCTCTCACCCTAAAGATATATATCGAGTTATTAAGTTATACCTCAATGCCTATCATTATAGCTTAAATTCATATGATTATGAAAATATGGAAGCAGTATTTGGAGACATGCTTTTTATATTTGAAAGAGTAGATTTTATAAAGTATTTTATAGCAAAATACAAGGCAAAAGGTGAATTAGATAAGCTCGGCGTTTTATGTCAAATACTTTCAGAAATATATTTTAAAAATGATCTGTATAACAATGCAATAAAATATGGAAAATTAGCATTACAATGCTTTAACATAAAAAACGATAATTATGGGAGAGAGCGAGCTATAGAAAATATAACAAAAATAAGAAAAAATCTTGGAAAAAACTTGAGAATATAAAATTATATATGTACTTTTAATTGCATTTTCATTAAAAAATAATCTCTATACATAATCTGAGCATATGCAAACTATTGGACAGAAAGCGGTGATGACGATGCTGAAGCGGCGCGGCATCGTCGGGCAAGTTGGGCGGATCCATCACTACCCGATCGCATATCTACCGCTGTACGTGCTACAGGATTCGAACAAGGGCGAGTTCATCTCCCTCAGCCCACTCGGCGGGTTGCGGAGGGAAGGGAGCGTTTGGCGCACCTGTGGCCAAGCTTGGCCAACCCTCTATGTCGCCAGAGGCAAAGTGACAAGCTATCAGAAAACAGGAGCGCGCACAACCGTCGAGATCATCACCGCTTTGCCGAGCGGCATTGCCAACAAGTTGCAAGCGATCTGCTACGACAGCGCCCTCAGCAGCGCGGTGATCGGCGAGGAAGCGATCATCGCGACCCTCAAACCGCCGCTATATAGCAAGGTCATGCTGAACGCGCTGATCTTCCCGCTGCGCCAAACTTGGCCGACTATTGTCCCGATTTACGCAGTGCGCGGGCTCGTGCAGCGTCCAGCGACGCTGTACGCTTGGCGAAAGCTTCTCGAGGAGGATATCGCCAGCCTCAGGCCATGGATGGACGTGCTTCACGCCCATGCGATAGGCACATATCACAGGAGCGCGAGCGAGCTGCTTTACTGGGCACACTTCCCACCGGATGCTCAGACCCACGACCTCGCCCAGCGCTTCATCGCCTGCATGTACCACGCTTATGTGAGGGTGATGTTCAACGACGCCTTGGAGGCGCTCGGTTATGCTGATAACCCATTGCTTGAGGCGGACATCAATCCAGTCATCGACGCCTTCAAGTCAAATGGGTATGAGCTGACGCCATCGCAGCACGAGTGCGTGGAGACTTTGTCCCGGATGCTCAAGCGACCGTATCAGTTGCGTGCGTTGCTCTTTGGTGAGACCGGCACGGGCAAGACGCTGGTCAGCTTTTGCTTGTCGGCGATGGCGCTGGAAGCCGGCGTCAACGTGCTGTATTTGGCGCCGACCCGCGTCCTAGCGCAGCAGCAGATGGAGAGTTTCCGCCGAGTCGCCGGCGGTATTGTTAAAGACGAGGCGATCAGGATGTGGACGGGCCCGCGCAAGGAAATAGGGAAAGGCAACGCCATTTACTTTGCCACTCATGCAGCCTTCAATCTAAAAGAAAAATTCGGCATGATCATCATAGATGAGGAGCAGAAATTTTCAGCCAAGCAGCGGGCGATGCTGCTTGACGCCGACGCCGGCGCGCGCGCACACGTCATCCGCGTCTCTGCCACACCATCACCCCTGACGTGGGAGCTTGCCGACTGCGGGTTGATCGAAAGCGTCCAACTGACCCGCCAACAGCCGCGCATCGTGACGCAGATCTACACGTACGAGGAGCGCATGATCGCGTATCGCAAGGCTTGCGAGCTGGCTGGCAACCGCCCGATCGCGGTGATTTGCCCGTACATCGGGGGGCGCGACAACGTGATTGAGAAGTCAGGAGACGCGCACGCGCAATACGGCACGCTTAGCGAGGCGCTGGCGTTCTGGCATGCCTTCGGCGACCACAGCCGAAGGCTCTACGTGGCCTTCGGAGGCATGGAGGGAGAACTAGAGGCGCTGATGGCAGATGGCGGCGCGGGGGCGGTGCTTCACACCACGAACATCATGGAGACCGGCCTGAACTTGCCGGTGAAGGTCTTAATCATCAACAAAGGGGAGAGCTTTGGGTTGGGTCAACTGCACCAGATGCGGGGCCGGCTGACGCGCCTGATGCCTGATGAGGTCGGCTACTGCATTGTGATCAGCGGCGCGCCGCAGAACTCGCCGAGCACTAAGCGCTTGTCGCTCCTCGTTCACTATGACACGGCGCTGAAGATCAACGAGGCACAACATGCCGGACAAGCGCGAACTGTGCCAAGCGAGACACCGGGCGCGTTGCGCACGCGCCCGAGCTTGGCGGACTATGTGACGGAGGACGAGATCGCGGCGATGGCGGATCATATGCTGATGCGCCGCCCGTCTCAGAGCGAGACAGTGCTGCGCGAACTCTTCGGCGTCTCGCCGATGCATATGTTGATGTGATGCGCGAGCACCTTTGCCGCTTGATTGGGTCGCTGTTCCGTGGGTGCATGCACAGCAGCGATCAGGCTGCGCGATATCTAGATGCTGGCGTCAAGCTGATGATAAACACTTCGCCGCATCTGATTTGCCCAACCTTGTTAGAGCATTGCGCGACCATGGTCAGCGATTATCCCCTTTCCCCCTCGCTCGTTAGCCTGCAAAAGGCTAGAATGAATAAAATTTTTGTACCACATGGTTCTCTCACCCAGGTTGATGTATAGGCGAGCTGAGCTTTTACTTCAAAATGGTCTACCGCGACTTCAAGGAGCTGCGCGATGCGCTGGGACTGATGCCCGTGTTGCACTACTGCACGCTCAAGCTGATGTATCACTGCTTCCGAGCCAGATAAGATGAATGAAACGCTGCTGATCAATCTGAATAAGGCAGATCTGGTTCAGGCAGAGGTCATCGCTGTGGACTTGACTGGATTTTGCCCCACGAATGCCAGTACCTACTTTCAAACGCGCCATGGGAAGCCATTTAGATTAAGTCAAATGATTCTGGCAGTCACCCATGCCACTGGGCCAAGTAACGATGCGCGGCATCTGACAGGGCTTAAGCGTCGTGCAAGCCGCTCCGATGAGCGTGGTCATCCAGCCTGGGTAATGCTAGCGGACAGCGGCTTTGATAGCGCGAAGATTGGCACGCGCGACATCATCCCGCCGATTTGGCAATCTGAAGACAGCGCAGCAGAGTTGGTATCGCATGCTCGTTTAGTTGATCAACGCTGGAAGAACGAGATTTTCGACTCTGTGATCAAACGCAAAATTCGGTGACGCTGTGCATCCAGTTAAGCGTGCCGGCCAGAACCGCGAGAGCCGCTTGGAGGGATTCATCTACAACGCGCATCGCTAACTACACCTCCGTCTGGTTTGGTTTTCAAAAAAGCAGATATGTCGGAATACAGACAGCTTTCTTTCTTATCTGGACAAGAAGGATATCCCTACTCGTTACAGCCAGTGAATATCGCTTCAGTCCCACAACGGAGCCCCTTCCGTTATCCCGGTGGGAAGACTTGGTTTGTGCCAACTTTCCGTCGCTGGATGACCAGCCTAAAGATTAAACCGCGTATTTTGGTTGAGCCATTCGCAGGCGGTGGGATCATTGGCCTTACTGCGCTGTTTGAGGATTTGGTTGAGGTTGCAGTAATGGTTGAACTAGATGACGAAGTGACCTCAGTCTGGGAGACCATCGTGAATGGTGATGCTGAGTGGCTGGCCCATCGGATTCTTACATTCTCAATGACCAGAGAAAATGTTGAAGCGGAACTCCAAAAGCGCCCAGCTACTAGAAGAGAGCAGGCTTTTCAAACTATTTTAAAAAATAGGACGCTGCATGGTGGAATCCTCGCCGAAGGTGCCCGCTTCCTCAGATACGGAGAGAACGGCAAGGGAATAGCCTCTCGATGGTACCCAGAGACCCTTGCGCGCCGGTTACTCGATCTAAATCGTCTTATCAACAGGATTGACTTTCATTGCGATGATGGATTAAAGGTGATGACTGAATTTGCTGATCGTAAAGATACTGTCTATTTTATTGATCCACCTTACACTGCTGGTGGCAAGAAGTCTGGTAGGCGACTTTACAAGCATAATCAGATTGATCACGAGCGCTTATTTACGATTTGCGAGTCGCTTTCAGGTGATTTTCTAATGACTTACGATGATGCGGAAGAAGTAAAGCAGTTGGCGCGCAGGCATGGCTTTCAGATGCGCACTATCCCGATGAAAAACACACATCATGAAATAATGAAGGAATTGGTCATTTCAAGAGACCTGTCATGGCTAGATGACTTGCATACTATTCACGAATCTAGAGCCAAATACAGTGCAAAGAGGAGGAATGATCAACCATCTTCTGCCCGTTATGCTGATTAATGTATTTTTTCTAACCATAACTATCTTGAGCGAGGAGAGAGAAAAATTATAAAAATAATTGAAATTATAATCAAGACACCAATGATAATTGCTATAATATTCATCGCAACTATCTCTTCCAACAAGTAGCCGAAGATAAAGTCGCACATGCCCAGCAAGACAGACATGGTCGTCATCACTACAAGCACAACAAGGGTAAGGTTTTTGGCTTGTGCTTGTGTCGGCCACTGGACCTTGTGCAATTCAGCAAGCGTCTCGCGCCAAGATTCGCGCGCCGTATTGAACAACCCCGATCGTCCTGAGTGTTCTGCCATAACATAGATGACAGGTCAGGCAGGATTTGAACCTACGATTTGGAATCGAATACTCTGCCTAATTTGTCGCATGCACAAGACTGGTTGGCCTATCACGTTCACTCAACCGTTGTGCAAGACGCACAAGCGGAGATTATAACAGCTCAGCGAGACTTCACTTTGCCCATGATGCGTATAATTATCATGTTAAATTATTTTAAATAAATAATTTTTTAATTTTTAACTAAAAATGAAAAATAGGAATGATTCTTTCGAGCGCGTTTTTATGTCTTAATGCTACTCATCGCCCGCTTGTTCGAGCGAACAATGTCCCCTCGCCGTAGCTTACATCCGCGACGGTCGAGCTATGTTTAACATGTAAGCTTAGGATGAGTGGGAAAATCTGCTTGTTTTTGCCGACACGCGCGCTGAAGACGAGCTGGCTGGTGCTAACCCCATCTGGGGACCTGCGCTTTCTATAATTATTCATATTTTTAATATAATTTGATAAAAATTATCAGATAAATATAAAATATAATTTATTATAATTTAGCGATAATTGTGGTGTAATGTCATTTATAACAAATCATAGCTCATCTAAACCAATAAGGTGGATTGGTCAAAGGCAGATATAAAATTTATAAAATACATTTATGAGTAAAATTAGCTTATATATAAATAATTTTCTATCAAAGATGGATCCTCCAAGACGATGCTTGAGTCTGTCCCACGCACAATCTGGGATGATCCATCTTGCGCCTTGCTGAAGATCAGCAACTCAGAAGGCGAAGCCGTGGAAAGCACAGCCGGCGAGTACGTCACGACGAAAGTTTGTCCATCGTAGATCGAACGAAGCGATTGGCACATGCCCTCGATCGCCAGCGGATGGATGCCGTTTTCCGGT
>Ga0308389_1002765_pt1 | contig 10732 bp, 9 predicted proteins | sample Hotspr2Sample148_FD_202362 | JGI IMG/M metagenome (GOLD analysis project Ga0308389, IMG submission 202362) | Hot spring phototrophic mat microbial communities from Mushroom Spring, Yellowstone National Park, Wyoming, United States - 20040719_148 ... | reverse complement strand
TCGCCAGCAGGGCATTTGCGGACGCGACCGCAGCGCGTCCCTCCATTACACCCATTGGGTGGCATGTATATGAAGCTTTAGAATGGTCAATGTCCGAATTCCGCCCGCGCGAAGCACGGTTGCGAAATCGTCCGATTGCCGCCAGAGGCCGCGAAACTATGTCCCAGCCCGGGTGTTTAACAAAGGTGAAGCGCGGCCGGACAGCAGGAGTGCCCGGCAGGTGTGGCACCCCGGCCGTTGCTGGGGTACGTCGTACACAGGAGCCGTACTATGTTTAGGTTCGTGCTGGTGTTTTTGGCGGTGTTGGCCCTAGGGGTGGGTAGCGCGCTGGCGGCCGAAGGCGAAGCGCCCAAGGAAAAGCCGAAGTTCGATCTGAAGGCTTTGTTCGATCGGCTGGATGAAAACAAGGACGGCAAGCTCACCGAAGCGGAGTATCTGAAGAGCCGCATGGCCCAGCGAGACCCCGAGCAGGCCAAGAAGAACTTCGCCGAGATGGCCGGAGAGGACAAAGAGGCCACCTTCGAGGAGTACCAGGCTTGGATGAAGAAGCGCATGGGCGAGCGGAAGCCCGGCGAGCGAAAGCCCGGCGGCCGTCGCCCCGGCGGTCAAGGCAACTGACCGAACACATACTGGGCACTCGGACCGGAAAAGCAGCAAGCCGTCGAGCGTTGTACTCGGCGGCTTGTTGTTTTTTGGTACCCAAAGCAGCCTTCGGCCGCAACAAAACGGAGGTAGTGGAGGGACGCGCTCCGTCGCGTCCGTAAGGACTTGGACCCACGGCCACGACGGAGCGTGGCCCTCCAGGTCACTGGAAAATATGCGCGCAAAACGCGAACAACTTTCGCCGTAAAAGACTAACCGGGAGCTACTGGGCGGACCCGTACTGGTACTCATGCGGCGAAAACGGCCCAACAGTTGCTGGCTGTATCCGTGTCTACTCATCCGGCGAAAACGGCCCGACAGTCTCCGCCTGGATGCGTGTCCGGAGGCAATTTCCGACTATGATCGCAACGGTGGTACCGATTCGCGCGGGCCATGTGGACCGGTGACGGCCAGGCAAGCCAGCCGCTGCACAGCAGTCCCCAGCCGATCCGGTTGAGCCATTCTGCGGTGGTGCGGCGTGAGATTCGGATGGCTTGTGCGGCAGTTACTCGTGGCGGAGGGCCTCGATGGGGTCCATGCGGGCGGCGCGCACAGCCGGATACAGCCCGAAGATCACCCCGATTACAACCGAGATTCCGAAGGCCAGCGGTATCGACCAGGGCACCAGGATCGGTTCCACTGCGCGGATGACCGGCGGGAGCTGCTCGACCACATCGGGAAAGGCGGCCTCCAGTCGGCCACGCAGAAAGCGCAGCACCGGGCCGCACGTCAACCCGCCAATAATCCCCGTCATCCCGCCCACGGTCGCAAGCACCACGGTTTCGATGAGGAACTGGCGTGTGATATCGCTGCGTTTGGCCCCCAGTGCGCGGCGGATGCCGATTTCCCTGGTGCGCTCGGTGACCGTGGCCAGCATGATGTTCATGATCCCGATGCCGCCTACAACCAGCGAGACGGCGGCAATCAGCCCCATGAAGATGATGAACATCATTCGGGTGGTTTTGGCCTGTTCCAGCAGTTCCAGGGGTACCACAACCGCCCAATCCTCTTTGCGGTGATGCCGGGCGAGGGTCTCCTTGACCAGATCTGCCGTGGGCATTACGTTCTTGACGCTGTCTACCCGCAGCGTGATCTGGCTTAGCTCGAGGTACTCGCCTTCCATTACACCCGGGCGGCGGATGAATACGAAATCGCCGATGCGGCTCCACAAGGTGGAAATGGGGATATAAACGTCGTTATTGAACTCCTGGGCAGCCAGCGAGCCGCCGATACCGGCGGTGGGGGAACGGGATTTCATCACCCCAACGACCAGATAGTAGTCCTCTTCGATGCGGATCGCTTTCTGATTGGTGGGGTCTTCAAAGGGGAAAAGTTCCCTGGCCACATTGGCCCCCAATACGCAGTAATTCTTCTTTTCGCGCAGATCGGTGTCGGTAAGGAAGCGTCCCCGGGCCACCTCCAGCCGGTTGACTTCCATGTACTCTGGCGTGCAGCCGACCAGGCGTCCTTCCATCTTCCGCGGCCCGTACATGAATCGATAGCGGATTTCCCTGATCGGCAAGGCCTCTTCGATGGTGGGGATGGTGTCGATTATCCGTTCGTAGTCGGCGCGGGTCAGGCCGTAGGGAATCACCCGATGCGTGCTGCCGGTGTTGTCCAAAGCATCGGCGGGCGGTTTGATCGAGCGAACCATGATATTGGTGGCGCCGAGGCTTTCGATTTGTTCCTGGGCCTTGCGGCTGATTCCCTCGCCGATGGCCAGCAGCCAGATCACGCTGGCCACGCCGATGAAGATTCCCAGCACCGTAAGCAGCGAGCGCAGGGGGTGCATCCACAGATTCTTGACCCCCAACTGCCAGGTGCGTAACCAGACGAAAGACATGGTTGCTGCTGGGCCTGCCGAGTACTATCGGGAAAATGCGCTAATCGACCATTTCATCGGAATATACCTGTCCGTCGCGCAGGCGGATAATGCGTTTTGCGCGGCGAGCGACGTCCGGTTCGTGCGTTACCAGGAGGATCGTCTTGCCGCGGCGGTTCAGATCGTCGAGCACTTGCAGGATGTCCTCGGTAGTTACCGAGTCGAGATTTCCTGTCGGTTCGTCGGCCAGTATGAAATAGGGGTCGTTGACCAGGCTGCGGGCGATGGCCACACGCTGCTGCTGGCCGCCGGACAGTTGCGTGGGGCGGTGCCGGAGCCGATCGCCCAGACCTACCATGGCCGCCAGCTCACGGCAGCGGCGCCGATCGGCCGCCCCCAACCGCCCCTGGTAATACAGGGGGACCTCGATGTTTTCCAGCACTGTCAGTTGGGGAATGAGGTTGAACGACTGGAACACGAAGCCGATGTGCGAAGCGCGGATTTCCGACAGCCGGTCGTCGCTTGCCTGGGTTACGTCCTCGCCGCCCAGCAGTATTCTGCCCGCCGTAGGCCGGTCAAGGCATCCCAGCAGATTCAGCAGGGTGCTCTTGCCCGACCCTGACGGCCCCATGATGGCCACATACTGCCCCTGCGGAATTGTGAAACTGATGCCCCGCAAAGCATGCACTGTCTCCCCGTCCAGTACATACTCTTTGACGACGTTTTCCACTACTACTGCACTGTTCATGGCGTGGGCTGCTGCGCGGCTGGAGGGCGCGGGGAAGGTTCGGCGTTGCGCCCGTGGCCGCGGGCGATCGCCCGAATCAATTCCGCCACGTCCAACTTGGCGTCGTTGTTGATATCGCACTGCTCGAAATGCGACTTCCACGGTTCCGGGGCTTCCTCCAGGTCCAGACGGTTATCGCGGTTGGCGTCGAACTGCTGAACGAGCTGCCGGGCGATCTCCAAGGGACTAGGCCCTTTGCGGCTGCCATTTTCGTCATCCAGCCGGCGAGGGCCGCGGGCCGCGCCACGTTCACGCAGCCCCCCGCTGCGCGACGCCGGCCGCCAGTTCTCGCTGCCAGGCTCGGGCAGGCCGATAGCTTTGTCCCGGTATGCCGAAGCGTTGAGCACGATCTGCTGGCCTTCCTCCAGGCCGGAATTGACCACCACGTACTTGTCGTTGGTCGAACCAAGGCCGACCGGTACCGCGCGGAACTGGCGGCCCTCGGGCACCAGACAGTAAAACCCGCCCAGATGCTCGAACACCGCTTGCACCGGAACCTGAAGAACATCGGGCAAACGTTCGATCAGGATGCGCACCTCGGCCGTCAGCCCGGGCCTCAACCCTGGCGGGGTGTCGTGAATCCACACCGTGGTCTCGTACTCTTTGACGATCGAGCCGAACCAGCCGCTGGGCGCCGGAAACTCATCTACTTTGATCACCGTCCCTTCCAGTTGGAGGTCCGGAAAGGCATCCAGCCGTATCTTGGCGGTCATCCCCGGAACCACCATGGCGATCTTGGCTTCGCTGATCCGGGCCAGTACTTGCATTTGGGTGGGGTCGGGCAGACGGATGAGCACCTGCCGCTCGCGGGCCATCTCGCCCGGTGCAATCATCACCTCCTTGTTCCCCCGGTACCCGGTCACGTTGGCGTACACCACTTGCCCAGCACATGGCGCCCGGATCGTACACAAACTGATCTGCGTGCGGATCGACTCTAACAGCGCCTGGTTCACTTTGTGGCTTGCTTCAGCGGCCTTCAGTTTAGCCTGGGCCGATTCGATCTCGCATTGCAGCCGCCGCAGTTCTTTGGCGCGGGTGTACTTTTCCAGCACCTGTAGTTTGGTGTTGGCTATCTCCAGATCGTTTTCGGCTTTCAGCAATGCGAACGCATCGCCCTCCAGTTGCAGCTTGTTCAAGTATCCCTTCTTGAACAGCCCGTAGCTCGACTCGTAGTAGTTCTTCGCCCGGTTGCGGTTCTCCTGGGCAACAGCGATTTCGTTGCGGATGGTCAGTTCCTGCTGGCGATACGCGCCGCCCTCGGCAACCGCTGGCTCGCCATTGGGCGCCTGGGGGCCATCGGCAGTTGCCGGACCAGTGTCCAGCACCGTCCCATTTGCGCCGCCCGCTGCTGGCGATTGTTTGGATGATGGCTGTGCGCCGGTTGCGGCGATCTTGGTGGGGGGCGAGCGTCCTTCGGAGTCGACATCGGGCAGACCGTGCTTCTGTAGATACTCCCGGTAAGCGACCGGGTCGTACTCTTTAAGGGCTATCAATGCCGCGTCCAGCGCAGCTTTGGCCTGAATGACCTCGGCCTCGCTCTTGTAATAAGCGATCAGTTGAGCGTTTTCTTCGTTTTCCAGGGCCGATTTGTCCAGTTCCACCAGCTTCTCGTTCGGTTCGACCATCTTGCCTTCCGGCACCACCCACAGAATCTGCGTTCCGGAAAGGTTCTTCGATTTGACTTCGCACTTGACCTCGGTATTGTTAGCGCTTTCGACGGTGCCGCGATCGACAATCTCGTGGACAAACTCGCCGCGCTCCACCGTGTAAAGCATGGCGGTGTTATCCGACGACTTGCGCGACAGGCTTGGCCAAAGCGCCCAAGCAAGCGCTGGGGCGGCCACCATCAACAGCAGCGCAATAACCAGCCCGCGGTACGAAAAACCCCGGCGCTGGACAGGTGCGGACTTTGAAGGCGTCATGCTACAGGTCCCCCTTGTCTGCACGGTGCTGCACATGGGGCGCCGACGGCCCATGCCCAAGCCGTTGGGAAGCCAGTCCGGCAGGAACAAATGGCAGAATGTGACACTTCACGCCTTATTATAGACAATCCGCCAGCCCGCGTCATCACAATCCTGGCGGGCAAAGCCGGTTGCGGTGTGTGCGTCTTGTACTGGTACAGCGGAAATGTCGGTAAAGCGTTCAAGGGGCACCACCCCGCAGTTGCAGCTCTATCTGTCCCGCTTTCGACCCTCAAGACTGCTTCTTTGCAAGTTTTTCGGGCAAATCGGCCAGCGCAGGCATCAATCAGCTTGACCGCTCGAGTCTTCCGGCCGACAATCCGTAAAGTTATTATGTAGAGCTTGGCGGTCTTGGGGGACAACGGGTCATGGGACGTATGGGCGCTTACCTGCTGATAGTATGCGGCTGCGCGGCGATTGCCACGCTGACGTGCCGGGCGGTGCGCCAGGAGCGTCCTGCGCCGGCCAAGCCGCCCGAGCAATTACGCGCCGAGTTGAGCCAGGAACATCCGCCACAGATTCGGGCAGCGGCCGCTGCGGCACTGGCCGCCGAGCCGGAGACCGCTTCCCGTGATCCGGACACCATGACCGCCCTGCTGGCCGCCCTGGAAGACCCGGACCCGGTAGTGCGCGGCCGGGCAGGCGCTGCCGTGGCAACGATTCTCAATGCCGATTTTTACTATCGGGCCGAAGACCCGCCCGAGCGCCGTCGGGCAGCCATCGAGAAAATTCGCACCCATTGGGAGGCGTGGATACGTATAACTGGCGGCGGGGCGCCCGCGCCGCGGCCATGACCGGCCGCGTGCGGCAGCCACAACGCCAGCAAGCCGGTTGCGATGCAATTGTGTACAGTAAAGTCGGCGGTAGGGGGTTGGGGGAGGGGGTCTTGGTGGGTGACCGGCGGTGTGAAAACCGAACGGTGCGGAAGGATGCCGCGGAGCCAGTTGCGTTGTAGAGGTGCGCAGTGGGTTTGGCGGTGGGGGAGATCGGGCGGTGGCCTGCTGGGAGGCCGTCTTGGGCAAACGAGTGCGGCAGATGCCGCGGCGCTTGACTGCCCGCCGGGAGCAGATAAATTGACAATAGTACTGCGTCGCCGTCACAATGACGGAGTTTTGCGGTACCGTTTACGTGGCGCCGAATCCTGCGGGAATGGCGGAATTGGCAGACGCGCCAGGTTGAGGGCCTGGTGGCCGCAAGGCCGTGGAGGTTCAAGTCCTCTTTCCCGCATCTTCTTGTCTTGTCGGCTACTGATCAGGTACTGATCAGGCAGATGCCAAATACTTGATTCAGGCGGCTGCCACGTAAGCCGATGTGAAACATCCGCGCAATACTGGGTTGATCGTCCAGACTGGGGCAAAGCTGGCTTCAACTGCGGGTAACGCCTGCTGGGCTGTTCGCTGAACCGCCGCTTTACCAACACCCTGTGCACACTGCAACCGACTGGTCCTCTTCACCCTGCCGCTGGGCAACTGGCGAATCGGCTGGTACACTCCTGGCACGGGATTCTGGAACGCCGATCCGGCACGTCAGGAAATCAGCGGCGGCTATGTCCGGTATCGCCGACTGCCGTTCCCGGGCTATGCCGCTGGGTTGTTGACATTGGTTGACATTGCTGCAAGACCGGTCGGGTTCATCCTAACGCAAGCTGCGCCCGCAACCAAATACGGCGACGCCGTGCGGTCGCGTCCGTTAGCGCTGGGAGCACGGCCACGACGGAGCGTGGCTCTCCAGATGACCCGAAAACATACCCGCATAACGCGCACAAGTTCCGCTGTGAGAAACTACGGCCACGACGGAGCGTGGCCCTCCAGATCACCCGAAAACATACGCGCATAACGCGCACAAGTTCCGCCGTGAGAAACTAACCTGGCATTACTTGGGACCGCCATGAGCTTGACTACTTCTCTTGCCGGTGTTGTTACCGTTGCTGGCCGGGTATTTCGGGTTAGCGCCGGACCTTGGCGTGCACATTTGCTTGCGGCCATGGCGATCGTCGCGGTGGGGCTGACGTGCGGATATTGTGCAGAGTCGGCCAAACCCTCCGGCGGTGCGCTGGCCGGGGAGCGATTCCGCGTCATCGTCTCCACAGATATTGGCGGTTCCGACCCGGACGATTTCCAGTCCATGGTGCACTACCTGATGTATGCAGACCTGTTCGATACCGAGGGTTTGATATCCTCCCCACCCCATGCCGGCCGCAAACAGCACATCCTCGAGGTGCTGGAGGCCTACGCGGCCGACTATCCGCGTTTGAAGCAGCGCTGCGACCGTTTCCCAGCGCCCGAGGCCCTGCGGGCGATCACCAAACAGGGTGCGATCGATCCGGCGCCGCCGGCCGGTTATTCCACCGCTACGGAAGGCTCAAGGTGGATCATCCAGCGTGCCGGGGCCGATGATCCCCGGCCGCTGTGGATTCTGGTGTGGGGATCGATCACCGACGTGGCCCAGGCGGTTCACGACGATCCCGGCATCAAGCCGAAACTGCGCGTGTACTTCATCAGCTCATGGAACCGGCGCATGGATCCGGCGGCGCGGGACTACCTGGTCCAGAAGCATCCCGATTTGTGGATGATCGAGGCCGACACGACCTTTCGCGGGATGTACGTGGGCGGCGACCAGACTGGGGAGCTGGGCAACCGCGAGTTCGTGGCCCGGTACATCCGCGGCCACGGTGCGCTGGGGAACCTGTTTTTCGCCAAGAAGCCGGACATCAAGATGGGCGATACGCCTTCGGTGCTGTACCTTTTGCGGGGCCAGCCGGACAATCCGGCCAGCGAAAGCTGGGGCGGATCGTTTGTGCAACCCGACCCCAACCGTCCTTATTGGACCGATAATCCCGATCCGGCGCTCTGCGAGGGAAACTTCCCGGGTGCCAAGACCGTCAACCGCTGGCGCAGGGATTACCTGCGCGACTGGCAACAACGGATGCAATGGCTCAAGGCGCCGTGACTCGGCGCATTGTGTTGCTGCGGATCGGCTGTGGGATGTCGGATGGGAAAGAACCGTTGTATCAGAGGTATCGAACAATGCATCACTTTGGGCCTGGTCGTTTTATGATCTGTTTGCAGTGCTTGGTTGTTCTGGGGACGATTGGCATTTCATCATGCATGCTGGAGGCGGCGCAGCTCGAACAGTTGCGAGTGGCCGACAACGGGCGTTTCTTCGTCACGCTCAGTGGCCGGCCGTTCTTCTGGCTGGCAGATACAGCCTGGCAGTTGATTCACGATTTGGACGAGCAGGAAATGCGCCGCTATTTTGCCGACCGGCAAGAGAAAGGTTTCACGGTCATCCAAACCGTGGTGCTGGTGGAACTGCGCTCCGATAAACCCAACGCCTTCGGCCATTTTCCCATCGAGCCGCGCCGCCCGGATCGGCCCATCGTGAAAGAGGGGCCGGCGAACGATTACTGGGACGACGTGGAGCGAGTGCTGCGATTAGCGGAGGCGCACGGGCTATATGTGGGTCTGTTGCCCACCTGGGGGAAAAATGTTACTTCCGATTGGCAAAATGGCCTGGTGGACGGGTTCTTCAATGTCCACAACGCCGAAGCCTACGGCCGGTTTATCGGCGATCGGTTCAAAGCGCATACTAACATCATTTGGATTCTGGGCGGCGACCGGGCGGCGCCGACCGATGAAGCCCGGGCAATCTGGCGAGCCATGGCCCGCGGCATCGCCGTCGGCGTCAGTGGCACTGAGGATTACTCGAAAGTGCTAATGACTTATCACACCAGCGGCCCTGGCAGCACCGCCTGGTTCATGAACAACGAGCGATGGCTGGATTTTCACGGGCTGCAATCGGGACACGGACGCTGGGCGCTGAACTGGATCATGGTCGAACACGCCTACACCATGAAACCCACCGTGCCCGTGGTCGATTTGGAGTCCACCTATCCGGGCATAAAGCATGGCCGTCCGCCCACGATTGCCACCGACGACGACGCGCGGCGAGCGGCCTACTGGGCGGTGTTTGCCGGTGCAGCCGGCCACACTTACGGCCATCACAGCATCTGGCAGATGCACTCGCCCAAGTATCCCGGTGTAGCCCACCCGAAGCAGTACTGGTACGAGGCCCTCGACGCCCCCAGCGCCCGACAGATGGGATACCTGCGTAAACTCATCCAGTCCCGCCCATTCTTGACACAACGCCCCGACCTGTCGCTGCTGGCCTTCGAGCAGACGACGCCGTGGGAAATGTGTCTGGCGTTGCGGGGCGAGGGATACGCGCTGGTGTACACGCCCACCGGCCGGACTCTAATAATCCAGATGGACAAGTTGCCCGCTGGTAAAGTCCAGGCCTCTTGGTTCGATCCGCGTACCGGGAAGATGACCGGCATCGGCCAATATGAAGCCAAGGGGCGGCAAACCTTCGATCCACCGGGCGAGGAACAGCCTGGCAACGACTGGGTGCTGATATTGGAACAAAGCCCAAGCGCCGCCGGTAAGTAAGTCGATTGAGCATATAATCCGGGCGGGTACGAATAGTGCGTTTTCGCAGCAGAAAACTCGTCGATTCATGCCGCCCGTAGCAGAAACGGGATGAGCCGCGAAGGCTTCATCCCGCTAACTGCCTCAAGATTACACACGGCGGCAAACGACCAGCCGCTTGCAGGAAGCAACCACGCGCCAACTGCCCAGCAATGGCCACTGGGCGGTATGCAATGCCCGCTGCCCTGGCGCGTTGCCGCCGGCTTTTCGCAACTGGTAAAGCTCAGAACCAGCCCTGGTTCTTGACGCCGACAGGCCGGCCGTCATTTGGCATGCGCCGCCAGGTACTTCGCTACCCCTTCGGCCGTGGGTTTTAGCGCTTCCTGGCCTTCGTGCCAGTTGGCCGGACAGACTTCGCCGTGTTTCTCGTAGTGCTGCCAGGCCTCTAGAACGCGCAACGCTTCGTCCACGCTGCGGCCCAGCGGCAGGTCGTTGATCACCGCGTGGCGCACTATTCCCTCGCGGTCGATTAGAAACAGCCCGCGCAACGCGATGCCCCCTTCCAGCAGCACGCTGTACTTCTGCGAGATCGACTTGTCCAGGTCGGCCACCAGCGGATAGCCGATCGGGCCGATGCCGCCACGGTCACGAGGCGTGTTCCGCCATGCCCAGTGGGCGTAGTGCGAATCGACCGACACCCCGATCACCTCGCAATTCCGCTGCTTGAACCGAGACAGCGCTTCGTCGAATGCGACAATCTCCGTAGGGCAGACGAACGTGAAATCCAGCGGATAGAAAAACAACACCACGTACTTGCCGCGATAAGAGGAAAGCTTCAGGTCGGCAAACGAACCATCCGGCATAACGGCTTTGGCGGTGAAATCCGGGGCTTCACGAGTTACCAGTACGCACATGTCTTTCTCCTTTTCGTAACAATCTCGACAATGCTTACAAACTCAACCGCACTGTGTTTTGGGTTTATTGCTATGTGTTGTGGCTTTATTGCTGTTTCTGTGCCTTGATAGTTGGTATTCTGGCGTTGTGTTGGTCAGGCGGTGGGTTCCGGCGTGCGCTGTCCCAGTTCAGTGTCGAT
>Ga0308389_1002757_pt1 | contig 10760 bp, 7 predicted proteins | sample Hotspr2Sample148_FD_202362 | JGI IMG/M metagenome (GOLD analysis project Ga0308389, IMG submission 202362) | Hot spring phototrophic mat microbial communities from Mushroom Spring, Yellowstone National Park, Wyoming, United States - 20040719_148 ... | reverse complement strand
AGCGTAAGTGAAAGCGAATCTTGCGACTGTAAGTTTTGAGAGAGCGAGGCAGAAGTCACTGCCGTCGGCGGATTCGGAACGCCTGTGCCGTTTCGGTCCTCAAAGAGCGAAATAAGTGCGCCACTGCCAAAGGCTTGCAAGCCTCGATTGCGAATCGTGAAAGGAACTGTTAAAGATGTTGTTGGAGTGGCAAGAAGTTGCGCAGGCGCAGAAAGCGCAAGGTCAAAATTTTTCGGGGTAACGCTGTTCGTGCGTCCGGGCGTGCCGCGTTGAAAAAGACTGCGTGCGTAGTTCGTGCGAGAATCATCACGGTTCATTAAAATTTTTTCAAGCGAGAAGCCTTTATCCGATGAGCGACCGATATAGCCCATGCGTGCAATCGTATCGCCTTGTGTGTTACGAAGCAAAATCGTATCGCCTGAATTTGAAAGCGAGAGTGAGCCGCTTGCACGAAGCAAGAGTGTGCCTTGTGGAATATCGTTGCGATAGAACTGTCCTGCGGTGAAATAACTCGGTCCAAAAATCACGGCAAAGGAGCGTGGCGCAAGCACGGTTTGTCCGCCGCCTGTGTCCGAAAGCGTCGTGTTATCAAATCGCCAACCTGCAAGATTGATGGAGTCAGAAAAACTGGTGTTGAAAATCTCGACAAATTCATCAGCGGTAGAGTTTGCGCCGACGGGCGGGTCATACATCACTTCGCTGAAAATAATGTTCGTATCAAGGTCGGTATTGGCAAGCAGTTGAAGCGCAATGCGTGCCGTGTCGTTGAATCTGTTTTCATCTTGCGCATTATCCAACACAAGTGTGTAGCCCTGTGGCGTAGGAAATTGAAGCGTAAGTGAAAACACTTGTTGGAGCGAATCATTCGGCGAAAGATTTTGCAAGAGCGTATTTGTTTGAATCGGCGTGGCGAGATTTTGTGACTCGAAGAGTTTGATTTCCGTGCCGATGCCAAACGGAGTTAAGCCGCGATTGCGAAGCGTGTAAGTGAGCGAAATGGTTTGACCAAGCCGACCTGAAACGCTTGGCGGTGCGCTGATGCCAATGTCGCGCTCAAACGGTGTCAGGCTGTTCTGCCGTCCTGCCGTGCCAAACGGAATGCCGTTGCCCCAGTTTTCTTGTGCGTTATCACGATTGGGAATCCGCTTTTCAAGCGACGTGCCTTGTGGTGGAATTGGCGTTGCGGGTGTGTTGGCGTTGCCGTAACGATAAATCTGAATCGTGTCGCCTTGTGCGTTGCGAATGATGACCGCATCGCCTGTATTGCCAAGCCCATTGCCCACTGAACTCACAGGCAAGCGCAGTTGTAGCGCATCAGGCGGCACATTGTAGCGATAAAGGCTATCAAATCCGTTGCGCCCTGCAATCACGGCGTATTGACGCGGGCGAAGCCAAATCGCGCCTGTCGGAAACTGAATGGTATCCTGCCGATTGAGGTCGCCAAATCGCCAACGATTTAACTGCACCGAATCGGTAAAACTCGTGTTGAAAATCTCGATGTATTCGGCATTTGCACCAAGCACGGCGGGCGGATTAAACATCACCTCGTTCAAAATCACAAGCGTATCGCGGGATTGCGCGGAGGCTGAGAGCGAAAAGCAACACACACAAAAAAGCAAAACGGTGAGGCGGTTGAGCATCGGTAGCAAGGCGTTTTGTTTGTTGATAGCGGCGGAAAGTAACAGGATTTTGGTTGGAATTGCAAAAGAAAATGATGACTAAAAAGTATGGGAAAAGATGAACGGAAAATGATAGCGTGAAAGAATTATCGTAACCCGTGTAAATAAAAACGCTGTGTTGCAAAACATCACGACCTATCAAATATTGAATGTGCTGACCTTGAAGAGGTGCTTCTGTTACAACGATAGATGGTATTGCCACATTATTGGGAAATACAATTTGAGCATCAAATTGATAACAACTTACATCGGTATGTGAGGGAGTGTTAATCAGGATTGTTCCCACAGGATTGATTCCTAACTTTTCGGTAATACCTTTACTGATGACAGTTCCCGTTGCACCTGTGTCAATCATAGCCAAAACCTTGACAACTCTGTCTTTAATCGTTGCTATGTTAATACCCATAGATTGCATATATGGAACAGATGGGGTTAAAAGAATCTCGACGACAGGACCTATTTGCTGAAGGTTCTGTATCCTTTGAGTGAATGACGGCATATATTAGGAAAGCAAGTGGTTGTTCGCAAAGTTCAGGGGCTGTTGCACGGGAACAATCTGACGAACAAAAAAAGCTTGACCTTTGAATTTTTCATAGCCATCTTTGAGCGCATCTTGAATGGCAGAATATGTTCCGACAACTTTATCGTCTTTTATCAAGACAAATTTTCCGACATCGGTTTTAATCAACTCAGGAAGACGGTCTTCAAATGTTTTGGTTTCTGTTTCTAACATCGTGATTTGAGTGATTATTTGACAGTAAAGTAAGATGTAATTTCGCCTAATGAACCGTGAACTGTGTTCACCAAACTATAAAGCGCATATAAGTTTGATGAGACCTCTTTAAGTTAAACTTTTGAGACGATGATGACCAAACCTACTTTTGCTTCACTCGCGCTCATCTCTGCGCTGTTCTTGACAGAAGCAATCAGTGCGCAACCCTTCGTTCCCGACTATCGCCCTATTCAGCCGAATAACATTCGTGCATGGTTTTCTAACGAGGCTCGAGCGTTTCAAGGAAATCAGGGAGGGTTGTGGGATTATGCTGGTTTTTTCTTTCCCGCAGATTCAAACTCATCGGCAATTTTTATCTCTGCGCCTTGGATAGCGGCGCAATTTGAGGGTGACACAACATTCAATGGCATTCGCACTGCCGCCGTGCAAAATATTGGAAGAATTGGAACGGAGTATCGTCCGGGAAAAATTCGTCAAGTTGGGCGTGATTCACTCGGCATTGATTACAACCGATTGCGTCATCGGCTCTATCGCTTGCGGCGTGGCGATAACGCAAACAACAGCCTTGACTTTCGCGAGTATCCTGTCGCCGATGGTGCGCCAACCGATGTGTTTGGCAATCCGCAAATTTTGGGAAGCGAAACGATGTGGTCGGTCGCAAGCGATGTCGGCGGCAATCGCCGATTCAGCATAAAGCCGTTAGGACTTGAACTGCATCAACAAGTCTATGGCATACCGAGCGACAACCCAACCCTTAACAACACCATTTTTATCCGCAATCGATACATCAACCGCAACGCCAAAGATTCGCTCAATCCGAACAAAGGGCTGTGGAAAAATGCGTGCTTCGGCATTTTTAGCGATGACGATTTGGGCGACGCGAGCGACGACTTGAACGGGTGCGACACGCTTCAGAAGATGTCATATACCTACAATGGGTTTGAAAATGACCCCGTCTATGGTTCACCGCCGCCAGCTGTTGGGCACATCTTTTTGCAAGGCACACACAAAGGTCAGCCGTTTGATATTTACGCCTATACGCGAATGTATAGTCAAGCAGGTCCGTGTGGCGATCCTGGAACCTTTGAGCCACATCATCTATACAACTTTTTGCGAGGATTGGATAAGAACGGAAATCCAATGCCCTCAACCGAGCCAGGGTCACGATTTATGTTCCCGGGCGACCCTGAAACAGGCACAGGCATTCTTCAAACGCAAATGAGCGATGTGCGCCATGTGCTCTCGGCAGGACCCGTTGATGTTGCCGCAGGCGATACCGTCGAGATTCTGTATGCGGTTACGATTGCGGTCGGAGCAAATCGACTGAACAGCGTAACAAAACTCAAAGCGCAAGCGGCAGAATTGCATATGCTTCATCGCACCAATTTGCCCGCAACAAAGATGTGGCTTTATGTGAATCGTGGCTTTGATATATCCATTGGCAAGCCCTTCCCGATTGTCGTTGAAGCGCGAGATGAAAAAGGCTTTCCGCGTCGAGTCTCACAACCGACAACCGTTTCTCTTCAACTGGCGCGTGGAAACGGAACACTCATCGGAACGCTCATCGGCACAATGCTGCCGGGGCAAAACAGCATCACCTTCGAAGCCGTGTATCAAGGCGCGGAAGATACGATTCAAATTCAAGCCTCGCGGCTGTTGGGCATGCCGTTAGCCACCTCGCTTTCACGACCGATTCGCGCGCTCCCGCCTGCATTGCGCGTGGAGCGACTCTCGCTTCTCAACTTGCGTGGCGGCACACGCATTTTCGCAAACGACACATTGGAAATTCAATTCGCCTGCAAGCGTGCTGATGGAACTATCGATAACAGTTACACTGGCACGTTGAGATTGCATCACATCGGCAACGGAAAAATCATGGGTGATACCATTGCGCGAGTCTTATCGGGAATTGCGACCTATCGCATCGCCTTTTCACGTGCAGGAATGCACCTGATTAAAGCCGAAAACGCTGAACTCATCGGCATAGCGGACGATTCAATTCGCGTTGAGCATCGGCTTGTCGCGCTCAAATATCCGAGAGTGATAAAAGTGCCGGTTTCAGGCGAAATGTCAAGCCTGCCGTTTGTTGCCTTGCTTCGACTCGACGCACTTGAACCGAATGCAACTTACCGCTATCGCAATCTGATGGGAGAAAATGCGCGAGCGATTTTTCCAAGAGAACCAAACTTTCTTGCGTTAAACCCGCCCTTCGTAAGCGATTTATCCCAATCGTATTTCGAGTTTAAGACCGATGACAAAGGCAGTTACACGGGTTGGTTTGTGAATGAACTTGTTGGAACATCAACACCGGCGCAAAGCTTGATGCAACTTCAACTCAACAGAGGCAACGGCGAAAGCACGGTGAATGTGCCGAATGCTGATGTTGGAATAATCGGCGTTACTACGCCACAGATTTTTACCTTGCGCACGACCGTAGGCGGCGGCACAGGATTAGTCGGAATCGTTCCAACCGTGATTGACACAATGCCGACACGACAAAAAATCGCTGTGCTTTATGACACGCAAGATAGCACCGCACGACCGCTCACTGCCGCCATCATTGAAAATGACGGACTTGGCGTAGAGAACAAACCACAGTTTTACATCGATTCGGTCAACGCAAGAAACGGTCGCTTCGGAACAATTATTCCGGGCAACTATTCACCCGGTATTCGGCGCATTGAGATTTATGATTTGCAAGGGCGATTGCGCGCAGTGGCAACGTCGCCCGATGGCAACTGGAACGGCAGAAGTTCAATCAACCCGAACACAGGCGCAACGCCGTTGACGCTTGTATTTACAGGCTTCCGCACGATAGCGTTGCCTGCGCCGCCACAAAAACCGTTGCCAACAACGTTCAAACTGGGGCAAAACTATCCGAATCCGTTTAATCCATCAACAACGATTCCGATTCAAGTTCCGAGAACAGAGCGCGTGGTGTTGAAGGTCTTTGATGTGCTGGGGCGTGAAGTGGCAACGCTCTTGAATGAAACACTTTCAGCAAACGAGTATCTCATTCCGTTTAATGCGAGCAACCTATCGAGTGGCGTTTATTTCTATCGCATTCAAGCCGGCGAATTTGTGGAAACGAAAAAGATGATTCTGCTCAAATGATGACCAATACGCGCTGTCATTCCGAGCGAAGCGAGGAATCCAAAATAGTTGAAAGTGAAAAGCAGAGAGTCTCACGAGTTTCATTCTCAACTCTTAACTATCAATTATCAACCACTGTGGATTCTTCACTACGCTTCACTACGTTTCGCTCCGTTCAGAATGACAGACCTTCCTCTTTCCAAAAAATGCGGATACAAAATCACGGTTCAAGTTTGGCAAGTTCGAGTTTGACTTCGCGGCGCAGTTCCTTTTCAAAATCAAAACTCACATAGCGCGAGGCTTTCTCAAACTCTTCCATCGCTTTGGCTTTTTCGCCGCGCCGCGCATAGAGCCGACCTAAATGCAACCGACTTTGCGGCGCAAAATGTCGCTCACGCAGAGCCTTCACCGCATAACACTTCTGATAAAACGCAATCGCTTCCGAATGTTTCCGTGTCTCATCATGCACTCGTGCCAAGCGGTAGTACAGTTCAGCGCGTTCATCATCTTTGAGTGAGCCTTCTTGTTGGAGAAGTGGCATAAGCACCGAGAGCGCGGCATCGTAATTCCCTGAATCAAAATGATTGCGTGCAAGAAGGAGTTGTTTTTCGTTCTGTGAAACGGGGCGCGAGAGATACTCTTTTGCCTTGCGCCGTGCGTGAAGTTCGTCAGGATTGTCGGTGCTTGAAACGGCTTGCTTGTAGTGAGAGAGGGCTTCTTCGCGATTGCCAAGCAGTTCAGCACACAGCCCCAATTTGTAGTGAGTTTGCGCGTGATATAAATCCAAATCGAGAATCGAGAGATAGCGAAGGTAGCTTGTTTTGGCATCGGCGAATTGGTTCAAGCGGAATTGCAAGTCGGCAAGTCGGAACAGCGCGTAAGCGGAAAATTCGTTGTCGCGCTCGCCGTCGTCAATCGCACGGCGAAGATACTTTTCGGAGAGGTTGGTCTTTTTGAGTTTGAAGTAAAATGAGCCAAGCGTATAGTTCAAGGCAACACTGTTCGGATAGCGTTGCGCGAGCGTAAGCAAATCGGCTTCGGCTTCGCCATAGCGATTGAAGAAAAGGTAATTGAGCATGGCAAGATAGTAGGCGGATTCGCGGCGCGTGTAAATGCCTTTGTCGCGTGCGAGTGCCAGTTTTCGCAAGCCTTCTTCGCGCGTGCCTTCGTAGCCGAAAACGGACGCGAGCCACTTGTAAGAATCGGGAATCAGCGAACTGAAAAACTCGATGAAGCCAACGCCTTTCGCCGCATCGTAAAAAGTTGAATCGAGTTCAAGCGCATCTTTGTAAAGTCCTTTGGCTTTGTGGAAGTGAATGGCGGCTGTGGCGAAACTTTGCTTACGTGCATTTGCCGCACCAAGTTGAAGGTGATGTTCAGCAAGAAAGTAAGTGGCAAGGGCTTTACTGCGGCGGTCGTGTTTATGCGCATCGAGATAGGCTTCAATACGGGCGTGCGCAAGGTCGGAAAGTTGAACGAGTGCCTCGTAGTCGGCGGGCTTTTCAGAAAGCACAAATTTCCAAAATGCGCATGTGCTTTTCAGCGCGTAGCCTTCGGGGCGATGTGGCTCGAGCAAAATGAGTGAATCAAATTTTGAAATCGCTTGCGGAAGATGATAGCAAAAGAGCGCGTCTAACCCTTCTTCAAGCAAGCGCGCAGATTGCGCTGATGACCAATAAGGTTCATCAACAGGTGCAGTCAGAAGCAAAAATCCAACAAGAAATTTCATGTGCTATTCAATGCGAAATTGAACGCCATCGGTTGTCCATCGCTTTCGGACGCGAAGGCTGTCGAGGCTAATAAAAAAAGGTTCGGAGAGGCGAAAGGGTTTAACGCTTCCGCCGTCCCACTCGCGAAATGGCGAAACTTCTGCCGTGTCGGAGGGAATAAACGAGGAAAGAAAATACTTCCCTTCGGGCAATTCCGAGAACTTGAACTTAACACTGCGCTGTGGTATCGGGGTTGGAATCACTTTGGGATAAAATTTTTTCTCGCCGATGAGTTCAAGCCTTAATGAAATCTGCCGCGAGGCTTGAAAGAGGGAATCAATAAGAAGTTCGCCTTCAATTTCTCCGAAGAGTTCTTTGCCTGCCACTTGAAAGTGAATGCGAATGAGCGTGTCGAGCGTCGGTCGACCGCGTGCATCTAAAATCTCTGCGTGGTTGATGTCCAAGCGATACCAAGCCCCCGGTTGAAATTCTTCTTTCGGCTTAATCTCAACGCGCCGCCCATCGCGAAAGAGAAAATCAACATCAAGCGAATCCTTACCCTTCATCAGCCGAATGGCTTTGGGAAGCGAGGTGCGGTCAATCGGCAGAGAAAATTCAATCGGCAAGCGGCGACCGCGTGGCGATGGCGGCTCACGCTCAAAAATACCTTTTGCGCTATCGCTGATAGAAAGTTGAATCCTTGCGCGTGCTGTATCCATCTCGCTTACTCCAACAAGTGAAGTAACAAGCGTATCGGCACGATTGCCATACTTGTCTTGAACATCAAAAACTTGAACGCCATAGACGCGCTCTTTGACAAGCGAATCACACACGAGGTAAATCAATTCGCGATTGCCTTCAAGATTGATGTAAAAATCGTAGAGCCGAACTGTTTTTTTGGTAACGGAATCCACAACCGAGAAATGCGTAATGTCGAGCGAATCGGAAAGCAAGTTTCGGTCAAAGCGTAGTGAGATGCGGTTTGAAGTGTAACTGTTGGCAGATTGAAGTTCGATTTGTGTAGTATCGCGTTCAGTGAGGCGCAAGCGCACAGTCGTTCTGCCTGTGAAGACGGAATCAAACGGCACAGCGAAAGGCTCACCTGAATCAAAAAGCAGATTTTGATTTTTATCCATCACGGCGAAAAGTCGATACGCACCGGTTTTGAGAAATGAGAGTTGGAAGCGACCATCTTCGCCGGTTTGAGCGATGTAGTCGGGCTGTGTGCGTGACGGGTTGAGCGTATCGGCAAAGAGCGTATCATTTGGCGGAATGAAGTAAGCGAAGACGGTTGCGCCTTTGATGGGGCGATTTTCGGAAGAGTAAATGATGCCTGAAATCGCGCCTGAATCAATCGTTGCGCCTGTGGAGAACGCAAAGGTGTAGGATTGTGCAAGCGAATTGCCGCGTGTGTCGGTCAGGGCTTTTGTAATGGTGCAAGCGTAGGTGCGACTCGGTTTGAGCGGCTCGTAGAGAATGATTTCGGCTTCTTTGCCGTCGGATTCGACTTCGTAATCGTCAAGGCGTGGCGAAAAGAAGAGCGCGTTTCGGAGCGATTGCGTAACGATGTATTTATCAAATCGCACACGAATTTTATCGGTGCGAACATTCGTCGCATTTGAATCAGGGAAAACGGCAATGATGCGCGGCGGGATTTTGTCTTCAGGTCCGCCCGTTGGCGGAACATCGACGGCACAGCGTTGAAGAAGAAGCAGGAAGAGTAAGGCAAAAAGTGAAAAGTTGGTTCGAGAGAAGTTCATTTCTATTAGAAAAGTTCAGCGCAAGATATTGCGAAAGAGTGAAAGCACAACGCCAATAACAAGGGCTTCGGGAAATTTTTCATTTGGATTGATGACGCGCTCGCTGTAAGAGCGAGAAGAGGCAACAAGATGCACGCGCTCGTTGATGAAGCGATAAGCGCGAACAATTCCCCCTTCTTCACAGATAGCGGCAACCAGCACATCTTTATCGGATTCCGTCGGCGTGCGCCGTTCTACAAGCACGAGGTCGCGCTTCAAAATGCCTGACTTTTCCATGCCATCATCATCAACGCGCATGAGCAAACAGTCTTTGCCGTGTGTGAAAGTTTTGTCGAGGTAGAGATTCGCAATCGGTTTCATCTTTTCACCTTTGGCGAACCAATCAACGCTCATGAGCGGCACGGGCGAGACTTTATCGAGCGCAGGACTGCCGAAGCCGAAATTCATGAGGTCATCTTGCTGAACAATTTCAATGCTTCGTGCGCCACCCCGCCGAGCGATATAACCTTTCTTCTCGAGCGCATCTAACACTTCCGCTACCGCATTCGTGGATTTGTATTTCATCTGCCGCTGGATTTCTCGCACCGATGGCGGTCGCTTATGCTCGGCAACGTAGCGCGTGATGAAGTTGAAAATTTTATTCTGTGATTCCGTGAGCGAACTCTGCTCTGCCATTTTGCCCTCCGTCTATCCCTGAAAATCCATGCGAATTTCCTCAAAAAAATTAGACTGAACAAATGTTTAGTTTGGTCAGATTTTAATACTGAACAAGTGTTCATATATCTTAAAAACAAGCAAAAAATGAGCGTGTTTAGGCAATTTTACATCAATTGTAAAAACCGCTGTAAAAGCCGAAAAAATCTTGCTTTTTCGTTTGAAAATAGGATTCTTTTTTCGTTAAATTCGCAAAGTGGTAGAAAGTGGTAAATTTTAGAAAACAAAATTCAGAGCCATGCCAAACTTTCGCGGAACGGAGAATTACAGCATCGACGACAAAGGTCGGCTGATGATTCCCGCTTCGTTCCGAAAGAAAATGGCAAATCAAAATCCGGGTGCGGTGTTGGTGGTGTTTAAGACGCTTCAGCAATCGATTGAACTCTATGAAGAAAGTGAGTGGGCGGAAGTGCAGAAGAAAATTGATGCGCTCTCGGAGTTCAATCTCAATGAAAAGCGGCTAAAGACTTATTACAACGCAAACATCAGCGAGACAGAGTTGGATAAACAAGGTCGAGTGTTGCTTCCAAAAAGATTTTTAGAAGCGTGTGCCATTGATAAGGAAGTAACGATTGTTGGCGGCGGAAATAAAATCGAGGTCTGGAATCCGAATAAACTAAACGAGCTCTTGAACGCGCCGCCTGAAAGTTTGGAAACGCTCTCTGAACGATTTATCGGATAAGATGTATCACACGCCTGTTTTGCTCAATGAGACGATTGAACACTTGGTTACAGGAAAAGGAACATACATCGACGGCACACTCGGCGGCGGCGGACACAGCGAAAAAATTTTAGAGACGCTCGAGAAAAAAAATTGGCTTGAAGGTTCGCTGGTGATTGGCATAGATAGAGACGATGATGCGATTCAAGCGGCAAGCGAAAGGCTCAAACGATACAAAAACTTTCGCGCGGTCAAATCGCTGTTCTCGCAGTTGGCAGAACACGCAAAGGAGAACACGGTAAAAGGCATCTTGCTCGACTTAGGCATTTCATCGCATCAGATTGATGAAGGCGCACGCGGGTTCAGTTTTCAAAAGTCCGCACCGCTCGATATGCGCATGAATCAAGCAGA
>Ga0308389_1002742_pt1 | contig 10786 bp, 13 predicted proteins | sample Hotspr2Sample148_FD_202362 | JGI IMG/M metagenome (GOLD analysis project Ga0308389, IMG submission 202362) | Hot spring phototrophic mat microbial communities from Mushroom Spring, Yellowstone National Park, Wyoming, United States - 20040719_148 ... | reverse complement strand
TTTACGGCCTGGCGGTACATTTATTATCTTAGAGCTTACACGGCCACGCTACAATATTTTTAGGGTTTTGTACTTTATGTATCTTTATACAATTTTACCAGTATTGGGTGGCATAATTGCCAAAAATTTTCGTGCATATCGCTATCTTTCAAAAACTATACATACATTCATTGATCCACTTACATTAACAGCCATGCAAGAAAAGCACGGCTTCATTGATATAAAAAGCACTTCAATGACCTTAAGCATTGCAACAATGTATATAAGCAAAAAGCCACCTGTGGGTACATCATTTCTTTCAATACCATTGTCAAAACAATCACAGAATAGTAGGGTGATAGTACATTAGAAGTGTATTTAGTTATTAGTATCTTTAGTAATATAATAATTCATTGCCTTTATTGCTAACTCTTCAACAGTCATATTTTCCCACAGGTTTTTACGCCATTTTGTATAATCAAAATTTTCCCTTTTTAACAGAGCAATGAAACGTTCGGCTTCTACAATATCAAGTTTTTCAAAAATAGCTTCAAATCCATCCTTTTTGATTAATGCATCTGGTCTCATTTATCTTCCTCCAAATCTATAAACTCTAACAGATTTAAAATAGTAATGTCAGATATCCTATTCCTTTTATTTATTATGCTTCTATCTACAGTTAAAAAATAATCAGCATTAGCTTTTATGGCACACGCAATATGCAAAGAATCCTTTATTCCAAATCCTAATATATTAAGCCTCCTGGAATAATGTAATATATCATCTGATAAAAGTATAGTTTCTTTTGATATTTTTTCCCATTTATTAATGGTATTTTTTATATCAATATCGGGATTTGCCGAATTTTCATAATCTAAGATAAAACTCCATACCAGATCATAGTAACCTTCTAAAATTTTTCTTTGGATAAATAATTTTGCTTCAGTTTCAAGATAAATTTTATAATGATTTTGATCATCAAATGGTCTGTTAAAACAACAGTTGTCCAAGTATAGTTTTATTTTCTTCATTTTTCTATAAATAAAATTATGTTTCTAAGAATACTTGCTAATATAGAATAATTGTATCCTATAATTAATACTTCATAAGGTTTTGTTTGTCAATCAACAAATTATATAGTACATATTGTTTAAATGCCATTATCACACCAATCACAGAATAGTAGGGTGATAGTACATTAATTATTTGTGTTTAAAAATAATATAAATACTTTTCTGAAAGCTGATGATTATCTTCTAAAAGTAATGTAAGCAATTGCTGTATACGTGCTGTTATAATACCCGGAATTGGTTTGTAATTAACATTGTTAATGGATGCAATGGGCTGTACGTTATTGACGCTGCCACTGAAAAAAGCTTCTGAATACTGATTGATGCTTTCTACGGGGATGTCGCATTCCATTGCAGGTATGGAATCATGCTTGGCTATATCAAGCACAATCATGCGAGTTATGCCGGGCATAATTGAACGCAGAGTAGGGGTGTATATGCTCTGACCCCTTACAAAGAAGATATTGGCTGTAGCAGCTTCAGCTATGTTGCCATTAGTGTCAACAAGTATGGCATCAGTAAATCCTTTATGTTTTGCTTCCATCTGTGCTAAGTAGCTGTTTACGTAATTTCCTGCAACTTTTGCATAAACAGGGACTGTTGAAGGGTCAATTTTTTTATATGTGCTGATACAGGCACGTGAAGGTTTTGAAAGCTCATGCACATCAAGGTTAAGCGTATCGTAATCAATGCAAAATATTGCTAACGAAACTTTTGGTGAAAGTGGAACAATCGTTAGCTCAATATCATCATAATAGGCAAAGAATTTAACCAGGCCATTTTTGACATTATTGGATTTTGCACAGGTAACTATCGCCTCTATTAGTTCTGTTTTGCTGTATGGTAGCGGTATATGCAATGCTCTGGCACTGTTACAAAACCGCTCATAATGCTGGTGCAATCCTACTAGTGCAGTGCCATTTTTACTGGTAACTATCTCCAATACTTCAAATATTGCTGTTCCCCTGCCAAAACTGTGTGAAAGCAATGAAACCTTTGCATTATGAATGTCAGTTAATGTACCATTTATCCATGCTACCATGCAACATGCTTTCTTCGTTTTATACCAGCTATAGCGTTACCGGTATTGCCATAGAAATTTTTGAAAGATTCTTCTTTGCTTTTTCGTAATTTGGGTCTATGGCAACTGCTTCTTTAAAATCCTTCTTTGCTTCTTCTATAAGTTTTTTAGCTTCTTCTTTTTTGCCTGCTTGTGCCAGTTTCTTTGCTTCTTCAACTGTTAATTCGCCCTTGTAGTTTTTCAATGAAGCTTCCACTGATTTTGTTTCAATCTTTGATAAGATCACATTCTTTTCATCTTCGGTTAGAACAACATCAACAATCTGAGTTATTTTATCTACCAGTTCTTTTTCCAGAGCAAAGAATGTATCCGTTTTGCCATTTACAACTGCAGTCTGAAGCTGTACCCCTTTTTCCACGGAAAAAACCTGCGTTTCAATGCGCAACATGCCATTCATTTCCATAAAAGAGCCCTTAAGTATGTATTGTGCACCAACTAAATTACCCAGTTTAACCAGTGTTTTGGGATCAATCATGCCGGTTTGCTGAAATTCCTGTTCAGCAATGACATCTTTCATGGCTTCTTTTGAAATGATATTAAATACACCAATGGATTCCATATCGGTCATAAGCATTGATGCAAGCCCATATTCCCATGGTTCAAATTCAGCAGAACGGCTTTTGGGAGGTGAGTTATAAAAATTTAGTATTAAAAGGCCTTTTCGCAGTTCGCGTGGCGTGTTTCGCAGTGTTTTTAGCTTTTGATCAGATGAACAAAACATAGAAAACACAAAAAGTATAGCAATAACAATCCCTAATGGTTTTGTAAAGCGTCGCATGAAAATCCTCCATAATAGTATCAATAAGTAATGCATTGTATAACATAAAGCAATGTACAGGGCAAGCTATATTTCAAAAAAAATGAAAAAAATAATTTTGGCGATAGTTACTGTAAAAATAATCTTAGCAAACATGATTCTATGACTATAAAAATTTTTGCTTATAAAAGCCCCGCCAAAAAGCGGGGTATTTATAAATCAAATAAAAAAAATATTGACAAAATAAAGTCTTATAATATGAGTGAGCAATCACTCATATTATAACATAACATAATTTGACCGATAATCATTAGTAGGAGCTTTTGAATAACATGATGCTAATAATTATAACGATTATAAGAGATAGGAGGTATATTTAATCGAAAACGATAAAATGGTTGACAAATTGTAATGCCATGCTATACTTGTAAACACATAAATATTATATTGGGATTTTTGTTATAAATAAACGGAGGAGTATCCATGCTGGAGTACAATGTAAAAAATGAGTACGAGCTCATTGCAAAGCATTGCCCACGGTGCCAGGCTCTGGTCATGGCAGCGGTTGTAAAAACCTTAAAGGGTGAAATCCTGAAATACAAGGACATCCGCTGCTCAAGCTGTGACTGGCAAAGTCCGTTGGCTCAGGTAAAAAGTTCTTGAAAAATTAAGGCTATTCAGAGTAATAGCACTGCCATAGTTTAAAAATCTTCTTGTGGTCAATGAGTTGACACTGTTCACATTATAGTGTTAACATACACAAAGAGGATGGGATCCTTAAAAAATATTATATAGAGGTAAAGCTATGGCAGTTGAACAGACGTTAGTTATCATAAAACCTGATGGTCTTGTTAAGTCATTAACAGGTAATATTTTAACCCGCCTTTCTGAAGCAAAATTAATAATCGTAGGAGCAAAAGCAGTTCGTGTGACACGAGAACTAGCAGAAAAGCATTATGAACATTTAAAAGATAAACCCTTCTTTGAAGAATTAATTCAGTATATTATGGGCGAGTTGCATAAAACCTACAGGGTTGTGGCATTCGTATATGAAGGTGAGGATGCAATTAAAAAGGTACGGGACATTGTTGGCGATACCAATCCTGAAAATGCAAATCCGATAACGATACGGGGGGCTTATGGACGCATTACAACAAGTGGTGTATTTGAAAACGTAGTACATGCATCATCAAGCCCTGAAGATGCTGAAAAGGAAATTAAGCTGTGGTTTGAACCTCATGAACTTGTTAAAGTCATCTATCCTGTCAAGGAAATTACATTGGAAAAAGTCACAAAGAAGGTATGGGCATAAAATGGGCTAATGAAAATGTGCCCCTTTGTATCGTTAAAATTTCTGGAGGATTAATTATATGCGGATTATTCTTTTAGGTGCACCGGGTGCTGGTAAAGGAACTATCGCCAAAATGCTTGTTGAACAATATGGCATAGTTCAAATTTCCACCGGTGATATTTTACGACAGGCGGTAAAGGAAGGTACGCAGGTTGGGAAAAAAGCTGCTGAATTTATGAATACCGGGAAACTTGTTCCTGATGAAGTAATAATGGATATCATAAAAGAGCGTATTGCACGACCAGATTGTGCAAAAGGGTTTATCTTTGATGGATTTCCAAGAACTATACCTCAGGCTGAAGCGCTTGAAAAATTGCTTGCTGCAAATAATATGACAATTGATGCAATCATCAACCTTGAAGTGCCGGAAGATGTTGTGCTAAAAAGACTAACCAGCCGAAGGACCTGTTCAAATCCAGATTGCCAGGCAATTTATAATATCTATACTATGCCGCCAAAGAAGGAAGGTATATGCGATAAATGCGGCAGTAAGCTGGTGCAACGGGACGATGAAACTGAAGAAGCAATAAAGGTGCGCCTTGCTACATATTATGAAAAAACACAGCCTTTGATTGACTATTATAAGAGCAACAAAGCCTATTTTGCAGTATCTTCTCTGATTGCTCAGGAAACATTTGATGAAATTGTAAAACGATTAAAGAAATAAGGGAACTTCTAAAAACTAATTTATTGGATGTTCCCTTGTGGGCAGATATATTGGATAAAACCGCTTTTGGTAATTGTTCTAATATTGGGAAAAAGCGGTTTTTAGAGTTGCCCATAAAAAATTCTTTACAAAAAGAACCAAAATATTTTGTATATTGTATGGTACATTGTGCTTAAATATTGTGAAGACACCTTCTAAATGGTGTCTTCACAATATATGGAGAGATGCCTGAGAGGTCGAAAGGGGCGGTCTCGAAAACCGTTGAGGGTTTTGCCCTCCGAGGGTTCGAATCCCTCTCTCTCCGAATGTTGTGTGTTATGAAAACTAATTGACAGCATTCATGATGATGTAATTATATCTAAATACTTAATAATATTTTGCAAATATAAAAAGAGGATAGTGTGCGTTATGATGAAATTTGTTGGAGGATTAGTTATATTTTGTTTTATGATTCTTGGTGTAGCATATTCTTTTGCCAAGGAAATTCCTTATACGCTTGATGACAGGGATAGGCTGATACGAGTAGAAGAGGGTTTAAAGGGTGTTAATCAACGCATTGACAGTTTAGACAAAAGGATAGATAGTTTAGATAAAAGAATTGATAGTCTTGATAAAAGGATAGATGGTTTACAGGGATTAATGTATGTCGTTATTGGTGCTATAATAGCGCAAACATTAGCTGTTGTAGGATTTTCTTTATGGGACCGAAGATCAACGCTAATGCCTTTAACAAGAAAGACGAAAGAACTTGAAGAATTTATAGAATCCACAAAAAAAGAAACACAAGAAATAAAAGAACGTGAGCTTGCGCTTGAAAATGTGATGCGTGAATATGCAAAGCAGGAGCCAAAACTGTATGAGGTATTGAAAACATTGCGGTTGTTATAGGATGCGATATAGTTTGCACATAGTACATCGAGTACATAAATCTTTCAAATATTATTGACAATAATCAGTTTAAAAAAATATGTAAAAAATGTGAATAGTCATGGAGAGATGTCTGAGAGGCCGAAAGAGCACGGTTGGAAACCGTGTGTAGCGCAAGCTACCGGGGGTTCGAATCCCCCTCTCTCCGAAGAAAAAAAAGCGTGGTTGAAGAATATATGTCATATCAGGTAATTGCACGAAAGTGGCGCCCGCAAACCTACAATGAAGTTGTAGCTCAGGAACATGTAGCAAAAACTATAGCAAACAGCATCAGCAAGGGAAGAATTGCCCACGCTTATTTGTTTGCTGGGCCTCGTGGTGTGGGCAAAACTACTATGGCGCGCATTGTGGCTAAATCGCTTAATTGTGTCAATGGCCCCACTGCTGAGCCCTGTGGTGTATGTGAATTCTGCACTGAGATCAAAAACGGCAATTCATTTGATGTCATTGAAATAGATGGTGCATCCAATACCGGTGTTGATAATATCCGCGAATTGCGCGAAAATGTGCATTCAGCGCCTTTGAAATCCCGCTATAAGGTGTATATCATAGATGAAGTGCACATGCTGTCAAAATCAGCATTTAATGCACTGCTTAAAACACTTGAAGAGCCTCCAGCACATGTTGTTTTTATCTTTGCAACAACTGAGATTCACCAGATACCTGAAACAATACTGTCACGGTGCCAGAAATTTATCTTCAAGCGAATTCCTGTTGCCCAGATAGTACAGCAGCTTTCTTCAATTGCCCAGAAAGAAGGTTATGCTATTGACCAGAAGGCATTATACCATATTGCCCGCGCAAGTGGTGGTTCAATGCGTGATGCACAGTCGCTGCTGGATCAGGTCATTTCGTTTGGTGGCAAAGATGTCACTGAAAATGATGTGCTATCGTTGTTGGGAATTGTTTCACTGAAACAGTACTGCGATTGCATTGAAATTATTGTTGGTGCTGATATCCCTTCACTTATACAGTTTATTGAAGATATTATCACGGCAGGTGTTGATATTGCCCGTTTTGTCACCGGTTTTGCAGATGTGGTGTATGCTATGCGGCTGTGCAGCGTTACTGATGTGTCGGCACTGTTAGGCTACTCTGATGAGGAACTGTCGCTTTTAAAAAAGACCGCACAGCATTTTCATGATGAGCAACTGAGCCTTTTTTACACTATGCTTCTGGATTGCCACAAAGAATTGAAGTTTACCGGCAATGAACGTGCAGTTGTTGAGATGTTCTGTATAGATATCATGCACATGTTAAAGAGGCCATCGTTAGCTTCAATCTTAAAGCAACTGGATGAAACCCCCCAAGAAGTTCAAAAAAAAAAGCTGAATGATAGCACGCCAAAAGAAAGCAAAGCTGAAGATGATAAAAAAATCATTATGCATGCCTGGACTCAATTGCTGCAAAACTTGCGTCAAAGCAAGCAGTATATGTTTTTCAAACTGACTCATGTCAAAGCGGCGTACCGTGATGGGCAACTGGTCCTTTCGGTTATGGGCGATAGTTCCAATGGATTTTATCAACAGTTACTATCGAAACAGGAAATAAAACAGATTGAAGAAGAGTTGTTTACATTAAGTAAGCGAAAGGTTGCAATACGAATAGAATCAGTTGAAAATGATGTTCCCCCACCTGATGCGGTGATGTTGCCCCACGCCGAGGACCCGGAGAAGCCACATCCGCTGGTTGAACAGATTAAAACCATTTTTGATGGTGAAATTATAAAATAACAAGGAGCATTACGATGAATTTTAAAGATATTGGTCAGTTAATGAAAGCACAGAGCGAGTTAAAAAAGATACAAAAACGTCTTAAAAAAACTGAGGTTACTGCTACAAGCCGCGATGAGATGGTAACAGCAACTGCAAACGGTGATAATGAGCTTGTTTCGATAATCATTAATGACGAAAAGTTCAAAAACAGTAATGTAAAAACACTTGAACGCAATATTATTGAGGCTGTAAATAAAGCATTGGAAGATGCAAAAGAAATGGCATCCAAAGAAATGATGAAACTGACAGGTGAAATGGATATATTTGGCATGGCAAATGAACTTAAAAAATTCATGAAATAACTATGAATCTGCCCTCAAAATATCTTGAAAAATGTATTCATGAGCTGTCAAAACTGCCAGGTATTGGCTCAAAAAGTGCTTCACGCATTGCGTTTTTTCTTTTAAAAACGCCAAAAGCCAATGTTGATGCATTGGTTGGTGCCATAAACCAGTTAAAAGACAATATCAGATATTGTGAAGAATGTGGTGGAATATCTGATGAAGCTGTGTGTAGTGTTTGCAGCGATAATGAAAGGGACCGGACTACACTGTGTGTAGTGGAAGAGCCTGAAGATATGCTCAGCATTGAAAAATCAGGTGCCTTTAATGGCCTGTATCATGTGCTTGGTGGTGTTATCTCGCCGCTTGATGGGGTAGGTCCTGAAGAGCTTTCAATCAATAAGCTTGTTGAGCGCTGCAAAAGTGGCATTAAAGAGGTTATTATTGCCACCAACCCAACAATAGAAGGCGATGCAACAGCGTTGTATATTGCATCCCTTCTAAAACCATTACATATTAAAGTAATGCGCATTGCACACGGTTTGCCGGTTGGTTCTGATTTAGAGTTTGTTGATGCACCCACACTGACAAAATCTATTACCGGCAGAAGAGAAATGTAAGCTATTTCCTGCCGCTCACCTCAAAAACTATAGGAATTCCATGCCAGTTTAGAGCTTCTTGCAATGTTTTTTCAAGAAAACGTGATACATCTTTACGGAATAATTCAGGTTTATTGACAAAAAGGCGTATTACAGGCGGTGATGAGCTTGTTTGTGTTGCATAATATATCTTTAACTCGCCACCAAGCAAAGGCATAACGTGCCTTTTTTGCACATTTTCTAATATTACATTTATCTTTGATGTTTCAACTTTTTGTTTTGCACGGGTATTTATTTCCAAAGCTGTCTGCAATAATTTATGGATGCGCAATTTTTGTAATGCTGATATGGAAATGATGGGGAAGTCGGTTGCGCGATAGTATTTAAAGATTATTCTGTCCTTGTAATTGTCAAATGTAGTGTGGTCCTTTTCAATACAATCCCACTTGTTAATGGCAAGAACTGTAGGTTTATGCGATTCCATGATGATGTCGGCAATCTTTTTGTCTGTTAAGGTAATACCGCTGGTGGCATCAATTAAATGAATGACAATATCAGCTTTGGCGATAGCTTCCTTAGAGCGAACCACAGCATAGTATTCAATCGTATTATCAATCCTGCTTTCCCTGCGCATGCCAGCAGTATCGATAATCATGATGGTTTTGCCATGGAATTTAAATGTTTCATCAATGCTATCGCGCGTTGTGCCTGGAATTTCTGATACCACCGCACGCTGGTATCCCAGAAATGCATTTAATAAGGTGGATTTGCCTGAATTTGGGCGCCCAACAAGGGCAATTTTACAATCTATTTCGACGGTTTTTTTCTTTCTATGGGGAAGATTTGTCACAATTGTATCAAGAAGAAGGTCAATATTACGCTTATGTAATGCTGAAATAGGGATAAATTCCTGCCCAAGTTCATAAAAATTAGGGAGGCATTCCATATCTTCTTTATGGTCTATTTTATTTATGGCAATGATATATGGTTTATTGAATTTGCGGACTAACTCAAGCAATTCATAATCATATGAAGCGATATCGGGTTTTTCAAAGAGCAAAACAAAAACATCTGTGGATTGCAAATGATGAAATGCTACTTGTTTAATGTCCTCAGACAAAGTGGCATCAGGTTCCAGATCAAGCCCCGGAGTATCATTGATGATAAAAGAAACATCACGGTACTGCAGCATATACGAAACAACATCGCGTGTAAGCCCGGGATGTTCATCAACAATTGCTTTGCGCTGTTTAATAATAGTATTAAATAGAGTTGATTTGCCAACATTCTGCCTTCCAACGATTGATACAACCGGAAATTCCTTCACAGCATCCCTCACAATGGTTGTTTTATCCTTAATTTTGATAAGTTATGGCTGAAATCTTTTAAATGTAAAGCATCAGTTCCCGTTGCTATTAACACAGATCAAGCTTTGCAAAATTTCATTCATAGTGTTACATGAAAGTATAAGTAGTATGTTATAATAAAAAATGTAGAAGTCCATGATGTCAATTGTTATTTAAGGAATATGGAAATTAATTTCTAATGTTTTTAATAGTATTTTTCGAATTTTTAAATGTAATAGAGAATACATTATTATCACCTTTGATGGGACTGTATACTACATTATTAGAAAAGTTATGTTAGAAATTAATTGGTAAAAAATTTTTATATATTTTCATATATCAAAATCATTTTTTTGTTGCAATATTAAAATATGTATGTTATATGTTCACCGTTAGGATTAATTGCTTATATTTTTTACCATGCACTATGCATGAAAAATTTTAAAATCGAGGTGGTGTAATCGATGGAACAGAAAAAGTCATTAAAACAGCTTCAGGCTGATGAAGCACGAAAGAAAGACAAAGTCAAAAAATTGACCGCCGAGCTCAATGCAGCAAAGAAAGAGTTGGGTGCATTGGCAAAAGCTATTGCAGCAGCAAAGAAAGCAGAAGCAAATAAGAAAGCTGCTAAAAAGCCAGCAAAGAAGAAATAAGTTATTGATATGTGCCTATCATAAAATTTAATTTAAAGAGGTGGGTAACCACCTCTTTTTTATATAAAAAGTAATTGCAGTTTTATACTGAAGTAAATAAAATAATTTATCGATAAGAAAGATAAAGTATCTTCAAAGTGCTTTTTATATATTGAGGATGAATTTGAAAGAAATAAAGCAAAGAAAACAACGAACCTTTGAAGGTTTGTCAACATTGGATGATATCATGGAATTGTTAAAAGATGAACAATTCCAGAAACGCTTAGGTATTAAATTTACCCTTGAAAAATCTAACATTGA
>Ga0308389_1002724_pt1 | contig 10842 bp, 8 predicted proteins | sample Hotspr2Sample148_FD_202362 | JGI IMG/M metagenome (GOLD analysis project Ga0308389, IMG submission 202362) | Hot spring phototrophic mat microbial communities from Mushroom Spring, Yellowstone National Park, Wyoming, United States - 20040719_148 ... | reverse complement strand
GCCACCAACAAGTGAACCTTCACCCCGTGAAAATAGTCCCGATGCGCCGCTCTGTACCCCCGAAACGCCTTCTCAGGCGCAAGACGGCAACGGTTGGCGCGAATGTTCTCGCACACAGGCATCGGAAAGGTATCCAACGCATAGTCGGTACACGCCTCCAGAGACTCCCACACGGCGCGCAGCAGCGGTGCAAGGGCGTGTAGCAGGGGCATCAGACGGTGCAGCCTGCGGTTGAAACGGCTCTCGGACGGCACAAACGAGAACAGGTGGAGGGCTTTGACCCACTGGAGGGCTTTGCGCATATTGCCTGCGAACTCTTGGCAGGCGAGGATGGCGATCGTGAGGATTTCACTGTCTGTGATTTTGGCTTGTGGGTCGTCGCGATGGTGGAGCGCTTTGAGCAAGTCGTCGAGGATGCAGAAGGTTGCGATGATTTTGTCCTGCATAGTTCACCTCTGTGTGCGTGGGGGGATTGTACCCGCACACGAGGGAAGACTTGACAAGGTGGCAAGTTGGGTTATGGTATAATGGATTCGGAGGTCAAGTTTATGCAGCCTTGTACGCCTGAACATTATTTTAGAGTAATTGAACAAGAGTATGGTGCTGATGTGGCACGCGGTTTGCGCTTTCGGCTAGAGCGACATCTACTGGCAGGGCTGAGCATCGCGGGCAAGCGGTTCCTAGATATTGGCGGAGGCACGGGAGTCTATTCTTTGTATGCGGCATGCAGTGGTGCGCAAGAGGTGGTGTGCTTGGAACCCGAAGCAGCAGGTTCGTCTCAAGGAATGATTGAGGCATTTCAAAAAATAGCAGAAAAGTTGGAAGCTAAACAGGTGACCTTGCTTCCCATAACCTTTCAAGACTACCAATCAGATAAGCCATTCGATATACTATTCTGTCATCATGCAATCAATCACCTAAACGAAGACGCGACCATTCATCTTCATCGAAGCGAGAATGCGCAGCAAATTTACTTGGATATCTTCCAAAAGATGTATCAGATGTGCGCTCCGAATGGGTATTTGGTGATTGCCGATGCAAGTCGCCATAGTATCTACAGTTGGTTGCATGTTCGTAGTCCACTCACGCCCACCATCGAATGGCACAAACACCAGCCTCCTCAGGTTTGGAGTAGGTTACTCAGTCGGGTGGGTTTCAAACAAGTCTCGTTGCGCTGGCGCTCGCCCACTTCGCTTGGAACCATCGGGCAAATACTGATGGCTAACCGTCTGGTGAACTTTTTCCTTTGGGCTCAGTTTTGTCTCACGATGCAAAAGGGGTCTGAATTTTGATAGGTAGGTAGCTGACTTTATCGACGCTGCGACACGCTCAAAGACCGTCGAGCAATTATCAGGCATAGGGTATCCTACATCCTATGGAAACAATCACACGAAAACCATACGAGACAGACCTGACCGACGACAAATAGGCTATCCTCGAACCCATCCCCAAACACGCCCGCTACCGCAACGAAACCAAAACCCATTGACATCAATTTTAGGACAGCCCCAGAGGAAGGTACACTTACACACTATGAGCCATACAACCCATCTCGCGACACAAATCGAGAACGCGCCTCGAAAGGGCGCTTCCGCAACGAGTACGGCGCGCACGCAGGCTTCACCGAAGCGGAGCTGGACGCGATGATACGCCCCTATTTTCGCGAGGTGACCTGGCTCACCAGCGACTACCTGTGGTTCAAGTACGGGCGGCGGCTGCCGAGCATGCTGCTGCGGTTTATCTGCTGGCGTCCGATACGCGCGGTGCTTGCGCCCGCCGTCTACTGCTGGGCGCGGAAGTAGGTTAGCCCAGCGCCTCTCGGTAAATCTCGCCCAGCCGTATGCGGTAGTTCTGGATGTCCAACGGCTCGACGCGCTTGCGCGCCGCCGTGCCCATCTGCACGCGCAGGTCGGGGTTCTCCGCCAACTTGCGGATGGCGTCGGCAATCGCGTCGATGTCGTCAGGCGGCACAAGGAAGCCCTCCACGCCGTCGGTCACATACTCTGGGATGCCCCCGACAGGGCTGACAATCAGCGCCTTGCCCCACGCCATCGCCTCCAGCATCGCCATCGGCAGCCCTTCGTTGCGTGAGGGGAGAATGAATACATTCGTTTGCCGCATCCACGCTTCCTTCTCCGCGCCCGCAATCCAGCCGCGAATCTCCACTTGCGAGGCAAGCCCCAACTGCTCCGCCAACGCGCATGCCTCGTCGACCGCCCCATCGCCTGCCATACAGAGGCGCACCTGAGCGCGAACCGCATCGGGCAACTTCGCGATTGCCCTCAAGATGCGGTCAGCGCCCTTATGCTCCCCAATTCGCCCCAAAAAGAGGAGCTTAGCCGTGCACTCCGCGCTGATTTCCTCCAAAGACGGCAACTCCACGGGATTAGATAGCACCCACAGGGGATAGTGTTCGGTTCCAAGCATTTCTCGGTGGAATTGCAGCCACTGCTCGGAGAGGACTATCGTCCCACGCGCAGAGAGAAACATTCCCCGAACTTTGCGTTGCAGAAGCGGGCTTAATTGGGCAAAAAACTCTCGATAAGATCCGCCGTGATTGTGCAAAATGTGCAATCGGTTCTCCCTGCGCGTGTATTTGCAGACGAAGTATTTTCTGAAAGTGCTTGCCCGTGTTGACAGATGGATGTGAACAAGGTCGTAGTTGCTTATCCGCTTTTTCAGCGAGTTGAGTAGGAATACAAACGAGGAGAGGTTTCTTAACCCCCGTGCAAAGTAGCGGATGGGCTGATTTCGAAGCGCTGCGGCTGCCCCGTGGCGCGTCAGCGTGGGGTGAAAGTCCACCTGAACGCCAGGCGGGGGGTATTGCAGGATGACCTTCTCCACTGCGGAGACGCCGCCGGGCACATCGAGGTCGGGTCCGATCATCAACACACGCACGAAAGGATTCTACCTCGAAAGCAGGTATAATCCTCATGCGTTCGGGGTATCGGATATGGAACGTCTCGGAAGGGAGATGGGCTATGGTACGGCAGGGTGTCTTGGGGCTTGCGATGCTGGGACTATGCGCGGCGCTCGTGGGGCAGCAGAGCGCGCCGCTGAACTTTTTTGCACATGCGGGAAGTTGCGAGATGGACTTTGACAAAAACGGGCGCGTGGATTATTGGTACTCGTCTTACCAAGATGGCTTGACGCCCGACCAGTTGCAACTCAGCTTGGATAATGCGATTCGCTTTGCGGGTGTTGCCAGCCAGCGGCTTCGCCTGCAGCGCTCATCGGGCGGGGCGGGTAGGTTTACGATTTTTTGTCAAGTCCACTTTGATCTGCATCTGCGCCCTGCGGTGGGCGAGCCGCTGCTGGTGCGCCTTGCGCTGCGCGCGGAGGGGTTCCAAAACGCGCGCTACCAAGTCTATGTGTCTACAGGACAGCGGCGGGTGAACTTGCTTTCAGAGACCAGCCAAGACACGGGCGGCTGGCAGCAGCTCTCGGCGATTGTGCCTGTCGAAACAGGCTCCACAGGCGCGCCGTGGTTCGCGCTCTCGGTGGAAATTCGTGCAAATGAGGGCGCAGCGTCAGGAACCCTCTGGATCGACGAGGCGCAGGCGATTTCCACGCGCTCCGTGATGCGTACGAATCGCCTGCCTAATGGGTTACGCCTCGCGCTCAACTTCCTCTACCGCGATCAAGACCCCTACCGCTACATGGATCTGCCGTTTGGCGTGGTGACAGGTGCGCAGAGAATGGGAGAAGTGCTCCAACGCCATTATCCCGATGTGATTTGGATGCCCTACTGCTACATGCCCGCGACAATGGTTCCCAACGGCTATCGCCACAATGCCGACCTGTACAACTACGACGATGTGAACCGCAACCATCCCGACTGGTTCCTCTTAGACAGAAACGGGCAGCGGATTCTGTTCGACGACACTTACTATTTGGATATTGGGCGTTCGGATGTGCGCGAGCGAGCGTGGCAGAGCCTGCGCGACTTTTTGAATCGGTGCGGACGCCCGCGCTACATCTACCTGGACAACTACGATATGCGCGTCGGGCCTGGACGCTACGCGCCGCCGAACTACCCGACCAACGACCTGTGGATACAAGCCGTTGTGGGCTGGACTGAGTATCTCGGCAGCCGGCTGCGCAATGAGTTTCGGTTCCCCGATGGTTCCTACCCGCGCTTTGTGCCGAATGTCGCGTGGGCGCCGGGCTTCTGGCTGCGTGGCATCCCAGGCGTCTCGCAGGACGCGCCTGGAGTCGCTACCTTGCCGTACATGGGTGGATTCCTGATTGAACACATCTTCACCCACGCACGACCTACGCAGGGGGTGACTACTGTTGACACTTATGGGACGGCAAATGACTTCACCAGACCAGAGTTTTGGACTCAGGGACGACTGCGTAATACGATACGGCTGGTTTCAGAGAATACTAACAAAATCGCTATATTGATGCCCACTCTATGGCTAAATGCGCCCGACAGCCGTCAGAAACTGCGCTTCGCGATCGCAGGATGCTTGATTGTGCAGCACGACAACACCTTTGTGCAGATTGACCCGCGCCGCGAGCAAGAGCAATACCCCGATGGCTACTACCCGCCGGAGCTGTTCGTGCCGTTGGGGCTGCCACAAGGCAACTTTCAGATTCTGAACGGCGACATCATCGTTGGGGGGCTGTTCGTGCGCGAGTACCAAAATGGCGTGGTGGTGTGGAACCCGCGCCATGACGCGACCTACACCTACACCGTGCCGCGCGACTACTACGACTGGGATCGCAACCTGGTGCGCGCAGGCACGCAGGTGCAAGTGCCCCCGCACACGGGGCTGGTGTTCTACGCCGCGCCTGAGATTACAATCAGCCTATCGCCTGCCCAAGCGAATGTGCTGCCAGGGCAGACGGTGGAGTTCACCGTGCGCTACCGCAACACGGGCACAGCGGCGGGAACCGATGTGCGCATCAGCGTGCCGTTGCCCGACGGCATGACGCTGGTCAGCAGCAGCCCGACCGCGCGACTGGAGGGGCGGCAACTGGTGTGGATTGTGCCCAGCGTGCCCGTGAACGGCGAGGGAACTTTACGCTTTACCGTGCGAGTAGAGTAAGCGATGGCATCGGATTCGCCGCTGGTGCTGCAGGTTATACCCGCCTTTACTGTCGGCGGTGCGGAGTGGATGGCAGCGTATCTCGCCGCCCATCTGCCCGCCGACCAGTTTCGGCGCGGCGTCGTCAGTCTGCACGGCGCGCGTGGCTCGCCGATTGAAGAGTATCTGGCGCACCACGGTGTCCCCGTCTACTATATCAACAAGCGTCGCGGCTTTGATCCCACGACTTGGGCGCGCCTCTACCGCCTGCTGCGCACGCTGCAGCCCGCGATTGTGCACACGCACCAGACGGTGGGGCGTTATGTCTATCCCGCGTGCTGGGCGGCGCGGCAGAAGATAATCGTTCACACGGTTCACAACATCGCCACAGGCGAAATCCGCTCGCGCGTTTGGCGTTGGTTTCAGGCGTGGGCGTATCGGCACGGTGTGCTGCCTGTGAGCATTGCGCAGGAGGTGACGCGCACTTTCGTAGAGGAGTACGGGCGCGCGCCCGCCGCCGAAATCCCGAACGCCATCCCGACCGAGCTGTATGCGCCCGACGCTATGCGCCGCGCCGAGTGGCGCAGCCAACATGCGGTTCCCCAAGACGCGCTGGTCTACACCTGCATAGCAGGGCTGCGACCACAGAAGAACCACCGACTGCTCCTGCAAGCGTTTGCGGGGGCGGCGCAACGCCTGCCCAAAGCGCAGTTGCTGCTGGTCGGACCCCCTGACCGCCTCGATCCCAACTACGCCGAATCGCTCAAAGCGTTGGCGCAGGAGCTGGGGTTGGAGCAGTGCGTGCGCTTTCTGGGCAGCCGCGCCGATGTGCCCAACATCCTACGCGCCTCCGATGTGTTCGTGCTGTCGTCCGACTACGAGGGCAACCCGCTCTCGGTGCTGGAGGCGATGGCGGCGGGACTGCCTGTAGTCAGCACGGCGGTTGGGGGCGTGCCCGAGCTGGTGCAGGATGGCGCAACGGGGCTGCTTGTGCCTGCAGGCGATGCGCACGCGCTCGCAGAGGCGATGACGCAGATAGGACGCGACGCGCCCCTACGCGCCGCAATCGGCAACGCTGCACGCCAAACCGCCCTGCAACGGTTTGATGTGCGCGTGATGAGCCGCGCCTACGCCGCGCTCTACCAGCAACTGCTGCACGCGTGCGCCACGAAACGCAACGCGCGCGTATAGCTGTGAAAACGGCTGTCGCATGTGCCATAATTAAGACTGATGGCAATCCGACCGATTCGCGAACCGCGCGCGCCGCTGAATGCTGTGCTGATGCGTCCCATCGAGTGGGCGCATGGTAGGTCGCTGCGCCTGCTGGAGTGGTTCAACCAAGAACGCTGGACTCTGACGCTGACCGTGCTGGCGTTGATTCTTGCGAACCTTGTGATTCTCTTCTTCTTCTTACAGGGGCAAGAGAATCGCGCAATCGCCTACGGAATCCTTGTTCTTCTCGTACCGTTAGCCTGGTTTATTCCTGAACTGAGTGCCGCGTTGTTCATTATCGCGGGGAGCCGTCTGATTGTGAACGCGATGTACTATGCCTCCCCCTTGCCTGGCACTGGAGAGCGCACGGTTATTCTTCTGTTCTTGCTAATAGTCTCCATCCGCGCTGCGTATGAATGGATGCATATTCCCAAGGAGCAACGCCCTCGCGTAATCACTTGGCTCACAGCTGTTGTGCTGCTGTTTTGGGTCTACTATATGCTCCATGTGGCATATATCTTTATTTTCCGCTACCACGAGGTACGAGTAGATAGTCCTGAAGCAGCTTTGGGACTCTATCGTCCGGGAATTATCCGCCACTTCGATGCACACATGCTCTGGATAGGTATTCTCCCGTTGATTGTGATTATGCGCGACTTGAACCGCTGCAAACGAATCCTGACCATTGTAGGCGTTGTGGTTGGATTGGGGATTTTGACTCTTATCTGGGAGTATTTCTCGCCTTTGCCTGAAGCGTGGAAGATTGTGTTCCAGATCCGCGCTGCTGGAGAGAGTGCGGAGGGTTATCGGGTTCGTGACCCAGCGGTAATGTATCTGATGGTGATGGCGCTGTTTACCGCGCTCTACAGTTTAGGCTATTTGAGCGGCTGGCGAAATGTTTTAGCCGTTGGTCTCATCGCAGCTTCGGTATACGGTGTTCTCATCACGAAAAACCGTGCGCTGTGGGCAGCGCTAATGGCTGTGTTGCCGTTTGCTTTACTTTGGAAACCTCCTGCGGTACTCATGCGCCAGCTCACCGTGTTGGGCGTAGCCGCACTGCTAATTGGCGTGGGGATGCTCCAGCCTCGCTTCAACCAAGCTGTGCAACAGAAAGTAGCCGAAGCTGTGGAACGCTGGCAGCGCAACTATGCCTACGGCGGCGACCCGCGAAACGACCCATCCTACCAAGCTCGCCTACGCGAACAAGAGGCGTGGGAAGTAAAAATCGCGCGCTTCACGCCCCTTGAACGCCTGATTGGCCGAGGGCTGGAAGAGCCTTATGGCTACTATCTTCCTTTGACCGCAAAGGGCTATTCGCCTGCAAGATTCAAGCAGGTATACTTTGAAAAGATTAACATGCACTTTCCGTGGCTAGCGCGACAAACGCAGATTGGGCTGATTGGCGTCGCTCTGCTTGCGCTCACCCTTTTGGCAGGCTTGCTGCGTCTTGCACAGGCGTTTCTTGCGGTCAATCATCCCTTCACGCGCGCTTTGCTGATGGGTGTCGGAGCAGGCACAGTTGCCGCAATCGGATACGACGCCATCCACTCTGGTCCGCTCGACTCGCCGCCCGTGTTGCCTGTGATTCTGCTCTGGTCGCTGGCGGAACTCGCCTTCCACTGGCAGCGCACGGGACAATTGGAAATGCCTTCCCCAAGTGGACAGTCAGGAGGTTCCGAGCAACCTACGGCGTCTGCCCCAGCATAACGCGCAGGTACTGCTCGGCAACCACTTCCACGCGAAACTGCTCCAGCCACGCCGACGGCGCTGGAGCCACCTGACCCAACAACGCCCGCACAATCGCACCTGCCATCGCCTCCACATCATCCACAGGCACTAACACCCCATACCGACCACCATCCAAAATCTCCGACGGACCACTCGGACAGTCCGTACTCACCACAGGACACCCACACGCCAACGCCTGGATCAGCACATTCGGCAGCCCCTCGTACCGCGACGACAGCACAAACACCCCCGCACGCTTCATATACCGAAATGGGTTCGGATCAAAGCCGGGCATATCCACATCGGCAGCGACGCCCAACTCAGCTGCAAGCCGCTCCAAGTTCGGGCGTTCGGGGCCCTCGCCAAGAATGACCAGCCGCGCTGGGACATGCTCTCGCACGAGAGCGAACGCGCGCAGGAGCGTATCGAAGCCTTTCTGAGGATGGTGACGCCCCACACCTAAGATTACTGCAGGCTGATGCGGCTGGAACCAGGGATGATCTAGTGGCGCATTCGCTTTCTCGTATAGTTCGGGTGATACTACGGGATTGTAAATCACATGAAGTTTGTGTGTCGGAATTGGCGACATTTGCAAGAGTGAGCGTGCAGCGTCTTTGGAGACAGCAACGACCGCATCGGCATAAGGATAGAGGAAGCGATAACCCAGTCGTACAGCGACTCTTTCTTTGAAAGAACGTTTCGTCTGGGCAAACTCAACCGAAGCACTGATGGCTTCGCGAACCACTACACGGGTGGGCAGAAAACAGGTTCGCTTAACTAGCAGTGGTGGGAAGTTGCGCGGACTGGAAAGCAGGGCGTCAAAGCGTCTCGCACGCATGATTCTTGCCAGACGTGGTGTAATCTGGATTCGCCGCGTAGGTCTAAGAAACTCGACAGGGATAGTGGGAGCAACTTCATTTAGGTACGTTGTCCATTCTTTAACGACAATCATTTCTGTTGGAAAGCCTCGCTCAGCGCAGTAGTTGGCTAATGTCACCATTACACGCTCTGCTCCACCGCCGCCTAAGCTCGGCAAAAAGAATGCCAACCGCAGTTGCATGTTCGTATTGTACCCTACTCAAACGCCGCTCCAGAAATATTCGCAGTTGCCCAATCAGCGTTGAGCTCTGGTTCGCACCATACCACATCGGATAGCGTATGTGCCATAATAACCTGTGGACATGAATCGTGCGTCGGATGCGGAGTCGTTGCGTACAAAGGCGCTTAGAGGTGGCGTCTACTTGACCGTGCGACACGGAGTGATGGTCGTGTTGGGGCTGCTGGGCGCTCTGCTTCTAACGCGAATCGTTGGTCCTGCAAACTATGGTCTGTTTAACTCAGCCGCTGGTATCTACGGATACCTGCTCGCAATTGGCAAGATGGGCGTACATATCTATCTTGTTCGCGAGCGTCGGGACGCGCCGCGGGAGCTATTTCATCTGGCGTTCTGGTGGCTGCTGGGGTTTGGACTGCTGCTGGCGATAGGGGTCGGCGGGCTGATGGCGGTGCTGGGGCACTACTGGGTGCGCACAGAGGGCTTCATCCCCGTGACGCTGAGCTTGACTGCGTTGCTGCCGCTGGCGCTGGTGAGTGCAGTGCCGCTCGCGCTACTGGAGCGCGAGTTGGATTACCGAAAGACCACTGTTGTGGAGATTGGCTCTCAAGTGAGCTTCTACCTTGCGGCAATTCCGCTTGCGTGGAGCGGGTTTGGCGCGTGGGCGATGGTTGCAGGATTCTGGCTGAGTCAGGGCGTCTCGGCAGCTGGCTTTTTCGCCGCGTCACGCTATCGTCCTCGCCGATATTGGAATCGTTCAGAGCTACGCCCTATGCTGCGGTACGGCTTCTCGGTGGCGCTGTCAGATTGGATACTCCAAGTTCAGAATCTTGTGCCGTCGCTCCTGTTGCTCCCGATGGCAGGCAGCGAAGCGGTCGGTTACGTGGCGCTCACGCAACGGTTTATTAATATGCTTGCTTTCGTCAGAGATACAGCTTCACGCTTGTCTGTACCTGCTTTCGCACATGTCCAACAAAATTCCGAGCGATTGATAAACGCCATCCGTGAAGTAATGCAACTGCAGACTCTCGCGTTGGGAACCCTATTTGCAGTTTTTACTGCAACTGCTCACTTAATCCTGCCACATCTTCTGGGACAACAATGGAATATCTCACTCCTACTAATGATATTCTCAATTGCTGCTGTTCGTGCACTCCTTAGCGCACTGTTTTCAATTCAGAGTTCCGCGCTCCTTGTGAAGAAACAGACCACGCTCATTCTCAAGGCGAACACGATTTATGCAGTGCTACTGTTTGTCCTCACCTATATCGGTTTGCTCGTGTCGCCTCAAGAATACAAGCTTTTGGTGTTCAACTGGGCAGACTTGATTGCGATTTTACCTGGCTACTGGCTCCGCCACTTTGGCGTGCAACGACATATCGGGCGCTTGCGCTATGGTGCAACTCTGTATTGGACAGGCGGTATGACCGCGGCGCTGCTGGCTCCGTGGCTGGGCTGGTGGTTGTATCTGCTTGCGGCAGCGTTGCTGGTTCAGCCTGCGAGTCTACGACAGATGCGAGAGATTGTGAATCTGACTTTGCGTTCACGCAATGCAGGCAAATGATTCGCTACGCATGGTATAATCCATACAGATGGGTACTCAGGCTACTGAGATCGGTCACCACGCTGAACAGAAGGAGCAGCCAACGGGCTTTTCCAAAGCCACGATGGTTGCGCTGTTCGTCTGGTTTACGATTATCTCGCTCCTATTTACTGGATACCAGCACATTTACGGGAGCAACCACGCCTACCAACTGGTTCTTGTCCAGAGGCTCAACGACTCAACCCTCTACCCGAACGACCCCTTCGCAG
>Ga0308389_1002718_pt1 | contig 10861 bp, 22 predicted proteins | sample Hotspr2Sample148_FD_202362 | JGI IMG/M metagenome (GOLD analysis project Ga0308389, IMG submission 202362) | Hot spring phototrophic mat microbial communities from Mushroom Spring, Yellowstone National Park, Wyoming, United States - 20040719_148 ... | reverse complement strand
ACCTGGCGTACTACAACGGCCATAGACCCCACATGGCCCTGGAGGGCTTGGCTCCCCTGGAGTTCCTGGCTAAACTACAGGCGGAGTTGGTTCCCCAAGAGTCTCAGATGTGTTGACCGATTACACATGCTTGACACCCAATAGGCCAAACGCTATTATCCTATGTGCTTGTTCGGGCGAACCCGACGTAGCACAACATCCTGCTCCGGTGGTGTAGCTGGTCAACATACCCGCCTGTCACGCGGGAGATCGCGGGTTCAAGTCCCGTCCGGAGCGCCAAACTTCGCCGAACGTGGCCTCCTGGCCACCTTGCCAAGGTAGCTCAGTCGGTAGAGCATGCGACTGAAAATCGCAGTGTCGGCGGTTCGATTCCGCCCCTTGGCACCAGAAGAAAAGCCGATAAAAAAAGCAAAAAACAAGATAACCGGAAGCTGGAAAAACTTCCGGTTATCTGCCTTTGACGGCAACCTGACGGCAACGGGGTTAAGCTGACGGCAGATCGTCCCTAGGCCCCAGCAGCTCACTTACAGCCAGGGCGGCCTTGCGGCGCTGGGAGTCGAAGAGGTGCTGGTAGGTCTGCTGAGTGAAGGCCACATTGGCGTGCCCTATGCGCTCCGAGATGATCTTGGGATCGAGGCCGGCCAGGGCCAGCAGCGAGACGTGGGTATCGCGCAAATCGTGAAAGCGGATGCGCTTCACCCCAGCCGCCTGGATGATGCGGACAAACTCCCGGTGGAGGTTGCCGGGTTCTATGGGGGTGCCTACCGAGGTGGTGAATACCCAGTCCTCATCAGCCCAGGCATCACCCGCCTCGAGGCGCTCTTGCTCCTGGCGCTGGTGGTGGAAGCGCAGCGCTTCGAGCACGTCCGGGGCCACGTACACAGGGCGGCTCGAGCGGTGCGTCTTGGGTGTGCCCAGCACCTTCTGGCCCCCTGCCACCGTGTAGTTACGCCGAACCCAGATGCGGGCATTCTGCCAGTCCACGTCTGGCCACTTCAGGCCCAGCAGCTCACCTCGACGCATCCCAGTCATGAGGGCCAGCAAGAACAGGGCATACCAGCGGCTGGCTTGAGCCGCTGCCAAAAACTGCCAGGCTTCCTCGGGCGTCCACACCTGGCCGGTGTAGCGTGAGGCCTGAGGCGGCTTGACCCGTTTGGCGGGGTTCCAGGGTATCAGGCCCCAGCGCACGGCATCTTCCAGGGCAGCGTGCAGGGTGCGGTGCACCAGCCGAACGGTGGTGGGGGATAAGGTCTTGTTGGGGTCTACCGGCTTTTTGAGTAGTTGGGCGTACAGGTGGGTTAGGTGCAAAGGCTGAAGGCGCTGCAAGAGCAGATCGCCCAGGGTGGGTAGGGCGTGGTTTTCCAGGCTGGTGCGGTAGCCGCGCAGGGTGGTGGGCTTGACCCGGTGCTCTGCCGAGGCCAGCCACCGCCTGCAAAAATCGGCAAAGGTAATCCGGTCGGGGTCGGGCAGCAGGTTGCGCCCCAAGGCTGATAGCAGCTCGGCCAGCTTGGCGGCTGCCTCTTTGCGCGTCTTGGCATATCCCCGGTGGCGCTTGCCGTTGACCATCAGGGAATACTCAAAGCGCCCATCGGAGCGCTTGTAGATGCTGCCTTCGTTGTTGGCACGTTTGGGCATAACTCTTGTGGTATATTCAGGCTATGGCTGTCAAGGTTTTAGCTAAAGGCAAAACCTCTCCTCCACACCCTCGCAGCAAGGTGTTGGACAAGTATGACTTCAAAGACCCTGCCATGAAAGCATGGGTTGCAAAACTCCTTGACTCTTTTACCGATAAAGAAGCCGAAGCTTTGGCTAAGGTAATCCGCAGAAAATCAGCCTGATGAGCAAGTACGTTCTGGACACAAACTTCTTGATCGCGGCCATACGTCTTGAACCATCTGCTCTGCAAACCCTGGCCCGGCTTCAAAAAAGCCAGGTTGTCATTTCGGACGTAGCCTTCTACGAACTGATGCTGGGTGAGTTCCTTGCAAGAGACTCTCGCAGCAAAGAAGCCCGACAGCGCAGAACCCAACGGGAAAAGCTCTTGGCGGGAATAAACCACCTGCCTTTCGACGCTAAAGCGGCTGAAATGGCCGCCAAAGCACAGGCTCGTCTCAAAAAAGAGAACCAAGGCCTGGAGTTGCGAGACCTGTTCATAGCTGCTTCCGCTGCCGCCAAAGGCTATGCCCTTATCACCAACAATATTCATCACTTGGCCCGTTTCCCAAAGCTCAAAGTGCAAAAATGGAGTTAACGCCCCACCCTTGTTTTGGTAGATAAAGCCTGCACCTTTTCGATAGGGAAGCACTCACCTCGCCGGTCTCCACATTCCCAACGCCACACCTGCTATCCGGTCATGCTCACCCATTGGAATAGGGGGGTAGGCGGGATTGTCGGAATAGAGCACCGCATGACCCCCAGCATGTTGCAGTCGCTTGAGCACAATGCCATCCCCGCCCTGGTGGACGGCCACCACCTTACCCGTCTCGGGCTGGCCCTGGGTCCAGATCACCACCACGTCGCCATTGAGGTAGGTGGGGCTCATGCTGTCGCCCACCACCCGCACCGCGAAAAGTTCGCTTTCAGATTTACCACGCAGCTCGGGCAAATCGAGAACGATAAACTCGCCGCCCTCGTTCCACGCAGGCAGCCCCGCACCCGCGTCTACAATGGGGATGCGGTACCGACGCACCGGCAGGGAGTCGGGAATAATAACAAATGGTGGCAATCTAACTCCGGTTGCTCGTGTAAACTGCTCAGGAGTCCATTCTAGAACGCTCAAAATACGCTCAAGCGTCTGTGGTTCTCTATATGCGAGGTAACGCATCATTGTATCTACACTAGGAAGAAAACGAGCCCCTGCCCAACCAGGGCTTTTGCCTACTCGTTTAGAAAACTCACCCTGGCTCATGCCTAGCTGTCTAAGGCGAGCCTTTACCGCTTCTGCAGGGTCGATCGTTGCTAACACGCTTCCTCCTATGTCAAATACCGTTAGTAGTAGCGTAGCAAAAGAATAACTACTGGTGGTATTGACATGAACATCGTTGGTCACTACACTTGGTAGTGATGATTGGTCAACGACTACGTGCTATTAGGAAGCAGCGCCAGCTATCTCAGGGCGAGCTGGCAAGAGCCGCAGGAGTCAGTCAGGGGCTTATTTGGCAGATAGAGGCCAACCGTAAAAACCCCGGCATTCAAACGCTTTTGCGCCTAGCAGAGGCGCTCTCAGTGTCGCCCGAACAACTACTACCCGTAGTATCTGAGAAAAAACAGGAGGCATCATGACCGAACAAATCTGGCAGATCGCAGAGAGCGAGGGCCTGGGGCGGCGCATCACCTACACCCCGCAGGAAGTGGCTCGAATCCTGCGGATTGGGCCGCGCCAGGCCTACGAACACATCCGCGCTGGGCGCATACGGGCAGTTCGCAATGGGCGGCGCCTGTTAGTACCAGTCAATGCCCTAGCCGAGTTTCTCACCACATAACAAAAAACCCCGGCAGGCGAGCCGGGGAGAAAAGAGGTACGAGATGAATATACCACAACTGGACACCCTACACATCATCTGGCTGGCCCACCTGGCTGCCTACCGCAGCCGCGAGGCATTCGAGCAGCGGCTCGAGCGCTACCGGAGGAAAGGGTTATGAAACCAGAAATGCCTTTTGCCCGTGAGGTTGCCCTGATGTTTGGCGGCACCTTCTTGGTGGTGCTGCTGGTCTACTTGCTCGACAAAGCAGCTACGTGGTTGCGGGGAGTGTTGATGCCATGAAAGGAGGAAGCATGATACGTTGCGGTTTGCCAACCCAGGACGAGATCAACCGCTGGGATGATGCTCAGCGGGCCAGGGGCTATGAGATGGTTCGAGTAATTCCAAGGGAGGAATATATAGACCTTGTACTAAATCGCAAAGGCTATCACATCGAAACCTCAGAGCACCGGGGTACTTGGACTGCCTACTTCATCGGTGACCGGCTTGGGGTGGTCTGCAAGGCCCACGGGAAAACCAGGCTCGAGGCCCTCGAGGCCCTGGCGGGAGAGCTGGGAGTAAGAGTATGACCCCCAAAGAAAAAATCCTCGATGCTGCCCTCGCAATTGCCCGCTATGCCCCGAAAAAGCGGGGCAAGTACGCCGGTATGGCAAAAGTTCCGTGGGCTGCCGTGGAGCAGATCAGGAGGGCGCTGGAAGAGCTGGGAGTGAATCCCCACCACTGGGACGCTGCGGGCAACCTGGAAAAGCTGCTGAGGTCAGAGTGAACACCACCACCTCGAGCACTGCCGCCGCCGAAGTTCAAGGGCTGTTGCGCCTGGCCCTCGAGCACGCCCGCCGTACCGCCCGCACCCCCTGGCTGAGCCTCACCTTGCGCGGCACCAAGATCGCCATCCGGGTGATCCGCTCGTTTGACATCCGTGTTCAGGTCTGGCTGGCCCCCCAGCAGGGAGCCCCCACCGAGGCCCAGGTCAAGTGGGTGTGCAAGACCCTGGGCCTGAAGGGAGTCACTGAACAGGAATACCCGCTTTTCGGCAACAACAAAGCCCTACTTCTGGAGTCCACCTACTACGATGTCCGATACAGCCAAACTGACCCCTACCCAAGCCCAGTCTGAGTTAGCCAGGCTGGGCTATGTCCCATGCCCCGACCTCGAGCCCCTTGGCGCAGAGATGCGCCAGGGGCAGTGGGTTTTTTACTTTCGTCTGGCCCAGACAGATAAGGTCATCTCAGCCGTCCGGGATAGCCTTCCGAGTCTGCTGGCTAAATCAGCCTGGATTAATCGGCCTGAGCCGGTATTTGATTTAGCTCAGCGCAGCTTCACCGACCCCCAGGCCTGGCGGGAGCTGCAACGCCTGCGCCGTGATGATTACCCGGAGTACTACCGGCTGACCCACCCCGAACCATGAATGACTTCTACGGAGCCACAGCCCAGGCCATCCAGCGGGCGGTAGACCGCTGGAACCATCTCCACCCTGGGCAGCCCCTACCCCCCAGCCTGTACCGGGCCCACCTGCGGTACAACAAGTTCAAGGCCCCCCCGACCCCTGGGGGCCTTGCGGTGTTGAGTGGTTTGCAGGCGTGGTATGAGAACAGTCTGAGTGCGTCCTGGCAGGTGGGGGGGGTCTCGGGCTTGTCAAATGGTGCATATCGTGCCGGTCATGTCCCAGACGCAATTCCGCCTGTGGATAATAAAAGCTTCACAAATGCACCGGCAGGCATAACGGGCCTGAAAGCCTCGGTCGAGGCCCTACCCGGCACCTTCAAGATGAGAATTCAGGGCAACCTGGCCCCCAGGCCCACCCCCAGCACCACCAGGGGGGAGATCAAAAAGCTCACCCGCCAGGCCCTCAACCGCCTGACCGCCTTTACCCGCGAGGTGGAGGCCCAGGGATTCAAGCCAAACCAGTTGCTCACCCTCACCTACCCTGGCGACTGGCGTGGGGCCCTGGCCAGCCCACAGGCCCTTGAGCAGATAGCCCTGTTTAGACGGCACTGGGAGCGCTTGGAAGACCTGCGCGGCAAAATCAAGCGGGCTCGCGAGGCCCTGCGCCACAACCGGGGGGCGGATTGGGTGCTGACCTACCTGCTCGAGGAGTTCAAGGCCGAGAAAAAGCTGGCCAAGCAAACCCTGTATGCGCTACGCAACCTGGGCCCGGATGGCGAAGCAGTCAAACGGCACAAGAACGCCTTGCTCAAGCGCTTTGACCGCGCTTTTGGCGAGGTGGCGGTATCGGTTCACCGTACCTACTGCCAGGCCCTCGAGGTAGCCCAGAGGCTCGAGGAGCAGGCCCGGTTTGTAGCGGTAAAAGTACGCAAAACAGGCCGAGACGATTGGGCCTGGGAGGTGGTGGGGGTGCGCTACCGGGTGTTTTGGTGGCTCGAGTTCCAGAAGCGGGGAGCCCCGCACCTGCACATGATTTTCTTCGATGTTCGGGAGATCGACTGGAAGCAGGTGCGGGCCTGGGTGGGGCACGCCTGGGCTGCGGTGGTGGCCGGGGTGCGGAGCGCCAAAGACCACGACCCCAAACACAACCCCAAACTGCAAAAACTGCTCGACCAGTAAGATTACGAGCGCGAGCTATGGGGCAAGGCGATGGCCGATGCTGCGTTGCGTCAGGGCGTGGAGGCCCTGGGCCTGGACTGGGGCATCTTCCAGCATGTGCGGGCCGGTACACGGCTGGAGGAGATGCGAAAAGAGCACTGGGGCTATGCCGCCAAAGAGGCCAGCAAGTACGCCAGCAAAAAGTATCAATCGAACGTACCCAAAAACTACCGCAACGTAGGCCGCTGGTGGGGCTACCGCAAGTATCGGAGGGTAGCCAAATACTGGGTAAACCTGCCGGTGGATGCAGACAACCTCGAGGACATTATCACCAAACCCCTCCAGGCCGCCGCCGCGACCCTGCCGCCGGGATGTTTCAGGTTCAAGCAAAAACTCGAACGCTTCCTCGAGGCCGCCCGCAACGGAGAGCCCTACGGCTACATCACGGTCTGGGGCCAGGCCGCCGTGGATGCCGCCCTGGGGGTGCTGACATGACTGCCTACCGCAAACCCAAACCCCGCTGCCCGGTCTCCGGCAAGAAGCCCTACTCGGACGAGCTGGTGGTTTCGGCAATGGCAAAGATTATCGGCCAAAAGCACAGGCTCGAGCTGTTCTACTACCGCTGCCCCTATTGCGAAAAATGGCACCTGACCAAGAGAAAACCTGCTAAGGTGTAAGTATGGACGACCGAAAACTCAACCCCCTGCGCCTGATTATCCTAGTGGGCCTGGCAGCCTACTTCGGCTTTCTGTTCAGCAAACGCCCCCAGCCGGAGCCTCTGGTAGTGCAAGCCCCCTACCCTACACCAACCGTTGCGCCAGCACCGGCACCAGCACAAGCAACCCAACCACCGACCAACTGCCACGGCTCGATTGAGCAGGTGGTACAGGGCCAGTACGAAATCCGCCTGAGCGTTACCGGAGCCGCTGAGCGCATCCTGATCTACACCGACCAGGGCAACATCACCGCCTCAACCCTCGAGGCCGGTAGCGCCGGAGAGTACCGCGTGCGTATCCCAGGGCCCGCCACCGCTGTACAACTCGACGACTGCCCACCGCTCAACCTGAGGTAAACATGGACATCAAGAAGGGCTACATCGGAAGATCGGCTTATAGGTTTTTCACCCGCAAAAACAACCCCATCCGCCCGGACACCGCAAAACAAACCGACCTGCTGACCATCCTGCTGGCCGACCGCCGGAGCGCGGAAAGCATCATGGAGTATGCCAAAGGCGATCTGCGCAACCTGGACGGGATCGAGGTGAAAGAGCTAATCACCCTACCCAAAGTGGGCGAGGCCGCCGCTGCCAAAATCGTTTCTTTATTCGCCCTCATCGAACATCTCTTGTCGCGTCCGCTTCAGCCGTCCGACTCAGACGGCTAATCCAGCCTTGAATAATGCGCCCGGCAAGGCCACGCTAAATACGTGGCCTATACCCGTGTACCTATCGGCTACAACCAGCCTCTAGCACCCGGCCTGTACGAGGCCCAGCTAGCGGTTTCAGGCGATATAAGCCGCGCCACGCGCACCGACCTTCAGCGCATCCTGTCGCAAAAGTTCGGCCAGGCCCTCGAGGTGGTGGACTGGGGCCGTGCCGGTGGTCAATATGTTCTCCAGTTCCGCGTCAAATCCAGCACCACCAGCAACCCTAACCCCGACATCATCCAGCCCGCCGCTTTTTGGATTCCCGTTGCCATTACCGTAGCGGCCATCGCCGGGGCCATCTACTACGCCTACCGCTTCACCGTAGAAATCAAATCCGCTTTTCAACTGGTGAGCCAGCCCGCCCGCGATACCGCCGTGGGTGGGGTGGGGGTGGGTGTGGCTGGCCTGGGACTGGGCGCGGTACTGGTAGGGGTGTACCTGCTCTCGAGGAGGTGAACCATGGCAGTAAAGGGTAAAAAAAAACGTACGACCAAGAAACAAAAAAACAAAAAAAAGCGGGCTTACTAGGCGGCTTATTTGAACGCTTGAGGAAGCGTGAGCTTGCGGCCTACCGCAAGGCGCTGGCAATCGCCAAAGCGCAAGAACGAGTGGAAAAAGCCAGAAAAGCGCTGCAGGTGGAGATCGAAAGGCTACGCAAAATAAAGTCCCAGCCCCTAGAGCAATTCGAGCAATGAAACTCAAAGTCCCCGAACCCCTCCTGACCCAGCCGGTGGAGACCACGAGCGGCCCCAGCCAGCCCGAAGGTCTCCCCCTGGATGACAAGCAGCTCGACCCCATCCTCGAGCAGGCCGTGGAATCCCAGCCAGAAGTAAAGGAACCAGAACCAAAACCGGCTGACAAACCGGATGAACCGAGAACAGCAAAGCCCACCCAAGCGGCCAAACCCCTATCGTTCATTATGCTGGCCCTGGCCGTGGCCGGGGCCGTGGTAGCGATAGCTAGTCAAGGAGCCTATGGAAGTCAACCAGCAACCCTACGAGTCCAACCCAGTGCCGCCCCCCAACCCACCGGAGGAAGCCGAGGCATCATTTGGGAATGACGAGGTGTTTACCCCGCTTGAAGGGGAGTCCACCGAGCCCCCCTTTGAGTCGCTGCCCTCCGAGCCGCCCATCGAGCCTTTTACGGGGGAGGAGATCGTCAACGGCACGGCCATGGCGCTGGCCCTGGGCCTGCGCTTTCAGACGCCGGAGGAGGCCCAGGCCTTTGTGACCGCCTACAAGGTGGGCCTGGTGCCCATGCTGCCGCCGGCCCAGGTGCTCGATGCCCTCAAGGTGGGCGAGGCCCTGGCCGCCTACGGCATCGGGCGCAACCGTCTACCCGGCATGGGCAACCTGGCCGAGCTGCCTGAGTGGCTGCGCCTGGTGCTGGGTGGGTTGGTGCTGGCCATGAGCGCGTATGGGGGTATCAATGCCGCAAAAGCTGCCCGCGTGGGCGTGGCTGATTCTGCTGGGGATTCTGCTGCTGCTGCTAACTAGGCAACGCGGAGGCTTTGTGCTGCCCTGCCCAGAGGCCGACATCCCCAGAACTGGCCGGTACTTCTGGCCCATGAACCCCTTCCGGATTCCGCCGGATGTGGGCTTTATGGACCCGCGCTATGACCCTAGCCTGGGCATCCACACCGGCATTGACCTCAACCACCCCGCCGGTGGTGACAGCGACCTGGGCCAGCCGCTCCACGCCATTACCGATGGCCGGGTCGAGGCGGTGCTCAAAAACGTAGGCCCGAGCTGGGGCAACCTGGTGGTGATCTGGCATCCGGGGCCTGGGGTGTGGAGCCGCTATGCCCATCTGGATAAGGTGCTGGTGAAACGTTGCGACATTGTAACCGCTGGTCAGGTGATCGGAACGGTGGGTAAGGGCTTTAGCAACAGATGGCTAGCCCACTTGCACCTGGACATTTTCAAAAAGCGCCCCGAGCGCTGGGACGACTGGCCCATGCACGACCGGGCCCGGCTGCTCGAGCACTACGTAGACCCCTGGGCCTTCTTGCAACGCCAGGCCCAGGCCGGACGCATCCAGTACCCCAAGCGCTGGGAGGGACGCTATGCCAACATCGCGTGAGCTGTTCCCCTGGGCCGTTTTGGCCGGTGGGCTCTACCTGGGCCTGGGCCGCCTCAAAAACCTGCGGGAGGGCCAGGGCTGTCCCAAATGCGAGACCATGCAGGCTGTGGTAGCCTTTGGCCTGGCGGCCTGGTCGGGGTGGGAGCTGTGGGAATCGTATGGCCAACAATAACCGACAGATTCGCAAAAAAATCGCTGGGCTATCTGCTCAAATATGGATTCATCAAAACAAAATCAATCAGGAAATGAAAAAAGTCAACCCTGATACTCAACTTGTGGCAAAATGGAAAAAGGAGATTCAGGCATGGCAACAAAAAATAGCTCAACTGAAAAAGCGACTGAAGAAGTGATGGGCATTCCACACGCTTATTGGGAAGAGCTGCTAGAAGAAATGAACAATCTTAAATCGCTTTACAACAAAGCCAAAACCCTGCCTCCAAATAAGCGCACACAGGCGCAGGAAGCGCTTTTGAATAGCCTCACACACCTTTTAGGCCATATCCAAGTCATGTATGACGATGCAAAAATCTAATGGCCGGTAGACAAACCTTCCGCATGCTGATTGTGGGCAAGTCCGGTTCGGGCAAGAGCAGCCTGGCCCGCGAGGTCATCCGGCGCATGCAGGGGCGCTACCGTCACCTGATCATCGTCAACCGCAAGCGCGAATTTGCCGAGCTGGCCCAGGGCCGCTACACCGTGGGGGAAGACGGCGACCCCTGGCCCGCCCTGAAGAAACACCGCCGGGTCATCTTTCAGATCACCGGATACGACCCCAGGCCCTTCCTGGATAACCTGGGCCAGGCCATCATGCAGCTACGGGATGTGCTACTGGTGGTAGATGAGGCCCACCACTTCTTCCCCAGGGGCCAGACCCCCAAGGGCCTTTTCGAGGTGCTCACCGGGGGCCGCGAGTACGGGCACTCGGCCATCTTCATCACCCAGATGGTCTAGGCGACTACCAAACGCTAGCACCTCACCAACCTTTGAGGGTCGAGCCTAGCCCTTGCGGCTCCGTTTTCCAACGCTAGCTTGCATAGAAGAAGTTTTTCCGGAGATGAGCGAACCCACTGGAACTTCGCTATCCTTGCACGCTGGCAAAGGGCTATTTCTCCTAAACGCGCCCCCTACGGAAGATCACCAATGCGCCCAGGATTCTCATCCGCCCATCTGTACATCGCCGCTGCCGAACTTCCAGCTAAGATAGGACTTACGCAGTTGAGGCAAACTCATAGACACGATGCGCCAGGTAGGTTCGGATGGCGTCGCGAACTATCGCGGTCTTGGCCTCATACCAGCTCACCCCCACCTTCAACCGATAGGCCTCCAAC
>Ga0308389_1002713_pt1 | contig 10872 bp, 8 predicted proteins | sample Hotspr2Sample148_FD_202362 | JGI IMG/M metagenome (GOLD analysis project Ga0308389, IMG submission 202362) | Hot spring phototrophic mat microbial communities from Mushroom Spring, Yellowstone National Park, Wyoming, United States - 20040719_148 ... | reverse complement strand
CGGCGGCGGCGCGGCGGGCGTCTCCGGCGTCGCCAGCGCCGCCGCCGCCGTCAGATCGCGCGGGCGCAGCGGTCCCAACGGCGCCTGCGGGTCGGCGGTCACTTCCCCGACAAACGGCACGTCCGCCGCCGCCAGCGCCCAGAGGAACCGGCTCTGCTCCGCCGTCACCTCAATCCGCACCGCATTCCGGTCGACCTCCAGCACCGGCGCATTGCGCACCACGCGCACCGCCCGCGCCCCGCTGCCCGGCGCATCAAACGCGCCGACGGAAAAGGCGGGGTCGGCGCCGCGCTTGGCGTCCACCAGCGCCACCACATTGATCCGCCCGCCGGGACGCGCCGCCCCGACCCCCTCCGGCGACAGCTCGAACACCACGCCGCGCAGCACCTGCGGCGCCGGGCGGTCCTTGTCCCAAAACACCTGCTCGTCCGGCGGCGTCGCCTGCACGTCCGCCGGCGTCACCAACTGCCCGCTGCGCAGCGGCGCGCGGGCGTACATCCCGATCAGCATGCGCGGGTCGGAGAACCCGCGCACCATCTCCGGCAAATTGCGCGGCGCGGTCGTCGTCGTCAGCATCGCCGCCGTGAGGCGCGCGCCCGGCGCAATATCGCGCGTCGTCACCACCACCGGCTCGGTCAGACTCAGCGCCGCCGCGCTGAGCCAGGCCAGCGCCGCCGCCGCCAGCGCCAACAGCGCCATGCCGATGCCCAGCGCGCGCTGCCACGCGATGGCGCCGAACGCCCCCCGCAGCATCATCAGTCGCATACTCCCTCCCGTGCGCTTCCCCTACGGCGCCGTTCCCTGCGGCGCCAGCACCGTGATCGTCGCCGTCCCCCGATGCGTCGCCTCCAGCGGGACGCTCTCCAACCCGTCGGGCGTGATCAGCCAATACGTATACGCCACGGTCACATCCAACACCGCCGGCGCGCCGTCCTCCAGCGACCGCAGCCGCACCGTCCAGCCGCCGTCCGCCGCCGGCGGCTGCTTGCTCCACAGCGTGCGCGTCGCCCGGTCCGCAGCATACGTGGCGTTCGCCGTCAGCAGCGGCGGACTCCCGTGGAACGTCCAGCGCTCCACCTGCCCCGCCACCGCGTAGGCGGCCGCCTCCGGCGGCAGGTCGGGCGGCAGCGCCAGCGTCAGGTCCGGACGCCATTCCATCCATGCGCCGTAGAGCCACATCGCGCGCGACGGCTCCGGCGCCCGGCAGGTGGTCTGCCACGCCGCGCCCCGGTCGGCATGCCGCATGTGCAGACACAGCCGCGCATCCGGTCCGATCGGGGGCAGCCGCGGGTACCGCGCCACAAAGAACGCCGCCCCGTCCCAATCGCGCGCCAGCAGCGCCCCCCGCGTCGCCGTCCACGCAACGGCGAGCGGCTCGGCAGAATCCGCGGTGACGCCGTCCGGCGGACGCGCCGGCCGCCGTGTCGGCAGATAGCGCCAGTCGTTGTTGTCAAATGGGGTCGTGTTCGGCGTCAGACGCAGGCGCAGCTGCACCCGCGCGTCCGGCGACGGGGTCCCTCCCGCATCCATCACCAGCCGGTCGAGGTCGGAGCGCGTCACCATGAGCGTGAACCGCGCCTGATCGTCGGTCCCGGTCTGTCCGAGCATGCGCGTCAGATTCCCGACCGACGCCTCCAGCGTCACCACGTGCGACCGGCGGTTCGCCGGCGTGGGATGATCGGGATCGGTCACGTCCCACACCTGCCCGCCGATCAGGCGCCCCTCATCGCCGATGATGGCCGCCGTATGCGCGGCATAGTGCTCATGGGGCCCACGACCGGGCGCATTGCACGTCTTGGCTTCGATCCCGACGACCACGCCGTACCGATGCCCCGGCGTCAGGCGCAGCCGCACCCCCAGGTCGGTCGCCGGCTCCAGCCACACGCGATTGACGGCAAAGTTCGGCTGGATGCCGGGGATGAACTCCGGCGGCGTCGGAACCTTGGGACCGCGCCAGAGGAGATGTTCCCACTGCCGATGATCGGCGTTCCATGCCGCAAACGTCTGCGGACCGATAAGCCGCGCGCTCGCGTCGGGAAACGGCGTGTAGGTCGGCGCACATGCCGCGTCATTCCGGCATGCCTCCGGCGGACGACCGCGGTCCGGCAGATCGTGCCACGCCTTCCCGTCGAGGTACAGCATCCCCAGCGCCGTGCCGTAGCCGATGACCGGCGTCCCATCTTCCTGTACCCACGGGAATGCGGACGCGCGTCCGGCATGGAGCCAGAACGGAAGCCGAACCGGCCCCGCTCCCCGCGGTCCCAGATCGATGATGCCGAAGGTGAGCGATGCCGCGCCGCCTTCCTCGAAGAAGGCGCCGTACAGACCGCCGCGGCCGTCATTGCGCCGCACGGACCCCAGCGGCAGCACGATATCCACGTACTCCCCCCCGCTCAGGCGGAACGGGCGCGCCTGCACGAGCGGGTCGTCCAGCATCCAGCGCGTGTTCGCCAGCACCGCGTCGGCATTGCCGTCATACGACAGGTAGGGCATCGGCTGCGGCGCCTCCCACATCGTCGGCGCGCCGCTCAGCACGGATGCGCCGCGCGCCGGGCGCACGATGATGGGAACCGGGCGCGGAAGGTGCGGGGTATGCATCCCCGTGCACGGCGGAGCACCCCCGCGGAAGGCGATCAGGAAGCGCAGCGTGCAGCCGCCCGGCGGCGCCGCAAACCGGACCTCGCGCCGTCCGACCGCCCCCACGCCGCACCCGGAGACCGTCACGCCGCCCCAGCGCCCATGGGTCGTCCACGATTCGGGAATCTCCACCGCCGCATCCACCCACGCGCCGACCGGATACTCCCCGCCGCCGCGCGCCGCCGGCGCGCCGCTCAGTCCCGCCGGCAGCTCGCCGACGATCATGGCCTCAACGTGCACGGTCGCCGTTCCGCCGCCGGACGGCGGCGGCGTCGGCGTCGGCGGCGTGCGGGTCGGACCCGTTATCTCGCTGCAGATGACGTGCGGTGCAAACGCCCAGTGCGGCATGGTCGGCCCTTCCCACCGCCCGACTCCGTCGACGGACCGCCATGTCCAGAAGGCGTAATGGCGCCATGCGCCGGCGCTCCATCCCCGCACAATGCCGCGATAGGAGCATGGAACGCGCGCAACGAACGTCGGGTCGCCGCCATGCTCCGGCGCCGGTCCTGCGTTGAGGCCCGTCGATTCGCGGTGCGGGACGTACTCGAACAACCCCGCAACCGGAATCGTCTCCGTGTGACACCAGCCATCGCCGCAGGCAGGAACGACCCACCCGGAATATCCCACCCATGGCCAGTTCTCCCGGTTCGGTCCCCCACTCCAGGACGCCTGCGCGGGACGGGGGAACGATGCAAGCGTGACCGCAAGGAAAAGCGCCAGGGCCGCCAGACCGGTCGCGTGCGCGCGGCGAATCGTCATGGGGATCCCTCCTCGCGGATTCCAATCAGCGCAAACGACGCCGGGACGTAGGGCGAGTCGCCGCCATGCGGCGGGACGATCACCGCCAGCCCAATGCGGAGGGTTGCGGCGTCGGTCGGCGGCGCGCCGGCGGGCAGCGGCGCATCGCAGCGCATGGCGGCGACCTGCATCACGGGCAGCGCGCCGATGATCACCTCGTGATAGCGCGCGGCGGCGGCGACGGCGGCGTCATGCCCTCCCGTCTGCACCGTGCGCAGCAGGTCCTCTGCCGCCGCGTCCAGCGCCGGATCGCGGATGAGCAGCGGCACGCCGCGCCGGGCGCGGTCGCACTGCCAGGCGTCCATCATCGCGTCCCGCACCGCAGCGGCATCGCCAACCGTGGACGGCGCCGCTGCGTCGTGCGGCGGTCCGGCGGGGGGCGTCGGCGACGGCGGTCCGGCGGGGGGCGTCGGCGACGGCGGTCCGGCGGGGGGCGTCGGCGCCGCCCCGACCGTCGGCGCCATGGGCGCCCGAACCGTCGGCAACGGCGCCGCCGTCGGCGATCCGGCGCCGCCGACGGCGCGGATGATCGGCGCCGCCTGGCTCATGATCGCCAGCATCAATCCCGCCAGCGCCAGCAGCGCCAGCGCCGCCGCCGCGCGCACGACCCGGCCGAACGGACCAAACGGCGGTTCCCTCATGGTCGTCCTCCCTGCGGCCAGGCCGCCGGACCGCGCGGGCGCGGCGCCGACGGCGCGGCGGCATCCTCCTGCGCCGCCAGGTCGCGGGCGCCCGGAATGGTACACGCCAGACCGAACGCGAACGACCGTTCCTGCTGGTTGGTCGTCAGCGCCACAGCGGGCGGCAACGGGTCGTTGAAGAACGGCAGGCGGGAGATCACCGGGCCATCGTAGGCGACGCGCGCGATGACGTCCTCGTGGTACCCGCCGCTCGCGACGCACGCTGCGACATCCTCCGCCCGGGCAAACGGCAACGACGCCGCAATCGCCCGCGCCACGTCCGGCGCGTCGCCGCCGCGCGCCGCCGCCCACGCCGCCTGCGTCGCCGCATCGTCCAGCGCAGCATACACCGTCAGGCGAATGAGCAGGCAGATGCCGCCGATGATCAGCGTCGTCAGCAGCGGCATGACGATGGCGAACTCAATCAGACTGGCGCCGGGACAGGTCCGGCGCATACACCTGAACCGTCGCAAACGCATACGTCCGCTCCCCCCACAGCACGCTGCGCACGCGGAGGTCGCCGCGCACGCACATCGCCGGTCCGCCCGTCGCCACCTGCCCGCACACCGTCGTCCCCGCCGCCGCCGCGCGCACCTCCGCCCGCGCCGCCGTCGCCTCCGGTGAATCAACCAGCCACGGCGCCAGCGGCTCCAGACGGATCGCCAGGGCGCGCCGGGCGGTCGCTTCGGCGCGGGCGGCGTCCAGCGCCGGAGTCGCTGCCGCCAGCGACTCCGGACGCACCGCGCGCAGCCCGACCAGCGCCGCATGCTCGGCCGCGTGCTGTGCGATCCGCACCGCCCGCCGCTGCGCCGCCACATCGACGCCGCCGACGGCGAGCGCGACCAGCAGCCCCAGCACGGCGGCAACCAGCGCCAGCGCCTGTCCCGGCGCCGCATGACGCGCATGCGCGCTCCGTGCGCACCGCAGAATCATGGCAGACTCCCATCCGGCATGGCGACGAGTTGTCCGCCGACCGGCGCGGGCGCAGGATGCGTGACGATGAACGCGAGCGCGAGAATGAGCGCGATGATCAGGATGATCGCCCCGACGATGATCCGGCGCCGCCGGCGCCGCAGCCAGCGGCGCATGCGCGCGCGGCGCACGAACGGACGGAGCGAGGACGATGGCTCCTGCGAACCGGTCGGCATGGCTTGAGGGTACCATGCGGCGGCGGCAGGGGAAATCAACAGCTGCGCGGGATGCGCGTGACGCGCGTTGAGCGGCGCTCAGAGCATGGCGCGCACCCGGGCGTCCACCCAGTCGCGCAGGGCGGCGATATCGCCGCCGGCGCCGCAGGTGCGCTCGTAGATGCGCATGCGGGCGACGCGCACGCTCTGCGGGAGCAGCTGCAGCTCGTGCGCAATGCCGTCGGACGTCATGCCGGCGAGGGTGGCGCGGGCGATGGCGATGTGGGTCGCCGACAAGCCCGCCGCCTTCAGCGCCGCATCCGGCCGCGGATCGGAGAACGCCTGTCCCTGCTGCACGGCCGTGACGGCAGCGTGCAGCAACGGCGCCGTGAACGGCAGCGCCAGCGCCGCGCCGGGCGGCGTCGCCGCCGCCAGACGCGGCGCAAGGACCACGACGCGATGCGGCGCGACGGCGATGATGATCGGCGCCAGGCCATGCTGCTGCGCCAGGTGCATCGCCGCGTCCGCGCATGCATCGTCCGCCAGCAGCGCCGCCAGCCCGACCCGTCCGCGCAGCAGCAGCGCCAGCGTCGCCGCATCGGTCTCGCACAGCGGCGTGGTCATGCCGGCGCCCTGCGCCGCCTGCGCCAGCGCTGCCGCCATCATCGCCGACGACGCCAGAATCGCCAGCGCCGCCGTCGTGCGCCGCGCGCGCCGCAGGGCCTCCTCGTGGTCCACCGCGCGGGCGTGCAGGTACTCCCACACCGCCAGCGGGCGCGGCGGCGCGGGCCCCGCCGCCGCCGCCGCCGCGACGGCCGCCAGCAGCACGTCCGGCGCACATGGCTTGAGCAGCGGCGGGGCGCAGCCCAGATCGGCCAACACGCCGAGAAACTCCGGAAACGCCGTGCAGGGGACGATCGGCAGATTCGGATGCTGCCGACGCAGTTGCAGCGCCGTCAGCACCCCGTCATGGGGCATCTGCACGTCCAGGACGACGACGTCCGGCATGGGCGCCCGCCGCCGCACCATGTCCAGCCCCGCCACCCCATCGGGCGCCGTCGCCACCGTCCAATCCGACGGCGCGACGCGCCGGAGCGCGTCCGCCGTCGCCGGATCGTCATCAATCACCAGGACCGTCGGCATGCCGTCCTCCTCCGCTCCTCAGCGGCGGCGCGGCGCATCCGCCGCACGCCGGGAATCAATCGCCCGCATCAGCGCCGCCAGCAGGTCCTCCGCCGGACAGTCCGGCGGACCGCAGCGCACCGCCACGACCCCCGCCAACGTCAGCGGCGCGTCCGGCGATTCCGGCGGCGCCGCCGCCGCATACACCCAGTCGACCCACGCCGCCGCCGCGTCCCGATAGGTCGCATACGTCGCCGGCGCGCCATCCGGACGCAGCATGCCATGCACGTTGCGCCCGCCGACCGGCGGCGGCTGCACGCCGTCGGGGTCCATGGCGGCGTCGACCAGCGCCAGCGCCAACTCCACCGCCGGATCGATCCCGGCGGCCGCCAGCAGATCATAGACCGCATCGGCCTCCGACGCCATCGGGTGATTCGCCTCCGCCAGCGCCGCGCGGTACGTCGCCGCCGTGATCGTCGGCGGATGGCGCAGCCGATACGGAAACGCCGCATCCGGCGCACCAACGCTGCGCAGCGGCGCCATGCGCGCCCCGATGACGCGCGTCAGGTCAGGGCGGCTCAGCAGCGCCAACGTCAGAATCGCTGCCGTCGCCGCCAGGAGCAGGGCATCCCCCCACGACGGCCAAACAGCGCGCGCCGCCGGGGGCGGGCGGCGGCGCCGGGGGATGCCCGGCGCCCCCACGTCCCCCCCCGCACGCGGGTGGGACCGGGGGGGCGCCGGCGCGTGGACGATGATGATCGTCCGGGGCGGCGCGGCGTCCGCCGCGCCGCGATCAGGAGGTATCATCGGCGCCCTCCCCCTGCGCGATCAGCGCGTCCAGCAGCGCCCGCTCATCCGCCGCCAGCGCCGCGCGCCACCGCTGCGCGAGCTGCGCGGCATCGGCGCCCACGGCGCGCAGCCGGTCGCCGAGCGTCGACGGCGCAATGCGGCACCGCGCCGCCGCCTGCCGCACACTCACCTGCCCCTGCGTCGTCGTCAGCAGGTGGGCGGCATAGGCGAGACGCACCGCACGCGACGCCGTCTCCAGCAGTGCGCCGACAGCGGGTCGGTCGCCATCGGACGGCGCGGCATACACTACGCGCAACGGCGGCCGCGCCGCCGTCCGTGGTTCGGAAGCGGGGGGCGCGACCGCCGGCGCCGGCGTGACGCCGCGCGGCGCGACCGCCGGCGCCGGCGTGACACCGCGCGGCGCGACCGCCGGCGCCGGTGCGGGCGCACGCGCATCGCCCCAGGTTCCCCCCGCGGGCGCAGGCGCGGGCGCCGGCGTGGGCGCGGGCGCGGGCGCAGGCGCGGGCGCCGGCGTGGGCGCGGGCGCAGGCGCGGGCCCGGGCGCGGGCAAGGGCAAGGGCGCCGGGTCAGGCGCCGGCGCCGGGTCAGACGCAGGCAATGACGCGGGCGCGGGCAAGGGCCCGGGCGCCGGCGCAGGCGCAGGCGCGGGCCCGGGCGCCGGCGCAGGCGCCGGCGCGGACGCAGGCGCGGGCAAGGGCCCGGGCGCCGGCGCAGGCGCCGGCGCGGACGCAGGCGCGGACGCAGGCCCGGGCGCCGGCGCCGGCGCCGGCGCGGACGCAGGCGCGGACGCAGGCGCGGGCAAGGGCCCGGGCGCCGGCGCCGGCGCCGGCGCAGGCGCCGGCGCGGACGCAGGCGCGGGCAAGGGCCCGGGCGCGGACGCAGGCGCGGGCGCCGGGTCAGACGCAGGCAATGACGCGGGCGCGGGCGCGGGCGCGGGCGCGGGCAAGGGCGCGGGCGCCGGCGTGGGCGCGGGCAAGGGCGCCTGCAGCGCCTGCAGCGCCGTCTCGACGGCGATCAGGCGCTCTTCGGACGCCACGAGTTCGGCCCGCAGCATCGGGATGCGATCGAACAGCTCCCGTCGCTCCGCTTCCAGCCGCCGGAGCGCCGACTCCCGGTCAGCCGCCGCCTGCGCCATGCGCACCTCCAGCTCGGCGCGCTGGCGCGCCAGCGTCACCTGGATGTCCTGTTCGGCGCGCACGCGGTCACGGTCGATCCGCCGCAGCGCCCAGGCATGGCGATCCCGCAGGTCCGTCGCCAGGGATTCCCATGCCCACCATGCAACGCCGACCAGCGCCGCCGTCAGCGCCGCCGCCCCGACCCATGCCGCGCCGTCCGCCGCCGCGCCGGTCCACGCCGCCAGGTCGCCGATGACCGGCGACCGCAGCAGCACCCCATGCATGGTGTGCGCCAGCGGCGCCGCCGGCAGCAGCGGCAACACGTGCCGCAGCATGCGAAACGGGTGCCCGGCGGCCAGATCGGCGACGTGCATCACGAAGCCGATCAGCGCCACGCCCTCCAGCGCCAGCATGACGGCGACCGCCAGCGGCGCCGACCCCAGCATCTCCGCCCAAAACGTGAACGACCCCCACACGCTCACGACGAGCGTGATCAGGGGGATGATCGCCTGCAGCGCCAGCGTCAGCGCCGCTTCGGGATCACGCCGCACCCATGGCCATGGATTCATCGACGCCCTCCTTGCGCTCCACGACGCCCGCCCACGGCGCCGGATGCACCGCGCCATGCAGCGCAATGCATGGCGCATCCGCCGCCGCCGCGCCGCGTCGTCGCCCATCCGATTCCCGCTCGCCGATCACCGGCGCCGGCAACGCCGCGCCCGGCGCCAGCGTCCACCCGTGGCGCCGCAGCGCGTCCCAGACCTCCGTCGCCAGGTCCGTCGGACCCGGCGGCGTGGCGGCGACCAGCCAGACCGCAACCCGCACCGGGTGCGCCGCCAGCGTCTCGACCAGCGCCGCCTGCGCCAGCGCATCCATCGATCGCCGCTTTGACCCGACCGCGACGGTGTGGGCGCGCCAGGCGGCGAGATGCGCCTCCAACCCGCGGATGACGAGAATCACCCACGGCGCGTCGGCGCCAACGCCGGCGGTCGCCCGCTGCCGCGCCGTCAGCGCCAGCGCCGCCAGCGTCCGCGCCGCCTGCAGCGGCGTCTCGCCGCCGCCCGGCGCATCCCCGGCGCGCGCCGGGTCCGCCATGATGATCTGCGCGCCCGCCGCCCGCGCCGCCGCCAGCAGCCGCTCCAGCCGCGCCGCGCGCACGGCGGCGTCCGGGTGGACCAGCAGCCCGGAGCGGAGCGCCAGGGCATCCGGCGACCATCCGTCCTCCCAACCCCCCCGGTCCTCCCCGCAGGCGAGGGGGTTCGGGGGAATGGCGGGGGGCGGCGGCCATGCGCCGTCCTCCCATGCGACCAACGGCGCCTGCGCGCGCACGAGGGCGCCATCCGGCGACCGATAGAGCAGGTCGCCGGCGCCGAGGAGCGTTTCGGCGCCCGCCTGCCCCAGCGCCACCTGGCTGTCCGTCGCCGTCGGCAACGCCAGGGCGACGCGCGCCGGGATGTTCGCCTTGATCTCCCCCGCCAGCACATCCACCGACGGGCGTTGCGTCGCCAGCGCCAGGTGGATGCCCGCCGCGCGCGCTTTGCGCGTCAGCGCCCGCAGCGCCGCCGCCGCGGCGCCGGACTCATCGGTCGCCGGCAGGTCGGCGACTTCATCGACCACCAGCACCAGGAGCGGCGGCGCCGACGCGGAGTCGGCCCGGCGCCAGGCGCCGAGATCGCGCAGCCCGCGCTGCTGCAAGAGGGCGTAGCGCGCATCCATCTCGGCGACCAGGCGGCGCAGCAGCGCCGTCGCCGCCGCCCCCGTCGTCGCCGGCGCATCCCACAGATGCGGCGCGCCGCCGTAGCGCGGCGCCAGTTCGACCTGCTTCAGGTCGATGAGCGCCACCCGCGCCGCATCCGGCGTCTGGCGGCGCAGCAGCGTCGTCAGCCAGGCATGCAGCAGCATCGACTTGCCCGACCCGGTGGCGCCGGCGACCAGGATGTGCGGTTGCGCCGCCAGGTCGATGATGATCGGCGCCCCGCCGCCGTCCCGTCCCAGCGGAACCGGCAGATCGCCGCACCACATCGCCGCCGGGTCCGTCCACAGGTCGCGCAGCGCGACCGGCGTCCGGTCGACGCGCGGAATCTCGACGGCGACATACGGCCCGTCCGCCGGCGCCACCACGCGCACCTTCGGCGTCGCCAGCGCCAACGCCAGATCATCGCGCAGCGCCTCGACCCGCCGCACGCTCACCCCGCCCGCCGGCGCCAACCCGACGACATGCAGGGCCGGACCGCTCCGCACCCACGCCACCGACGCGGCGACGCCGAATCGCTCCAGCGTGGCGGCAACGACCGCCGCCGCCTCCTCCGGCGTTTCCCGCGCCGCCCTCCCGTTCGTGTCCGGCGCGCCGGGCGCCGCCCTCCCGTTTGTGTCCGGCGCGCCGGGCGCCGCATGCCGTGGGCCGTCCGCCTCCGGCGCTTCCCGCGCCGCCCTCCCGTTCGTGTCCGGCGCGCTCACACCCGCGCCCGCCGTCCCGTCCGCCTCCGGCGCGGCGTCCGCCGCCTGCCGCATGCCGTCCGCCTCCGGCGCGGCGGACGCGCCCGCCGTCCCGTCCGCCTCCGGCGCGGCGTCCGCCGCCTGCCG
>Ga0308389_1002701_pt1 | contig 10909 bp, 10 predicted proteins | sample Hotspr2Sample148_FD_202362 | JGI IMG/M metagenome (GOLD analysis project Ga0308389, IMG submission 202362) | Hot spring phototrophic mat microbial communities from Mushroom Spring, Yellowstone National Park, Wyoming, United States - 20040719_148 ... | reverse complement strand
TGTTGAGAATATGCGCGTCGGACAAAAAATTGATTATGAAAAATTGATTTTAGAAGTGGAAACCGATGGCTCAATCGCCCCTGATGAAGCCGTAAGTATGGCAGGCAAAATTATCACCGACCATATCAAACTGTTTGCATCATTCACCCCAACAAGTGAAGAAGAAACCGCAGTTCCTGAAGTCCAAGAAGATAATGCTGAATTCGAGAGAATGCGCCAACTGTTGCTCACGCGCATTGAAGATTTAGAACTTTCCGTGCGTTCTCACAACTGTTTGCGCTCCGCAGAAATTGAAACCTTAGGGCAACTCGTTACAAAACGAGAAGAAGAACTCTTAAACTTCAAGAATTTCGGTAAGAAGTCGCTGACCGAACTGAAAGAATTGGTTGAATCCAAAGGGCTTCACTTCGGAATGGATGTTTCAAAATATCGCCTGAAAGAGACCTAACGGCTAACCGAGAAAAAATCGTAGAGGAATTATGCGAAAACAAAAGCACACTGTAAAAAAAATCGGACGCACGACCGCACACCGACATGCAACCCTTGCGAATCTTTCGACAGAACTGATACGCCATAAACGCATTCGCACGACAGAAGCGAAAGCAAAAGCATTGCGCCCATTTGTTGAAAGTCTTATCACGAAAGCCAAGAAAGGCACGATGCACGCACAGCGCGAAGCCTTCAAGGTGATTCGCGATAAAGCCGTCATCAAAGAACTTTTCAGCGAAGTGGCAAACAAAGTGGCAAATCGCAACGGCGGATACACACGCATTATCAAACTGCCCCCACGACTCGGTGATGCGGCAAAAATGGCTTACATTGAACTTGTTGACTTTGGCGCAGAGCCTAATGTGAAAAAGTCCCAAAAGCAAGACCGTGCGCGCCGTGTTCGCGGCTCAAAAGAAGCCTTAGCGAAAAATGCAGGCGATCAAAAAGAAGCAACCGCTTCCGCTTAAAAACGAACGTCTTAAAATTTCAAAGGCTTGTCCAAAAGACAAGCCTTTTTGGTTTTATTTGACTTTGAGAAAATTGAAGTAATTGGCAAAATGCCTACGCCTGATAATCGCAATCCGACTGTGAAAACGGTTTGATATATTGATGAGGGAACGGACTTTCCAAGATTCATAACCGCAATATCACACAAGTCATATACCTTTGAACCTCATGGAAATAAACCTCATGAACATCCTAATTGCAATCGTCCTCTACACCACGCTGTTTGCGTTAATTGTAACCACCATTCGCGTCTTTATTTGCCATATTCGTGGAGAAAAGGTCACCAGTCCATTCTTTGAATCTCTGGCTTCCATTCTATTCTTCCTCGCGATTTTCAACTTCTTCTTTGGCGACCGCAACCGCTAACCCTTCACCCCAATCCGCCATCCGTGATTTTGTTTATTTGACCTCACCCTGTTGCGGTGCGACATCCCTCTCATTTATAAGGAGAGGGACGTTTTGGCAAAAGCCAAAACAGAATGAGGTATCGCCTTTGCGCACTCCTCACTTCGCCGTCTGCTTCACCCAAAAAACAAACTCCGATTTCGCACTTGCAAAAAGAACACCCGCTACTCTATTCTGAAGCAGTTTGTGCGCTCGACGGGAGTTGAACCCATAGCCTTCGGCTTCGGAGACCGACGCTCTATCCAGTTGAGCTACGAGCGCAACTAAAAACATTCAAAGATACAACTCTATCACGCGTTCACTTCAAGGCTTCCACGATTCTAAACAATACGCACTCTCCCAAAAAAGCCACTCCAAACGCGAACTATACACAAACGCCTCACGCATTTTCTTGCGAAGTGTCTCGGTTGTGCCTGCGCCGACTTCATCAGTAATCGCAATCATTTTATCAACAACCGCACTATACTCGGCACTCGAATACATCTCAATCCATTTTTTGTAAGGATTGCTTGAATATGACGGGAGCGAAGATGCCGTTGCAAAAATGTGATTGCCAACTTCGCGATATATCCAAAAGCAAGGCAAGAGCGCGGCAATGCCTTCTTCGTAACTGCGAAGCGAAGCCGTTGCAAGCATATAGTTCGTGTAAGCAAAACACGCAGGCGCGTAACTGACATCAAGCGTCGTGCCGTAGAACTCCAAGTAAAATTCGTGCAACCCACGTTCAGCAACGATTGCTCCTTCGGCAAATTTGATGAAATCAATAATGCGGTTTGCACCGTCCGATTTCGCCGCAAGAACGGAAAGGGCTTTGGCAAAATCCATCAAATACAGCGCGTCTTGCTTGATGTAAAATTCAAACCGCTCACGTGAAAGCGTGCCGTGCATCAACTCCTGATTGAAGGGGTGAGCAAGAATCGCATCGTAAATGGGAGTAATGTTTGACCAAAGTGTGTCTGTGAGTTTCATTGTTCGAGTGTTCAGGAAAGTAAAGTTAAGAAAAGTTTAAGGAACTTTATGAAGAAAAACGTTGGAACGAAACGCCGCAAATTGCGTATCTTCTTGCAGTTTTGAACATTTCATCTAAACATTTGAGAGTTGAGAAAGGAGTAAAAAATGAACCTTACCAAACCGCTTCCCGATTCATTTCGTTGGAGTTTCCAATACTTTCAGCAACATCCCCTTCGCACGCTGTTCGTCATCACGATTCTCGCCATTCGCTATTTCTTTGCAGTCTTCTTCATTTATGGCTTTTGGCACAAACTTGTCAAAGGGTGGATGTGGACCGATGTGATGAAAGTTCACTTTCAGCAACGGCTTTCTGAAATTCCGCCCGATTCATTTCAAGCCGCTTACCTCGAACATTTTGCAATTCCCCTTTACATTCCGATTGCGTTCATTGTGACCATCGGCGAATTGATTATCGGTGCGGCGTTGATACTTGGCGTAACCACGCGCGTGAATGCAGGCTTTGGACTGTTTATGCTTCTGAACTTTGCGGCAGGTGCGTTCTACAACATTTGGATTGTGATTCTTTCCGCAATGGCAATTTTAATCATGTTCTTTCCGACAGGTCATTGGTTGGGATTCGACAAACAACTGCATGAAAAATATCCCAACTCGTTTTGGTTCAAATAACACAAACACATTAAAGAAGGAGTAACAAAGTATGATGGAGGTAATGACAGATGTCGCTGTTCCGACCTACGTGCGGAACAAAGGATTCAAAGCGTGGCTGAACGAAGTGGTTGAACTTTGTAAGCCAAACGATGTGCGTTTCTGTGATGGTTCGCAAGAGGAATACGATGAACTTTGCGAATTGATGGTTCGCACAGGCACATTTAAGCGGCTCAATCCTGCGAAGCGTCCGAACTCGTTTTTGGCGTGGTCTGACCCCAGCGATGTGGCGCGTGTTGAAGATAGAACATTCATCTGCTCACTTCGCAAACAAGATGCAGGTCCAACAAACAACTGGGTCGACCCCAAAGAAATGAAGCAAACCCTGACGCGGCTTTATGACGGCTCAATGCGCGGCAGAACGCTGTATGTGATTCCATTCAGCATGGGACCGCTCGGCTCGCCGATTTCACAAATCGGCATTGAACTCACCGACTCGCCTTACGTGGTTGTGAATATGAAAATCATGACGCGAATGGGACGCAAGGTGTGGGACATTTTAGGAGAAGATGGCGAGTATGTCAAGTGTTTGCACAGTCTTGGTGCGCCGCTTGCGGAAGGACAAAAAGATGTGCCGTGGCCATGCAATCCAAAAGAAAAATACATCGTGCATTTCCCTGAGGAGCGGTTGATTTGGTCTTACGGTTCGGGCTACGGTGGCAATGCACTTCTTGGAAAAAAATGCTTTGCGCTTCGCATTGCATCGGTGATGGGGCGCGATGAAGGTTGGCTCGCTGAACACATGCTCATTATGGGTGCGGAATCGCCAGAGGGAGAAAAAACATATGTTGCGGCGGCGTTCCCAAGCGCGTGCGGTAAGACGAACTTCGCCATGCTCATTCCGCCAAAGGAACTCAACGGTTGGAAAATTACAACGATAGGCGACGACATCGCTTGGATTAAGCCTGATGAAAACGGTGAACTGCGCGCTATCAACCCCGAAGCTGGCTTCTTCGGCGTTGCGCCCGGCACATCTTACGCCACAAATCCCAACATGATGGAAGCCATTAAATCCAACACCATTTTCACCAACGTCGCACTCACGCCTGATGGCGATGTGTGGTGGGAAGGCATGGACGGCGAACCACCCGCGGAATGTTTAGACTGGCAAGGTCAAAAATGGACGCCACAACTTGCCAAAGAAACCGGCAGAACCGCCGCACACCCGAATGCTCGCTTCACCGTTCCCGCAACACAATGCCCCGTGATTGATAAAGACTGGGAAAATCCGAAAGGCGTGCCGATTTCGGCGTTCATCTTTGGTGGACGGCGAGCGAGCAATGTGCCGCTCGTTTATCAAGCCTTTAACTGGAACTTCGGCGTGTATCTTGCGGCAACGATTGGTTCAGAAATGACAGCCGCCGCATTTGGCAAAATCGGACAAGTGCGCCGCGACCCCTTCGCGATGCTTCCTTTCTGCGGTTACCACATGGGCGATTACTTCAATCACTGGCTTCAAATCGGACGACTGCTCCCAAATCCGCCGCGCATTTTCGGCGTAAATTGGTTTAGAAAAGATGAAAACGGCAAATTCATCTGGCCAGGCTATGGTGAAAATATGCGTGTCTTGAAATGGATTATCGACCGCGTGAGAGGAAAAACATCAGCGATTGAATCACCGCTCGGATGGATGCCTCGCTACGACGATATTGACCTCAGCGGATTAAACTTGACAAAGGAACAGTTCAACAAATTGATGGAAGTCGACCGCGAAGCATGGAAGCAAGAAATCCTTTCGCACGAAGAACTCTTCGAGAAACTGTATGACCGACTGCCGAAAGAGTTTATCTTGATGCGCGAGTTGATTCTTTCAAGCCTGTGGCGTTCGCCTGCGAAGTGGGAACTCGTGCATGAGCGATATGCCGCCGAAGCCAAGTAATGCATGGCTTTTTAGGAAGAGAAGCCCACGCCGATAGACACACTGTTTATCGGCGTTTTTCTTTACAACAGAGAGATTTGGTAAAGGTCGAGATGCTGATTATCTTTGCGCCCTTCATTGAAACAAGGTGCGGTAGCCAAGTGGTAAGGCCAGGGTCTGCAAAACCCTCATTCGTCGGTTCGATTCCGACCCGCACCTCAACGCTTCAAATCCACACAAATTTTCAACGCTTGTGTTTTCTCGCACAACGCTCATCAGCCTGAATCTCCTTGTCTTTTCAGTGCTTTTCGGCTATGTGTTAGTGCCATCGCTTGCCTCGCTGAAAGAAAGTTTTTTTTCACAAGGCGAACTGACGCTGGCGCATTACGCACGCATTTTCTCAATGCCGCGCTACCTTGCGGCGGTGCTCAATTCGCTGTGGGTGTCTGCGCTCACGGTGATTGGCGCAGGCGCAGTTGGAACAGTATTGGCATTGATGTTTTGGCGATACACGTTTCCTTTCCAACAAGTTGTCTCACAAGTTCTCTTGTTGCCGATTGGCTTGCCGCCGCTGGTGGGCGTGTTTGCGTTTCAGTTGCTTTACAGCGAATCAGGCGTGTTGCCGCGTGCGATTCAAGCACTGTTTGGAGCATCGTTGCCGTTCTCGTTTGAAGGCGCGTGGGCAGTGCTACTCGTGCATATCTACTCGTTCTTCGTGCATTTTTATCTTTTCGTCTATGCGTCGCTGTCAAAAATTGATTATGCATTGGTTGAAGCGGCGCGGACTTTCGGCGCAAGTCGAGCGAAGGTGTTTGTGAAAATTCTTCTGCCGCTGATTCGCCCAGCGTTACTTTCAGCAAGTTTGATTGTATTTGTGTTGAGCATGGCATCATTTACGGCACCGCTTTTATTTGCAAGCAAAATGCCGTTTCTCACGGTTGAGATTTACAACCAAAAAATCGGTGGTGAGTTTGGGATTGCAAGCGGGCTGACCGTGTTGCTGATTCTGACATCATCATCGCTACTGTTCGTTTTTGAAAAGTTGAACGATGTTCGCATGGCACTTGCACAGCGCGGCGCGTTGCGAAGCGTGCCGATGAAGCGTCTTTCATTTGGAGCGGCGACAGCATTGATAGGCATGGTGCTGTTTGTTGTGTTGCCGATTGCCATGTTGGTGCTTATGTCGTTTTCTGAAACGCCTGCCTCATCACGAAGTCTCTTGCCAACTGCGTTTGGTGTTGCGAACTATCTGCGCGTGTTCAAGGACGCAAATTTTTATGAACCGTTTGTGAATAGTTTTTTGATGGCATTTTTGGCAAGCATCATGAACTTGCTCTTTGGGATAACGGCAGGTGTCTTGATTGCGTCGCGAAACATGGCGTTGAGGTCGGCAGTGAGTATCATCTTCTTGCTTCCACTTGCGATTCCTGCAACGGCATTGGGCATCAATTTGATTGCGACATTTAATCAACCGTCAGTCTTTGCCTTTGGGCAAACATTGGTTGGAACAATGTGGATATTGCCGCTGGCGTATTTCATTCGGCATTTGCCCTACATCACGCGAAGCGTATCGAGTGTGCTTGCGAATTTTGATAAGTCGCTCTCGGAAGTGGCAACAACATTAGGCGCGTCGCCAGTGCGTGTGGTGTTGCGCGTGATAGTGCCGATTGCGCTGTCGGCGATTGCATCAGGATTTCTCTTCACCTTTATCAGCGCGTTTAGTGAGTTTCCTTGTTCGGTCTTGTTATATTCGCCTGACGCAATGCCGATTTCAGTTGCGATTTTTTCATCACTGCGATTAGGCGAGTTCGGTGTGGCTTCAACGCAAGGCGTGCTGTTGCTTGCGATGGTGCTTGCAGTAACGACCGTTGCGCAGTGGAAATTTAAGTCAATGCAAAAAGAGCCGCTCGGCTTTTGACAATGAGACAACTACTCGACTTCATCATTTATGATTTTCGGCAATACATTCTGCTGGTTGTCTTTTGCTTGATTTCTTTGGGACTGCTGGTCAATCGTGATACGCCCGCGCTTCATGCGATTCGCGGCGCAAGCGTTGAACTCTTCGGCATGATTGAAACGCCACTGAAAACTTGGAATCGATACTTCGGATTGATTGATGAGAACGCCGCACTGCTTGCAACAAACGCCGAACTTTCTGCCGAAGTCAGCCGAATGAGAACGGCACAAGTAGAAAATGAAAAACTCCGCGCACTTCTGAACTGCAAAGTCGAAACGCCTCGCCCACTTCACTTCGCCCATGTGGTCGATAGAACCTTTCACCCTGAACGCAATCTCTTTATGATTGATGCGGGTTCACAAGATGGCGTGGATATTGGCATGGCAGTTTTAACCGATAAAGGCTTGGCAGGAAGAGTGGTTTTAACATCGCCACATTTTGCGATTATTCAGCCCGTTATCAATTCAGATTTCAAGGTGAGCGTGGTGTCGGAAAAAACGCGCTTGCTTGGCGTGGTGCATTGGACAGGCGGAGATATTGCGATTGCGAAACTGTTGCACATTCCTGTAAGCCGAAAAATTGAAGTCGGCGAGCGGCTTCTGACAACGGAGTTCAGTTCGTTTGCCAATGCGAACATTCCTGTTGCAACGGTCGAGCATGCTGAAACAAACGACAACGATTTATTTCAGCGCGTTACCGTTCGGCTCTCGGTCGATTTCAGCACGCTGGAACACGTATTCGTAGATTTAACGAAGCCGAATGTCGAGCAGAATCAACTGCGGGCGCGCTACAAAGAATTTCAGTAATAACAACTCCTTCAAACTCGGTTGAGACAGCGCATTGTTTGGTATATCGGCGGCGCACTTGCGCTGGGCTTCCTTCAAAAACTTCTCTTCGACCGCCTGCTCATCTTCGGCGCAACGCCTGATGTCATGTTGCTTCTCACGGTTTTGATTGCACGACGCGAAGGACAAAGTCTTGGCACAACCGCCGGGTTCTTCATCGGACTTTTCATGGATTTGCTTCACGGCACAATGGGACTTGACGCATTTTCCAAAACCGTTTCTGGATTCGTTGCAGGATTTTTTTCAAACCCTGACGACTTCGATAAACTTTTCAATTTTCTTTTGGCAACGGCAATAGCGGCGTTTGTTGGAACGGCTGTATATGAACTGATTTCATCGGCATTGCAAGCCCATTGGCTTAAATGGTCTCTGATAGCCGTAACAAGTAGTATTTACAATTTGCCTTTCGCATATCTCTTCTTTGAAAGTACGAGGCGATTTTCTTAAATCGTGTTGTTTAGCACGAACAAACTTACTTTGAAGACGACTTTAATGGCGTTGAAAATTGCGTGGGTATCAATCGTGTTGCTTCTGATAGGCGAAGCCGTGATGCAGGCGCAGAAACTTCCGCCCGCCTTTCGCTGTGCGCGGCTCAAATACAGTGGCGGCGGCGATTGGTATAACGACCCTTCCGCTGTGCCAAACCTCATGCGATTCATCAAAGAAAAAACAGGCATTGCGACACCCGAAAAAGAAGAAATCGTTGAAGCCTCAAGCCCGAACATTTTTCAGTATCGCTTTGTCTTTATGACTGGACACGGCAACGTGCGCTTCACCGAAGCCGAACTTGAAAACTTACGCAACTACCTGAAAGCAGGCGGATTCATTTATGTTGATGATGATTACGGAATGGACAAAAGTTTTCGCCGTGAAGTGAAGCGGCTGTTCAGTGGAACAGATTTAGTCGAACTTCCGTATTCACACCCGATTTTCAATATCTTTTTCAAGTTTCCGAATGGCGTGCCAAAAACACATGAACACGACAATCAGCCGCCAAAAACTTTCGGACTATTCTACAACAATCGGCTTGTGTTGCTCTACACCTACGAATCTAATCCAAGCGATGGTTGGGCAAATCCTGAAATCCACAACGACCCGCCCGAAAAACGCGAAGAAGCCTTGCAGTTCGGAACAAACGTCGTGCTGTATGCGATTACGCAATAGACTGCTCATTACGCTTCTCTGCTGTGCCTCATCGCTTTTAGCGCAATCATTTGAAGGCGCGATTACCTTTCAGATTTACTCTGACAAACAACAAGGCGAACTCGAACTCTTGCTCTCGCCAAAAGGAATTCGTGCGGAAGTTAAGGGACAAAACACCTTCACGATGCTCATCAAGCGTGATGGAACTGACGCGATTGAGCTCAACCCAAAAACAAAAACTTATCGCGATATCGACTTGCAAGAACAGCGACGTCTTTCGGCTTCTATTGGGAAGTTGGAAAAATTTGAAGTGGAAAAATTCGGCAAGGAGCCAGTGTTAAATGTGATGTGTCATCACTTCAAACTCAAAAGTGCGAAACGCACGCTCGAAGTGTGGGCGGCGGAATCGCTTGTGGATTCAACGCTTTTGGCGCGACTCGCCGATGTTGGCGCACTAATTGGCATGAGTTCCAACGCCGTTGAAGTTATGCAAAAAGAAAATCTGAACGGATTTCCGCTCAAAGTGGTTGCAAACGAACCTGCGGGCAATGCACGCATTGAAGCCAAACGGATTGTGCGCAAATCGTTCAAATCGTCTTTATTTGACGTGCCAAAATCTTATCGCAAAGAAGAAAATCATTCAGAGAAGTGATAACTTTGTGCCATCAAGGTTGTAGTTCAAAACCGTATAAGAGCAGTTGTAGTATTGACTTGCTCTTTTTTGTAGTTCGTAGTAAGGCGGAGCGTTTCAAGGGAAACGCTCCGTTTTTTTATGCCCGCACGAAGTCGCTTCACTTTTGTAACTTCTCTCGCAAAACAGGCGTAACGCCGTTCATCATGCCAACATCTTTTCAAAACACGTTCTTATCAATTCAGCCATGCTCAAACTCAACGCTGTTTCAAAAGTCTATGACGGCAAAGTTGCTGTGAAAAATCTCTCGCTCTCGGTAAATCGTGGAGAAATTTACGGCATACTCGGACCAAACGGAGCAGGAAAGACCTCGACGATTCGAATGATTTGCGGCATTACGCTTCCCGATAGCGGCACGATTGAATTTCTCGGTGAGCCAATGCGCAGTGAACTGCAATCTAAAATCGGCTACTTGCCCGAAGAGCGTGGCTTGTATAAGAAAATGAAAGTCAGCGAATCGCTCGTTTATTTTGCCGAACTCAAAGGCGTGCCAAGAGCAGAAGCAAAAGAGAAATCGGCGATGTGGCTCAAACGATTTGAAATCGACACGTGGGCTGAAAAAAAAGTCGAAGAACTTTCCAAAGGCATGCAACAAAAAGTGCAGTTTATTTCCGTTGTGCTTCACGACCCCGAACTGCTCATTTTAGATGAACCCTTTTCAGGATTAGACCCCATCAATTCAGAACTCGTGATGGATATTATTCTCGAACTGAAAAAGGCAGGCAAAACCATTCTCTTCTCGACACATCGAATGGAGCAAGTAGAAAAAATTTGCGATTCAATTTGCCTGATTAACAACGGCGAAAAAGTCTTGGACGGCAATGTGCGCGAAGTGAAAAAATCCTACGGCAAAAATATGCTTCATATTGAATTTGATGGAAGCGATGCCTTTATTGATGCCGCCGTCGCAACAGGCAAAGCGGAAGTGCGCGACCGACAGCCGAAGTATGCTGAACTCAAACTGCTTGGCGAGACAAAACCCAAAGATATTCTTGCGCTTATTGGTGATGAAACCGACCTCACACGCTTTGAACTGGCTGAACCTTCGCTCAAAGAAATTTTCATTCTGCGCGTCGGCGAAACAAATCAAGAGGCGAAATTGAGCGCAACTGCGTAAAGGGATTGTTGTATATTTGTGCTTCAACCGATTGAAACCTTTGTGAAAATTGCGCACGAATGAGTCGCCGATTGTTCCTCTTTATTACGCTACTTCTGTTTTTTTCTGAAAAGAATCTTGCACAAGAACGCGTGTTTTGGTCTGTCAAACCGCTTCAACCGCAAAAGTCAGTCTATTGGATTACAACGTCCTACTTTGAAGCGTCAGAAGAGTTTGCAAG
>Ga0308389_1002698_pt1 | contig 10919 bp, 7 predicted proteins | sample Hotspr2Sample148_FD_202362 | JGI IMG/M metagenome (GOLD analysis project Ga0308389, IMG submission 202362) | Hot spring phototrophic mat microbial communities from Mushroom Spring, Yellowstone National Park, Wyoming, United States - 20040719_148 ... | reverse complement strand
CTACCCCCGAGCCGGTGAAATGGGAATTGGTGACTCAAATGCCTGAGCCCAAAAAATCCATGGCGTATGCAGCCGTGGATAATAAAATTTATATCATTGGTGGCGAGACGCCGGATGGGATCAGCGATCGGGTAGATATTTATGACACGGTAACCGGTCAATGGAGCGAAGGAGCCAGGAAACCGACTCCGGTTAGTGAGGCGTGTGGGGCGTATTTGGATGGAAAGATTATCGTTGCGGGAGGAAAAAAGCCTGATGGCTCGGTAACAAACGTGGTGGAAGCATATGATGTGGCTGAGAATACATGGGAGGTGTTACCGGAGATGCCCCATCCCATAGCTGGAGCGGGGTGTGTTGGACACTCGGGTAAATTATATGTAATAGGAGGCTGGGATGGGCAAAAAGTAATTCAAGATATTCTGAATATGAATAAAGAGGAGAATAAATGGGTCAAAGTGAGAGATTTATATTCTCCACGCGTTTACTTCGGATTAAGTTTCTTGTTAGATAGGCTATTAATAATTGGTGGTTGGGATGGGCATGAAGGCTTAGATACGATTGATTATTATAAACTTACGGATTTTTCTATTGAAACAAGCAAAGAAAGCAATAGTCTATTAGAGAAAAGATACAAATTAGCTAGTGTATCTATATTGGATAGAGTATATGTAATAGGAGGTAGAGGCGAAAAGAAAAATATCAATTACTCAGTGGAAATATCCCTAGAAAAAAATGATAGTATTAGGATTATAACCAATCCAAATAATCTTGAATGGGAATCGCTTGGGGTTTGTGCAGTAGATAAATATATTTATGGATTCGGGGGACAATTTGGGGATAAATTTGGTAAAGATTTATATAGAATCAGGGTGCTATATCAAGTAGTATTACCGTTGATTGATCAATAAATCCTTTAATCATTATGTTGATTGAGTATGTACAATCCGAAAACATAAGTGGCGAAAAAAGTACCTCTCTAGAAAACTAGAGAGGTACCACAGATGTTATTCCAATTGGTTGTTAAGGGATAGGTATACCATTATAATCTTCTGCAGCAGTAGAGCTTGTTGCTGGTACGTACGTTTGAACGCGTGCAATCGCTACTAGTTGACAGTTTGGAGCAGTACAGTTGATGATAACTCCTCCCCCATAACTTGATGAAGGGGGTTCACCCATACCAAACCAGGTTAATCCAGCATTTGTTGGATTGGAATTAAATTTTTCTCCAATAGCTAAAGGTTGGTTATATGTATGTGTTCCTGTATGTCCAAATGGATCAGTGTAGGTTAGAGTAATCGATCCAGCAGGTATATTACTTCCTCCTACATTTTGTACGGCAATGTAGGTCCTTTGACGGGAACCATTAAAGTAATATGTATCAGGTGCCCACCTAACATATGGAAGTGCTATCTTTGAAGACCCAGATGGTGAGCCAAGATGGGCTGTTGATAATCCTCCTCCATACGCCTTCCCTACAGCGATAACATCTGTAGATGAACTAGTAACAATTGCGGAACCAATAAATCCTGCTCCTACAACATCACACGTAAAGAAAGTCGCTTTTGCTCCGGGTCCTATTGATTTTGTTTCGGAAAGTCCGCCCGGGTTGTATGTTACAGTGACGTTTGTGCTATTACTTAGGCTAGTATTTTGAACTGCATAGGCCGTATTCTGTTGTGCAGCAGTAAATTTACAAAGCGCAGATGGCATGTAGATGGTCGTTGCACCTGAAGCAACGCTTTCAAATGCTTTACCACCTGTTCCGGTGATATCTAATTCAACTGAGCTCCCTACTATTTTGCCATCTGTATTGTCTGATCGCTTTGCTGTAGCGACAACTGAACCATTAAAACTAGTTCCTAATTGGCTAACTGTAGCTGCGTCTACATAGAATGCAGCCCCAGGTTGGATAGTTGTATTTATTTCGTGAACAACGGCCGCTGATAGATTATAAAATTTTATGTTTACATTGTTTGCTACAGAGTCCATATTTTGAATAGAAAATTTTGAATGTGAGCCAAATTGGTTTTTAAGAACCGTTGCAATAAGGGCTCGCGGTGCTCCTTCGCTGAAACCATTAGACATTGGGCGGACAAATACAGTTGAAGAACCTTGTGGTACTTGGACAAGTGTCGCAACAATTGGTTGATCTGATGAGATTACTGCTGAGCCTTGAAAACCTGATGGTATGCTTGAGATACCCCCAATAAATAGAGACGCTCCTTGACCCGCAGCAAGATTTGGTGGATTGTAAACAATTGGTGTGGTAGAAGATGGACTGCTATAGAAATTTATTGATATGGTTGCTTGGCTTGTTCCAACATTTTGGTATGTGATTGCGGTGGTAAATTGTGTTGAATAGGCTTGAGCATAAGTCTGCGTTTGGGGTAATGTTAGAATGCTAGTGAGAAACAAAGTAATTAGAATATACAAAAATTTGCGCATGGAAGTACCTCCTGTATAAAATAGTTTACTGTTATATGATAAAATGAAATCCCAAAAAGGCAATAATACTTAAGAGTTAAACAAGCTATCTAAAAAGGTTGTCTTATGAAACCAGCAGTACACCTTTACCTTCTACTTTTACTTGTAATAGCTACTTTCCTTCTCTCCTGTAATAGCGAAGATATATCGAAGTATTTTACCCCAACTTCAACAACTGTATCGACACCCTTAAGTGGCAAAACATCCGTTATGGGAAGAGTAATATCGAAAAAAACGGGTCTTCCACTTAATGGTATTGATGTTTGGTTGGCAAAAGTAATCAGGCAAGATAGTGAATCCATTTACATATTAGATACTTTAAATAGTCCATCAATACTAACGAATGAAAAGGGAGCTTTTGTAATTCAAAATATTGATCCAGGAGAATATGTAATAGTAATAGGCAATCCGGAAATTCTGTATGAAATTATCTCTGAAGAGCCTGGTCAAGCAAAAATTTGGAAGTTACTTAATGACACAGTAATAGATGTAGGAGATTTGTTTGTCTCGAACTTCAAGTAAATCCAATATAGTTGCTAACCAAATAAGATAATCACTTGTAGAACGATGTGCTTTGATATGTGGTTGTGTATTTTATTTTCCGAAAAATAAAACTGCCGCCCCTGTTTTTAAGGGCCATACACAATGACATTCTTTCTAAATCTATAAAGAAAAGTAGATTTCATGGTACAGATTCGCAACATTATCAATCGAAAACTTCTGGACGGTATTATAAGCATTATTTGATAAAAATATCCGTTTTGATTGAGATTTCATTAGTTCCATTAGTGCTTCGTATAGTGACTGTGGATCTCTAGGAGGTACTAAAATGCCATTCTTCCCATTTTCAATTATGTCTGTGCAGCCAGCAATTGAGGTGGTAACAATGGGAACTTTGCTTGCCATACTCTCGAGCAGTGAGATTGGTAATCCTTCCCATAAAGATGGGAGTACAAAAATATCAAAACACTGCAATAATTCTTTTATGTCAGAACGACGTCCTAAAAACGATACAAAATGTTTTATACCTAATTGATTTGATAATGCCTCCAAGTCGGGTCGTAAAGGACCATCTCCAACAAGCATAAAATGAACATTTGAGTTTTCCTTTGCAATTTTCTGAGCTGCCATTAACAAATATTTATGTCCTTTTTGTTCAGTTAATCTTCCAACAGAGCCAATTATAAAAGTGTCTTTAGCTATACCTAACTTTTTTTTGTAAATTTTTTGTACATTATTAATTTGGGAATTCGAATAATCATTAAGATTGATAGCTTCAGGTATAAGAAGAGATTTCTTTTTTAAAATCTTTGCTAAAAATCGATTATCTAATCTTTGTCTTATACTTTTATTAACTCCAATCTCGTAATTATAATATATGGGATATAGTAAATTTGTAAATAAAATTCTTCTTATGGGCTTATTCTTCCATTCATGTTTATATCCATAGTGGCAAGTGCGGATAATGTAATTCACTTTCTTCTGAATTTTTAAGAACAATGCAACTATATCGGTAAATTCTGAATGACTATGTAAGATTAATTTTGTATTTGTTCCTGAAAGGTAATCTTTTATTCTTTCATAGGAGCGCAAGAAACTTTTGTATGGATTATCCTTATTCCACTTAATTGGAACGTAAGATTCTATTCCGAAATCATTTAGTGTTTTTATTCGCTGAGACTCGAAGGGTGAGCCAAAATCACCCAGTGAAATGATTGAAATACTTACATATTTGCTAATACACTTAGATAGTTCAACGGCAAAGCGTGTAATCCCTCCCCCTCCACCTTCGATCTCGAAATTATAGATTAATTGTATGACTTTAACTTCTTTTTTGATCATGTCGATAGTAGTTCTCAGCAATGATTTGTGCTGCATATTCGCTGCTATTTATTAAAGGAAAGATAATATTGCTTAAGGATTTCTTGATATTATCTCTTTGCTGCCACATGGCAGAAAACTTTTCCAACAAAGTCTCTTTATTTATTTCATTAATGTCTATTACCCAATTTTCTATTCGAAGCATTTTGGCTATGCCTAATGACTTATGAAGGTAACCGATGGGTAACGTTGGTGTCCCATGGGTTATTGCAAATATGTTTGAATGCATACGTGTTCCTACAACGATATCCATTGTTCCAAAAATAGTCTGTAATAATTCAGGACAAATTGGTTGATTAATTATGATCAAATTTGATCTTAAGTATTCTAGTTTTTTTTCTAACCTTAGGGCAATGACCCGATCATCTTCTGCTTCTGTCGGCCCCCAAGTCTGTGGAAGTATAAACACTTTACCTTTTGTGTTATTAATAAAAAATTCTATAAGACCGATAATTGCCTCCTCATATTCCTTCTGTCGCTTAAATTTCGGGTAGAAAGATTGCCAGTCAATAATTGTTATTCCCATGAAGGGACGGTCGTGAACAACATCCAGTCCAAGATTATTAAACCATTGTTCTGCTTCCTTTCTGGACTTTCCTTTGAAGCTGAAAGCTAAATCTGGATGTAACACTAGCTTGCTTTCTATAACACCGCAATCTATAAGGTTTTGAAGGGATATTTCTTCTCTAACCATCACAATTCGAGACATGTTGCATACAACTCTAGTGATAATTTTCTCCCACCAATGAGCAAAGGGCCCAAACGATTGCGGTAAAAAGTAATGGGGTTTATTGGCGATAAAAGATAGTGAAATTATATAATTGAGAAGTAAAAAAGTTATACCTCTTCCTGAACTATATTGATAACCCCCCGCGGTGCTTACCACCAAATCTGAGTTAAGATATAAATTAGTCCAATCACGCATATCCTTTGGGGTGAACATCATGAATGTTTTTTTTCCAAAACCATAAAGCATAAAAGGGATTATTGTTCCAAAAATAAATCTTAATACTCTTATCCATAACCATTTATTTCCACGTTTTATCCATACGAATGGTGATTTCACTACAAAATGTTCCCCCGTATAGCTATCGGGGTCATTCATAGATAAAATTATTTTAGCATTTGGGAATACAGCTTTTAATTGTGAGACACTTACACGGGATAACGCATAGTCCCCAGCATTTCTATCGGAATGAATGTTTAGGATAAAAATACTATTAGGTTGTTTCATTACTAATCTTATTTCTGATCTTTTTGCTATAAGATAAGAGACCCTCTATAAAATAACCAACCAATCATACTTGAGTCCTAATTTTTCATAAATTTGTTGTTTAGAAAGTTAGATGTCTTTAATATCAATAAGTATGGAAACATACAACACTTAAAAAGTCGGAGTTTAAATTTTGACGAATTTATTTTATGCCAAATCATCAAGCTTTGTACACGAATGATTGATTTCACTTTGTAAGTAAGTCCAACTATAAGATTTTGCGGCTTTTTGGGTTTTACACGTTTTTTAGGAGTAATTTTATTTCTGTACCAATATAGTCTATAAGAAAGTCCTTGAATCCTATCATTGAAGTTGGCTTTCTGTGAATTAATAATTTTCTCTAAAGATATATTTTCTAGGATTAGCTCGTGCGTCATTATACCGTCATTTATAAGACTTTCAGCCTGCTCTGTCCTTGTTATAATGATAGAATGTCCTCTCCAGTCATTCTCATAAGGTTTTATCCATGCATCTCCAAGAGAAATATCAGATACCTCGGCAGTTACATCATCGCAGAAATCACAGGCTTTATGCTTAAAGTAACCGGGACCCCATAAATCTCCTAATTTCTTGATGTTGTACTCTATTGTCTTTTGAGGATCGTTGGGATCTTTAAATGCAAAAAAATAACCTTGACTGGACGTTTCTTCACGTTTTATTCGATAGATCGGATTTTTAATTTGTTTTTTTTCTAATCCCAAATGTGCAGCCAAGTACTCTGTGAAGAACCGAGATTTCATTCCGCCGCAAAATAAACCAATTTTAAAGACGATTCTTTCCGAAAGTATTTTATTTCTTATCTGAGCCAAAGCAATTGCCTTAAGAAAACATGGTATAGCGACAATGGCGTATCGTTTATTCTCTGTGAGAACTTTCTTTATAACATCCGCCAAATGAACAGGGTAGTAATGGGATCTCGCTGAAGCCACAATTTCTTCTTTATTTGAGCAGATTTTATATTCAAAAAGCGGGTCTGAATTTGTGAGTGGCGATACACAAATAACGCTATCGACTTGCTTGTTTTCTAATAAGTGTACTAAAATCCATGTGGCGATGCCACCAGAAGAACTTGATAAACGATACTGAGTAGAATAGCCTACATAACAATTCCGAAAATAGCCAATTAGTTTATCATATTTGGAATATGTAGTATCATAAATTAGTTCAAATATTTTATTTTCATTCAAATCATTGGCTGAGTATACCACCCCATTACCAAAAGGACAAATATAATTACAATCATTGCAGTCAAGACATTCGGCTGTAAATTTTGGCTCATAAAATCCAAACGCGTTATTTGTCATTTCGGTATTCGGATTTCTACAAATTCCAACGCATAAACCACATCCAATGCAATATCCCAAATCAACGAGATATTTTAGATTTTTTTGATGATGTAATTCCATATTCAATGAATTATGCAATTTCAATATTGATAACATTTTCAATTATATTATACCATCTATTCTGATCCCAATGAAATGTCAGCGTCAGCAAAATTGCTGTGGAAAATGACCGAACCAGGAGTAAGTGATAAAATATATTTCATTGACTCTTCCAGTAATTTTTGAGTGTGTGACACACCTTTTCCCGATGTGCACTATTTTATTGGTCGAAAATCTTCGATAAAACGAAGTTTTCTTTTAAAATTCTAGGACCAGAGTTAAGTATGAGGCAATTTTTGATGTTGCAGAAATTCTTTTTGTCATCTAAATGGTATCGGATAGGTTTCTGGATCGTTATTATTACTGGATGTCTGATTATCTTTTTCGGTCCAACTGATAATTGGTCTTGGGATCCATCATACTACTATGCCCAACTTCGTTCTCCCGTCATCGATAATGATCTGAACTTTCGTAATGAAACGATAACCAATGGAGTTATAACACGAAAGACGGTAACCGGTTTACAAGCTAGTCCTTGGCCTATAGGGCCAAGTATTATGTGGTCGCCATTTTTCCTGCTAGCTCATATATTAGTAGTTATTATTGATCCATCGAAGGCAACAGGATTTTCATTTCCATATATCGCCTTAGTTTCTTTCGGATCTTTTTTATACGGACTAATGAGCTTAATAATCATCTATAAAATTTCTCAGTTATTTGGGAATAGGTTTATTTCAGCAATAGCTATCCTGCTTTGTATGGGAGCTACTCCACTTTTCTATTATACATTTCGTCAACCCATTATGGCTCATACTACAGGCCTGCTTGCTTCATCTGTACTTTTTCTGTACTACATTAGGATTACTGAGTATCAATTATATAGTGAATGGAGTGGATTTATTTTTGGTGTACTTTTGGGACTTTGTTTCTTAACTCGGTGGAGTGGAGTTCTATTTGCTGTTTTTCCTCTCACCTATTTTGCAAGTCAAATAATTAGAGCAATACAAACAAATAATTATTCCAAGTTACCGTTGGTTCTCCAGCAAATTATTATCATGATTACAATTTTCGGTCTGACTATCTCACCTCAATTATCTCTTTGGTATCGGTTACATTCCAAACCTGTAGTATTTCCACAGGATCCAAGTAGTTTTGTAGACAATCTCTTTCCAATAAACACCTTGAAGGTTTTGTTTGATACTAATCGCGGACTTTTATTTTGGTCTCCCTTTATACTTATCAGTATGTTTGGTATTGGAAGGATACCCAATATCGAGATAAAAGTCAGTGCGATAATATGTATAGTAAGTCATCTCATTTTAATTGGGTATCGACGGGATTGGTTTGGTGGTGGCGGGTATGGCCCAAGATACTTTATCGAATTAATCCCAGTCTTGGTAGTCGGCTTTATTCACCTTTTTAAGAACAATTCGACAAAATCTTTTGGTCGGTGGTTACTGGTAATCTGTGCGATTTGTCTTATCACACACCAGGCCGTTCTGATCTATGCTGTTGAGCATGGTTCTGATGGATGGATTGATCTTGCTAGATATCTGAATGGACAACCATTAGGTCTGGATTGGCAAATGGAAAGCTTCCTAAAGCTTATTAAAAATCCTGACTTATGGCTTATACCCCGGCCTTTTGTTTCTAAAGAAAGGCAGGCTATTTTGGTGAATTTATTTTATGGCATCCGAGATTTCAGATTGTATCGTCTAACTGGTACTGCTGCTGCTTTGATGCCAATAGCGATCATTGTAGGCTTCTTAGTTAAAGAATGCATTAAGAAAATTAGTCTACCAAAAATTCTGGCCATATTGGTCATTTATAATGGATTTTGGTCGTTTTTCTTGCTGACAAGGGACTAATTGTGTATTGGCTGTTTCGTTCAGATTAGCGGAGGGAAAGTTCGGCGCGGGGGCGCTTCCGTGTCGCCTGTATGGCGATTGGGTCGGCGGCGATGGTCGATATGCGGCGATTGCACCGCTTTTGGCAGGCCAGCGTGCGACCATCACCGATAGAAAAGCGGCAGGAAGCAGAGCAGAAGCGACAGTCAAGAAAATGGGAACAGGCGGCTTGTTCTCCTGGGGTTTCCTTTGTCAGCGTAATTCGTACGCTGCTGTGGCGGTTCTTGACCCTCCCGCCAAATCTACGCCCATTCTTTAGCAGGTAAAGTTATGGCTTTTTGCAGAGGACTCATTTTTAGATAGTGATACAATAATTGGGAACGTAATTTCTAATGTACCATACAGGCTAGACTTAATTTGTAAGATATATCATTCTGTAAGGGATGATTATGGATTTTCATATTATACTTACCCAAGACTTGAATAGCCCGAGTGGATTAGGGCGTTATTTACCACTTGCAAAAGAATTGAATCGGTTAGGATATGGTGTTGGAATTACTGCGACCTACAGTAATTTTAAGTCTCTTTCACATAGGTTACAAAACATTCAAGGAGTTGAGGTTCTTTATGTTTCGCAAATGCATGTTTATAAAAATGGAAACCTAAAGTCTTATCCTTCGTTTTTTTCCTTAATTGCCAATGTGATTTATTCAACTATAAAACTTACCTCAGTTGCCATTAGGCAACGATCGAATGTTTTAATCATAGGTAAACCACATCCAATGAATAGTATAGCCGGTATTATTGCCAAAATCATATGGAAGAGTACACTCATAATTGACATTGATGATGATGAGGAAAATTCAAATAAAATTAGTTCGAATTGGCAAAAATGGATACTAGGATTATTTCAGAAAAATGTTCCTAAGTTTGCAGATATTGTTACAACGAATACCAAATTTATGGAAGATAAGTTGATAAAGTACGGCGTGAAGCCGAATCAAATTTATTATTTACCAAATGGCATTGATATAACAAGATTTAAGGACGATGTAAGCTATGAAGATTTGTTGAGTTTTAAGGAACTATTAGGAGTGAACGGTAAAAAGATTATACTTTACATCGGGAGTATCAGTTATCGTAGCCATCCAATTCCCCTATTGCTCCATGCATATAAAGAAGTTATTAAGTCAGTACCTGATTCAGTTTTAATCATTGTGGGAGGTGGAGAAGATGTAGAAAGAATGCTCGAAGAAATTAAAAACTTGAATCTAGATAAGAATGTTATATATGTGGGTAAGGTTGAGACTAATATGGTAATTAAATATTACTTAATAGCTGATGTTACAATTGACCCAGTTTATGACAATGACGTTGCCCGAGGGCGATGTCCCCTAAAGATATTTGAAGCTTGGTTTTTTGGAGTTCCTTGTATTACTGGAGACGTGGGCGATAGAAGGATGCTTGCTGGCGATTCACCAGCACTTTTGCTTTGCAAGCCTGGAGATCCTATCGATTTAGCGAAAGCGATAATAGAAGTTATCAGTAATCCTACAAAAGCATGGAGCCTTACATCAAGAGGAAAATCTCGGTTAAGATACTATACTTGGGGAAATCTGGTTTCAGATTTTGTTGAATATCTCAAATCACTAGATATTTGTTGAAATTCGTTAATTGACGCGAGCTCGGGTTAGGCAGACAAGGGCAAAAAGTCATCCAGGCCTAAAGATGGATTTGCAGGATGGCGACAGTAAGCAATCAACCCGCAAAGCTCATTGACCAAGAAATTTGTGAAACTCCGATGACGAGAATGCTCAATCTGCGAGATATTCTTTAGCCGGTCAATAATGCTTTCAATAATCGCCCGGCGGCGAAGCAAAATGCGATCTGAAAGCTCCATCAGCCGCTTCTTCATGTTCTTACGCACTTTGGTGATCAGGCGCAGATTGAACCAGTCCCACAAAGTGCGCCGCAACGTTTCGGAGAGATAGCCTTTGTCGCCAAAGAGCTTGCCGAACAACTGCTTGACCAGCCGCAAAACGGGTTTAC
>Ga0308389_1002688_pt1 | contig 10945 bp, 9 predicted proteins | sample Hotspr2Sample148_FD_202362 | JGI IMG/M metagenome (GOLD analysis project Ga0308389, IMG submission 202362) | Hot spring phototrophic mat microbial communities from Mushroom Spring, Yellowstone National Park, Wyoming, United States - 20040719_148 ... | reverse complement strand
CTGGAAAACCTGTTGCAGGTGTATTTCTTTTAAAACCTAAAGAATAATCGGCCTGTACAGTTAATGTTTCGTCGAAGGGGGGAAAAATTCCAGCTGATACAAAATGACCTTTAAATAAAAGATTTTTTCTTGTTAAAGTATTTATACTGTCGAGTGTATATGGGTATATCTGAAAATAAAAATTATCGCGTTTATAAACACCATCATAAGTAGATTTATGATCGTAATAAACATAAGAATCTTTTTTACTAATAAAAATGGGATATTTGGGTATTCGTTTAACACTACTTTTATTATTTGGTTCGTCGAGTAATAATTCGCCAGTAGCATTTTCTATTACACTTGTTAAATCTCTTTGCACAGGATTACCATATTTATCAACCTCATCGGTTTTAACACGCATTTTTATTGTATTAATATCTGTTAAGGTTAATTTAAACTGTTCGTACGAAAATGAGAAGTTTGAACCAATAAATAAAAATAATCCTGCTCTGACTTTGCCGTCAAACACAAAGTCTCTGTTCTTTTTAATAATAATTTGCTGATCTTTTGGGAAAATAGCAACATTTTGCGAATCTGATAGAAATATTTCTTGTACTCCTTTCATTTTAAGATTATTATCTAATAAACTTAAAATTGCATTATAGTCGTCGCCAATAACGTTCGATTCGAAGCTAATTACATCATAATCTTTTTGCCCTACGCTACATTGTATATAAAAAAATGTTTTATCGGTAACAAAAACCTCTCCCGTTTCGAGCGAATAATTTATAAAACCTTTAAAGGCTAGTCCATGTAGCTTGTAAACTCATTTTAATAAAGTTGGCATATTCTTTTTCGTTAAATCGTCTATCATTTATTTTTTTTGTAAAAGCTCTTAATTCTTGCAAAGGATTTTTTAAATCCATTCCTTGTAATTCAAGATATTTGCTTTGACTAAAATAATCCATCGAAGAAAACATTGCTTTTTTATTTGTAGCTTTTGGTATAGGTCTCATAAGAATTTGCGGCTCATTTAGTTTCCACGTCAGATAGGGAAAATCTAATTCCAAACGATGGTAAGTGTCGTAATATGGACTGCGTCTCATTCCTTTGTTATCTCTAATAAAAGAAAGTTCATTTTTCTTAGCATCGTATTTGAATATTACACCAGGATGGTAAATTGAATCTTTTTCTATATATATAGTAATAGCTGTATTTTGTCCATTTATTTCATCTTCACGAAATATGTATGAACGCGAAGCTGCCACTAATTTTAATGTATCTTTATAATAAACTTTAAGTATTGCTAATTCTTCGGCAGTACCTTCGCCTATAAAGCGATTCCCTTTTAATGAAAAACCACCGTCGTAATCAATATTTTGGAATATATTTTTTATTTTATGTCGCTTAGAATAAGAACGAAACTGTGGATATATAGCTTTTTGTGTATCAACATCGGCCATTACTTTTTCTGATAATATTCCAAGCAATGGTTCTGAAAAATATCTTTTGTGTGTAAGAACTGCTGAATCGGCTTCGTAACTCGACTTTTTCATATCAATTCTATATCTTTTAAGTTGTGCATAAACTTCGTTGGCATTAAAACCTGCACGTTCCCACGTAACTTTACCATTGAATCCTTGCCATTCTTGAGTATATACATTATATAAACCTTCTGTATTATATATTACAGAGCTATCGTTTTTTGAAAAACATATTATGTCGCCTTTACCAACATCAATAAAAAAGTTTTCACCGTCGAATATAAATTTTGTATTCGAATTTCTCGATTTCCACTTTAAAGTTGAAGATCTGTATAAAAAGCGTTTTTCTAAAAAAGCTAAAATATTATCTAAATAATTATCTATAGAATTTAAAGTTGCTGTTTTTTTACGACATAAATAACTTGTTCCCTTTAACCACTCTTCAAAATCGCTTTTTGAATTATTGTTTCTTGCAAATTCTATCAATATACGAGTAAATGATTCGAAATGTGGTATTGGCAGAGCTCGTTTCTGTAAAAGTTCGTTAGATACACTTATAATTTTTTCTTTATCTTGTTGACTATAATAATTACCATTCCATAAAGGTAATAATTTTTCGTACAATTCTTTGCCAGTCTTTTTATCTTTACCTTCTAACATCTCCTTTAATTCTATGATGTATTGTTCTGGCTTTGAAGAAAAAGTTTTAAGTTGCTGCGCATTTATAGAAAAGCAAACAAATAAAAATATCGTTATTATAATTGTTTTCATATTAAAGAATTTCATTTCGTTAATACTAAACCATACCAATCGTTCAGGTATAAAGTTTCTTTTAAAGTTAAACTACATTCATTAGCTCTATCTAATATAATTTGAACATCTTTTTGAATAAAACCACTAATAATTAATTCTCCGCCATCCATTATTTTACTAAAATATAATGGCATTTCTTCTAGCAAAACATTTCTATTTATGTTGGCAATAATAATATCTACATTTTCCAGTAATACCGACCTTATTGTTCCCTTAAAAACTTCTATTTTAAAGCAATTATTATTTTTAATATTTTCTTTTGCGCTATTTACAGCATTTTCTTCTATATCGAAAGCAATAATTTTTTTTGCACCTAATTTTTCGACTAAAACAGATAATACTCCTGTACCACAACCAGCATCTGCAACTACTTTATTTTCTATATTTTTTTTTAGCAAATACGAAGCAATTAGCTGTGTTGTTGGATGATGACCTGTTCCAAAAGACATTTGTGGTTGAATTGTTATTTCTAAAGGATACTTTAAAGTATTTGTATGAAAAGGTGCTTTTATTAGCAATTTTTCATCAATAATAATAGGTTCAAAACTTTTTTCCCACTGTTCATTCCAGTTTTTTTGTTCCATTTCTTTAACAAAATATTGAACAGGAACAGATATGCTTTTGATTACACATTTTAATGATTGAATATTAAAGTTATTTTCTTCAATGTATGCTTTTATGGCATCGTTTTCAATCCAAAAACTATCGAAACCAATATTATATAATTTAGCTATCAATTCTTCTTCTAATTCAATATTAAGAATATTAGCCTTTATTGACAACTCGAGCATAAAAAATTTTTTCAGTGATAAAATTAAGTAAAAAGCTTTTCAATAGCATAAAATTTATGTAAAAAAGTTAATTTATTCAATCGTTATACTCCATATTGTCGTCTTCGTTAACAATTTCTTTATAAAGATTGTTAAAATATTCTCTTATATTTTCTGTTAGCTTTATTGACGATAATAAATCGTTTTGTTTTTGCAAAAATCGCAAACGAATAACTCTTATTTCATTTTGTTTTGTTTTTTTTGATACTGTAACAGTTTTTATTAACGGCTCACCTTGTTTAACAATGAAATGATAAAGCTTAACTTGTATTTTTCCTTCAATACTGTCAATATTAACATTTTTCCACTCTATTATACCATTGTTTTCTGGTTCTTCGCCCCAACGTTCTTTTAAAAGTTCAATAAAAGCTATAACAGAATCGCGAATTTCAATAAACGATTCTATTTTATTTTCACTATTTACTTCCCTAGCAATTTTTATTTCAAAAACTTTTTCTTCTTGTCCTATCAATTTAGCAGAAAAAACAACAGCGAAGCAAAATATTATATATGATTTACCTATTAGCATACATTTCTATAAATTCATCGAACAACAGACTATACATTTTACTATCATAAAACGTTCCATTTATTAAAAAATTTTGTCGTAAACATCCTTCAAATTTAAAACCAAACCTTTCGAAAAATCTAATACTTCTATAATTATTTATATGTATTTGTGCTTCTATGCGATGTAATCCGAATTCGGCAAATGCCGAAAATAGCAATTCTTTCATTGCTTCTTTCATATAACCATTTCCCCAATATAAATAATGTAAGAAACACGCCACAGAAGCAAAATTATGGTTTATATCAACGTTTAATGATATATCGCCAATAAATTTCTCCTCTGATTTACATTTTATGATCCATAAATAAAAATCTTCTTTTTTTAAATATTTACTTAATAATTGTTTCAGTTCATCTTCGGTTTCAACATTACCGAAGCCGCTATATTGCATTATTTCTTTATTTGAATACATATCAAAAGTATGGTCAATGTACATATCTAACAAGTCGTTAGAAAGTTTAATCAACATCAACCTATCTGTATTATAAGTTACACGAAACATTTATAATAATTTATTTTGTTTTTCTTTAATCAAAGTTTCTTTTTCTATTAACATCTTATCTAATTCATCGTATAGTTTATTGTATTCGTCTTTCATCTTTTCATATTGACTGTACCACTTATAATCTGTTATTAATTCTACATTATTTTGGCTAATTTGTAATTCGCAATCAGAAATTTTTTTTTCGAGTTCAATAAGTGATTGTTCTATTTTGTTTATTTGGTTTTCTATCTTACGAATTTTTTTATCCAATTCTTTTTTTTCAAAATATCCTATATTGTTATTTTGATTTTTATTTATTGTTTCTTTATTTTTTGCATTTACATTATACAGCGATAAAAAGCTTTGTGATTTTTTAATTTTTAAAAAGTTCCAAACATCTCCGTCGTATTCTTTAATTTTACCTTCTTTTATTTCTAAAATTTTATCAACTAATCCATCTAAAAAGTCCCTATCGTGAGTTATAAGCAATACTGTACCATTGTAATTTTTTATAGCTTCTTTAAGTATATTTTTAGAAGGAACATCTAAATGATTTGTAGGCTCGTCGAGTAGAAGAAAATTAACAGGTTCTAAAAGTAATTTTGCAAGCAACAATCTTGCACGTTCCCCGCCAGAAAGCACTGAAACTTTTTTAAATACATCGTCATCACTAAATAAAAAATAACCTAAAATTTTTCTAAGTTTTGGCCTAACTTCTATTGGTGCAACATTTTCGAGTGTTTCTAATATTGTTATATTAAGATTCAGTACTTCATCTTGATTTTGTGCAAAATATCCTATTTTCACATTATGTCCTAATCGTATATAACCATCGGCTTGAATTTCCTGATTTATAATTTTTACTAAAGTTGTTTTCCCTTCGCCATTTTTACCTAATAATGCAATTTTTTCACCGCGTTTAATAGTAAAATCTATATTTTTCAATACTTGTAAACTACCAAATGATTTAGATAGCTCTTTAGCTTCGCAAACAATAGTTCCGCTATGTGTAGCAGGTGGAAAAAATAAATTTATTTCTTTTGTATCAAACTCGTCTATTTCAACACGTTCAAGTTTTTCTAAAAATTTTATTTTCGATTGAACTTGTCGGGCTTTTGTTGCTTTGTAACGAAAACGTTCAATAAATCGCTCTGTTTGTTCTATTTGTTTCTGTTGATTTTGGAACGATTGCTTTTGTATTTCTATTTGCGATTGTCTGAATTTTACAAAATCGCTATATGACATCTGATAATCGTAAATACGAGTATTTACAATTTCTATGGTTCTTTTAGTAATGTGATTTAAAAAAGCTATATCGTGTGAAACAACCATTACAGCACCATTGTAACGTATTAAATAATCTTCGAGCCACTGAATTGATTCTATGTCTAAGTGATTTGTTGGCTCATCTAACAATAATACATCAGGCTTTTGAAGTAGCAATTTTGCTAATTCAACACGCATACGCCAACCACCACTAAACTCTTTTGTAAATCTATGAAAATCAGAGCGAACAAATCCTAAACCAATCAAAACTTGTTCTATTTGTTCGTTTATAGTTTCGTAATTATTATAATGAAGTATGTCGTTAATATTATTTATTTCTATTAAAATTTTTTCAGCTTCTTTTGTGTCTTTTGTATTTTCTATATTCTTATGAAGTTCTTTTAACCTTTCTTTTAAAGATATAATGTCTTTAAAAGCTTTTTGAACTTCATTTATAAGTATAGTTGTATCGTTGTGTTTTATGTGCTGTGGCAAATATCCAATTTTTACATTTTTTGGTTTTTCTATTATACCGTCTTGTGGTGTTAAATTTCCTTTTATTAGCTCAAATAAAGTTGTTTTACCTGCACCATTTCTGCCTATAAGTCCAATTTTGTCGTCTTCACGAACTAAAAACGATACATTTCTTAAAATGTCGTGAGCACCGTATCTAAAATAAACATTCTGAAATGAAATCATTTTAACAACAAAATATCTATTTTCTTTAATGCTTCTTTAATCCCATTAATGTTTGTACCACCTGCTGTTGCAAAAAACGGCTGACCCCCTCCACCGCCATTAATCTCTTTTGCTATTTCTTTTACAAGATTAGAAGCATTATGTTTATTTTCGTTTAATAAATTGTCGGATATACCTAACGCTATATGAGCTTTATTTTCTATTACACAAGCCAATAAAACTACCGCATTTTCTTTCGTATTTTTTAATTGAAATACTAAATCTCTAACGGCTTCTGTATTATCAATATTAACCTGCTCTGCAATAATTGAATATTTATCTAATTGATATTGCTTTTGGATTAAGTTTTCTTTGATAATTTTTAATTTTTCTTTAAGTAATTCATCGTACTTCTTTTGAATTTGTTTTAAATTATCGAAATTTTGCTGTATAGCTTTATTTAAATCTTTCGGGTTATTGAATAAAAATTTTATTTCTTTTAACTGGTTGTTATTTTTCTGTAAATATTCCCAAGCTTTCTTATATGTAATTGCTTCTATTCGTCTAATTCCTGCTGCTATAGCCGATTCAGATACTATTTTAAATAAACCTATTGTTGCAGTATTTTTTACGTGCGTACCTCCACAAAGCTCTATTGATTCACCAAACTTAATTACTCTTACAAAATTATCGTATTTCTCTCCAAACAATGCAATAGCGCCCATCTCTTTTGCTTTTTCAATTGGTAAATATCTCTTTTCGTCTAAATTTATAGCATTCCATATTTTTTCATTAACCATCCATTCTATCTGTTCTATTTCATCGTCGGTAAGTTTTTGCGGATGCGAAAAATCGAAGCGAAGGTAATCGGGATGAACAAGCGAGCCTCTTTGTTCTACGTGATTCCCTAGTACTTTACGAAGTGAATAATGTAACAGATGCGTTGCTGTGTGATTTTTTTCGGTTAAACTTCTAAGCTCATTGTTTACAACAGCAGTAAAAGTTGCTTCTAAGTTTTCGGGCAATTTGTTTGTTATGTGTATTATTAGTTCGTTTTCTCGTATTGTATTTATTATTTCTATTTTTTCTTTTTCGTTATATATAAAACCGCAATCGCCTACTTGCCCACCACTTTCGGCATAAAAAGGTGTGAACTCGAGCACAATATGATAATTCTTTTTTCCTTTATGCTCTACTTGCCTAAACTTTACAATTTTTGTTTCTATTGTAGTTGTATCGTATCCAACAAAAGCTGTTTCTGCATCGTGAATTATTTCTTGCCAGTCTGTAGCATTTATTTGTGCATCTTTTCTAGAACGTTCTTTTTGTTCTCTCAGACAATTGTTAAAAACCTCTTCGTCAACATCTAACGAATGTTCACGAGCCATTAATTTCAATAAGTCAAGCGGAAAGCCAAAAGTATCGTATAATTCAAAAGCAAATTTTCCGTCTATAACTTTAACTGTTTCTTTGTTTATATAATTCTCGAAACGTTTAATTCCGAATTCTAACGTTCTTAAAAACGATTGTTCTTCTTCATAAATAACTTTCTCAATAAGTGATTGTTGTTGTTTTAATTCGGTAAAATAATCGCCCATTTGTTTCGATAATACATCTACTAACTTATAAATAACAGGCTCTTTAAAATCGAGTTTCGAATATGCATAACGAACAGCACGTCGTAAAATCCTTCTAATAACATAACCTGCCCCATTGTTAGACGGTAACTGTCCATCTGCTATTGTAAAAGAAATTGCTCGTATATGGTCGGCTAAAACACGAATTGCTACATCTGTTTCTGGATTTTCTCCATATCTTTTTCCAGATAAAGATTCGATTTTATAAATTATAGGTTGGAAAACATCAGTATCGTAGGTAGAAGTTTTACCTTGCATAACCATACACAAGCGCTCAAATCCCATGCCTGTATCAACATGTTTGCTCAATAAAGGTTCTAAAGTTCCATTTGCAAGCCTGTTAAATTGAATAAAAACAAGATTCCAAATTTCAATAACTTGTGGATGTCCCTTATTTACAAGATAATAACCTGATAATTTTTCTATTTCTTCCTTTGTTCTTATATCAACATGAATTTCTGAACAAGGTCCACAGGGACCAGTATCACCCATTTCCCAAAAATTATCTTTTCTGGATCCCTTTATAATTCTTGATTTATGAATATAATTTTTCCAAATTTCAAAAGCTTCATCATCAGCTTCAAGATTATCTTCTCTTGAACCTTCAAAAACAGTAACATATATGCGTGATTTATCAACTTTTAAAACTTCTGTTAAAAATTCCCAAGCCCATTCAATTGCTTCTTTTTTAAAATAATCTGAAAATGACCAGTTACCAAGCATTTCGAACATAGTATGATGATATGTATCGTGTCCAACTTCTTCTAAATCATTATGTTTGCCCGATACACGAAGACATTTTTGTGAATTTACAACTCTATTATATGTTGCTGGTTTATTACCAAGAAAAATATCTTTAAATTGATTCATTCCGGCATTAGTAAACATTAAAGTAGGATCGTTTTTAATTACAATAGGTGCCGATGGAACAAAAGTGTGTCCCTTGCTCTTAAAAAATTCAACAAAAGTATCTCTTATTTTTAACGATTCCATAGAATTAAAATTTTACTTGCAAAGGTACACAATTAGGAAAAAAAATAAAATGCAGGTCTATAAGCCGGGTTCTGTATTCTTTCGCAAAGAAAGAACTTCTATCATTTATCTAGGTTCGAAATTGCTTTCGAACTCCAGCGGTTTACCCCCCGGCATTGGGCGAGCCACCCTCAAACGCCGGTATACTTAACCTTGCAGCACATGGGTTGCACAGCTTCTACTGTCGCCAGTAGAACTGGTGAGCTCTTACCTCACCTTTTCACCCTTATTCTTTTCCGAAGAAAAGAACGGTTATTTTCTGTTGCATTGCCCTGCTTTATGCAGCTTCCTGTTAGGAAGCATGTTGCTCTACGCTGCCCGGACTTTCCTCTCTTCTTTTCAGAAGAGCGATAGAACGACCTGCATTATTAGCTACATGTTTATTTGATAATTTACACCATTTATAGTAACAATCGCTATATTATCACAAACAGGTGTTGTACCATAATTTACTATAACAGGTAAATTTCCCTGAACAGATAAAGTTAATTCTCCACTACGTATCCACTTACAACCTGTATAAACATTTAAAGGGCTAGTAATTACTACTGAGTATGATTTATTGGTTCTTGTAGTTCCGTCAGCAGTACCTGTAATTATATACTCATCATCCCAAGGATTCCAAGTATTCTCACCACTAACCCATTCATGAATTCTGGAACTGTTCCATGTTCTAAATGTTGTTCCATTCGGATCGGTAACTTTACCGTTTGTAACTACTACGCTGTATCTTAAATGTTGTTGACTGTTACGTCCCATGTTTGTAATAACTTTTTGACCTTCAATTTTATGGTCGTTTACATAATAATTATTTGGAACTATCGTAACTACGCAACCCGAGTCGCGAAACCATGTCGTAACTGTCATAATAAGTTTACCACTACGATAATAACCATCGTTGCATAAACAATTTGTACTACCAAAATCTACTGTTACGGTTTTAGGCCAAGTAACCAAATCAAATGGTGTAATAGTAATTGTTGCACATGCTCCTGCTAAACTTTCGCTCGTGCTTTTTCCACCAAGAGAATCGTCCATTTTTCTTGTTCCGCTAGCTCCTTGTTTAAAAACATCATCGAACATATTGTTCGATATAGCATTATCAGTTGCTGCAATAACAACATCGTTTGTTGGTAAAGGATTATTCGGATTTTCATCCTCTTTGTTATCCTTTTTACAAGATAGTAACATTATTGTTACAACGAAATAAATAAGTTATTTTTTTCATAATTAAAAATTATTAGTTTTGCACAAATTTAATTAAAAAATTATCATTATGAAAAAATTAGTATTATTTTTATTATTATTTGTGAGTGTATTTGTTTACTCACAGGAAAAATCTGAAATTAAGATTAAAACTTTTTTTCATTGTGCAAATGGTAAGGCATTAATTGAAAAAGAACTTGTTAAAGTTGATGGTGTTTATTCTGTTGTAGCCGATTTAGAGACAAAGATTGTAACTATTCAATTCGATGAAAAAAAACAAAACAAAGAAAATTTAGTTTCTGCAATTGAAAAAATTGGTTATTATACCGAATTTTCCGACAAAAACAAAAAAATAAGAAAAGCTTGCAGTCATTAGGCTATCTCAAAAGGGCAGCCTTTTTAATTGTTTATAAATCAGCATATTATTGTTAATAATTTTTCACAACTTGTTGATATTTAATGATGTAAAATTATTATATTTGCATTATAGTAATAAAAACAAGGAAATAACAAGGAAAAAATTTAAAGACTTAATCAAAACCAACAAATGCTTTTACCTCCAAGCCTTGATGATTTGATAGAAGAGAATCATCCGGTTCGTGTAGTTAATAAAATCATTGATTCTATTGACATACGTTCTTTATTACGGAAGTACAAAGGCGGAGGTTCTTCAAGCTACCATCCACGAATGTTGTTAAAAATTCTTATATATTCTTACGTGAACAATATTTATTCCTCGAGGAAGAAAGTATAGCGGTTCGATTTTGATTATATTTTCGTACCAAAAGTAAAACAAAAGCTTTCTTATGCAAAAAAAACTGGAAAAAGAATCTTAAATCTTATCATGAACATGAAGAAAAAATGGGCGACCGCAACAACTATTCAAAAACAGACAAAGATGCTACCTTCATGAGAATGAAAGAGGATCATATGAAAAATAGTCAATTAAAACCAGCTTATAA
>Ga0308389_1002687_pt1 | contig 10946 bp, 8 predicted proteins | sample Hotspr2Sample148_FD_202362 | JGI IMG/M metagenome (GOLD analysis project Ga0308389, IMG submission 202362) | Hot spring phototrophic mat microbial communities from Mushroom Spring, Yellowstone National Park, Wyoming, United States - 20040719_148 ... | reverse complement strand
TTACCTAATTTTTTATTTATGTTTATGATTATCGGTCCTTGTAAATTTGCAGTCATTTTTTCAGGATGGTCTGGAGGAACAGTTACAATAACAAAATGTAAAAGTTCTTTCTCTTTATCTTCAATTTGGATAGCATAAAATTCTTCATCTGAAATTTTTAATTCATAATCTTTTTTAAATAAGTATGGGTCAATTAATATAAAAGCAAGAGTTGGTTCATCAGCGGATTGTAACCATAAAAATGGAGAATCTGGATTTTCTAAAAGGAAATAATTTTTATAATTTTCAAAACCAAAAAGTCCATCTGGGAATATTATCATTTGAGACTCATCAACTTCTATTTCACCGAATGGTTTTGTCAAAATTTTTTTCACTTTTTATCACTCCTTAATTATCTTAGAAAATCAATTAAAGTTGGTCTTATAATTCTTGCGCCAACGGCCAAAGCTGAGCGATGAATATATTCCAGCATTTGTAAATCCATTACAGTTTTTGCTATATCTATATTTTCAGTTTTTGATAAAATATCAGTCATATCAACTTCGTTCATATTTAATCTTTTTTTTACAGAAAGAAATCTTGCAGAACGAGCACCTATTTCGCCTAAACCTGTTAGAAGATTATTTAAACTATGTTGTAAATTATTTAAATCCTCACTTCCTAAAGATGCAACATCATTTTTCCATAAATCATCACGAATTTTTATAATAACATCAAAAATATTATAACCGATTTTCTGAACATTATTAGCGAATTCATTTGGTCTTTGATTAGCAATTTTTAAACCAATATCCTGAAAAAATGTTCCACCTTCTATATCTTCAATCCATAACTCATGTGGTGAAGTTGTCTCAATTACAAATTGATTATCACGCAGAGAGGCTCTAACAGTAATATTTGCATTATTTATTTTTTCAATTATTGCATTTATATTGTCTCCTGATTGAATTAAAATTTCTTTACCGTCAATTCTAATTTTATGATTTTTATTAGCAACATAATTTGAAACATCTTGATTACCAATTACGACTTCATTAGTTGCCCAGAACAGAACATTACCTGCCAAATTTACAGGAGCATATTCTTGCTGTTCCAGTTCTCTTAAATTTTTTCCGATATCACCTTTATACAAAACTTTTGTAATAACTTCTCTATCAGCAAAAGCGGGTTTAGTTTTTAAAACTTCAAATGGTTCTATATTAGTTTGATAACCTGCAAAAATTGATTCGCCTTTAAATTTTGAATTAGCAATCTGAACAACTTCTTTTAATAATTCATCAACTTCAACAGCTATTTTTTCTCTATCTTCTTTTGAATAAATACCATTTGCACCCTGAACGACCAATTCTTCAAGTCTATGGAAGATGTCAACAATACTTCTTATACCATTTTCAGCGAAATTTAATCTTGCCTCACCTTCTTCTATATTATCAATAAATTTTTTTATCTCTTCAATTCTTGTTCTATATAACATAGCATTTGTAGCAGAAATCGGATTCTCACGAGGAATTCTAACTTTTTTACCTGTTGATAAATTATTTTGAAGTCTATCAAGATTTTCCTGATGAGTTTCAATATTATAAACAACATCATTTTTCATCATATTATGAGTAATTCTTATCATAAATTAATCACCTCCAGTTTAAACTCCCATTCTTGTAATAATTGTTTCAAGCATTCTATCCATAATAGATATAACTCTTGCTGCGGCATTATATCCGTGCTGGAACATAACCAAATTAGCCATTTCTTCATCTAAGTTTACACCACTAATAGATTGTCTCAAATTTTTAAAATTATTAATCAAATTTTCAGCTACCTGAGTTTCTAATTGAGCCTGCTCACCCAAAGCACCAATTTCAGAGATAACAGCAGTGTAATATTCATCAAAAGTTGCATACTGACCAACCATAACTTTTTTATATCTTAATTCAGCAATTTTTAAAGCATTTGAACCATCCCCTACACCAGTAGGTACATCTAAATCTCCATTACCAGTCGTGTCAGTTCCTGAAGCTGCTGCTATTTTTCTAACATCATTTTTAATGTTTTCATCTAAATCAATCCAGGAAGAAATATCAGAAAGAGGAGTGAAAGTATAATTATTTTCATTCACTGCAAGGGAATTCAAAGCATTAGTATTTTTCCAATCATAAGCACCTGCATTGCCTGAGGCTTTGAGGATACCTGCAAAATTTACTAAAAAATCACCACTATCTTCTATATGTCTTATTACAAAATCTGGATTATTTTTGTCACTTGATAAAGTTGCCTTTAAAACTAATCTATTCCTGTGGTCAAGATAAGCAACAATCTCTGCACCTGATTTATTTATTTTCTGAATTACTTCTTCAACTGTATCATTTTCGTTATAATTTATAGTAATTGGATTGCTGCCAACTTTATTTGAATCAAAAGTAATAGTTCCTCTTACACCAATTTTTGATTTTGGTTCTAAAATTTTATTTCCTGTAACTTTAAAAATAGCAGTTGAATCTAAAATTCCGTCGTTATTTCTATCATATAAGCCCTGTTCGTTTGTTTTTGGAATATATTTGAAGAAATTTCTGTTAGTTAATCCATCAAGGCCAAAACCGTCTCTATGGATTTCGTTTACTAATTCAATAAGATTAACTGTAAAATTATTTAAATTGTCAATTTGAGATTGAACTATATTATCTCTCAATTCTAATAAAGATTTAAGTTCACCGCCTTTAATAGTAACATTCATTTTAGTTTCAGCCCAAATTATATCGGAGTAACCGAATTTTTTAGGATTTGAAACTGTTTTTAATTCTTCAAAGTGTTCACCCTGGACGAGGTGTTCGCTTCCAATATATACTATAAATTCATCTTTTTCGTTCCGTTCAACATTTATATTTACAATCTGTGAAAGCTTTTCTATAAGTAAATCCCTTTTATCCATAAGGTCATTAGGATTATCACCTAAATTTAAAGCTCTTTGAATTTCAACATTGAGGTCACGAATTTTTTTCGCTATGTTATTTATTTCTTTCACTTTAATAATTATAGCATTCTCAATGTTATTCTGAATAGCTTTTAATTCCTCAAAATGATGATTTATAGTTTTAGCCAAAGTTTCTGATTGTTCTTTAACAACTTTTCTTGTAGCAATTTCAGATGGATTATTAGCAAGTTCTTCCCAAGCTGCCCAGAATTTATCAAGAATTGAACGAAGACTTATATCCGATGGTTCATTATGAACAAGTTCAATTTGATATATATAATCACTTCTTGTTTTCCAATAACCCAATGAATCAAGTGAATCCATAATTTTATCATCAATAAAAGCGTTTCTAATTCTTTCAATTCTTGCTGCTATTGCTCCTTGCCCAATTTGACCTGCTTGATGAGGATGTGATAAAGTTGGTGAATAAAGAGGATGCTCAGTTTCAAGTATAACTCTCTGCCTGCTGTATCCATCAGTTTCAGCATTTGTTATATTATGTGATGTAGTTTGAATTGCAGTTTGATGAGCTATAATTCCGCGTTTACCCAATTCTATCCCCATAAAAGTTGAAGCCATAAATATTTTACCTCCTTGTATTAAACTTTCTGGTCTATAAGATGAACCTTCCCTGTGTTGCTTCTGTGATATGTTATATTATCAGATGAATCTAAACTCTTTATCACGGAATTAAAAAATTTAATTGACTCCGAAAGAAGTTTATTATTTATCTCATTTATCTTTTTTAAGTCTTTAATATTTTTTAACAATTCTTCACGCTCTTTTTTAATTAAATCAATTTCTTCTTTGTTATCCTCAGGTAAATTGTTTATTAAAACAGTAAGAACTTTTTCATTATTAATCTGATATCTTTCAAATATAGAATCAACTATTAAATCCCTCTCCTTTTCTTTTAATTCAATATTATTTAAATATTTTTTCTCCACTTCTGTCAATTCTTTTAATTTTTCAATATCCTGTTTTATTATTAATTCATTTTTTAAAGTCTCAATTTTTAACAACTGTTTAAATATAAAATTTTCTTCGCTCAAAATTTTACACAATTTCTTAATATCTTCATTCATAGTTCAATTTTATTATCGTCATAAAAAAATTTTTTTTAATTGACGATTAAAAATAAAAGGAGTATAAATTTATTATGATAGTTTTTGTGCTTTTAGTGCCTATAACGATTATATTTATTTTTATTATTTATGGACTATTTTTTAGAGAAGATATTAATAGTAGAATAGAAAAGGCAGAATATTTTATAAATGAAGGGAATTTGGATATAGCTTTAAATATTTTAAAGGATTTAGTTATTAAACATAAAGATAATCCTAAAATTCATTTTCTTTTAGGTGACATTTACGATAAGAAAGGTATTTATGAACTTGCTGAACAAGAGTATAATAAAGTTTTAGCGCTCAAAAAATTTGCTTTCGGATTAAACGAACCGGAAATTAGAATTAAACTCGGAGATGTTTATTATAAAGATAAAAAAATAGATGAAGCCTTAAAAGAGTTTATAATTGTAACACAATTTGAGAATTTTGATATTCGGGTCTATATAAAAATAGCTGAAATTTTAATTGAAAAGAAAAATTATAGAGAGGCAATAAATTATATTGAAAAATTTATAAAAATTGACCCAACTTCTGCTTTTGCTTATTTCCTTTTGGGAAAAGCATATTTTTGCCTTGAACAATTAAATCTTTCTGAAACGAATTTACTAAATGCAATTAAAATAGATAATCAACTAAGTGAAGCACATCTTTATTTGGGTTTAATTTTTTCAAAAAAAGGTGAATATGATAAATCTTTAAAAGAATTAGAATATCCACAAAAAGATAAAAACTACAAATTTTTAGCAAGCTATGAGAAAGGTAAAATATTTCAATTTAAGGGAATATATGAAACAGCAATAAATAATTACAAAAATGCATTAGAAATTGGAACAGAGGATAAAAATGAAGAACTTGAAATTAAATATTTAATTGCTGAATGCTATAGTAAATTAAATAAATTTGAAGAAGCTTTGAGTTATTATAAAAGTATATATAATACAAATCCAAATTATAGAGATGTTAGAGATAAAATTTTAAGCTATCAGGAATTAAAAGATGTGGATATTTTTACAAGATTTTTAAAGGCACCAAAAGATGAATTTATAAAAATTTCCCAAAAAATAGTTGAATTTTTAAATTTTAATATTTCAGAAATTAATTTGGGAAAAGATGGAATATTGGATATAATTGCTTTTAAAAAAGAAGAGAAAGGAACAGAAAATTATTTAATTGAAATTATTAGGTTTGAATCAGAGGTAGGAGAACTTACATTAAGAGAAATGAATTCAAAGATGCAGGATTTACAAATTTATCGTGGTATTTGTATATGCACATCTAAATTCACTGAAAATGCAATTTTATTTACACGAAATAGAGCAATTGAGCTTATAGATAAAGAAAAATTAAGTGAAATTTTGGAAAAAATAAAATTATAATTATAGATTCAATAGACAAAAAAGTGGGGGTAATAAAGCAAAATCACTTTTTTATTTAATTTAGCATTTTACAAAGAGTTTATAAAGTTTAGCTCCGTCCCTAACTTTTTTAGATTGACATTAAAATTTAATTTTATATAGTTAATTTTCATTTTTGTTTAAAGGTAAATTTTATGGAAGAGTTTATAAAGTTTAGCTCCGTCCCTAACTTTTTTTAAAGGGTAAATTTTTATGGAAAAAGATAAAGAATTAAAGTTAAAAAATATATCAAAGCGTGTCAGAATAAATATAATAAAAATGCTTTCTGAAGCTGGAAGTGGACATCCTGGTGGGTCACTTTCAATTGTTGAAATATTAGTTTACCTATTTATAGAAAAAATAAAAAGAAGCCGTGAAAATGCATTAGATGAAAATAGAGATAGGTTCATATTATCAAAAGGGCACGGGGTTCCTGCACTTTACGCTATTTTAAGTGAAGTCGGAATTATAAATGAAAATGAATTATTAACTTTAAGAAAATTGAATTCACCTCTTCAAGGACATCCGGATAGAGTTAAATTTCCTTATGTTGAAGCATCAACAGGTTCTTTAGGCCAGGGACTTTCAATTGGATTAGGTATGGCTTTAGGTTCTAAACTTAAAAAAAGTGATTTTAAAGTTTATGTTTTAATCGGTGATGGCGAACTTCAAGAAGGTCAAATATGGGAAGCAATTCTTAAAGCACCTTCATTGAAACTTGATAATCTTATTGTTTTTTTAGATTACAATAAATTACAACTTGATAGAAGTATAAATGAAACAACTCCGCTGGAACCTCTATTTGATAAAATTAAATCTTTTAATTGGGATGTATATGAAATTGATGGTCATAATTTTAATGATATAGAAAAAGTATTAGAAAATTTGAAAACAAATGGTAAACCTAAATTTATAATTGCACACACAATAAAAGGAAAAGGAGTTTCATTTATGGAAAATAATAATGAATGGCACGGAGTTGCACCTACAAAAGAAGAAGCCTTAAAAGCTATAAAGGAGATAGAAAATGGGTAAAGCTACAAGAGTTTCATTTGGCGAGGCATTAGCTGAACTTGGCGAAAAGTATAAAAATATTGTTGTTTTAGACGCTGATTTAGCAAAGTCAACAAAAGCTGATTTGTTTGAAAAAAAATTTCCAGAAAGATTTTTTCCTATGGGTGTAGCAGAGGCAAATATGATTGGTGTTGCTGCTGGACTCGCCTTAACAGGATTTATTCCTTTTATATGTAGCTTTGCAGTATTTGTTACAGGAAGATATGATACAATTAGAATGTCAGTTGCTTATAACCTTGCAAATGTTAAAATTGTAGGAACTCACGCTGGTATAGGAATAGGTGAAGATGGCAACAGTCAAATGGGTCTTGAGGATATCTCACTTATGAGGTCGCTCCCTAATTTCGTAGTCATTCAACCTGCTGATGATATTGAAACTAAAAAAGCAGTTGAATTTGCTGTTGAATATAAAGGACCGGTATATTTAAGATTAACCCGACAAAATGTTGAAAAGATAAATCCTGATAATTATAAATTTGATTTTGGAAAGGGAGTTATATTAAAAGAAGGAAAGGATGTTGCAATATTTGCAACAGGTGCTTTAGTTTATAATGCTTTAAAGGCAGCAGAAGAATTAGAAAAAGAAAATATCAGTGTAAAAGTTATTAATATTCATACAATAAAACCAATTGATAAAGAGTTAATAATAGAAACTGCAAAAAATATTAGAAAAATAATTACAGCTGAGGACCATAATATAATAAGTGGTCTGGGCTCAGCTGTTGCTGAAGTTTTGGCTGAAAATGGAATTTCTGCAAAATTAAAAAGAATTGGATTAAATGATATTTTCGGTGAATCAGGCTCAACTTCTGATTTGTATAAAAAATATGGATTTGACATAAATGGATTAAAAAATAGTGTCAAAAACTTTATTTAATTTTTATTATATTAAAATAAATTTTTTCTTGACATCCAGTTTTAATAATATTAATTTTTTATTATGAAACTAACTTAACCGGGAGAAAAGCTACAATGGAAGCTAATAAAATAATTATTCTTACAGAAAATAAAAGACTTTTTCACTCAATTTCAAATGTTATAAAAAATAATAATTGTGAGATAAATAATGATATCCCATTATTGGCAGATATGACTCTAATAAAAACGCAATTAAAAATCTCACAGAATACCACTTTTTTAAGAACTGCATTTTTTGATTTTATAAAGAAATATTCTCAACCGCCTCTTTTAACTTTATTAGATTATAAAATAGAAACAGGACTTCCCAAAGAAATTGACCCTGATAATAAAAAAATATTGAGAACTTTTTTATTAACACTTGCTACTTATTCTAAATCTGAATTTTTTCAAAACAAACATAAACTAAATTTAATAATGATTGGAACATCAAAAGATTTAAGGGAACTTGAAATTTATAAAAGTTATCCACATTTCGCCTTTAAAAATATTAAAACTTCTAATCAAATAGTAAATTCTATCTTAGAATTCTATGCCAATAACCCTGAAGAGACTAAAAAAATTTTCAATTTTGATTATATAATAGTGGATGAATCGCAGGATGTAATAAAGCCAACAAATGAATTTGAAAGAATATTAAAAAATATTTTAGAAACAAGGGAGAAAACAGAAATTGCAGAAAAATCTAAAGGACAGACACCAATAATGCATGGAAATTTTGAACCAGCCAAAATAATTTATAAAATTTCAGATGCAAAAATTTATATTGATGGCAATTTTTATGATATATCAGATAAAACCCAATTTAATGATTATAAAGAAAATATAGTTTACATAGTAGGCCATTATGTTAACCCAACTATTTCTGAGGTTAATAAAAAAATTGAAAAATTTTTAAAAGAAGATTTACCAAAGATTAAAAAGATAGGACCAAATGAAAAAATTATTTTTTCCTTAAACAGTCATACTATAGTTGATGGTTCAACCTCAACTGCTTTAAATACTCTTTTCGGATTTAAATTTGCTGATTATAAAAATCTCGCAATTATAACAAGTAAAGAAAATTATCAAAAATTTCTAAATTCTCCAGGTTTTATCTCATTAAAAAAATATTTTTTAAATATTGAATAATTAAATTTTGCAAAGTTGTAATAGTATTCGGTTTTTTAATTAGGCAAAATGTGTAAAAATTTCAATTTAAAGCCCTAAATAGGCATAAATTTTGCAAAGTTTCCCTCCGTCCCTATGCTACATATGCTACAATTTTGCATAACTCCTAAAAAATATCATATCGTCAATTGTAATTTTGCTAAACTTAACATAGAAAACAGAATTATTATGCAAAAGAGGGTCAATAAAATTTTTTCCAAAAATTTTTTTGAATTCTAAAGTATTCGGAATTGGAGAATATTCAACAATTTTAGGCACTGCCCCTAAATTTTTAACTGTTTCTATACTCTTAATAACTTCTTCTCCTGTTTGGTCAACAAAACCCGCAAGTATATAAACCTCTATATCCTTCTGCTTATAACCTGCTGAAATTAAATTTTTTATTGCTTTTTTTAATTCTTCAGTTGTAGTCTTACCCCCTGTCTCTTTCTGCCTTAATATGTCTGATGTTTCATAACTTAATCTTATTGTCTTAAAATTATATTTAAATAAAATTTCTGCAACCTCTTCTGTCAAAAATCTTATATGTAAACCATTCGGCGCATGAAAATTGAATTTTAAATTATATTTTTCTATTTCAAACAAAAGTTTTTTTATATTAGCAAAATTGAAAAGAAACGCATCGTCGTAAAACGCAATGTTATCTGTTTTATATTCTATAATATTTTTCAATAACTTCTCATAACTTTTGGAAGTAAATTTATTATATAACAATGGCGTTGAGCAATAAGAGCATTTAAAAGGGCATCCAAGTGATGTTAGCAAAACAAGATAAGGCAAATTTTTACCATAAAAAGAAAAATCTGGTTCCTCCCAATCTTCAAAATTAAATGGAATTTCCTTTGAATTATTAAAACCAATTATTTTAAAAATTTTCTCAATTATATATTTTAAATTATTCCCAGGAATAACATAATCAGCATTTGAAAAATTTTTTGCATGCTCTGGCATCAAAGAGACATACAAACCACCAATTATAACCGGAACATTTTTAAAAATACTTTTTACAAGTTTTATCATTTCAAATAAACCTAAATACCAATAAGTCATAGTTGATGTTATAAGAATTGCTGAAATCTTATAATTCTCTCTAAAAAATTTAAGTCGCTCTTTAACAACTTCATAAGGCAATCCATATCTTTTATAATACCTTGGCATAAATTTTAAAATCTCTGGCTTATCAATTATTTCATAATAATATTTACCTGTTCCATACTTTTTATTAAAAATCAAATTTTTATTTACAAAATATTCATCAAACCTATTTAAACAATCAAGAATTAAAACATTAACACCGCATTTTTTAAGATGCGATGCTATATAAAGAAGTCCAAGTGGCTTCAAATATAAATCAAATAAGGCAAAATCATAAACCCAAGGATTTATAAGTAATACCGTCGGCTCACTCATTATTTGTTAAACTATAAATTCCGGAATAATTAAAAATTAACTTACTTTCTAAACTTTCCAAATCTATTGAGTATATTTCATTTTTGTATGTATCATAAAAAAGAATTTTATCTGAAATAAAAAATAAATCTTTCAGAAAATCTACTGAAAATAAAAATTCACCCCTTCCAACTTTATCAATATTTTTTAAAAAAATTAAAGTTTTATTATCTTTCTTTATTGTATAATACAATTTAAATTTTTTCTCAGGAATTTGGTAAATCTTATCAATATTATCAGTTTCAACTAAAACAATTTTATTAAAACCATTTAAATCAATATTAAAAATTATATTTTTAGAATTATAAAAAATAGAGCTATCATCCTCGTTCCAGATTAGAGAGATATTATATTGTTCATCAAGTTTTATAATATTTTTGAACTCAAAATTTTCTAAATTTAGAATCCATATACCGAAGTCCTCTCTAAATATTGCAAGAAATTTTTTATTATGTGAAAGTGAAAATTGAAGGCAGTTATCAATAAGTAAAGAATCCAAAAAAGTATAAAAAATTTCATCATCAGATTTTAAATAAACTTTAAAAATTGCATTTTCATACTCATAATTTTTACCGATTGCTAAAAAAGAATTATTATCAAGCCATTCAACTGATTTAATAAAGAGAAGTTCATCATTATAAATTTTATTTTTTATTGCAGTAATTTTATTTTCAGAAGGTATAAAAATGTTGGGTTTATAATTTTCAACTGATAAGAGTATAAATTTTTTATCAGGAGAATATGATATAATTTTTATTTCTTTATTATTAAAGAAACTTAATTGAGTTAAAGAATTCTTTAAAAAATCATATAAAAAAAGGTCGCCTTCGGTTTGACTTGCTGATA
>Ga0308389_1002684_pt1 | contig 10952 bp, 7 predicted proteins | sample Hotspr2Sample148_FD_202362 | JGI IMG/M metagenome (GOLD analysis project Ga0308389, IMG submission 202362) | Hot spring phototrophic mat microbial communities from Mushroom Spring, Yellowstone National Park, Wyoming, United States - 20040719_148 ... | reverse complement strand
CATGATAAAACAAAAGGAAGGGGTTATTATTAATATATCTTCTGTTTCAGCATTTCAGCCAACACCACACCATGCCGTGTATGGTGCCGTTAAGGCATTTGTGCAGAGCTTGAGTGAAGCTGTGGATCAGGAATGCAGTGGTACAGGCGTCAGCGTGCATACGATAAACCCTTCATACACGGACACGCTGCTGCTTAAAAAAAATAATTTCCCGGATAAAATATGGTGGTACCGCATTTCGGGGTTAGCAAAGCCTGAAGATCTTGCACGTAAAGCAATCAAAGCTATAAAAAAAGGTAAAAGATTATATGTACCGGGGCTTATGAATACATGTATTCATCTTTTTTTGCCGCGATTGCTGCCACGAAAATTGTCAAATATAATAGCAAATTTTGTTTTAAGGCAGGAAAAATAACCCTGCCTTTATTCATTTACCAGGCCACGGCGTAAAATACTGATATACATGATTACCTGATGTGTTATGCTGTTAATGATGGTAAATAGTGATGTATACAAATATCCTACCTGGAACAGCATGATGAGCGGGATAGATATATATAGATGTTTATCAAATGCAAAATACACAGCTAACGACATATAAAGCCCTAACACAAATTCAATGATAGATACCAAGTTTATGGTATGTAGGCTATATTTGTTTTTTAAAAGGGTTTTCACATGGTCTATTGCATTAATTCTGTTAAGTGCCACCACATTATATTTGGGTGTTCTGTTAAAATCGCTTTTTTTATCAAGCAACGCTTCAATGACGGCTTTGCTGTTATTGATGGATAAACCTATACCCAGTGAGAGTACCATGGGCAGATAAAGCAAAGGTTTAATTTTGGAATCATAAATGTTTTTGTTCTGGTAAAGAACAATAAGCTCTGTAAAATAGTAGAAAATCATTACTGACAGTGTTGCAAGTAGAAATATGGGTAAATCTAAATAAGCAAATTTTTTAAACCCGCCGTAATAGCGTACCCATAATGCAACAGGCATAAGTATAGTAAGAAATACCATGAGAAGATATGCAAAATTTGCTCCCAGGTGCATAAACGATTCAAGTTTGACCTTGAGCGGTAGCTGTGAATGCAGGATAGTTTTATACAACTTCTTGAAAACCTGTATGGAACCTTTTGCCCATCTAAATTGCTGAGCTTTAAATGCAGAAATTTCAATGGGAAGTTCTGCCGGTACAGTAACGTCAGGAGGATATAAAAATTTCCACCCTTTCATCTGGGAGCGATAGCTTAAGTCAAGATCTTCAGTTATGGTATCATGCTGCCAGCCGCCACCATCAACGATTGCCTGCCTTCGCCATATGCCTGCTGTGCCATTGAAATTAAAGAAGCGGCCTGAACGGTTGCGCGCAGTGTGCTCTATCATGAAATGCCCATCTAACAGAATACTCTGGCATTCAGTTAGCAAAGAATAGTGACGGTTAATATGATCCCATCGTGTTTGCACCATCCCAATTGCAGGGTCAGTGAAGTAATGGATGGTTTTTTGCAAAAATGAAGGATTGGGTAAAAAATCTGCATCAAAGACTGCTATAAATTCGCTATCGGTAAGCTTAAGTCCGTTTTCAAGCGCACCTGCCTTAAATCCGGTTCTATCAGTTCTATGAATGAATTTGATATTATAGCCTTCTTTTCGTTTTTGTTTACATATACGTTCAGCAATAGTTGTAGTTTCGTCAGTGGAATCATCAAGTACCTGTATTTCAAGCTTCCTTTTTGGATAATCTAATTGCGTTATAGTATTAATAAGGCGCTCGACCACATACTGCTCATTAAAAATGGGCAACTGAATAGTTACTTTGGGTAAGGTTTTAAACATTGATTTAGGATGAATTTTCCTTTTGGAATATTTTAAGAAAAGGTACAATGTGTGGTACCGATGGGCACCAAAAATTGATAAAAGTAATAGTATTAATCCGTAAAAAATCAGAATAAACAGCTTTATAGTGTATAACTTCCTTTAACGTAAAATAATATTTTTAGTGTGGTATCATATGGTATTTTTGCACATCTACTATATTGATAGTGAACTATACCACATAAAAAAATATTTGCAAAAATTAATACATGGCATATCATACGATGCCAATTGTATGTCAATATTAATTATGGAGGTTTGCTATGACACAGGCTACTGTACAGGCGTTGCAGGGTTTACGCGATTTATCAATGGTAAAATGGTATATTATACCGCTATTGGCTATTGTATTTTACATCTACACAAAAGAAATAAAGGAAGCCCGTAAAACCGGTGACTGGAATGCCGTGTTTGCCGGCGCAACCATATTTGGTGTGGATTTTTTTAATGAAACGTGGAACGGTTGGATAATGCACCTGACACAGCGCTCGGCAGTGTGGACTACTCCGGGTGATACTGCTCTGAGGACTATGGTAGGTTGGAACATTGAGATTATGTTTATGTTTACATTGTTGGGGATTATCTTTTATCACACACTGACCGGGAAGAATATTAAAATACTTGGTATTCCTGAGAAGTGGTTCTGGGCAGTAGTGTATTCAGCATTCTGTGTGTTTGTTGAATGCCTTCTTAACATTGGTGGGCACTTAGTATGGGAATATGAATACTGGTACCTTTCATGGAAAGGGGTGTGGCTTATCTTTTTATTTGGGTATTTTCACTTTTTCTTCTTTGCAAACATTGTGATTGGGCTTTCAACTATTAAGAAGAAAATTATTGCTGTAAGCATTATCTACGGAGTACCACTTGCAATGAATATTCTTGCACTGGGCATTTTAGGCTGGACGTATTAACAGTAACTATCGCCACAAAAGCCGTTATTGAATACTACTATCCGGTGGGATGTCATTTTTTTGGTTGATGTTGTAAAAAAGGTCAGATGGGTTTTCTGCATAAAATGTGAGTTCATCATCCATGATGTATCGCACATCAGCATTCTGGAAGAGGTAGCTTATTTTGTACTTCTTTTCCTGAAAAAGCTTCTGGATGTGGGGCAAGCAGCTTTTTGAATAAATGGCATGGAGGGGTTCGGTATTGCCTTCCCAACAGGGGATGATGCAATCGTATACGGGGGGAATCTGTAGCATGAATGCAATAAATTCCTGATTCAAAAAAGGCATGTCCGCTGCGCATACAAAGACAGATTCAGTTTTTGCATACGTGAGTGCGGTATATATGCCACCAAGAGGGCCAAGACCAGGGATTATATCAGTATGTACAGGTTTTGCAAGATAGGCATATTTATCAGGATTGTTTGCAATAATTGTTATAGACGTAAATAATGGCGTTAAAGTGTCAATGACATGTTCAATAAGCGGTTTTCCCTTAAACATGAATAATGTCTTATCACTGCCAAAACGGGAACTTTTACCGCCAGCTAAAATAAATGCTTCAATTGATTCCATACCTTACTGCCGTGAATACCCCATTTTTAATGCTGAAGCATCCAGAAAACTGGTGATGAGATTTTCTACAGTCAGGTCAAAGCAAGATTCATCATTCTGTTTAGTTATACGGATTGTTTTTATGTATGTTTTGCATTTGTTGCAATAATCAAAACGGTATTTTTCATCTGGCTCATAGCTGTAATATCCAAGGGTATCGGTGTTTTCGTTACCACAGTTAACACATAAAACTCGTTTGAATTCCCACTGGCATTCGCATAGTGCACAGTGAAGTAATCGCTTGTTATTCTTAGACTCAACAATTGTGGCCATATCCGGTAAAAATCCGCAAAACGGGCAATATGATTCATGGTGGTCAGCAAATGTTGTGTCTTCAGGGATACCTGCATGGCGCAATGCCACAAAAAGCGGCTTATATACATTAATAATCAAAAAGATAAGTTCATCGGTGTCAATGGAATTGTTATGGGCTATATCTTCAAGCTTTGCATCCTTATTCAGTAATTGTATAATCAAGTCCTTATAGAGGTTTTCATTTTTTTCACCATGTTCAAGGAATACATTGAATGAATAGTGTGGGTGATAGGTTTGTATTATTGCTGCAATTTCTTTAAATGATTTTTTTATGAGCGATAGTAACTGGTCATTAAATTGCAGGTTTTCAGGCGCTATCACTGGAAAATGTGTAGTATCGGTAATGATTGTTACATTGTGCAGTATAGATTCATACTGTGTAACGGTTTCATCCTGAAATTGGAAGAGCGATAAATAAAATGAATAGATATCATGAGGCAGAATTTGGTGACTGGTTATAAAATCTTCTTTGTCTTTTAGATGTGCGGCATGGTTTAATGATGACATGAAGACACCTTTTGTTCAATTTAACTTTTTTTTGCACTATTTTAGGCTATTTAGTATTTGTCAATGGTTTTTGACGGTATCATTTAATTTTTATATATGTATGTGTGATAATGTTTGACAAATACTACTATAATAGTATCATTGTTATAATCTCTTTGAATCTTGTATTCTACGGCACATAACGCTATGAATGCAGGATCGATAGGGTAAAAAGAGAAATCTTTTTGCCTCCCGTGTTTGGAAAGAAGGGATAAGGGCTATTCTCATAAAAAAGGGATGGTCTATTATCTTGTATCTTTAATAATAGGGGAGGTGTTTAAAACCTTTGCAACTTCCCAAATCAAATCTTTATATGTTAGTGTAGTACTTTTTTATATCATGCAATTTTATTGCAGTGCTTAAATTTATAGGAGGTACTCATGCCGATTACCAGAAGAGATCTATTTAAATTATCCGGTGTCACTGCAGCAGGGACATTTTTAGGTGGTGTAACCTTCTTAACGGGATGTAAATCCACTGACAAGTTAAGAGGGGCAAAAGAATCCACTACAATATGTCCATTCTGTGGTGTAGGGTGTAGTATTATTGTATCATCGCGTGATGGCAAGGTTATTAATGCAGAGGGCGACCCTGATCATCCAATTAATGAAGGTGCTCTCTGTTCAAAGGGAATGTCATTATACCAGATTGCAGTCAATCCTGTGAAAAGGCGTCTTGACAAGGTTTACTATCGCAAACCTTTTGCCGAGGAGTGGGAAACTCTTAGCTGGGATGATGCCATTAAAATGATAGCTCAGCGTGTGAAAGAAACGCGCGACAGGACTTTTGTTGAAAAGGAAAATGGCATAACAGTGAACCGCTGTGATGGGCTGGCAGGATTTGGCGGTGCAGCGCTTGATAATGAGGAATGTTATGCATGGTCAAAATGTGCCAGACTACTAGGTATAACACGGTTAGAACATCAGGCACGGCTTTGTCACAGCTCATCTGTCGCCAGTTTGGCGGCTTCATTTGGTCGTGGCGCTATGACAAATCACTGGATTGATATTCAGCATGCTGATGTGATCTTGATTATTGGAAGCAATGCTGCTGAAAATCATCCTATTTCATTCAAGTGGGTGCAAAGAGCACGTGATAAGGGAGGAAAGCTTATCAGTGTTGACCCGCGCTTTACCCGCACTTCTTCCTTGGCTGACCTTTATGCGCCAATACGCCCGGGAACAGATATTGCGTTTATTAACGGTATCATTAACTACGCTTTGCAGAATGATCTCATTCAAAAAGAGTATGTGATTAAATATACCAATGCAGCATATCTAATTGATCCTGCGTTTAGTTTTAATGATGGAATTTTCAGCGGCTATAACTTTGCTGAACGCAAATACGACAAGAAGACATGGAAATATCAGCTGGATGCAGATGGTATACCACTAAAGGATGAATCGTTACAGAATCCTCAGTGTGTCTATCAGCTATTAAAGAAATTCATGTCCCGATATACACCTGAAAAGGTAAGTGCTGTAACAGGATGCCCGGTTGATACATTCTTAAAGGTTGCTGAGCTTTATACCAGTACTCATAAACCTGATAGAGTTGCTACCATAATGTATGCAATGGGCGCAACACAGCATACCATAGGCGTTCAGAATATCCGTGCATATGGTATCTTGCAAATGCTTATGGGCAATATGGGAATGGCTGGTGGTGGTATTAATGCACTGCGTGGTGAATCCAATGTTCAGGGTTCTACCGACCATGGATTATTGTGGCATATACTTCCAGGGTATTTAGATGCTCCAAAGGTATTTGGCCCTAAAAAAGATACCGATTTAAAAGCCTGGATAGCCAACAATACCCCTACTACAAAAGATCCTATGAGCGTGAACTGGTGGCAGAATAAACCAAAATACATGATAAATTTGCTAAAAGCATGGTTTGGTGACAATGCTACAAAAGAAAATGATTTTGGATTTGACTGGCTTCCAAAAGCATCAAAGCCGCACGCTCACATTCATATATATGAAGAGCTTTATGCCGGAAGTAAGATTGAAGGTATGATCTTAATGGGTACCAATCCGGTAGTTGGCGGCCCAAATGCAATGAAAGAGGCAAGGTCTTTAGAAAAGCTTAACTGGCTTGTATGTGCTGACCTTTGGGAAACTGAAACATCTGTATTCTGGAAACGCCCTGGTGCAAATCCCAAGGCAATAAAGACCGAGGTATTTTTACTGCCAATGGCTTCATCAGTTGAAAAAGAAGGCAGTGTATCTAACTCGGGACGATGGGCACAGTGGCGATACAAAGCACAAAACCCACCAGGAGAAGCTATTACTGACTTAGAATTTGTTGACCGCCTCTTTAGAAGTATACGGAAGCTCTATGAAGATGATGTCAAAGCTGGCAAAAAGGTTGCCAACCCTGATCCAATATTAAAAGCATACTGGAACTTTACTCCTGAAGACCATCATGAACCTGATCCACACATGGTTGCTAAAGAGATTAACGGCTTTGAATGGGAAAAGAATTTTGAACATGGCGACCAAATTGAAAACTTTATCAAATTGACTGATGATGGGAAAACTGCCTGTGGATGCTGGATTTATAGTGGCAGTTACAATGAAGATGGCAACAATATGGCCCGAAGGAGCAAAAAAGATAAGACCAAGATGGGTATGTACCATCAGTGGGCATGGGCATGGCCAATGAATAGAAGGATTATCTACAACCGTGCCAGTGTTAATATGAAGGGTGAACCATGGAATCCCAAAAAGCCAGTAATCTGGTGGGATGGAGATGAATGGAAAGGCGATGTGCCTGATGGCCCTGCTCCAGCAGGCAAGAAATTGCCATTCATTATGGTGCCTGAAGGCGTAGCACGGCTGTTTGCTCCAACACTTAATGATGGCCCATTCCCAGAACATTATGAAGCTGTTGAATCGGTAACCCGTAATATATTCAATTCACAGCAGTATAATCCAGCTGTGTCCCTATTGCCGGGGACTGCAGGAGAATATGGAACAACTGCGCGATTCCCATACATTGGCACCTCATACCGGGTAACTGAGCACTGGCAGGCAGGCGCAATGACTCGAAACCTTCCCTGGTTGGATGAGCTTGTGCCGGATATGTTCTGTGAAATCAGCCCGAGTTTGGCAGCAAAGAAAGGCATTAAGCATGGTGATAAGGTTATCATATCATCACAGCGTGGTTCAATAGAGACATATGCCCTTGTGACTGACCGTGTACAGCCGTTAAAGGTTAACGGACAGATGGTTGAAATGGTTGGCATGGTATGGCATTTTGGCTATGCGGGGCATGCATCAGGATCCACCTGTAATTTCCTGACACCACATTGCGGTGATCCCAATACATTTATACCAGAATACAAAGTATTCCTGGTTGATATTAGAAAGGCTTAAGTAGGGAGGTGGAACAATGTCAGAGAAAGCGTTTTTAGTTGATATAACAAAGTGTCAGGGATGCAGGGGTTGCCAAGTTGCATGTAAGCAGTGGAATGGCTTGCCAGGTGAAAAAACAAGTTTCTTTGGTGGAACCGAGTATACTAACCCTGCTACACTTTCAGCATTAACCTGGAACCATGTGGTTTTTTACCCCTTAGATAGGAGTAATGCGGATCGCCCTGTATGGAACATCAAGCATACTAAATGCTATCACTGTGCAGAAGCTAATTGTGTGGCAGTATGTCCTCAGATGGCAATATCCAAGGTTGATGGCTGGACAGTCATTGACCAGGAAAAGTGCATTGGCTGTGGAGCATGTGTGAGTGCATGCGTATATCATGTTCCGGGTTTAAGTGAAATTGATCATAAAAATGATGTGGGACAACATATCATACATAGAGGAAAATCACATAAGTGCAATGCATGTACACTGAACAAGCGCGATATTCCTGCTTGCGTGTCAACCTGCCCTTCGGGTGCATTGGAATTTGGTCACAGGCAGGCAATAATTAAAAAGGCCCTCAAAAGGGTAAAAGAACTTAAGAAGGATTTTCCCAATGCAAGTGTATACGGACTTGAAGAATTTGGTGGCCTTGGTGTGATAACTGTTCTCAGGGATAAGCCTGAAAAATATGGATTGCCTGTTGGCAAAGATGCTCAAAAGATTGATCTTTCTAAATATGAAGAGATCAACAGCATCTACCATACTCTATCGGTATTTACTATGGGCATTCCTTATTTGCAAAAGAAAGCCTACACGATTGCAAAAGCATTGGCTGGTAGTAGCAAGAAAGCCTAAGAAAGTTTTTACTATAGCAATGAAAAGGGCAGGGTTTGTACCCTGCCCTTTTTTATAGTAACTATCGCACTACTGTACATTAAATATTTGGCTTATAAATTTCCTGGGGAAATTTTTTGAGCATGGATGCCGGTATGGCATTAGCCTTTGCAATTGTTGCATAAAGTTTTCCACTTCCTTTTATGGTACGCTTTTGTGTTTTAAAATCAACCGCAACAAGGCCAAAGCGTGACATATACCCTTGTGCCCATTCAAAATTGTCAATAAGCGACCAGTGAAAATAGCCTTTAATGTTAATGCCTTCCTGTATTGCCTTATGCATCATTTTGAGATGGTCAATAAGCACACGCTGGCGCCAGGCATCATCATCAGTTCCTATGCCATTTTCGGTGATATAGATTGGCAGGCTGGGAAATGCCTGATGCATGCGCTTAATTGCAAGATAAAAGCCTTCAGGGTATGGTTCCCATCCAAGGCCTGCACACAGTTTGTCCTTGCCGCACAGTGGATTGTCAGTGGCTGATGTTGCAAGGTCTTTGAGTTTAAGCGATACCCGTGTGAAATTATAAAAATTGACACCAATGAAATCATTAGTATTCATTAATTCTTTATGGTGCGATAGTATCTGTAAAGGAAGCTTTCCTTTTTGTAGGGCTCTTATAACAGCACCATTAAAAAGATAATCAGTAATTTTTGCAAATAGAGTATCGGCAATGCTAGCAGGATTATATGGCTTGACAATCTGGACATTATGGACAATGCCAACCTTTGCATCAGGATCAACAGATTTTATTGCATGATAGGCAATTGCATGCATCAGCATAACCGTGCCTAAAGCTTTAATGGCTTTTGGAATATTTTTTTCACCAGGTGCAAAGATATCGGTGATGTAGCCTAACATGACAATGCTTGGCTCATTAATTGTGTTGTAGTATTTGACTTTGCCGTTGAATGTTTGTGCAATAACGCGACAAAACTGTGCAAAATGGTCTAAATGTTCCCTGTCACGGTTAAGCAGCCCGCCTTCATTAAACCACCATATAGGTAAAGTAAAATGCAGCAATGTAACAAATGGCGTAACTTTTCGTTTTAAAAGCTCATCAATCATTTTTACATAATGATCTAATGCCTTTTTATCCAGTGTGCCGGGTTGTGGGAAAACCCGTGACCATTCAATGGACATGCGATAGGCATTGCAATTAAGCTTTTTTAAAAGGTCAAAGTCCTGTTTGTAGCGGTTCCAATGGTCACAAGCAACCAGGGCACTGTCATTATTTTTTATTTTCCCTGTCTTTTCAAAAAGCCACCAGTTGTTATTGGTGTTCCCGCCTTCTATTTGATGTGCGGCAGTTGCGGTGCCCCATAAAAAACCTTTTGGGAAATGTATTTCGTTTGATTTTGATGGCATACATGCTCTCCTTTTGTAAAATACAATAAGTTAAGCTTTATTACATATGTTCTACTGTTAAAAATCAATAAAAAAATATATGCAGGGCGATAGTTACTGTAACAAAATTCTTTTGATTGAATCAAAGTGTAAAAAAGTAATTGCATAAAATGGCATTTGCATAAATATACAGTATAACCTAAGAAAGAAAACTACCATGAATATTCAGGCAATAGTAACATTATTTGACTGGCGAAGTTTAATTGATATACCCATACTGTCATTCATAGTATTTTTGTTCTATACAACACTGCGTTCATCCGGATCGTGGCGTATTGGGTTGGGCATAATCGTTGCATTATTATTTTATCTGGTAGCCCGATTTATCAGGCTTCCCGGGGTTGAATGGATTTTTAATAATGTCAGTAATATTGCATTAATAGCGCTAATCGTTATATTTCAGCCTGAAATTAGAAAAATATTTGAAAGAGCAGCTTCTGCGTTTAAGGTTAAAAAACTTCTCAAAGAATCATCCGGATTTATTAATGAGATAACAAAAGCAGCTTTTATACTGGCTGGGCGCCGCTGGGGAGCAATTATCGTTATACCGGGAAAAGATGATGTTGCAAATAAAATTAATGGAGGCTTTATCATTAATGCAGAGATAAGCGTGCCGCTTATTGTGAGCATATTTGACCCCCATTCACCAGGCCATGATGGCGCCATCTTAGTGGAAAACGGCAAAATAGTTGGCTTTGGGTACAGGTTGCCGCTATCATCATCTGAAAAGCTGGATTACCAATTTGGGACACGGCACCATGCATCCTTAGGGTTATCTGAGATGTGTGATGCGCTGATTATTACAGTATCTGAAGAACGTGGGACTGTATCTATCTTCCATTCCGGTTCATACATACAACTTGACAATGAAGAAAAATTGGAAAGTGAAATAAAAAGCCACCTGCAAAATTTAAGCTTCCTTTTCCCTGTATCATCAAAACAAAGGTACAGAAGCATTCGTCTGGCTGAGGCTTTTT
>Ga0308389_1002683_pt1 | contig 10956 bp, 5 predicted proteins | sample Hotspr2Sample148_FD_202362 | JGI IMG/M metagenome (GOLD analysis project Ga0308389, IMG submission 202362) | Hot spring phototrophic mat microbial communities from Mushroom Spring, Yellowstone National Park, Wyoming, United States - 20040719_148 ... | reverse complement strand
TTGCTTTGTCCGAAGAGTTTCGCTGTGAATCGTCCGATGCCTGTTGGTTCAAAGGTGCGCTCAAAGAGCTCTGCAAATTGCAAGAGCGGCGGGTTTCGAATTACCAATCCTGCGGAATCCGCAAATGTGGTATTGATGGCTTCGCGGAAGTTATCAATGTTTGGAAAAATAGAGATGTAGGTCTTGGTAATTGAGCCGCTTCGGTCGGCAGAGATTTGCGCGCCTGTTGCGCCGTTGATGCTGGCACCACGTCGAAATTGCCAATCGGTTCGCCATGTTAAATCCATGCGTAAGTTGTCAAAAATTTGCCAAGTTGTGCTGACCGAAAAGTTTTGACTTTGGTTGAAGTTGTCGGTAAAGTTTGGGATTGCAGGAGCATTTGGGTCGACTAAAAATCGCGCGCCGGGGTTATCGCTCAATCCTAATTGATACGATAGGCTTGGTGGTGGCGGTCGGTCGTCGCGTCCGAAGGTGTTGAAGGGGTAAAAGTTCAGCCATCCTGCGCCGCCAGCAATGCCCGTGTTTTGTAAGCCTGTGGTGATAGAATAACTCACGCGGAATTGGTCAAAGCGAGTGAAGATACTCAGCACACTTCCCACATCGCTTAACAACTTTGTCAGGTTGTTGCCTTCGCTTGCGCCTTCGGTGCTATCAATCAGCGAGAAAAATCGTTTTGGCTTTTGTGGCGGCGGCATTGTCTCTGTGCCTTTTCCAAACGGAATCAAGTCGCGCACTTTTCCGAACAACTTTCCGAAATTGATGTCGGATTGCACTTGCAAGGTGCTATTGTTCCCAACGCTATTTCCGAGAAATTGCGACGGGTTATTAACAAAGGGATTCGCCCATGAGTATTGTGTGTTGTAGGTAAAATTCGGCGTTATCCAATCAAGTAACGAAACCATTTTTGGTCGCCAATTTGTCGTAACGCTTTGGTTGTAGGATTGGTCAAGCCCTAAATCGAATCGGGACAGGTCGGCTAACACATCGTCAAATATGTCTCTTCCGCGCCGTTCTTCGCGTGTGATGGGGTCAGTGAGAAACAAGTTCATACTGCTGGTGAGTGCGGCGTTGTAGGACATGTCGATGGTCTCTGAAATTTTATACTGCATTGCCATGCCGCGCCCTGCCGTGAAGTTATTGCTGTTGATAACAAGCGGCTGATTGTTCCCTCTGTTTTGCGAAACACGTCTATCTCGATTCAATCGAAAATCAAAGGTGTAACTTTGCGGCACATAGTAAAACCTATCTTCGCTGAACACATTGAGAATTGGAATGTTGCTCAGCCACTTAAACGGCTCAATGAAGAGTTGAACATCGGACGGCAGTTGCAAGCCGTAACTAATGTTTGCACTCCATTGCCAATCTTCGCTTGACACCAGTTGCGGCGAGCGACCTCGCGCAATAGAATAATTGTAGCCTAATGTGATTCGGTCGATTGTGTATCGCGCAAGCCAGAAATCGGACGGCTTCGTTTTGCGAATGGTCGGTATTGAAAATCGCTCTGTTGAAGAGAGCGAAATTTGTTCGTTGCGGAAACGCTCGCCTGCGGCTTGGGCTTCGCTTTCGCTTGCGCCGTTACGCTTTGCTTCTTCGATGACACGCGCGACAGCGGCATCAAGCAGAATGTCCTCACGACCGGGCACATACTTCGGAATCGAGCGTGCCTCACTTCGCTCAATGTTAATCGGAATTGTCCACCCATCTTCTGCGGGCAAGAGTTTATCGGCGTTGAAGGTTGTCGAGAGCGTCCATGACTCTGTGTTGTTTTGTGCGGTAATCGGATTGATGCGAATGTTCAAGCCGTGAAAGTCTGGTGTCTGTCGCTGATAGGTTGCCGCAATCGTTGCCACGTCGGCAAGTTGCAAGGTGGTGTTGGCTCTCACTGCCCAACCGCCTTCGTTCTTGTAGCCCGAAACACGCAGTTCGTTCAGCCACACTTCAATCGATTCAATAAACTCTTTTGAGGGATTGATAACCCCAAACGCAAAGACGCGCACATTGCCCAAACTCGGTTGCCCTTTAATCACAATGCGCTTTCCATCGGGAAAATCACGGACAACAACTTCGGTGTCGGAGGCGCGTTGCAATTTGAAACTGGCGATTTCATCAAGGTCAATGTCAATGTTGTTTTCGGAAGGCCAAATCAGTTCTTGTGCGCGCCGATATTCAGGCGAGTTCGTATTCTGCGGCACATTGACCGGCGGCGAAGGTTTTACCGGGATTTGTATCTCGTAATAATTGTTGGTTTCCGTTGCGCCGAAACGCAAGAAGGCGCGCGTATTTTCAGGGTCTTGCGGATTGAGTTCGTTGTATCTAACACCTGCGCCGCCATGAATAAACGCCTTTAATCGCTTGTAGGGATTGAGGTTAAATCCACTTGTATTTCCAATCGCAAAATTGCGGAACACGCCACGCACGGAATCTTGTCCCATCTTTCGTGCGATTACTACCAACGCTTGCTCATTGGCTTGAATGTTTTGGTCGACGCGCTGTCTATCTCTGGCACGCCGAATCCCCGGTGGTAAGGCATAAAACGACCCGTTCTCTTCGATATTGACGGCGGCAACGGAGACCAGCGTATCGCGTCCAATCAGTTGCCATTGTGAGCCAACAAAGTCGAAGGTCGCAAATCCCAACTGCGCCGGTCTCCGAAACTGCTCAACCCAAACGCGCGCATATTGAATGGTCGTAAAATCAATCGCGCCAAATTTTCTTGTGTATTCATCTAACGGAATTCGAAACTGCACCCAACCAGCATTCGATTGACCGCCCCCGACTACAAACCTGCCTCTCGGCGTTGGCAAATTCAGTTCTTGTGGATTGATGGAAATCGTATATCGGAAAAATCGATTCTGTGTCTGCACGGTCGATGAGCCATCTAAATCTTCGGTATCGGGAAAGATGTTCACGAACGGTCCTGCTTGTGCTTGATTGGCGTTGCCTTCTGTGCCGCTGACATTAGTTACATCGAGCGAGAAGTTATCGCCTGCGGGGTCGTTCAGAATGCGTTGATATTCAGGATTGTTCTCGCCTAAGGCGTTGCGCAAGGTTTCTAAATACTGCTGATGAAATTGTCGCTCTAATTGGTCGTTGATGCCGTCCAGCCCAACATCTTCCGTGCCGATAGAGCCGGTGAGCAGTTGTCGGTCAATTTTGGCGACGCGCGTGTTGTATCGTCCGTAACTGTCTTCACCAAAAGCGATTTGGTCGGGATTGAAGTCTTCGGGGTTGATTGGCATACCGTCTTCGGTGTTAAGTCTTCGGTTGGGAATAATATCTTCGGATATGATACCGATGTCGATGTGCAGTTTTCCGCTGTCAGGTGGCGCGCCGGCGGTATCAATGAGTGGTTGATACTTGAACCAAAATTCAATGAACTGAATGTTGGATTGCGTGAGGTTATTAGCAAACGATGGTAAGAGTTGCGTGATGGCACCGTAACTGCTATCGGGAACGCCGCGCCGAATCACGAAGTCAGGATTGAAGTTATACGGTCCGCGACGTGTTGGGTCGTAACTCAAATACAGCGGACGCACTTGAAAGTCTTCGCGTGCCGCTACACGATTCGGGAAAATTTCGCGCGTTGGCACGTTTCTTGGGTCTCCCACAGGCAAGCGATACCAACCCAATGACGCTCGATACCTACCACGAATTGAATCTTCTAAAATCGTTGGACTTTCAAGGGTTCGATGCGGCGGCGAGCCTAACGCCCAGTTATTGCCGTTCAAGCCAAGCGAGATAATTTGGCGTGAGCCTTCAAAATCATCAATGTAACTCACGCCGTCAGGGTCTAACTCTGTGCGCAATTCATCAGGCACGCCTGGCATGACTTGCGCATATTCCGCATTGATTGAAAACCGCGATGGCTCTTTTGTGCTAATCAGTGGCAGTCGGTCAATCCACTTTGTTAGCCAACGCATCTGTGTTGCGTATTGCAAATCCAAGCCGAAAATGCGATTGACAATCGGCTCATCGCCTACACGCACTTTATCCGTGAGCGGTCGCTCAGAGTATTGCAAAAATGTTGCGCCCAATTTGAAATCATCGCTGAACGCATACTCGCCGCGCAAGCCGACAATCGTGCGTGAAGCCAAGAGAAAGAGGTCGTTCTTTTCAAAATCAATCGTCAGATTTGCGCCTTGTTGAAGCGCGTCGTCTTTTAGAATCGTTACTTGTCCTAATTGATAATCCACTGTGTAGTCAATGCCTTCGCGTAGCGGCACGCCGCGACTTGTTACGCGCACACTTCCTTGCGCCACATTGAAGCCGATAGAAATCGGATTTTGAATTGTGCTTTTGTATCGAACTTTAATGGCGTAAAAATTTTTCGCACTTGTGTTTTGTGCATCGAATTGTGTGCGCTCATAAATTTCGTTGTAAATAAATCGTGCGTTCTGCTCGTTGATTGGCTGACCTGTAATGCGCTCAATTTCTTCACGAATTGGACGCTCAAAGGGACGCTGAAATGGAAAAATGAGTAAGCCGCGTTGCGCGTCAATCGTAATGCCGGGCAGAAAGTCAAATGTTCGGTCAGAGCCTGACGCGCCATTCACATCGAAGCGGTCAAAGCCTGTTACTTGATTGAGCGTATTGACGAACCCCGAAATAGGCAACACTTCGTTTTCCGGCGGATTATCGCCCGGATTTTGATAGACCACTTGTGCGTTGAATTGGTCGCGCTGAATGTCGCGTCCGTTGAGCGCGTAAATGTTTTTCAGCATCAAAATCCACGTCGCTGTATCTGACGGCGTGAATTGGTCAGGCTTGATGAGTTTGAACACGGCTCGCCGTTGTAACGAATCATTGCTAAAATCGCCAACTCGAATGTTTGGCACGCCTGGTGCAGGCGTAAAATCGTAAGAGACGGCAATCACATCGCGCGGGTCTAACGGCGCAGTGAAAGTAATGTAGCCGAGTATCGGGTTATACACATAATCTTGTCCTTCTCGCATGAGCGTAAAGACGCCTTCTTGAAACGGACCGGGAATTGGCGGAAGCGGGTCGGCAGTGCGAAGTTGTTGTAAGAACGCTTGCGTTTGCGAGGTGTCGGCAAGGTCGTTGTAAGCGTTATTTGGAAATGGAAAGCCTTGCTGTAATCGCTCGAAGGAATACGGCACATCGCCTAAGTTCAGCAAGGCAACTGCGGGACGCTGATTTTCTTGCAATGGCACACTGCCTGGATTCTGCCCACCCACACCACCTAATTGGTTAGCAGGGCGGCGCCAGACTTCAAGGCGGTTGATTTGTCTCCCGCCCATAGCTGGTGTCAGCACCAATTGTGGCGCGTTGCGTGCAAAGGCATTCTCCCAATTCGTTACGAAAAAATTGCTCACGAAAAAGTGTCGATTCTCATCATAATCCCATGCTTGAATGGTTTGTTCGGTCATGCTTGCGCCGCTTTGTACGCTGAATGATTCCGTTCGACCACGCTGTTGTGAAGCAACTGCCGTCAAATTCAATCCTGCAATTTGAAACTGGGCTTTAATTCCGAACAAGGCTTGACTGCTACTGATGAGCGATGTCGGCAATGTGAGCGCAACATTACCTGCTTCAATCGATTGCACTAAATCATCTTCGTAGCCTTTGTATCGAATGGCTAATTGATTTTCGTATTGAAACGGTCGCTGGGTGTTCCAATCTGCTGTGATGGTGAGTTTATCGCCAATCGTGCCAGTGAGGTTCATTTGCACTTGTTGGTCGAAGTTCGGTACGGCGGTCGATGCTGTTCCGCTGGCGCGTCGCACAGGGTCTTCGGATTCTTCAATCTGATAAGAGGCTTTGATGTCGATGTTGCCTGCCACTTGCACGCTTACAGTTGGCGGACCGAAGAGCGTTGCAAAGAGTGCGCTTTCGCCGCCCGGCACATACACACTGATTTTTGTAATCTTGCTGAACACATCGGCGAGCGCATCGCGCGCTACGCCTGCACTCTGTTGCCCGATTATCTGACGGAAATTATCGCGTATTGCCGCTTTATAGCGCAGTTTTTTGTAAATCTCTAACGGCAACTCAATCGAGGGGCGCACTTCCACATCACCGATTCTCTCTGAAATCCTGATGCGCTCCATTGCGCTATCCAATACAACCTTCCGCTCTACGCTCACTTTCGGCAAAAAGAGTGCGTAGGTTTTCTGCTCAATCGGCGAAAGATACGGCACATCAATGCGACGATACTTGAACTGCTTAACTCGTGTCGTTGAATCCATCAATGCCGCTTCCGCTGAATCCAACACGGCAGGGCTGGTTTCTTCAAGTGGCTTTCTTTGAATTGCGGTTGTGTCGGTATCGTTCACGGTAGACTTCATCAATGCTTGCGCCGCAAAGGCTTGGCTTAAATAGAACAATTTTGCTGTCGCAATCGGACGAAATACGGTGCTTTCTTCTGTTTGCGCCTGAACTTCCGCCTTTGGCTTTGCTTCAAGCAAGGAACTTACGCTATCTCTCAAACCCTTATGTTTCTCCGATTCGCTCTGTTGCGGTTCAGGCACAGACACAATCGCCACGAGCGATGCACTGCTTATTATCCCAGTCTCTATTCCAATTTCCATCGGAAACATCACTGCGACAACAAAAAGCGCAAGCCAACACCAACACTTGCTCCTAACAACGCTCCTGCGCACGTGTAAGCAGTTCTCTTCTATGAAGCCAATTAAATTTCGTCTCAACCCGCGTTTGATTCTTTGGATTTCTTAAAAGCAAACAGACACTCAAACGCTCTTTGAAAGAGTGCCTTGCTTTTGAACTATGTTGTAAGGTTATCTGCGGTAGATTTGTGTCATTCAAAAAAGATTGGAATGTTGTGCGGATTTCATCTTCTCGGAGGATTTATGACACACACGATGAAATTTTGCATTTGTTCAGGCAATTTTGCGAGATGCAAGTTTAACATTTTTGCATCGCATAATCAATACGAGTTCCTGCTTTCGCCCCTTTGCTACTTGCTCTTTTTACCTTGTTTTAAGGCGTTTTCAATCGCTCTTAAAATTCGCTCTTCGGGAATCTCATGCATACACTTAAAGTGCGATTTCGGACACCTTTTGCGCCCAATGTGGGAACACGGTCGGCACGCCAATCCTTCAACTTCCAACAGCGAAAAAGGAACTTTGTAAGGCAAAAAGCCAAACTCCTTGACCGATGAGCCAAATAGCACGACTATTGGCTTCTGAAAAGCCGCCGCTATGTGCATGAGCCCTGTATCGTTGGAAAGCACCGCATCGGCACTCGCCAATAGTGAAGCCGTTTCGCGCAAGGTGTATTTTCCTGAAAAATCTTTTACTGTTTCTTTCCTTTTCACTTGCTCCAAAATCATTTTTGCAAACGGCGCATCTTCTTTTCCGCCAAGAAGCCACACTTCCATCACTTTTTTCTCCAACAAGTGATTTAACGCACTTGCAAATCGTTCAGACGGAAAGCGTTTCGTAAAATGCTTCGCCCCAAAACATACGGCTAATACAGGCATTTCCGCCGTCCGATGTTCCTTTCCAAATTTCTCTTCTTCATGGCTTAGAAAAATCTCACAGCCTTTTTCATCGAGTCGAACGCCAAATGGCGCAAGGCTCTTGGCATATCGCTCTACCACTGATTCATAGCCTTGATACAGATTCACTTTGAAATGCACGAGCAAAAATTTTTTCCAATTTTCCTTTCGATACACCACAACCTTTTCGCCCAAGCGATGATACTTGCGCGAGGTGAGGTTGTTTTGCAAATCCACGATAAGGTCGTAGCGCAGTTCAGGCTTGAAGTTTTCAGCCGTGAAAATGGTGCGAAGTGCAGGGTTGCCGTGTAGAATTGTGCTGTATGCAGGTTTGGTGAGTGCGTCAATCGTTGCGTTTGGGAAGGTTGATTTGAGTTGTCGCAAGATAGGCGTTGTTAGCACAATGTCGCCAATCGAACTCAATCTGATAACAAGAATCTGCTTCAACGTGATGGTTGGTTTTTACAAAACTATTGCTATTTGCCCAAATTTTCCATTTCGCGCACAATCTTCACCGTCTCCATGCTCACTGTGCAGACGCGCGCTTCAACAGGTCAATGACTTCTTCCTTGTAGTCGGCAAAACGGTAGGTATGAAACTTCTCGGCAATCGTCTTATCCTTCGGCTTCGATTCCTTGTATTGGTCTAAAATCCACTCCAACGCCGAGCGATTGCCAAGTTTGTAGTCCCACGCTTCCTTCGGCACGCCGCTAAGCGTTGTCTGCTCATCAATTTCAATCGTGCCTTTCTCTTTATTGGCTTTGAGCCTAACATTCACACGCATTTTCTCTTCACGCTTGCTCCCCTCACCTAAATCCTCTCCCACAGAGAGAGGACTTCTACCCCCCTCCCTTTGGAAGAGGGCTGGGGTGAGGGCACACTTCCTCTGAAAGAGCCTGGGTGAAGGTTCAGCACATCAATCCGCTTCAACTCAAACGGCTCTACCGATTCATAATTGAGATGCAAGTCCATTAAGCGTTTGCCCCATGCCGCCCATTCCCAAAAATCATCGTAGTTTTGAGTTGTTGTTTGAGATACTCATCGAGCAGTCCTCGTTTGAGGTGATAGACAGTGGTTTGGGCTTGGTGCGCTAAAACGCCAAGCCAAACCCAGACCAAGATGGCACACCCGATATGGCTCTGTTGCATACGCTCGTTGCGACATTGGCAGCGTTCAATGCCCGTCATCTGCTTGAGTTCTCGGTGTGCCTGCTCAATGTTTCAGCGCACGGCGCACGCTTGTTGTGCATCGGTCGTGGTCATTTGAATCGCCGCATTCGTTACGACATACGCCGTGCGCTCGGTAGAAAGTGCCAAACGGAACAGACCCAAGTAAAACCCTTTCGCAAACTCGTGCAGATGCACGCGCTTGCCTTGTTGGGCTTCGGCATCGCTCCAACGAGTTGCCCGAGAGGCTGATGGACTTTGCTTTCAGGACCATCGCAGACCAACCGATTCGCTTTCAGCGGGCAGAAGAAACTCTTGTTCGCCGCATGGAGTTGAAGCATCAGGGCTTTGGAGGCACAACCACTATCCATCCGCATGGTTCGGAACGCCAAGCGTTTGTGCCTGATGGCATGAGCAAGCATATACATAGCGGGTTTCTTTTTGCCATCCGTGTCGGGAGTGTCAATGCGATAGTCAATGATCCAAAAGCGGTTCAGCGTCGCATTGACATAAACGCAGGTCACGACCCCGATGCCGTTGATAACTTGACCTGCGTTTCCGCTCCACTGACGATGAACAGATTGGATGTTGAACGAGTGGCTTTTATCCAAGACTGTGTCGTCAAAGAGCAGGTAAGCGTTCTCGTCAGGGATTAAGTTGCTTTTGACATTGTCCCATACGAAAGCGGGCGTAATTTGGTCTTGGCGCAGGTAGCGGTTGAGAACATCGTGGGTGTATGTTTCGGAATGGTGAGCGAAGTGGTTAGGTGTCATTGACCTGCGAGGAGAGCAGAAATTGTCCATAATTCAGCGGGTCATCTTGTATCCCATTTTTCTTGAAATCTACTGACTTTTAACCTTTTTGTGTAAGTCCTAACGTTTTTGATTGAAGCCATTGGCGCGGTGCTCATCTACTACACGCTCACGCCAACGCATTTACCGAAAGGCACATCGCCGTTTTTCTTTTCGCTCTTTCATTTCGTCTCTGCATTTTGCAACGCAGGCTTTTCGCTTCTCGCTGAAAATCTTTCCAACATTTATTTTTACAATCACACGCCCTTTTTATACATCATCATCGTGTTGCTGGTTATTGGTGGGCTTGGCTTTCCGGTGCTATCAAGTTGCACGACTTGGATTGTTGGAAAAGCGTTGCGCAAACCGAATGTGCGCCTAACGGTTCACGCTCGCATCGTGCTGATTGCATCGGTCGCACTCTTAATCATTGGCACAGTGGGATTTTGGGCGTTGGAAGGACCGAGAAATTTGTATCCCTTCACGCCGTTTGAGCAACTGACACAAGCCTTGTTTCATTCGGCAGTCTCGCGCACGGCGGGCTTTAACACGTTGGATATTGCATCGTTTTCAACGGCAACACTTTTTTTTACGATTGTCTTGATGTGGATTGGCGCATCGCCAAGTTCAACTGGCGGCGGCATTAAAACCACAACCGCCACGCTTGCACTACTGAACATTTATGCGATTGCATCGGGGCGAAATAAAATTGAGCTCTTTTATCGCCGAATTTCCGAACTTGCCATTACACGTGCGTTCAGCACGGCACTTTTGTCGCTACTTTACATCGCAACGGCTCTGTTTGCGTTGCTGATTACAGAGCAAGAGAAAGGCTTTTCGTTTGAAGCCATGCTCTTTGAAGTCGTTTCGGCAGTCAGCACCGTAGGGTTAAGCACGGGCATTACGCGACAGTTAAGCGATGCAGGGAAAATCGTTATCATTCTTTCAATGCTGATTGGGCGCGTGGGATTTTTAACCGTCGTTATCGCACTGACGCGCCGACGCGCCGAAGCCGATTACGATTACGCCGAAGAATCTGTTTTAGTCTCATAACATTTTCCAACAATGAAACTCACGTTTGCACTTTTTTTAACGCTTATGCCTGTGTTCAGTATGGCGCAACTCGTTGATGGAAAGCCACTCGTAACGCCGTCGCTTCACATCGGCACCACTGACTTCAGCAAGCCCTTTACAGTTGCGATTCGCTTTCAAATCGCGCCTGAGTGGCACTTGTATTGGAAAAATCCGGGCGATGCAGGACTTGCGCCAAAGGCAGAATGGACACTTCCCGATGGATTCAGCATTTCCGATGTTCAATTTCCCACGCCACGCAAAATCGTAACCGAAAGTGCTGTCGACTATGGCTACGACCATGAACTCGTTTTGCTTGCCACGATTACGCCGCCAAAAAATCCAACAAGAAGTTTCACGTCAAAGGACTTCACGCTGAAAGCCAACCTCACTTGGCTTGTTTGCCGAGAATCATGCATTCCCGGCGATGCTACACTCGAACTCAACTCTG
>Ga0308389_1002667_pt1 | contig 10996 bp, 11 predicted proteins | sample Hotspr2Sample148_FD_202362 | JGI IMG/M metagenome (GOLD analysis project Ga0308389, IMG submission 202362) | Hot spring phototrophic mat microbial communities from Mushroom Spring, Yellowstone National Park, Wyoming, United States - 20040719_148 ... | reverse complement strand
TTTTTTAAATTTTCAATAACTAATTTTGAATTAACTTTCTCACCAATTAACTTTTCTATATCATCATTTGAAACTTCTATACTTTCATTAAAATCAAATGGTGTTATAATTCTTTGACCAAAATCTGTTTCATAAGGATAAACTATTTCTAAATTTACTATTTCAGCGCCAATATCATTTAAATCGCAAGCAAAAATATTTGAAACTAATAAAAGATTCCTTAAGTTAGTGCCTGTCATCTCTATAAATATTTCATCGTCACCAATTTCCACTTCACCTATTTCTCTGCTATTTATAATAGGTGGAAACGATAAAACTTCATTCTTACTATCAACTATCAATGGAAAATATTCAAATTCTTTTACAATACTACCGTATTCAATTCCTTTTGGATGTTTTTCAATTATTTCGGACAAATCTATCTTATTATCAAAGCCAAGTGGAGTAAATTTATATTCATAAGGTTTAACAGCCTTGAAATAAACTGGAAACTTTATTCTTTTTGATTTATATATTCCTATTGCTATATCTTTCCTTTTTCTTCCGTAATTTTCAGAAAAACGTTCCTGTTTATTTATAAGTTCTTTCAAAAGTTTTTCGTCTATATTTATATTTTTTGCTATAAAAGCTGTTATATAAGGTCTTATATTTTTAAGTTTTTTATCAACAATAATTTGGGCAAATGGTTTATTTTTAAAAAAAGAATAATTATATTTTTTTTTCTTTAAAAAAGTATTTATATGTCTTGCCAGACCTTCGGTTGACCATAAATCAGGTCTATTCGTATCATTAAATTCAATTTTATAAATTGAATTATCAATTATTTCTTTTAATTCAGCCTTTGCTGTTTCAAGCAATTTTTCAAAATCTTCGTCATTAAGTTTTTCAAGTAATAAATTATTAAGTTTTTCTTTATCTATTTCAACTTTAGGCATAATTAAATTCCATCCTTGCGTTTCGTAAGAATTGTAAATCTCTTGAAAATAATTCTCTTATATCATTTATTTTTAAAGCCATCATAGCCATTCTATCAACACCAAGTCCCCAGGCAAGCACAGGGGTTTTAACTCCAAGCGGAATTGTAACTTCCGGTCTAAAGATTCCTGCACCACCAAGTTCATACCAACCAATTTTCGGATGCTTTATATGAAGTTCAACAGAAGGTTCAGTAAAAGGAAAATAAGCAGGGGTAAATTTTATTTCATCTGCCTTTGCTATCTCTTTTGCAAAAAGAGTTAAAAGTCCTAAAAGATTCTTAAAATTAACATTTTCACCTAATACAATTCCTTCAACCTGGTAAAAATCAGCAAGATGAGTTGCATCAACTTTATCATATCTGAAACAACGAGCAATTGCAAAATATTTACCAGGAATATCAGGTTTTGAAGCCAACATCCTTGCTGAAAGAACTGTTCCCTGACTCCTTAAAATCAATCTTTTAGATTTTTCTTTGTCAAATTCATATCTCCAACCTTTTGATAAAATATTTGAATCGCCTTTATGTGTTTTGGCTACATTAGTAAAAAATGGTTCTTCTATATTTTTTGCATACTTTGGTTCTTTAACAAAATATACATCATGAATATCTCTTGCCGGATGAGTTTGAGGCATATATAAAGCATCCATATTCCAGAATTCAGTTTCAACTATGCTTCCACTCATCTGCTTGAAACCCAATGAAATAAATTTCATTTTTAAAAAATCTAAGAATTCTCTATAAGGATGTTTAATTCCAATAATTATATGTGGCGCCGGAATCTTTAAATTGTACCTTCTAAATTTCTTTCCAATCCAGTTTCGCTCTTTTAACATTTCAGGAGTAAGCTGCGAAATCTCATCGCCACTTAATCCCATCTCATAAAGAGATTTTTTTATATTCTCTCCAAAATCAGTTAAAATGTAATTTATAAATTCCCTCTCTTTTACTTTTATCAAATTTTTATGAAATGAATTTTTATCAATTAGATTTAAATATTTAAAATCTGCTTCGCTAATTTCATCTTCTTTTATAACTTCTTTTTCATTAAATTTTTTAATAAAATTCTCTAAAAAATTATAATAATCAATATTTTTCAATTCACCTAATTTTACTTTCCCACTAGAAATTTGAATAAGTTCACCGCTTGCTTTCATTCCACCTATAACAGAACCTATATCTCTTTTATCATAACCTTCAATTTTCATTAAGTCAGAAATTAAAAACTCATCTGCATTTTTTAGTTTTTCTATTATAACTTTCTCTAATATAGATTTTTTAAGATATTCAAAGCCTTTCTCTGTCAATTTATATGTTTTAATTCTATGCTTTGATTTCTCAATTATAATTTTTTTTGTTAATAACCAGTCAATTCCTCTTCTGATTTGACCCTCGTTTAAATCAGTATTACTCAAAAGCCATTCTATGTTAAATTCTGTTTTAGGTAAAACTTTATTTATTATCTTTATCTCAATTGGATGTAACGAATTTATAATATCATTAAGTTCCATAAAATAAATTTTATAATATTAAAATTTTTAATTAGTGTCAATTAAATTATAATATAATTTTTAAGCAAATTTGTCAATAATTTTTATTTTAAAAGAACATTGGCGATATATTTTTATAGTTGACAATTTATATTATAAAAGATATATTGCATTTAAAAGGAATGCTTATACAAAAAGAATATTTTGACGAAGCGTGGAAAGAAGCAATTGAAATTTATTTTGAGCCATTTATGAAATTATTATTTCCAGATATACATAAAGATATAAATTTTAGTAAAGGATACCAATTTTTAGACAAAGAACTTGAAAAAGTATTAAAAGAAAGTTTAACAGGTAAATTACGGGCGGATAAATTAGTAAAAGTTTATTTAAAAAATGGAAGAGAGCAATATATATTGATACATATAGAAATCCAAGGAAGGAAAGAAAAAGAGTTTGAACAGAGAATGTATGTATATAATTACCGAATATATGATAGGTATAGGATAGATGTAGTAAGTTTGGCAGTTTTGGCTGATGGGAATAAGAATTTTAGGCCAAGTAAATATTAAGTAAAATATTGGGGATTTACACATATTTTTGAGTTTCCAACAGTAAAATTATTAGATTATGATGAAAAAGAACTTGAAACAAGTGATAACATATTTGCTATAATAGTATTAGCAAATTTAAAAAGCTTAAAGACTAAAAATAAGATAGACGAAAGGTTATTAGTTAAAAAAAGTCTAATAAAGCAACTGTATGATAAAGGACTTACCAAAGATGAAATAATAAATTTATATCGTTTTATAGATTGGGTAATAAGTTTACCCAAGGAAATAGAGGAAACATTATATGAAGAGATAAAAGAATATGAAAAGGAGGTGATTAAGATGCCATATTTATCAACAGCGGAACGTATCGGGATGGAAAAAGGGATGGAAAAAGGAATTGAAAAAGGAATTGAAAAAGCAAAGCAAGATGATTTAATTGCGCTTTTAGAAGCGAAATTTGGAAAACTCACAGCAAAGGAAAAAGAAAAAATTAAAAATTGTAAGGATGTAAAAAAGTTAAATTCTGCTATTCTCAAAGTAATTAAATTAAATTCAAAAGAAAAAATTTTAAAATTATTATAGAGAATATTTATTAAAGTTTAGCTCCGTCCCTAACAATACCTAACAACCGAACAACGCTCTTGAAGTCATAGAAACTGCTAAAATATAGTATTTAGGAAATTTTTCTTTTCTGCCTCTTCTAACAGCAGGCAGATTCTTTTTCTCATATTCAATCCAAAATTCTTTTGCTAATTTTAATACAATTTTAGGAGTAACATAACATCTTCTCATTCCTGCCCCCCTATTTTTATCAAAATTTTAATATGAATTTAATAATAAAAAAAACTATTTTTCAACTGAATTTTAGAATACCCCAAAAACTTTTTGACAATATATTTTAAATTATTAAAATTTATTTTTTTATGAATAACAGAATTGATTTAACTGAAGATAAAATCTCTACTCTAATTTTCAAACTTGCAATTCCAATAATATTTACAAATATATTTTCAATGCTATTTGAAATAGTTGATGCGATTTTTATTGGTAAAATAAATTCCGAAGCTCTTGCTGGTATTTCTATAGCGGGTTCAATTCATTTTTTTATATCAACATTTATGGCTGGTATAGGAATTGGAACAGTTGCACTTGTTTCAAGATATTGTGGTGCAAAAAAATACGAAAATGCTAACGAAGTTTCAATGCAAGCTTTTATAATTGGATTATTTTTAGGAATTTTAATATCAATTTTTGGATTTATTTTTTCAGCTGACCTTTTAAAAATAATGGGTGCCAAAGATAAAGTTTTTAATTACGCTCTACCTTATAACAAAATTTTATTTTCAGGCGCATTTCTTATGCCTTTACTATTTTTAGGCTCTGCTATACTTCGCGGCTCAGGCGATACTAAAACTCCAATGTATTTTTCTTTAATGGCTACTTTTTTAAATATATTCTTAGACTGGACTTTAATTTTCGGAAAATTGGGATTCCCAAGATTGGAAGTAAAAGGAGCAGCAATTGCAACTATAATTTCAAGAGGATTGGCAAGTATCCTTCTAATTTTTATATTAACTTTGGGGAAACATAATATTCACCTTAATTTAAAAAAAATTAAAATCTCATTTGATATAATTAAAAAAATATTTTCAATCGGTATTATGGCTTCAATACAAATGTTTGTGAGAAGTTCTTCTTCGTTATTTTTAGTAAAATTATCAACTCTTTTTGGAACCCCTGTTATTGCATCTTACGGAATAGGTGGAAAAGTTTATCAAATATTTTTATTACCAGGATTCGGCTTTGCAGATGCATCTGCTACAATGGTTGGTCATAACCTCGGCGCAAATTCTATTAAAAGAGCTAAAAAAACTGTTTTAACTGCAATCTCTTATTATCTTGTTTTTAATTTTATTTTCGGACTTTTGGTTTTCTTCTTCCCTGAAAAAATAGCTAAAATCTTCAATAATGAAACTTTAGTAATTAAAACCTGTTCAGTCTATTTAAAATTTCTATCAATTGGTGGTATTTTTTTAAGCTTCGGTCTTATAATTTCTCGTTCTCTACAAGGTGCAGGCGAATCTTTTATACCAATGTTAAATACTATAATCGCTCTTTTGTTAATCCAAATACCATTGGCTTATTTTTTAAGTATAAATCTAAAATTAAAAGAACTCGGTATCTGGACTGCTATGCCAGTTGCTAATATAATTCATTCTATTTTAATGCTTTTCGCTTTCTTTAAAACTAATTGGCATAACAAAAGAATCATCTAATAAGTTATATCCTTACCCTGAGGATAAGTCCTTAAATGATTAATAACTTCTTTATATAATTGGTCATAATACTGTTTCTCTTCTGTTGTCATATAATAAGAATGCAACATAATTTCCTGAAGAATAATTTTAAATTTTATCTGCAAAACTCTATATTCAAGTTTAATCTCTTCTGAAGTTTTCAACTCACTAAAAGAAGGAAGTTTCAAATCCTCTGTCCTTGTAAACATATCTTCGGGGAATTGATAAAGAATAGGCTTTATTTTCTGTATTAAAACATTCTTGGAATCAATGTTATAAATAAAATATCTAAATAAATCTTTCTTTTTATACTCAACTTTCATACCATCAGAACTCCAAATTCCGCCTATAAGTGATTTGCTATAATTTAAACTCTGTAAAAAATAACTTATTACACATGCTTTTAAATAGTTCTCATACGGAGTAGATGTTTTCTCATATTTGTAATCTTTAATCTCTTTTATCATCTCATCTAATGTAAGCCTGCGAGGGTCATTACTCTCTATATCAATCGGTTTATACCTCTTCTCATCTAAACGAACAAATATTTCATTTACTGGCTTAAAAATATTTGTAATTTTTTCATTTTTTAATACAAGCCTATCTCCTATATTATAATATTTTTTTAACTTCCTTAATAATGATTCATTAATTTTAAATTTTCTATTATCCTCTAAATAAAGCCCGGCAGGTAAAAGATATAAAACCCCAATCTTAACTCTTTTAAATAGAAAATATTCAATCATTTTTCATTATCTCAGAAAAACTCCATTTTCCCTTTTTTAACCTGTCCAATCGTTTAATTATATCATCAACTATCTTTTCATTCTCTTTCAATGATAAGTCTCCTATATTTTTTAAAGCCTTTTTTAATATATCAATAGCCTTATCTTTTGACTTTTCAACTCTTTCATAATATATACAAAGCTCTTTATATGGAAAATAGTCAAATTCTCTTTCACTTTCAAGCATAAGATTCAAAATTTGATAACTTTTATCAAAATCTTTTTCTTTCTTATACAAATTATAAAGCGGTTTTAAAGATTCTCTTTCACCTTCTCTAAAAGCTATTAAAAGTAAATCTTTGTAAATTTTTTTATCAATCGTTTTAAAAAGTTCAGCAGTCCTAACATAATTTATATTTTCAGGATATTCATAATTCAAAATCATTTTCACAATATTAAATTGGTAAACTAATATTCCAAGCATTGAAAGAACATCCATCAAATTATGGTAAAAAATATTTTTTATATAACTTGCGTTTCTAAATTTTAAATAATTTTTGTAATATTCAGGAATTAAATATCCTGGAACATCATCATCACTTCTGTTAAATTTAAGAAATTTTTTTTCTAATGTTTGAAGTCCAAGGTATTCAAATAAATCTCCCCATAATCTCCTTGATGAATGAAGCAAATCAAAATTCATTGCATTGCTCAGTTTTAATTCAAATTTATTAGAGAATATAAATCTATCTCTAATTGCATAAAAATCAAAGCTTTTGCCATTGTATGTTATAATATGATTTCGCTCTTTGAAAAAAGATTCAATAATAAAAAGCAAGCCCATTTCATTTAATGGGTCTTCTATGAAGTACTGTTCTATTATAAATTTATCTTTTGAAAAATAACCAATTCCTATTAAAAATATTAAATTACCCGCACTAAATTTGTAGCCAGTGCTCTCAACATCAAGAAATAAAATTTTATCAAATTCAAAGTTCTTATATTCTTTTGATTTACCTAAAATTGAAAGAAATTCTTTAAAATTTTCTTTGTAATTGAATATATCAGAAATTTTTATCTCACCTATTTTATCTGAGGGATTAAATCTATTTTTTAATTTAAAAACTTCTTTAAATGGCGTAAATACCCACTCACCATCAGGTAAAATCTCTTTTAAAGTTTTAAATTCCATTTTTTTAAAATAATAATATTTCTATAATTTAAAATCAATAAAAATTTTGGAAAAATAAAGTAAGAGTTTATAAAATAAAAAATTGGTCTGGGTCCTCACTTGATAAGAAAGAATTAAAAAAATTGCCTACTTTCGCAGGAACACCAAAATTATTAATACAACTTTATTATTTTTATATCATCAATATAAAAATATCCAATCTCGCCGCCAGCCATTGTGTATTTTTCAATCTCCAATCTAATTTCAAACTTATTTAAAAACTTTGTAGTAAAATGGTGAGCTGTGTAATCCAAATTAGGCGCAGTTACCCTTAATATTCCTTCTGTAATATCATAAGTGAGTTCTATCTTAAACCACTTGTCAAGCGGATATCCACCTAAAAATGGAGTCCAAGTGTCATCACTCTGTAAAACCACATAATTTGGTGAAACTTGGAAATTTCCTATTCCTAAATATAAACCTGCACCTGCATTAATATTGAAATCATCTTTTAGAAGTATTTTAAGCCAAGCGCTATTGGTGCTCATAAAATTATTATTTGTCACATATACCCACAAACTAAATTTTATTTTACCTTTATAACCTTTAAGGTCCAAATTATGGGAAAAAAGATTAAATGCTGTGTAATTAGAAATAGAATCATTATTAACAGCTTTCATTCGCACCGCATAGCCGTCTGAATAAGTTTTCGCACCTTGAATGAATGGAAGATCGCTATTATGATTGGCTATGAAATAATCAAGTCCAAACATACCGCCACTTTTATCAAAATCATCAAAAAAGAATACTATCTGAGAGTCTGGCTTATTCTCATCATAATTTATAGAGTTTGGGTCTAATGGATTATCTCTTTCAACTTTTGTGCAATTTGAAAATAATATTAAAATCGTAAAAATAAAAATTAATATTAAAAACCTTTTCATATTTTACCTCCTGAAATAAATTTTTTAAAATCTATTTTTCAATCATTTAAAATCTTTTAATATAATAAATGGAAATCTTATTATAATCAGAGCATATTAAGAAATTTTTTTCAAAATCATTTAAAGCCTGACTGCTTGTTTTTGGCTTCAAGAAAATAGCATCAACCAAAAACATAGTAATTCCAATTCCGGCTGTTAAAATTGTTAGACTGGCAAGTGCATTTCTTGTCTTCTTTTTATCCTCAATTTTTTGCCATTCATCGTCCCATCTATTTTCATCCCATGATAAAGTCTGGTCAGGTGATAAACTTTTATAATCCTCATATAATTTTTTTAAATCATTATTAACTTTAGCCCATCCTATACCCGGTATAATTGCTAATCCAGTTACTATATAAGAAGCTGTTTTCAATCTAAATCCACCTTTTGAACTCTCTGTTTCAGTGCAACCTGATAATTGAAACTCCTGTTCTTTTAAAACCTCTTTCATCTGGCTTCTTTCCAGAACAATATACTTTTTTAAATTAATCATCTCTGTTCGGATAAGTTCAGCAATATCAGCCCCAAAATATTCCGGAACACCAGAACCGGATTGCAAATCCATAATCGCTATTCGCAACTGTTCTGCTCTTGTTAATCCAATAAAAATTAACAAGAAAGCAATTGAAAAAATAATCTTTTTCATATTTTGCCTCCTAAAATAAATTTTTTCATAATAACAATATACCACATATTTTTTTAAATGATAACTTTTTTAAAAAATTTTGAACAATGGGCAAATTGAGCTTGACAGGTTTTTTAAAATTATTATAATAAATTTAACTTTTAAAATTGTGGGGAGAGCTAAAAGTGGAAAAAATATTTAAAAGTATAGCAATAGTGCCTTTAAAAGAAGTATTAGTTCACGAGCAGACTGTAAAGAAATGGGCTCGGCATTTGGCATATTATATGGCTGATGCTGGTATCCAAAAAAATCCAATTGTTGTTCATAAAATAAATAGAAAATATATTGTTCTTGATGGTATGCATAGAGTTGAAGCTATGAAAATTATGAAATGCCGTGATATTATGGTTTATATTGTTGATTATTTTGATGATAAAATAGAATTACATAATTGGTATGCAATAGCAATGGGAGAATTAAATATTGAAAAATTTTTAAAAGATTTAAAAAGCGAATATGAATTTGAAAAACTGGAGAAAGAGGAGGATATAAATATTCTTATAAAAGAACGAAAAATTTTTATTGGAATAAGTGACAAAAAAGATAATAGATATGTAGTTTTCAATAGAAAGAATTTAGATGGGGATGATTACATTGATATAGCGACTTCGCTGGTAGAGAAAGTTGAAACTGCAATAGATTCAATGGAATATAGATTGATATATGTTCCGGACAATACAGGGGAACAAGATTTTAAGATTTCGCGTGGTTCAATTTTAATTTACAGACCATTATTTAAAAAAGAAGAGATAATAAAGAGAACACTTTCTGGTAAGACATTTCCGAGAAAAAGCACAAGGCATATAATTCCTGGAAGACCATTGAGAGTTGATATAAATATAACATTACTCAAAGAGAATATTGATATTAAAACAAAGAATAAATTATTAAAAGCACATCTTTTATGGTGTTTTGAAAGCAACAAAATGAGATTTTATCCAGAGCCTGTTTATATTTTTTCAGATTGAAATAATAAAAAAATCTATTTAATTCTTTTTTTTTCTTTTTTTTATTTCTTCCTCGCCTTCTTTAAGTCCTATTTCAAATTCTTTTTTAGCTCTTCCAAGAGAGCGTGCAAATTTTGGTATTGCTGATGAGCCAAATAAAATAAGTATCACAGCTGCTATAACTAAAATCTCGGTTGTTCCTATCATTTTTTTAAAAACCTCCTATAGCCTCGGTTCTTTACTTTTTAGCAAGGCTGAAAACCTCGCTTTACTTTTTAAATTCCTATTTTTCATTTTATATTTTATAATTTGTATTTTTCATTTAAATCTCCTCCTTCCTTTTGGAAGGAGCAAATTAAATAAATATTAAAGTTAACTTATTTAATTTTTGACTTTTTCTTAAATTGAATTTTATATTCTTTTGGAATATGTGCGTCATAAAATTTTTGTGGCAATCTCTCTTTCTCTGTTAATGTATAAATAAATGAATCATAAGTTGCCCTTAAATATCCAATTAATCTCCCAATTCTTTTTAAAATTTTGGGGAATTCCTCTGGCTTAATGAAAATTATTGCAACAATAAAAATTACAACTAATTCACCAAAACCAATATTAAACATTTATTCACCAAATTTAAATATTTTAGCAATAAATATAGCTAAGAATAAAAGAAAAGTCAATGGCAATGCGAATGCAAGTTGTGACAAAACATCAGGTGGAGTTAAAATAGCTGATAAAATAAATATTAAAACAATTATATACCGAACAAATTTTATAATTGTCTTTCTTTTAAGAATATTAAAAAAAAGCAAAAGTTCAATTATAAGTGGGAGTTGAAAAAGCAAGATACCTGCAAAAATTAGTTGAATTATAAAATTTATATTTCTATTAAAATTTAAAAGAAGTCCAACTTTTTGTGGAATAAATGATTTAGAGCTTAAAAATTTTATGCTTAGAGGAACGATTTTCTGATAAGAATAATAAACTGCAAAAGACGAAAGAAAAAGACTTGTCAAAAGAGTAATCAAAACAAATCTTCTCTCTTTTAAAGTAAGTCCTGGAAAAATAAATTTTATTAAATTAAAGATTATTACAGGTGAAGATAAAACTATACCACTATAGATTGAAATTTTTATTCTTATTAAAAAGCCTTCATATATAGTGCTTA
>Ga0308389_1002665_pt1 | contig 11001 bp, 10 predicted proteins | sample Hotspr2Sample148_FD_202362 | JGI IMG/M metagenome (GOLD analysis project Ga0308389, IMG submission 202362) | Hot spring phototrophic mat microbial communities from Mushroom Spring, Yellowstone National Park, Wyoming, United States - 20040719_148 ... | reverse complement strand
TGGCCGCAGACACGGGCGCCACGCTGGTGGTGACGCTCAACGGGCTGCGACTGCTGAAGCCCGCCGGGCATCCAATGGAAAAGGAATGACCCGCAGAACATGGCTGCTGGCCCTGACGGCCAGCCTGACGGCCCGCGCCGGCGAGCGCGAGAGGCAAAGCGTGCGGGGCCGCCTGCGCCCGGATCCCGCCTTGCCGCCTGCCATCCTTACGCGCGACGGGCGCGCCGTGGAGCTGGAAGCCGACGAGCCGACCACGGCCGTGCTGCGCGATGCGCGCCTGAAGGACGAGGACTTCGAGGTGGTGGGACGCCAAATTTCGCCCTCGCGGTTCGCCGTCGACCCGATCCATGAGCGCGCGCTCTTCGTGTGGCGCAACGGCAAGCGGCTGCTGGTGACCTACTGGTGCGACGTCTGTTCGATCCGCGCCTGGTCGCCGGGCAAGTGCCAGTGCTGCCAGGAGGAGATGCGGGTGGACTTGCGGGATCCCGCGCTCGGGGAGATGGATCTGAAGTAAACTGCTCGCATCATGCGAGCCGTGCTGTTGACGCTTCCCGCTTTTCTTGCCATGCCCCTGATGAGCCAGCGCTATGACGCGCGCCTGGAGGCGGCCGACGGGCTGGAGACGGTGGTGCTGGAAGACCGTGCCGCGCAAACCGTCGTCCGCATCGTGCCGGGCCTCGGCAACAATGCATACGAAATGACGGTGCGCGGCGAGCCGGTGTTCTGGTCGCCGTACAGGACGCTGGCCGAGTTCCGGGCGCGCCCGGCGCATCTCGGCAACCCGTTTCTGTGGCCGTGGGCCAACCGCATCGACGGCATGGCGTATTGGGTGCATGGAAAGAAATTCCTGTTGAATCCGGACCTGGGCAACGTGCGGCCGGGCCCGAACAACACGCCCATTCACGGGCTGCTGGTTTACTCCAATCTCTGGCGCGTGGCCGCGCACGGCGCCGATGCGCGCTCGGCGCGGGTCGTGTCGCGGCTGGAGTTCTGGCGGCGGCCGGAGCTGATGGCGCAGTTTCCCTTCGCGCACGCGGTGGAGATGACCTACCGGCTCGCGGAGGGCCGGCTGGAGGTGGAGACGGAGATCGAAAACCTCGGCGACGACCCGATGCCGGTCTCGCTCGGCTTCCACCCCTATTTCCGCCTCACGGACTCGCCGCGGGACGAGTGGACGGCGGCGCTGGCGGCGCGCCGCAAGCACATTCTGAACGAGAGGCTGATCCCGACGGGCGAGACCGCGCCGCTGCCCTTCGCCCGGACGCTCAGCCTGAAGGCGACGGTGCTCGACGACGTTCTGGACGAGCTGGAAAGAGACGCCGATGGCTGGGCGCGCTTCCGCGTCGCCGGCCGCAGGCAGCGGATCACGGTGGAGTTTGGCCAAGCGTTCGGCGTGGCGGTGGTGTACGCGCCGGCGGGGCGCGAATTCATCTGCTTCGAGCCGATGACGGCGATCACGAACGCTTTCAACGCCGCGCACGCGGGCTGGTACAAGGGGCTGCCGTTCATCGAGCCGCGCGGCCGCTGGCGCGGCGTGTTCCGCATCGTCCCGACAGGCTACTGAGCGGAAACGCAAAAGGCCCGCGCAGGGGCGGGCCTTGGCTTGCGGGGACGGCCTTCGATTACTACTTCACGCCGGCGGGCTTTTTCGGCGCGGCCGCCGGGGCGGGCGCGCCGGGCGAGCCGGCAGCGGGTTTGGCGGCGGGCGCCTCGCTGCCGGCGAAGCGCTTGTCGTAGAACTCGACGATCTGCTGCGTGATGTCGATCCCGTTGGCGGCCCAGACGACGGGGCTCTGCTGAGAGCTGACGTCGAGCACGAGGGCGAAGCCCTGCGCCTTGGCGTACTCGTCGATGATCTGCATCATGCGCTGGCCGATCTCGTTCACCAGCCGGCCCTCTTCCTGCTGAAGCTCGTTTTGCAGGTCCTCGGAGTCCCATTGCAGCTTCTTCTGCTTGTCGTCGATCTCGCGGCTGATCTTGTCGCGGGTCTCCTGGGAGGCCGTGTTGGCGAGCGTGGCCAGCTGGTTGCGCAGCTTCTGGATCTCGTTGTTCAGGGCCTCGATCTGTTTGGCGCGGGGCTCGTACTTGTCGCGGATGGCGTCGCGCGCCTTCGCCCCGTCCTTGGTGGCCACGATGGCGCCCTGGATGTTGATGATGGCCACTTTGGTCGGCGTCTGGGCCGGCGCAAAGGCGGCGGTGGCGGCAACCAGCGTTGCCAAGCGGAGTGTGTTGCGAACGGAAGTCACTGTCGATAGGCTCCTCAAACTTGGAATGTTAGCATTGACGCGTCAGAATGTCCGGCTGATGGTGAAACGGAACATGGTGCGGCGTTCGAAATACGGTGCGGGGTTGGCGAACGTGCGCGTGGCGTTCTGGAAGGTCGCCATGTTGGGGAACATGGACGGGACCACGGCGATGGGCGGCACGAACCACTGCTCGACGATGGTCGGGTTGTAGGCCCAGTACAGGCGGAAGGGCGCGTTGACCACGGGCATCATGATCTGGAGTTCGAGGCCGGTGGAGGTGCGGATCTTCTGCGTGGCGTCGATCACGATGGAACGGTTCCGGAAGCCCGCCTGGGGGAAGGTGTCGTTGAGCGACGCGATGCGGCCGGGGTTCAGGCGGAGCTGGCCGGGAAGGCTGATGCGGTTGACGCCGGCGTCGAAGAACAGCGCGAGGGTGAGCGGCCCGACGATCGGGATGCGGTATTCGAAGTTCGCCACGCCCTGGGTGTCGCCGCCGGTGGGGACGAGCTGGTAGATAGGGATGGTCTGGACCACGTTGACGGTCTGTTCCTTGCCGTCCACGATCACCTTTTGCTGCCGCGCGCTGCCGTCGGGGTTGAGCACGTTGACCGCGCCTTCGCTGGGGATGTAGACGAAGGGCAGGATGCTCCAGATCTCGAAGCCGCGAATGTCGTTCTCGCCGCCCATGAAGACGCGGTTGAACGGCGGCGCCACCTTGCCGCCATAGCCGGTGATGATGCGGCCGAGAATGCGGCTGCCGATCACATGGCGCGGGGCGAGCCCGCGGCGGAAGTAGGTGGCCGAAACGGTCGGCTCGATCATGTTGACGTTGCCGCCAAGCGGCCCGCCCGCGAAGGAAATGGAGGCGAAGAAACTCTTGCCGCGCGAGGGCGTGATCGGGTGGTCGACGGTGTTGTAGGTGTAGGCGGGGATGACGCGGCTGGTGACGATGCCCGACAGCGAGTTCGGCCCCTCGAAGTTGAGAAAGTTCGAATACTGGAAATAGCTGTTGGAGGAGGTGTTCAGGGCGCGGATGTTGGAACGGTCGTAGCCGTAGGTGAAGCTGAGCCGGGCGAACGTGCGCCGCAGGGGATAGCTGAGAAACACCGTGCCGCCCCAGCCGTTAGAGACGTAGTTGAGCAGGTTGTCGCGGCCGATGGCTTCGTAGAGCGGGATCAGGTTGCGGCCGGAGAACAGCGAGACCTCGCGCGCCTGGTCGTAGTTGAAGCGCTGGGTGTAGATGGTGAAGCCCGCCGAGATGGGCCGGTCGAACAGGTAGGGCTCGGTGAAGCCGAAGGTGACGTTGCGGAGGCGGTCGCCGAGCTCGGCGCTGATGGAGAGCGTCTCGCCGAGGCCGAGGAAGTTGTTGGTGGCGTAGCCGAAGCCGATGAAGCTGCCGGCGATGCCGCTGACGCCGCCGTTCAGGGTGATGCTGTTCTTGCCGCGCTCCTTCACCTTCAGCGTGATGTCGACGGTGTTGTTCCTGGTGTCGCGGGTGATGGTGGCGGCTTCTTCTTCCTTGAGCGCCTCGAAGTAGCCGAGCTGGTTCAGGCGGAGGATGCTGAGCTCCCAGAGGCGCGTGTTGTACATGTCGCCTTCGTCGAGCAGCAGCTCGCGGCGGATGACCTTGTCGCGCGTAGTGGTGTTTCCCTGGAAGTCGATGCGGCGCACGAAGAACTGCTTGCCCTCGTCGACGTTGATGGTGAGATCGATCTGGCCGTTGGGCAGCGGGTTGAAGTCCGGCTCGGGCACGGCGTCGATGTAGCCGAGCTCGCCATAGAATTTCTGGAAGTTTTTTATGCCCTTTTGCAGCTTTTCGGTGGAGAAGATGTCGCCCGGCCCCATGCCGAAAATCGGCTTGACGAAGATTTCCGGGGTCTTCAGGGCCTTCACGCCGACGAAGTTGACGTTGCGGATGCGGTAAAGCAGGCCTTCCTCGACATCGAGCCGGATGTCGGCCTTCTTGCCCGGCTTGGTGGCCTTGAAGGGCGGCACCCAGAGGCGGCCGCGGACGTCGCGCAACTTCACGTCGATGTCGACGACGCGGGCCAGGAAGTAGCCGCGCGAGGAGTAGAAAAACCGGATCCGCTCCTTGTCCTCTTCGAGCTTGGCCTGGTCGAAGGTCTTGGAGAACAGGTTTTCAAGGAAGATGCTGTAGGGGATGCCCACGGGGCGGAGGTTCTTCATGGCGCGGCGCACGGCGCGGTCGCCGAAGACCTTGTTGTTGAGGATCTCGATCTTGCCCACCTTGACCTTGGGGCCTTCCTCGACGCGGAAGGTCAGCTCCACGCTGGCGGGCGGGATCTGGCGCACGACGGGGGTGACGGTGGCGAACTGGCGGCCGCGCTCGGCCAGGTATTCCTTGAGCACGTTGGTGGCGCGCTGGACTTTGCCCTGGTCGAACTGCTGCTCGACGGCGAGGCCGACGCGGCGCTCCTTGAAGCGGTCGAGGATCTCGGAGACGGTGAGCGATTTGACGCCCTCGTATTTGATGGTGCGGATGACGCGGCGCTCGGTGAGGAGGAAGCGGATGATCCAGCCGGTCTTGCCGGGTTCGCGCTCGACGGTGATGTCGTCGAAGCGGCCGGTGTTCCACAGCGCCATGAAGTCGCGGTGGATGGCTTCCGGGTCATAGCGGTCGCCCCGGCGCGAGAAGATCATGGCGCGCAGGGTGTCCTGGGGGACGCGCCGCGAGCCGCGGAACTCGATGGCCTCGATCACATCCGGGACCACCACGGGGGCGCCGGGCTTGGCCGCCTCGGCCTGCGGCGCGGCCGGCTTGGGGGCTTCGGGCTCCTTCACTTCAGGAACCGTCTCGAAAGGGCCGGGCTTCTTCGCCTCCGGCGGCTTGGGCGCGGCCGGGGGCTGGGCTTCCGCGGACGGAACGGATTCAAAGGGGCTCTTGGGCTTTGCCGCAGGCGCTTGCCGTGGGCCGGCCGGATCCGCTGCCTGAGCCTCCGGGTTGTCCGCCTCGGCCGGCGAAGACACGGGCAAGACCCCCAGGAGGAGCAAGGACAGGGGAAAGACGGGCAGGCTCTTTCGCCTGAAGGTCATCTTAGGCAGAAGTGATCCTTTCTGATCGCGCCTGCGCGAGAGACGCTCGATGCGGCGCAGGCGTTTCACCCATGAATTCGGCCAGCGGGCTCAAAGACTTCATTCTAGCCAAAACGGCGGAGGCTCAACAATCGCCGGGATCCGCGGCGGGCGGCTCCCCGTCTGCGGGTGAGCCGTCAGGGGGGCCATCGCCGCCGCCGGCCTCGCTGCGGGCGGCGTGCGCCTGCCCGCTTTCGGAGGGCTCCCACAGCAGGCGAAGCCGGTGCAGCCGGGCCGGGAAGCGGGCGAGCAGAATGGCGCCCGCCAGATGGGCGGGCACGGTGGCATGCCATGGGAAGTAGTGCGGCGCCGATGGGTCCAGCCACGGCCAGACGTAGCGGCCGGCCGCCACATGCCAGCACGCCATCCACAGGCAGGCGCGCAGGAAGCTGCGGACAGGGCCGCGGCCGGCGGCGAGAAAAGCGAACGCCACGCCGAGCAGGGTGTAGGCGGCGAACAGCAGCGCGGCGCCGGCGGCCGTGGCGCGGCCGAGCCCCATGGTAAAAACATTTACGCCATAAAATGTTGCGGCGGCGAGGTTGTACTTCGCCCACCACGGCTCGCCCGCCAGGCGCGAATGGACGGCGAACCACGCGACTGCGGCCAGCGCCGCCCCGGCGCCCGAGTCGACGCCGGCCAGCAGGCGGAGGAACCAGCCGGGAGGCGCGGCAGCGTCCTGCCGCGGGACGGGCGTCATGGCCGCCTTGCAGGCACAGGCGCCGGCTCAGCTCTCCGGAGCCGCATAGTAGGAGTGGTAGTAGGTGTACTTGCTGTACAGTTCGCTCTTCTGGGCGGCATTGACGACGATCCCGAGGATGTTGTTCTGGCAGAGGGAGCCGATGGCGCGCGTAACGGAATCAATGGTCGTGGTGCCGATGCGGACCACGAGCAGCAGGGCGTGCGCCATGGTGGACAGGAGGTTGGCATCGGCGGCGAACAGAAGCGGCGGCGTATCGATGATGACCCAGTTGAACAGCGAGGGCAGGCCGTCGATCAGGTGTTTGGCTTCGGGCAGGTTCAGCAGCTCTAGGGGGTTCAGGACGGCTTCGCCCGCGGTCATGATGAACAGGTTGGTGCCTTCCAGGCGGCGGATGATCGCCTCGAGCGGGGCTTTGCCCTGGAGGTAGTCCGTGATGCCCGGCGAGCGCGGCTGCTGGAAAAGGGTATGAATGACGGGGCGGCGGAAGTCGAAATCCGCCAGCAGGGTGAAATTGCCCTCCAGCTGCGCCTGCGCGATGGCGAGGTTGGCTGCGGTGAACGACTTGCCTTCGGCCGGCGAGGGCGAGGTGATGACCAGCGAATGGATCGGTTGCAGCGTCTGGATGTGGTTCAGCCGCGTCCGCAGGCTGCGGAATTCCTCCGCCGGGGCTTCCCCGGGGCGGGAGGGGTCCAAGCAGCGAGGCGTCCGGCGCCGGGCTGAACGGCACGGTCTGGACCTTGCCGAGCAGGTCGGCGAGGGCGGCTGACGGCGGCACCTCCGCGTGCGCCGCCATGCCTCCGGGCGCGGCCGGCGCAGGCGCGTCGGCGCCGCCGGTCCGGGCTTTCCTCAGGGCGTCGTGAACTCGGCTCATCGTTGCTATCTCTCCTCCGCGGTCCTCGAATCCAGTTCAGCGCCGGCTAGCCGCGCTGGGTGTAATAGTAGAACACGGAACCCGCCATCAGCAGCATTCCGATCAGGATCGCCAGCGCCCAGAGCAGCCACGCGATGCGGCGGCGGCGGCGCACGACGAAGTCGTTTTCAAGCAGCGGAATGCTGCCGAGCACGGTGAGACGGGTATAGGCGCGGACATCCTTCAGGTTCTTGAGCGACGTGTCCTTGATCTCGCGGACGCTGGCCAGCCCGATGCCGACGGCCGCGCCGATCGCCAGGCCGACGGCGATGATCAGCGGACGGTTGGGCGCGATGGGCTCCTCGGGGATCACCGGGGATTCGAGCACTTCCATCGTTTCGCTCTGGCCGCGGCTGACCAGGTCGGTAGCCATGCTCGAGTCTTGCAGCTTGCGGCCGAGATCCTCGTAGCGGCGGGCGGCAATCTCGCGGTCGCGCACCAGCTGCAAGTACTCCTGGCTGATGGAGGCGCCCCCCTCGAGCTTCCCCTGGGTCTCCTTGAGGCGGGCCTTGAGCGTCTGGATCTCGCGGTTGTAGTCCTCGATTTCGGCGTCCTTGGCCTGCAAAGCCGCCTGAAGGCGGACAATCGAACTGTTGAGCTGGCGCACGCGCTCCTGGAGCTCCGGCGAAAGCCGGGGCTGGCGGGCTGCGGCGCTGCCTTGCTGGCCGGCGGAATCCGGCTGCGACTTGCGCTCTTCCTCCATCAGCTCCTCAAGCTGCTTCTCGCGGCCTTCGATGAAAGCGACCAGGCGCCGCACGTCAGGGTGGGAATCCGTATAGCTTTCGCGCATCACCCGCAGCGTGTTCCTGGCGCGCTCGATCTCCCTATGCAGCTCGGCGATGCGCGGGTTGCGCTGCGCGGCTGCGGCGGGTGTTTCGGCAGGCGGCGGTTGCATGAGCGAGGCCATCTGGTCGCGCAGATCGCGGAGCTGGGTTTCCAGTTGCAGCTTGTCCTGCTGCGCGCGGCTGAGCTGCCCGGTGGTGGCCTGGATGGCGGACTCGAGGCTGGAAAGCCGGGTCAGGATCATCTGGGACTGCTCGGGCAGCTCGCCGAAGTACTTCGACTTGAAGACGGCGATCTTCGCATCCAGCTCGTCGAGTTCCCGTTTGGCCGCCTCGTACTGGTCGGAAAGAAAGAGAGTCGTCTGCCGGGAGCTGTTCAGGCGGCTTTCGATGCTCTGTTTGGTGAACCGGTCGATCAGCTCGGCGCAGATCTTCTGGGCCAGGCGCCGGTCGGAGTAAACGAAGCTGACGGTGAAGACGTGGTACTGCGGGGAGCCGGAGCGGGAGATGGACTGGATATTCTCGATGCCGATGGAGCGGCGCATCCTGTCGATGACGTCCTCCATGGGAAGGCGCTTGCGGTCGTCCGGGTACAGGTTGTAGGTCTGGATGAGGTTTTGGAGGCTCGAGCGGGTGATGATCTCCTGGGCGATGGCGTTGATCCGCGTCGTCATCTCCTCGTTGACATTGCCCGGGACGAACCGCGCCGGCACCTGGGGCGGGGCGATGCGGATCTTGCCTCGGGCGACGTAGGAGTCCTCCCAGAGGAAGGCGGTGATCACGCCGAGAACCAGGCCGAGGTAGGCCGGGCCGAGGATCCAGGAACGGTGCCGGCGAAGGATGTCGATGTAGTCTTCGAAGTCCAGCGCTCGGCGGGGAACGGAAAGGGGCGGTTCCGTCTGCGGCAGCAGCGTCGGGGCGGTGGTCGTGGACATGATGACTCCTCGGCAGGCTCAGGGGACGAAGATATGGTCGCCGTCCTGGAGGAAGATGTTTTGCTCGAGCTTCTTCCCCTTGATCACTTCGTTGTAGTTGAATTTCAGCCGCTGCGTGCCGCGCATGATGACGATCTTGTTCCTCTTCGCCCACGGGCCCAGCCCGGCGCTGCTCAGCGCCTGAAGGACCGTGGTGGGCGTCACCAGCGGCACGGGGCCGGAATGCAGGACGTTGCCGGAGATGTAGTACCGCTTGCTCCGCACGTCGAGGACGGAGACGATCACCTCCGGCTTGGTCAGGAACTTGCTCAACGCCTCGGCGATTTTCTGCCCCAGCTGCTCCGGCGTCAGCCCGGCGGCCTGGATCTCGCCGGCCAGCGGCATGGTGATCATGCCGTCCGGGCGCACGACGACGTTGCCGCTCAGTTCGGCTTCGCGCCAGACGCGGATGCCGAGCACGTCCTCCACGCCGATTTTGTAGGTTTTCGGATCCACGGGAGCGGCCAGGTCGAGGCCCTGGCCCGGCGCCTGCTGGCGCGATGCGGCTGGCGCGGCGGCCGGCTGCGGCGCTTGCGGCGCCTGCGCCGGCAACGACGCGGGCAAAAACGCGGCAACGGACAACACCAGCAGCCAGCAGTGCGAAATGGAATTCTTCATGACCTCTACTCCTCCGACTGCGGCACGCCAACCCGGCACGGGATGAATGCCGCCGAAAGCCGCCCGGAGGAAACGGCATTTTGCGCGCTTCATCCGGATGCCGGCACTCTTATTCTACAAGACCCGGGCCGTCCGCCCGCCGGGGAAACAGGCGGCCTTTGTCCCATGCCTTTGGTTCCATCCCGCGCGGCATGCTTTCCGCCCCGGCCCGGAACCGGGGTTCTGGAACCAAAGTCCCGGCTCCACATCCAAAAAAACTGCGATGCGCTATTTCCTGATGAAGACGGATCCTTCCACATATTCGGCCGCGGATCTCGAGCGCGAGGGCCGCACCGTATGGGACGGGGTGACCAACCCGCAGGCGGTGCGGTTCATTCGCGAGATGAAGAAAGGCGACCGCGCGTTTCTCTACCACAGCGGGGGCGAGTCCGCCATCGTCGCGCTGGCGAAAATCGTCTCGGCGCCGCGCCCGGATCCCGGCAACCCGAAATCCTGGGTGGTGGATGTCGAGTTCCTGCGCCGCATCGAGCCGCCGGTGACGCTCAGGGAAATCAAACAGAGCGGGCTGTTCGACGGCTGGGCGCTGGTGAGGCAGGGGCGGCTGTCCACCATGGACGTGCCAGATGCGTTTCTCGACTGGATGCGCAGCCGCTATCCCGCGTTGAAGTTGTAGCCGGCGGCGCGCAGCATCCGGTAGACGCGCGAGACCGGCAGACCAACGACGTTGAAATAGCAACCCTCGATGCGCTCGGCAAAGCGCGAGGCCAGCCCCTGGATGGCGTAGCCGCCGGCCTTGTCGAGCGGCTCGCCGGAGCGGGCGTACGCGGCGATCTCCTCATCCCGCAGCGGGATGAACCAGACGCGCGTTTCCTCGGCGGCCGTCCAGACGCGGCCCGCGTGGCGGAGGCAAACGCCGGTGAGCACCGCGTGATCGCGGCCGTGCAGCAGGCGCAGCATCCGTTCGGCTTCTTCAGCCGAATGCGGCTTGCCGAGGATCGCCCCGTCGACCACGACCGTCGTGTCGGCAGCGAGCACGAACTCTTCCGGCGCGGCCTGCACGGCTTCCGCCTTCTCGCGCGCCAGCCGCAGCACATATTGTTCCGGACTCTCCCCTTCGAGCGGCTGCTCGTCGATATCCGCCGGCCGGACCTCGCAGGCGATGCCCGCATTGGCCAGCAGCTCGCGCCGGCGAGGGGACTGCGATGCAAGAACGACCATCGGCTTGCCAGCGTAGCACGGGCGGCGCTTCTTTTGCGGCAGCACGGAGGGTTTGCAGGAAATCCCGAGGGTGTGTTGCCGCCGCGATGGTCCGCCGGGTTACAACGGGAGGGCGCGGAGCGGCGCGGCCGGCGCTGCCGCGCATGCTAAAATCGCGAGGGATTGGCCATGGAACGGGCGGGCCGGTTGTTGGCATCCTCGAAGAGCGCGCGGCGCCATCTGTCCGCCGAAGAGCTGGCGCTGGCTGCGTGGCCGGCGGCGGCGGGGCCGAAGGCGGCGCGCCACACGCGGGCGGTCCAGTTGCGGGGCGATGTGCTGGTGGTGGAAGTCGGCGACGAGCTCTGGCGGCGGAACCTGGAGCTGCTGAGCCGGCAGATTCTCGCCAACCTGGCGTCGCTGCTCGGCTTCACGGCGCCGAAGGCCGTCGAGTTCCGGCTCGCGCCGCCGCGGCGGCCGGTGC
>Ga0308389_1002662_pt1 | contig 11016 bp, 9 predicted proteins | sample Hotspr2Sample148_FD_202362 | JGI IMG/M metagenome (GOLD analysis project Ga0308389, IMG submission 202362) | Hot spring phototrophic mat microbial communities from Mushroom Spring, Yellowstone National Park, Wyoming, United States - 20040719_148 ... | reverse complement strand
CCAAACAGCTGGACAACTGGCAAAGCGGCAGCGGCCACCACCTGAACGAAATCATGCATCGTATTCTAGACATGAACGAAGCGCATCCTCGCTTCAAATTCGTCTTCATCCACTACGCGAAAAGCGACAACCCCATCTACCAGCGGGTGGAGGAACTCATCATCCCGCGGAATCCCCTGGCCGCAGCCTGGATCCTCCGCAAACGGCGGTTCGATATCCTCCATTACACACCCCTCACGATCTTCGCCCCCATCTGGGGAGTCCGGGCAAAGAAGGTGGCCACGATCCATGGGGCGGAACAACTGATCGTGCCCCAGTTCTACGGGTCCATCGAGATGCTCCACGAACGGTTCCTGGTGCCCCTCTATGCCCGCAGGATGGATCACATCATCACCGTATCCCACACAAGCCGGGGATTCTTCATGGGCCGGTATAGGGTCTCTGGTGACCGGATCACCGTCTGCCCCAATGCCGTGAGCCCACTGTACCGGATCCTGCCCGACGTCTCAAAAGAAAAGTATGGGTTTGCGAAGGCTCAGGAAAGGATTAACCCCGTAAACGGCCACGATGGGCTCGGATCGAAGGAGAAGCCCCACCCGGAACAATCCGACGCACCCGATGCCCGTACTGTGATCAGATCGACGGAGAAGGCACACGCAGAACCATCCGCCACACACGATGCTCGCGCCGTGCTGAGTCGTTTCGGCCTTTCAGCCGGCGAACCCTTCCTGTTTCATCTCAGCCGCTTCTCGGAGCGGAAGAATCCCTGGACGATCCTGGAAGGGTTTCGAAGATTTCTTCACCTGCCGGCTCCTTCCCGGTTCGATTCAACCGGCATCACCGCTCCGGCGGCCGCTTTAGCTTCGGCACCTGAAGCCGCGCCCGATGCAGTGGCCCCCCGTACACCGGTTCCTTATGCAGCGTCCTCCGGTGTCGATGAACCTGTGAAAGCCTCGGACTCCCTGATCTCTCCTTCTCTGGTATCTGCCGACTTTGCAGGTGTTCCCCCTTCCGCTTTCAAGCTCGTGATCGGCGGCACTCGCTGGGACAATCCCGAGGTTACCCGGTATCTGAAACGTGCCGGAATCTCCAACCAGGTGATCCGCACCGGATTCCTGAAGGAAGAGGAAGCGGTAGCCTTCTACAACTACGCAGCGGCTTTCCTCTTCCCTTCCCTGGCGGAGGGATTCGGCATGCCCAACCTGGAAGCGATGGCCTGCGGCTGCCCCGTGATCACCTCCAACGTGTTTGCCATCCCCGAAGTGGTAGGAGATGCGGCAATGGTGCTGAAGAATCCCCTCGATCCAGACGCCCTGGCTTTAGCTATCCAGCGAGTGGTGTACGAGCCGCCGCTACGGAAACGACTAATCGACAGGGGGCTAGCGCGAGTGAGACAGTTCGATTGGGATGAGAGCGCGAGGAAGGTGATGGAAGTGTATGAGGGGCTTGCGGGGCAGGAATAGGCGGGTCATGCAAATAACCAAGGCGTTGACAAGAAAGAGCCGCGGGCAATGTATACGCTATCAGGCAAGGTATTGAGAAAGGAAAGCCGCCACCTGGCTGTGCATGCTTGTGAAAATTAAATATTAAATATTGAATTTGTACAATGAATGGAGTATGATTACTTCATCTGTATGCGATACGTTCACCGGTCCCTGGAAGAACACATTGTACAAGCTTGCAGGCAGTTCCCCGTGGTGGTGTTAACAGGACCCCGCCAAACCGGCAAGACCACCCTGCTCCGAAACCTGTTTCCAAAACTTCCCTTTCATACCTTGGACGATCCGATTAAACGAAAGTTAGCTATCGAGGATCCCGCTTTGTTCCTTGAAAACGCTTCTCCACCCTGCATCATTGACGAAATCCAGTACGCTCCGGAGCTGTTCCCCTACATCAAAATGCAGGTAGATTCCCATCGATCCGAGGCAGGCCGATTTTTTCTGTCCGGCTCCCAGGTATTCCCCCTGATGCAACGAGTCAGTGAAAGCCTTGCGGGTAGAACGGCCGTGTTCGAACTCCTGGGGTTTTCCCTGAAAGAGTACCCCATCCCTATCCAAGGGGATTCCCCGCCCACCTTTCAGGATCTATTCCAGCGTATCTTTGTAGGTTCCTATCCAGATCCCCTCATCCATGGGGTAGACCGAAGGATATTCTACCAATCCTATGTGCAGACATACCTGGAACGGGATCTGCGGCAGGTCTCGGACATTCGTGACATGGTTTTATTCCAAAACTTTCTCGAACTCCTGGCCGCCCGGGTAGGAAACCTCCTCAATCTCTCTGAGATCGGCAAGGTTCTGGGGATCTCCCAACCGACGGCAGCCCGCTGGCTCTCCATCCTGGAATCCTCCCGCATCGTATACCTGTTACGCCCCTACTTCAAAAATATTCAAAAGCGAGTGATCAAAACCCCAAAGCTCTATTTCACCGACACGGGATTGGCTTCTTTTCTTCTTCGGTACCCTGATCCGGGGTCCCTGTCCGCTGGCCCCCATAGCGGAGCCCTCTTCGAAAACTTCATGATCATGGAGTACCTCAAAGAAAAACTACATCAGCAAAAACTGTTCGAACTGTACTTCTACCGGGACAACCACGGGAACGAGATCGATCTTGTTCTGGATCAGGGGACCCGATTCGAATTGATAGAATTGAAGCTTGCAAAAACCCTCCGCCCTTCCCACTACTCCGCTATAGAACGGCTCTCTGAACTGTTCCCCTCATCGAACTGCACTGTCATAAGCCTCTACGAAGAATCGATCCCCCTTTCCCGGAAAGTGAGAAACAGGGCCTGGTGGGGAATAGACAAATTAGCCTAAGGCTATGTGGTTCAATTACAGGTAGAATCAGGGAAACCAGGCTATCATGAACTTCTTATATATCGTATCTCTACCGTCCACTGTTAGTTTATATTGCTTCTGCCACACTTCTGAACAATACGCCATCAAAGGATTGCTTGCTTTAGAAGATGCAATGCAATACCCTGTCCATCTTCCTTTGGTAATTCTACTTTTTAATTTTGGAAAATTGATCGTAAACAACGGCATTTTAAAAAAAATCTTTCGGTATATCCTTAGAAACAAAGATAGTTGCATCGAGCCACATGCCTGTCAGGGGTCACGATATTCCCCCACTTTTAGGTCCTTAGGTTCAGGATAAATTGACCAGTTTTAGAAGGTCAGGGTCAGGAAAAAGGGACTAAAGGATCATGATAAAGCGACCACTCCAGCCTTCCCTTCAATCTAAAAAGATTTGAGAGAATCATGGGGTACCGAAGAGTGAATGCCGAATTACTCTGGATCATCTTTGTGCGATTACGGAACAGCGAATCCAGCCGGCACAGTGCGGTAGCAGTATGCTCTTGAGGAATTACCATGACCCGGGTGGAGGAATCAAGATGACCCTCGACAATTCAAGAAGGCAACAAAACTCTGAAAGCCTGATTTTCCCATACGGTTTTATATTTATATTCCTCCAGAAACTTATAGAGTAATTTCCGGTTTTTTGCCGCGGTTTCCGTATTGCTTACAGGCCCACTGTTCGGCCAGCGAGAACTTCTAGTTTGAGTTGTTGCCAGTATAATTAGAGGCAATTTTGATCTTTCAAGTCGAGCTTTATTTAAAGCTCTTTCGAATTCCGCAGGTAAGTACAATATAGACCATGGATTATATGCATATGGCCGTGTTTGTGTAAGAAAGTGAATCATCGGAATACTTTCAAACGTTAACAGAAAATCGCCCGGCTTGGTGTATTTCGATACTTCGGAGAGCAATCCCTGCACAACTTCAGCTCTTTCGGGTGTTGTAAAAATCCCATGCAGCAATGGATGAGAGATACTTGTGCTCATTCTCCATCGTTCCGGTGTGTCCCGATACGTGTCCCGTATCAGCAAAGGAACACTGAAAGATGCATAGAACAACAGGAAATAGGTAAAAGCTTCTCTCCTTGCTATCTGGGATAAAGAAATATTCTTATGAACCAGCAGGATTCCATTAAGAGTGGATTCATAGGAAATGTGAAGATCTGGCACAAGAATCCAAAACCGGAATATCAAAGGAAAGCCAATGAGGAAACCATAGGAAGCAACTTTCATCCCTGTGTCTGAGCCTACGGATAGAATAGCGAAGGCAATCATTACCGAAAAGGCTATGAGCTTATTTCCATGATCTTTTTTCCCTTGAGTAATCATGATTAAAAAGCAAGTAAAATATGTGAATCCTACCACCGGATATACCAACATCATAGGTTCTTTCCAGAAAAAGAAGTAAGATCCCGCCGACAAAAAAAGTGTAATCATCACATGGAATAGTCTCTTTATCCCCAACCTCTTTTCAGATGATAGGATTCTTGTCAATAAATAGAAGCTTCCCAAACCAATCATCGATGAAAGTACCGCACGAGCATGATCGTAGAGGAATTTCTTCTCAATCGTATTTGACTTATAATGGGAAAGCTCGTCGCCTGTACCGGCGAATAAATCACGAACCGATGATAGATAGATAGGCAGATGCCCAAGGATCAGCATGATTCCTAAAATCAATACAATAGAAGCTAATGCTCCAGACAGGAATAGAATAATATTCATCAGCTCATGAATAATATTATACTGGTTTGCCCTTGCATCATAGATTATTATTAGAACAAATAAAATTCCTAGAATATTCGGCAATCTTACAAATCCATTCAATGCGAAAATAAAACCTGAAAGAAACATTAAAAATCTTGAGTTGTTCCTCAGTCCTTTGACTAAAAGGAAAATACCCAAGAATAGAAGAAGTGTCGTCAGGTTATTATAATGAATCACTGTAATTTTACCGGCGAATTGGAATACCATACCTGATACCAACGCCGGCAGCAGATATTCCTTTGGTAATATATCTTTAAACAAAAAATACACGATAAGTGCAGTCATCCAGAAGATCAGTACCCCTGCAAATTTGAAAGATAATAGTCCTGCTCCTTTAAATAGGAGATTCCATAATCCACCTGCAATATTGGTGAGCCACAGATGAAACCAATAGGAAACACTTTCCGGATCAGTAAAAATTTGCTGATAGTTCGAGAGCACCCACCCGGTATCAGTTAAGTCTAAACCCTGAAAACTTAATAAAACTGGAATAAAAATCAATAATGCCAGATAGAGAAATAATATATTTATTGTAAGAACTTTCTTATGCATCAAAATTTCCTGGGACGGAATACAATGTACTTTTGAGCTAAAAATGAGACAAAAACAGCAGCTCCTAAAGCCAGGAACTGGGAAAGGTAGGGATTCCATTTCATGCTTTCAACAAAAAATACCAATAAAATAAAGTTTAAACATAAAACACCCAAATAGGATCCAATCATCGAAATAATCATAGGAAATGTCACATGTCCTGTATGCTTGAAAGTATATCTTCGATTAGCTTGAAAACTAAAGAATATTCCGAAGCAATACTCAAGAATTAAAGCGACCATATAAGGAATACCGATTGAAATAAAAAATGCATACAAACCATAGGTTATTGCCGTATTTATTAATCCAATGATATTGAAAGATGCTAATTCTCTGAATAGGATTTTTTCTTTATCACCCATTGAGGAGTTCCGTTTTTATCCAGGTAAGTTTTTCCAATATATTCACCTGCTATACCCAGGCCGATCAACTGTATGCTTCCAAGGAAGAGAACAATAATGACCAGGGAGGCCCAGCCGATAGGAGCACTATCCGGATTAATCATTTTATCGATGAAAAAGTATAGTCCTAATGCTACACAAATTATTGCGGTAATCAGACCTATAAAAGTGACGATTCGAAGAGGTTTTATAGAAAAATTAATGAACATGTTCAGCCATAAGTTTATTAACCTCGGTAAAGTATAATTGGAACGTCCCTCTTTTCTGGGCAAATGTTCTACATAAACAGAAGAAATGTTATCGGTAACCCGCAGGATCAATCCATCAATATACGGGAAAGGCCCTTTGTATTTAATTATTTCCTGTACGACCTCTTTACGAATTAATTTAAAACTGCAAAGGTATAAATCTTTAGGTTTACCGATAAGCCAGGTAGCTACCCTATCATTAAATTTACTTCCCAGGTTCCGGAAAAAAGAATGCTGTTTTTTCCTGTATTTTGCATATACTACATCGAACCCTGAGTTTGCCTCTTGAATCAGTTTGCGTATCTCAGAAGGCGGGTTTTGGAAATCATCATCGATGATTACAGCATAGTCCCCAGTGCAGTGGTTCAAGGCACACATCACCGCATTGTGTTCGCCGAAATTTCTGCGCAAACATATATATTTAACATCTTCATACTGCTCTGAGATGCAAGAGCATACAGCGTCACTTTCATCCTTGCTTCCATCGTTCACAAGGACAAATTCCAGAGAATAATCCTTCAATTCATGGCGTGTTTTTTCAATTAAGGCTTCTATTGTCTTTGCCCCATTGAATACGGGTATACAGATGGATATTTTCATTCCTTGAACTACCCTACTTGAACTTATTCAATACTTCAATAACCCGCAGGATATCCTGCTCCTTGTGATAAAAGGAAATAGGCAGGCTTAACGTTGTTCTGTGAATTTCTTCCGAAATGGGACAGGAAACATGGTCGATGATTCCCTTCATTGCTACCTGGCGATTGGGGGAAACAGGATAATGAATTTCTGTCTTTATCTCATTTTTCAGCAGATACTCTTTTAACCGGTCACGTTCTTCATGGCGTATATTAAAAATATGATAGACATCAAAATAGTCAGGATGAACAACCGGTTTTATGAAATCTTCCTTGATCCCTTGCAAATATAGAGCAGCTAGTTTTCTTTTATGTGCGTTGATCTCATCTAAATGTTTCAGTTTAATTCTGAGAAATGCTGCCTGCACCTCATCGAGGCGGGAATTATATCCCACCAATTCATTATAATATTTTACCCGTGAACCATAATTTCTTAGTATCTTCACTTTTTTATCATACAATTCGTTATTGGTGGTTAACGCTCCTCCATCGCCTAGTGCTCCCAAGTTCTTCGTTGGATAGAAACTGAAAGCTCCGAAATCACCAAACGACCCTGCCATTTTCCCTTTATACCTTGCACCGTGAGCCTGAGCACAATCTTCAATAAGCTTTAAATTATATTTCCTGCAAATCTCAAGAATGGGATCCATCTCACATACTTTCCCATACAGATGAACCACGAGTATCGCGCGGGTCTTTGAACTTAACTTTTCTTCTATTCGGGTGGGGTCTATGTTATAGGTTCTGATATCGGGTTCCACCAGAACAGGACGCAATCCATTCCGAACGATTGCCAGTATGGTAGCAATGTACGTATTTGAGGGTACAATAATCTCAGAATCGGGATCTAAATCCAGCGCATCCAAGGCCAGAATCAGCGCATCCAATCCTGAAGCAACTGCTGTACAGAAGGAAGTACCTACATACTCAGTAAATTCTTTCTCAAAAGCAGATACTTCTTTTCCTAATATGTACCATCCGGAATCAAGCACCTTCCTAAAAGCTTCTTGATATTCCGCAAAGAAAGGAAGATTGAATTCTCTTAGATTTTCATACTCGATCATCGGCATCTCTTTCTGAGGCATCTCTTACTGATTTTACTTCAGCCACCAGGGGTTCTTCCTGGCCCATTCCACTGTACGCTTAATGCCTTCTTCCAGTGAAATCTTTGCCTTCCACCCTAATAATTTCTCGGCTTTTAGCACATCAGGAACCCGCCGAATAATATCTTCATATCGATTGCCATATTCTTTCTTTGTATCAAAGATTTTATACCCTATCGAACTGTCAGCAACTTTTAATACAGTTTCTATCACCTCTTTTATAGAGGTCTCTTTTGAATTACCAAGATTGAAAGATTCAGCGATAGCTGAAGTATTTTCTGTTACCGCCAGCAATCCGTCTATAATGTCTTCTATAAATGTAAAACACCGAGTCATACTTCCATCGTCATACAGAAACGGCTGCTCATTTCTCAGCACCTTATATATACTTTGTGATACTACAAAATAAGGGTTCTGCCGGGGACCATAAGCATTGAAAAATCGCACAATGACGAAAGGCAAACCGCATTGTCGATAGATACCATACAACATGTGTTCGCAAACCGCTTTACTGCTGGAATAACTCCATCGATCAACGGATGTGGGTCCTAAAACGCGATCCCCTTCTTCTGTCCAGGGAATAGAAGGATTCTTACCATAAATCTCGCTGGTACTGGAAAAAATAACCTTTGTGCCATACTCTCTCGCAACTTCCAGCAAATTTCTGGTTCCAATAACGACGATATCGATCAATTTTAAAGGATCTGCAATATAATGCTTTATTCCCACTACCGAAGCCAAATGGAATATCGCCTTTGCTTCGGGTACCCAGAATCGTTTCAGTAAATCCCGATTCTGAATATCCACCTCTGCATAATGAAAACCCCGATGATTTCTAATAGTTTCTAAGTTCTTTGCTCGATCCAACGGCAGATAATCGAATACATGTACTTCATGACCCAGGGAAAGAAGTTTCTCCACCAAATGGCTTCCAATAAAACCTGCTCCTCCCGTAACCATATATACTGAAGAATTCATCGGCCTACTCCCTTATATCTGAGGCCCAATTCCCTCATTCTTCGGATTTTCTGCTTATCGAAAAACATCCTTCCATCGAAAATCAAGGCATTCGGTTTTGCCAATTCCGCGATTCTTTCAATAGGAATCTGATGAAATTCTCGATGCCCTGCAAGGAAAGCAACACAATCTGAATCCTTGATTACCGGCTCTGCATCTTTTATGACCGGCAGTGCCGTTACCCTGGAAGCATCCTCTTCAGAAACCCAGGGGTCGCAAAGTTGAACCCGGTAACCAAGATTAATAAGTTCGGAAATAACCGGTTTTGTGGGTGTGTACCGGCAGTCTCCCGTATTATTCTTGAAAGCGATTCCCAGAATCCCCACTTTCATGGCACCAGAATCTTTTCCTGTTTCCTTCAATAGAGCATCAATCAAGGATACGGAGTATAAGGGCATCCCGTCATTAACAGTTCTTGACACTCTTGGAATAGATAAATCCAAGCCGTAACGTTTTCCGAGGCTATAAACAAACCATGGATCTTTTGTCAGACAGTACCCGCCGACACCCACGGATGGAGTCAAGATATTTACATGATGATTCCCCTTGGGAAGAGAATTGGCTGCCCGAATCACCTCCAGAACATCAATATCCATCTTATCCGATAATTGTGCCAGTTCTCCTGCAAGAGCAATGTTCAAATCTATCCATAAGTTGTCTGCAAGTTTCACCATTTCTGCTGTCCGCGCATTCCCAACCTTTATTATTTCCACGCCCAAAGCAGATTCCCAGAATGCTGCAGCCTTTTCAATGCTCTCCTCGTCTATCCCGCCTACAACAACAGGAATCGAAGTAAGCTCCCGTATCGCACTCCCTTCTGCCAGTCGTTCAGGACAAAAAGCCAGATGTACTTTTGCTTTTTCCAATAAAATAGGAGCCACTACGGCTTCAGTCGTAAAAGGAGGAACCGTACTTTTCAGAATTACCAGGGTACCGTCCTGAACAAAGGGTTGGATCATTTTTATAGCGACAACTATTTGCGACAAATCGGGATTATAGGAATCTGAAAGCGGAGTCCCCACAGTAACAACGAATACTTCACTTCCTCTGCAAGATGAAATATCCTCGCTTACCGAAAGATTACCCGAAGCAACCCCAGAAGAAATCAATTCCTGCAGCCCGGGTTCATTAAACGGACTCATTCCTTTTTTTACGGCATCGATAATTCTTTTGTCTTTGTCTATACCCAGAACCTTGATTCCGGAAGACGCCAACACAGCACCGATTACCGAACCTATGTATCCGAACCCGATTACTGTAACCATATGAGACACCTTGTCTTCCCCCCTGATTATCCGTGATTTATTTCTTGGAGAAATGCATCATAATCGGTTATGTACTCCCCCTCATCATAAGGCAGATCACTGATTCCTAAAAGGACACAATCTGAAGAAAAATCTTTCATTTCTTTCCAGGTCATAGAGTCACAGAGAAGCCCCTTGGAAGGAGTATCCATCAGGAACTCCTCCCGTTCCTTTCCATTATCCACCACTATCCTGCATGTTCCAGCCACTGCAATAAAACAAATCTTCGACCTGCGATTTGCATGTTTACCGCGTATAATTTGAGGAGAAGAATTAAAAATGTAAAATACTCTGGATATTTGAAAATCTAGATCTATATTCCCTTCAATAGCAACAAGGTTCCCGCGTGAATCGCCTTTCATAGTAAAAATACAGATTCTAGCACCATTCATAGGTTAAATCTTAGAAGTGACACTGAAATATAACAGAAACTATACTGCATGTAAAGAAATTTCTTTCCTTCATTATTTTTTTAAACTCCCCAATCCAGTCAAACACAAAATACTGCTTTCTTTCCCTACACAAAACACGGATTCTTTTATAGTACTCTTCATCCTCCACAATACGCACCAGTTTCAAATACAGATCCTGAGGGTCACCGGGCTGGAAAAGTAAATCTTCATATTTCAGTATATCCGGAATCCCGCCGACTCTGCTGGCTATGACAGGTGTTCCTGTATGTAAAGCTTCAAGAATCACATTCGGGTAACTATCGAACAGGGAAGGCACTGCAAGAAGATCCTTTTCTATTAACAGCTTAAACGCCGTTTGCGTACGGCCTACTATGAAAACCGAAGCACTCAATCCTTTATCAGAAATAAATTTCATAACTTTATCTTCATAGGGTCCGAAACCCGCAAGAAACAATTGAGGCTGTCCCGTACCTTCCCCCTGTAGTCCGTCACGGATACTGACCCCCCCTCGGCAGCGGAAGTGACCCCCCTCCCGGCATACAAAACGACCCCCCTTGTGCGACACTGGAACCAAACCAATTCCACAAGGGAGGTCCAGCATGCCAAGGAGGAATGATCGACTTACGTGACATCATCCTTCGATTCCGAATGGGTGATAGTATCAAGAGGATACACCG
>Ga0308389_1002658_pt1 | contig 11025 bp, 9 predicted proteins | sample Hotspr2Sample148_FD_202362 | JGI IMG/M metagenome (GOLD analysis project Ga0308389, IMG submission 202362) | Hot spring phototrophic mat microbial communities from Mushroom Spring, Yellowstone National Park, Wyoming, United States - 20040719_148 ... | reverse complement strand
TTGGCCTTGCGCAAAAGGGCGGCTCCCAAGAGCACCAGTACGGGGATGGAGCGAAAGGCGTGGGTGATATCGAAAACCAGCCGCGTATGGGGCTCGATGCTATCGACCAGCACATCGAAGATCTCCCAGGTCTCTGCCTCGGTTTTCCCTTCAGGAATGGCCTTGGCAATTTTCTCCACGTGGGGGGGTAGGCAGTCCTGTAGATGCTTCCAATGGGTGTCATGTGCTTCTTGGGTTAGCAGCACAATCACCCTCTCGATGTCAAAGAGCTGACAGAGGGCTTTGGCAACATAACGGGTTCTATCGGCTTTCCGCTCCCCAAAAACATACACCGTCTCGCTGTAGGGGCTGGTGCCTAGAGTGGTCAAAAGGGTATTAGCCATAGGGATCCTCTCGATGACGGCTTTCAAGCATTGAAGCACGGGCATCTTCAAGCTACTGCAGCTTGGAAGCCCCCCCTTCTCAAGTTGCCTGGAGAGGGTTCTGGGTTGAATGTTGCCCTATCCTCTCCCGAAAAGTGGCATCCTCTGCTCAGCCGGTGCCAGAAAGATGGGGATCTCTACCCCCAAAATTGAGTGGAGCCATCTTGCCGCTGGATTTGGATCCCTGCTCGACAACTGTTTCAAAACGGTGAAGGTGGGGGATGTCAGAGCTAGCCTAGACAGAGATTCGGCCATCCTAAACAACGGGGATCCTGTGATGCTATCGACTCCAGAGTTGTCCATTTCAGGTCAAAAGCTAACTCCCGAACAGTTTCTGGCCTTGCCGGAGGGGGATATTGTCTATGAGCTAGTCGATGGGCGGGCCGTCTCCAAAAACGAACCCATGTCGCCAAAACGCTTCCATGCTCGTCTCCAACCGGTGTTGTGGCAAATTTTGGAGGACTGGTGCTCTAGCCCTGAGTGTCCTAAGCCTGGGTCAGCACATACTGAGTGGGCAGTTGTTCTGACACGAAAAGCGGAACCCTGGATCCCGATTCCCGACCTCACCTACATCTCCAACGAGCGGTTGCCGGTTGAGGCCATGACCGATGAACCTTGTTTTGCCATTCCCGAGTTGGTGATCGAGATCCTTTCTCCTGGCCAGAGTTTTGGAGCCATAGCTCAGAAGGCAACCGATTATCTAGAAGCTGGGATCCCCAGGGTTTGGGTTGTGGATCCCCAAGCCAAGAGCATCACCGTCTTCTATCCCGATGCCCCGCCGCGCACCTTTACGGGATCCCAAGCCATTCAAGATGATTTCCTGCCGGGTCTAAAGGTGATCCCTCAAGATGTATTCGCTCAAGCCCGGATCCCTTAGGGGGTACCTAGCGAGCCCACGATAATCAGAGTTAGTTCCAGAAAGAGAGCATCCGGCAGAGGTGGCCACCCGCTCGGGTCTGGAGCTGATTGGCTCAGGAATGCCGAAGGGATCCGGCAGCGATATTCCCTGCTAGGGGCTAATGGCGAGACGGAAAAGCTTCTCATCGGCCAGTTGAAGAACTTCCTGCCCTGCAGCCGCCAGTTGTTCCGGGGGCAAGTTCTGGTATTTGGCGATAAACTCGGGCAAAACTTGAAACTCCACCCGCTTGCCGGTCTCTCGGTGGATGACCACGCTGCGCATTTTTTCAAGAGATTCGACCTCCACCAGCTTCAAGTTCAACTTGCCCAAACTGGCCCCTGTTGCAGCATGCAAGCCATCCACAATGCACACGAACGGGATCTCTGCCGGCGACTCGTGAATGACCTCCACCAGAAAACGGTTCCTAGAAGTGTGGGGAGTTGGACTCATCAAGCCCAGCTCCTGCAGAGCGCGCATCCCCATGCGATAGCCGACCACGGCCCAAGGCCCAGCTCCGCCATGAATTTCCGTTACTCGCTGAATGGCCGCCGCCGTCGAGTCCGTTGCAGAACTGGTGACCGGATGAGCTGTCGCTGGCGCTCCCAGAGTTAGCTGAAGTGCAATCAGCAAAAGAGAAAGCTGCTGTGGCTTGGCAATGGATGACAGGTTCATAGGCAGCGAGAGAGCTGATAAAGAGGAGATGGGTCAAGCCATCCTAAGCTCTACCCTTCGAGGTTGCCTATGCGGGGGTAGGGGATCCAGCCCTCTTCTGGGAACTCTTCCGAAAATCACCTCCTGGCTGAAGAGGGCTAAGACCAATGGTATTGTCAGAGGTAAGCCCCTGGGCGTTGAGCACTTTCACGTGGCTGCTGTGGTCGAAAGTGCCTTGCTGCTGGCAGCAGGCCTTAGCACCCCTGACTGCCCTTTCCACTGATCGCCCTGGGGCGCCGCGCGCTGCTTGACAGAAGCGAGCTGTGTTCACTAGCATTTCTTACATATGTTTCACGTGGCAGTTGTGTGATGAGCCACTCAATGACTGCTGAAGCTTCAATGGCAAACCCAACACATGTCCCTTACGAAGCTCCCGTAGTGGACCTATGCCTGCCCGTGCGAGGAACTACCCTCCCAGCAGATCACGGGTACGCTCTACTCGCGGCGCTATGCCACCAAGTACCAACACTGCACCGAAACCCTCACATCGGGATTTTGACAACAGCGGGAATTGGAGACAGACGAGGCAAAATCTTACTGACTCCGCACTCCCACATTAGAATTCGGCTGCCCATGGAAGCAGTGCCGGAGGTGTACAAGCTAGCCGGCAAGCAATTGAAGATTGGATCTCACGAAGTACAGCTAGGGATCCCCAGGATTTTTACTCTCAAACCAAGCACTTCCCTAAAAGCCCGAATTGTTACAATCAAGGGCTACACCGAGCCAGATCCATTTGTGCAAGCTGCCCAAGACCAGTTAGAGAAGCTTAAGATCTCAGGCCGGGTATCAGTACTGCAAGATAAAACTGGGAAACCCTTGCGCAAGACCTTGAGAATTAAAGGGCATACGATTGTAGGTTTCTCAACCTTAGTAGAGAACCTACAGGAAGAAGACTCAATTCGCCTCCAGCAGGTAGGGCTAGGTGGCCGGCGGCGCATGGGTTGTGGATTCTTTTTGCCGTGCAGGTGAGGATGGATCTGCAATGTTTAAGTTTCTATTGGCCAAATCCTTAGCACAATGGAATGCCGAGTGCCAATCCAGAGAGGAGTACGCTCAGGCGAAGCGTGCCGCTAAACTTACAGGTCATGTTTCGGCTGTGCTATCGGCAGCTGAAGTCCTTTTGGGTTGCCTAGGAGAGACCATCCAGCAGCAGCTAAGGTTGGAGAACTCAAGTTGTCTAGAATCTGTTGTCAAGCTGGGAGCTTACTTACATGATTGGGGTAAGGCGAATCAACATTTTCAAGAGATGGTTTATCTCAAGTCGTCGATCCTAGACACTAACTCGAAAGCAGAGCTTGAAAAGAGTTGGGGAAGTCATAACAGAAGGCAACTTATCCGACACGAGTTTTTAAGTGGCATACTTGCTTTACAGGTCAGTGCATTTCGAGAGTGGCTACAGAAAGCATTTACTGAAGAGGAGCTCCTCTTAGCTGCCTGGACAGCAATTGGACATCACCTCAAAGCGGGAGTGAATTCTCAGGGCAAAGAATCTCACAAAATTACGGAGTTGTCTGATGGCTCAGGATCTGAGATTTACGTTTATACTGGCCATCCAGACTTTCAATCTGTGTTGAGGCTCGGATCGCAGAGACTAGGGCTACCATCAGAGATTCCAAGTGTACCCTCAGCAAGTTGGGAAAGAGACCAACTGGAACAGCACTTGCGTGCATTGGTAGATCAGTTTCGAGACTTTGCTCAAAATTTTAGCTTTGAGAGACAGATATTAATAGCGGCTGCTAAGGCAACAGTAATTGCTGCAGATTTAGCAGGATCGGTCTTGCCAGTGGAGGGAGAAAACTTGCAAAGCTGGGTTTCTAATACCTTGAGTTTAGCTCTCCAAGAAAGTGAATTAGAGCAACTGATTACCCAGAAACTAGGAAAAAACTCCCTGCGTCCCTTCCAAGAGCAAATGGCTGCTGCCACTCATCGAGTAACACTGGTCAAGGCAGGCTGTGGTACAGGCAAGACCTTGGGAGCCTACGCTTGGGCGAAAAAGTGGGCATCGGGAAGGCGACTGTTTTTTGGCTATCCGACCACCGGAACGGCTACTCAGGGTTACCTGGACTACGCTGAGGGATCCCCAATAGAAAAGACACTGATGCACTCACGAGCAGATTTGGATCGAGAACTTTTATTGACCGGCGAAGGCGAAGAGGATGAGGGTAATTCGTTTCGTTTGGCAGCGTTGCAAGTATGGAGAAAGAAACTGGTTATCTGCACTGTAGACTCTATTTTAGGGTTAATCCAGAACAATAGAAGACCACTATTTTCTTGGCCAGCTCTAGTTCAATCTGCCTTCGTTTTTGACGAGGTACATGCCTATGACAATCAGTTGTTTGGCTCTTTGCTGAGATTTTTACAGGCTTTTCGAGGCGCACCTATCCTACTGATGAGCGCCAGCTTCACCCCAGGGCGACTTGAGGCGATTAAACGGGTGATGAGTGAGTTGGGTGAACCTATTGGGGATCCCATTGAAGGGCCTCAAGAGCTAGAAGAGCTGAAGCGCTATCAAATACGAGAAATTTCATCAGAAGGGGATCCCATCAATTCCGAATCCATTTGGTCGGAAGTTACTAAAGCAGTTCAAGAGAACCAAAAGGTATTGTGGGTAACCAATTCAGTTGCCAGTTGCATTAACATTTATCGAGAGGCTCAGAAGAAGCTAAAAGACATTGAAGCCAAAGTTTTAATTTATCACAGTCGGTTTCGTTATAAAGATAGACTTAGAAAGCATGAGCAGATTATTAACGCTTTTGGTCAACCAGGGCCTGTTCTCGCTGTTACTACACAGGTTTGTGAAATGTCCTTAGATTTAAGTGCAGACTTGCTTATCTCTGCTATGGCTCCAGCGACATCTTTAATTCAGCGACTAGGTCGCCTCAATCGAAGAATGAAAAGCGAGCAGGAGGGATCCCGTGTAGCTCTTTTCTACGAATGGAACGAACACCTCCCCTATGGCGCAGCAGAATTAGAAACTGGCCGGCAGCTGCTTGAACAGCTTAGAGAACTTGAGTATATTTCCCAGCGAGACCTGGCTGATATCATCTCTCAGCTCAGCCGGGAAGAGCCTGCCAGGGTGAAGTCAGCATGGCTTGATCAAAACTGGTGCACTTATCCAAGTTCCCTGCGAGAGGCCGGCTACACGATAACAGTGCTTCTGGCAGAAGATCAAGACGCTATTTGGAAGGCTGCTGAAGTCAGACAGAAGAAAGCTCTAGATAAGGGCCAAAAGCTATCGAGAATGCAAGCTTTTCTACAAGAAGCTCAAGCCTGGTCAATTCCAATTCGGATCCCAGATAAAAAGACGGAGTGGTGGAACTGGAGGCGACGCGGATTCTACTTCGTCACAGAGCTTGGATATATCAACTACAGCGAGGAATTTGGTACGCCATGACCGAATTAAAGTTGCATCTGGGACACCCCGGATTAACCCTGCTACATCGGGCGGGTTTAGCCGGACTATGGATGACCCTCAAGCAGCTAGAGCAGGAAATTCCACCAGAAAAGCGTCCAGGGTCACTAAGTTGGGAACTGACGCCTCGACAAGTTCAACTGTCCTGGCAGGGAAATGACTTTGAAGTAATTGATTGGTTGCTCAAAGAGTCTTTCCAGCTTGACAATGGGTTAATCGCACTGCGAGGGATCGACACTAAGTCGATGCGAAAAGACTCCCAGGTGGTCATCCATCAAGGAATTCTGGGAACATTCCTACAACATGCCAAAACCCGTAAAGTTATTGGCGAGCAAACTCAATCTTTAGAGATTGATGAGGATCATCCACCTGTCATTATCAAGTATAAAGCTTTAGAAAGCTACGTCCATCAGGAATTTGCCAAAAATCTATGTGATAAAAACGGTAATTGGCTTAAGCAGCCAATTAGCATTGCTGGCTGGCTTAATCCTGGTGCAGTCGTTCGCCACAATGCATTTCCCTCGGATACAAGCTTTGAAGAGTCTCCAGAGATGGCCTTTATACTTCTCTACGCTCCTGTTTCTTGCTGCTACTACATACTTCGCTCGCGGCTGCGAGATCAGAAAGCTCAATATGCCCTGGTAGTTCCCGAGATTACCGATATGGAGGTCTATGCAAGCTACCGGCAAGATCCCCAGCTTCGTTATGCAGCCTACCAGGATTTTCATGCTTCGAGTTTGGGAGATGCTGGGCTTAGGTTTTTGACGTACCAAGGGATTGCAGAATCTGCTAGGGAATTTAAGGTAAAACGATGTCAGGTTCTAACTCTAGGTGTTGTTCCGTGGTCGAGCCAACAAAAATCTCGCACAGATCTACTTACTGTAGAAGCAGAATATCGCGTCTGTAAAAACTACCAGATCTGCAAAGCAGTGTTACCAGATCGAGTTGTCGTCAAGGCAAAAGCAGAGGAAGGCAGTTTCATTGCAACAAGTTTTGCTCGTGAGATGATTGCTGAAAATCTGGCAAGGGGTTACTCTTGGTATGCCGGATTTGCAGAGCAGGTTAATAGCAACGAGCAGTTTAAGCAGCTATGTTACGAGCGCGGAGGTCTAAACGAAATGGTCATGAAAACGGAAATGGATGACAGAGAGCGCTGGTTTGTTCAGGCTTGTCATGAAGCCATTCGCTTTACCTATGGTCGGTTATCTCAGAAAACCCAGGATAGGGGAGAGTTTACTAACTTCGACAGAGAAAATATACGTATTCGCACTGGGCTGACTCGATGCAAAAACGCGGAAAGCTTCCGCGAGTTTATTACTAGCTTTTGGGCGCGGGCTGGAAGAATACCGACACTGCAAGAGCATTGGGATGACTTGATGGATTTAGTTATGGATCCCAAGGAATGGAAAAAAGCGCGAGACTTAGCTCTTCTAGCGTTGGCCAGCTACAAAGGCAAGGAGCGACAGGAAGAACTTCAGGATGAGCTTGACGAGGATGATGTTGACTTGATTGCACTTGCCGAGCTAGAGGAGGACTGAAAGTGTAAAGCAAGAGCCAGAAAGTCAAGTAAAAAGTTGATGCAGCAACGACTTAACAGTTCAGTTTGAAGAATTAGCTTGGAGGAAGATTATGACTTTGCACCTGTTTGGCAACATCTTGACCAGCTACGGCACCGCTGCCAACAACCGCGGTGAGAATGAAGGCAACATCACTACCCTGCAAAAGATCCTCTGGAAAAATGAGGTGCACACTACCGTCTCTGCTGAAGCAATCCGTTGGGCCCTGCGTTACTATTGGCAGGTCTCAGGGAATGGCTGCGAAGTTAACCGACGTTGGAATGATCAAACCAACGACAACGAGTGGCAAGCGCCTAACTTTGATCCCGAGCGGTATATCGATGATGATGTCCTAGGCTTTATGCGTGCGGAAGGGGCTAAAGTAGATGCCTCAGACGAAAACTCATCCAGGAAGAAGGGAGAGAAGTTACCAAAGGGCACTACCACTGCTCGGCGAGGTGTTTTGGAAGTAACTCGGGCAGTTTCTACTCGACCCTACAGCGGAGATGTAACCTTCAACGCGAAAAGTGGCCAGAAGGGATCCACTTCTCTCTACGGAACGGAGGTTCATGCTACTCGCTATCAGTACGGCTTTGCAATGACTCCTGCTCGGCTCCACCGGCAAGACCGAGTAATCGAAGTGTTAAACGGACTGGTTTCGTTGGGGGAAGTAGCCGGCAATCACTCTCGCTTTCTCTACGACTTTTCACCAGACAGCATAGTCCTGCGCTGGACACACGACTTTTCGCCACGCCTGCTCTACTGTTTTGAAGAAAACTCTGATGGAGAAATCAGCATGCCGGACTTAGTGCGTCGAGTGCAAGTGGGGGATATAGATCCTCAAGAGCTATGGCTGGCAGGAGCCGCTGCCGAAACTGAGGACGGGGAGAAGCTAGACCGGTTGGGTGCTCATGTAAGCCCAGGCATTAAATCAACAGTTGATCAACTTATCAGCTTGATTAGGCAGCAAATTTCTTGTGAGGAGGCAGCATGATTCAGCTCCAGGTTGAGGTGCCTATCGCCTGTTTCCGTCAATCTTGGGCCAGGGAGTTTGCCGAAACTTATCCAGTGCCGCCACCGGCTACTGTTTATGGAATGTTGCTTTCCTTGCTGGGAGAATGGGATCGGCATCGATATTGCGGATCCCAACTGGCAATTGCTCTCCTGAGCCAACCCCAGCTTTCTACAGTGATCCGTACCCTTCGTCGTTTTAAGACAAAAGATATTCAGCATCCAAACAATGCCCGTCCTGACTACCAACAATTGCTGACCGATGTGCAAATCGCAGTTTTGGTCAATGGATCCCTTGCTCATGACTTGGAAAGAGCCTTTGAAAATCCTGAATTAATTGACCGATCTGGGGGACTAAGCCTAGGAGAGAGTCGTGACTTAGTTAACTCGGTAAGACCAATTCAGAAAGTCCCTTCAGGGGGAAGATGGCTAATTCAAGATGAGGATGGGATCCTGACCTTGCCGTATTGGGTTGATCACGTGGGATCGCGGGATACTCGCTGGCGAAGATACTCACTCCGAACTCTTGAAGGTGATGATGTGCCGGAGTTAGCCTGGACGGAAATTTGCCCAAACTAAGCCGTGAGAATTCCAAGCTTTAGTTCCAGACTTGTCAACCCTAAGTCGAAAGCTTGTTTCTGAACAGCTTAGTAACCCTGCCAGGAGAAGATCTTGTGCGGAGTCTGAGTTTTATCTCCACTCAAAGAGAAAGCTGTTCTAGCATTGCTGAAGAACTCTATATTTTCATATTTCGGAGTATCAGATTATGCCGGCATCACTAATCGATTTCCCCGCACAGATAGATTCAGATTTGATTCGTGTTTCAGCACTGCACGCATTGGCCTACTGCCCACGACTATTTTATCTAGAGGAGGTCGAGGAGCTCTATACGGAAAACGCAGCTATTTTTGCCGGTCGGCGGTTACACACAGAGCTGGAAAAGCAAGAGGGAGAGGAGTGGGAGGATCTATTTCTAGAAAGCGAAGAACTGGGCTTGCGGGGAAGAGTGGATGCTTTGCGCACTCGTGATGGACAGATCATTCCCTACGAGCATAAAAGGGGTCGGTCAGCACGGGATCTGGACAACCAGCCTCAAGCCTGGGAGAGTGACCGGTTGCAGATTTTGGCCTACGCCTATCTCGTGGAAACAGCTTTGGGGATCCCAATTCCCGAAGGAAGAATTCGGTACCACGCAGATAATGTGCTCGTACACGTACCCCTTGATGATGCTGGGCGCCAAGCTGTACGTCAGGCAATTGAACAAGCGAGGCTGCTGCGCCAATCTCCTCTGCGGCCCCCAATTACCGACAATGAGCGGCTGTGTGCGGGTTGCTCCTTAGCTCCCGTGTGTTTGCCCGAAGAAGCGAGGCTAGCTCATGACAGAGAATGGCAACCTATTCGCCTGTTCCCGGAAGATGACGAACGGCAATGTGTCCACATTCTAGAGCCAGGGGCACGGGTAGGGCGCAGTGGATCCCGTCTCAAAGTTACCTACCGAAACCAAAGCGAAGAGTTTATCTCCGCTCAGCAAACTGGACAAATTGTGCTGCATGGTTTCTCTCAAATTTCAACTCAAGCCATTCATTTCTGCGCCGAACAATACATTGGAATTCACTTAATTTCGGGAGGTGGACGCTATGTCGGCAGCCTGGATCCCCGATATGGGAGCATCCAGCGCCGCATTCGACAGTATCAGGCCCTGAGCAATCCTGAAATGTGCCTGAGACTAGCCCGAAAGTTGGTGAGGTGTCGAGGCCAGAGCCAGCGCAAGTTCTTAATGCGCTTGGGATCCCAGCGTTCGCCAGAGGTAGAACAAGCTATCGAACAAATGAAGCGATTGCTCAAGCAAGTTGATCAGGCAGACTCTTTGTCAAGTCTATTGGGACTGGAAGGAAACTTAGCAGCGCTCTACTTTTCTGCCTTGCCTCATCTGCTGTCTGATGCAGTACCTGAGGAAATGCGATTTTCAGGACGAAATCGAAGACCTCCCAAGGATCGCTTTAACGCCTTACTTGGGTTTGGTTATGCTCTTTTGCTTAAAGATGTAATGAATGCTATTTTGACAGTTGGATTAGAGCCCGCCCTGGGTTTTTATCACCAGCCTCGCTCCCAAGCGCATCCTCTGGCTCTTGACTTGATGGAGATCTTCCGTGTTCCTCTTGTAGATATGCCAGTCGTAGCCTCAGTTAACCGACGGCAATGGGATCCAGACGCAGATTTTACAGTACGGGGCCAACAAGTTTGGCTCAGCGAAGAGGGACGTAAGAAGATGATTCGGATTTACGAAGAGCGCAAGCGAGAAAAGTGGAAGCACCCAGTTACTCATTACTCTCTTACCTACTGCCGTTTAATAGAGCTAGAGGTTCGTCTTTTGGAAAAAGAGTGGAACGGCGAAGCAGACTTGTTTGGAAACTTAGTTGTGAGATAGATTATGGCCGAGCATAAGGTTTGTTACTTGGTGTGCTACGATATTCGCTGTCAGAAGCGATGGCGAAAAGCATTCAAGTTATTGGAGGGATATGGAGAACGAATTCAGTACTCAATTTTTCGTGCCTGGCTAACATTGCGAGAACGAGAGAAACTGCGTTGGGAGCTAGAGAAAATTCTAAAACCAGAGGATGACCTCTTGCTTGTGGGGATCTGCAACCGCTGCTTAGAGCGGGTGCTCGCCTCGAACCGACCAGAAAGTTGGCCAGAACGACAGGATGGCTACAGGATCTGTTAAAAAGCAAGGATCTATCGTTGTGAAAGACGCTTTAGCCCCCAAAAGACCTGAAAGTCTTGTCGGAAGAGGGTTCCAGGGATTTTCGACCGCCTGGAGTTGCTTGCAAAATCCCGGCTCCCTTACGAGAAAACCTTTTGCCGGGCCCAGTGCGTTAGGAGACCTGTCTTCTAGCTGGCAGTTGGTGTATAGAATAAGGGTACATGCTTGCAAAGGCTCCATCCGAGCCTTGCAGAGTAAGAATCCTGGGGTGCGCCGTGATTTTCCTCTGATTGCCGTAAGGCGTTGAGCAC
>Ga0308389_1002656_pt1 | contig 11028 bp, 13 predicted proteins | sample Hotspr2Sample148_FD_202362 | JGI IMG/M metagenome (GOLD analysis project Ga0308389, IMG submission 202362) | Hot spring phototrophic mat microbial communities from Mushroom Spring, Yellowstone National Park, Wyoming, United States - 20040719_148 ... | reverse complement strand
GCGATACGCCGATCTCGACTTGTTGGCCTGAAAGCTGACCAGCGAGCGGCTCAGCGCCGGCTCTAGAACGATGCGGTCGCTGAACCGCCGTTCAAGCTGCTGATCCAGGCGCGCGATCTCAGACAAAGCTGTCGCCTTGTCCGTCTGCCACTGCAACACGCCTGACTGATCAATGCGCATTGTAGGGATCACATTAACCAGTATATGCGCGCTGACGCATGACCTGCCTGACCACGCCTGGGTCTCTATAGCTTGATGGTTGGCGCTAACCGGTGTCGCTCCCCTGCCGCCTTCAAGATCATCTCGTTGTAGCGCATGCGCGGGACTTAAGTTCATCGCGCCCTCACGCGCCAGCAGTCGAATGTCTCGGGTAAAGCGCCGACAGGCGTGGCGCATTTCCAGACTCAGCATGATTGCGCCGACGGCAGCAAGAGGGATTGTGAAGCGGAGCAACGGCGCAAAACGCCAGGCCGGCAAACGCAATACTGGATGCCGACATGACGCTCTCCTGCTCCTCTCGCCACCTTCGGCGAGTGCCTGCGCCATCTACGGCGGCCGGCTCGCCTGACACAGCGTAAACTCGGCGCAGCCGTCGGTTATTCCGAGGCGCATATCGCGCGCCTGAAGAGCAACCAGCGCATGCCCGACCCGGCAGTGGTTTGCGCCCAGTTCGTCGAGGCGCTGCATCTGCAGGACGATCCAGAGGCGGCATCGCAGTTGATCCGGCTGGCCGAGACAGCGCGCGAGATGCGCTTCGGGCCGACCTGTTGTGCAGCCAGCACACCAGATTTGTCCGGCGGGCGGGGGAAATCGCCAAGGTGAAGCAGTGGCTTAACGAGACGGTCCTGCTGACGCTGACCAGGCCGGGCGGCGTGGGCAAAACGCGCCTGCGGTGCAGGCTGCCTCATAGGTGTTATCAGCGTTTCCCGGTGGCGTGTGGATTGTTCTACTGGCTTCTGTCAGGATGGCGCACAGGCGCTCGGCGCGGTGGCCTTGGCGATCTGCATGCTATCCGAAGGTACGGTCACCGTGGAGGCTCTGGGCGATCGGCTGCGCGACGACCGACTAATGCTGATCGTCATGGACACCCGCGAGCACCTGACCAGCGCCTGCGTCACGCTGGCAGTGAGGTTGGCGCAAACGTCAGCCGCTGGCTACCAGCCGCGAGCGGTTGAATGCGCCGGGCAAGACGACGTGGCAAGTTCCCCCGACGCGCTGCGAGGAGGCCATGAAACTCTTCATCGAGCGCGCCATGGTCGTCCGCCCTGAATTTGCGCTAGACAAAGCAGATGAGACATTGCTGATCCAGATTTTTCAGCAAATGGACAGGTTGTCGCTGGCCATCGAGCTGGCGGCAGCGCGCCTGTGGGTGCTCTCGCTGAAATAGATCGCTGCGCAGCTAGATAATCGCTTCAGATTGCTAACTGGTGGCAATTACCTAGTGACGCTAACGCTGCACACCATGACGAAATGGAGCTATGACTTCCTCTCCTTGCGCCGAGGGCGATAGAGCGCGTGGCCAGCGCGCAGTTCATGGCTCGATCGGGGCGAGGATAGCCAGGTTGGTGAGGGCAGCGCGCGGCGGCGATGGGGGCCGGCTCATCCTCGGCTGACAGGGCTGCGGCAAATTGGCGAACGGCGTCGTCGAGGGCAGCCAAGTCGGCTGGCGAGCGGGTGGCTAGGGTGCGAGCTGAGAAGACAGGTAGGATGCTGACGCCTTCTGCCTGGTGCTCTCGCTTTCCTCCTGCGCACGTGCGATGCTGGCCGCGCAAACGTCTTCAGCAACATCGCGCCACACCGCGTATCCGATGCCGAGGCTGGGATATCCGCACCATCGGTCGTCCTCCACCTCCCCTGCCACTGCGTCGCACGGCAGTTTGCTGTTGATGGCGACGCTGCGCTTATACGGGAAGCTATACCCGTCGATCACCTCGCCGCCGGCGCGCAAGGCAGCGGCGAGCTCCTCCGAGCTGAAAACGTCGGCGGGCGCATACAAGTCACCGCCGTCGGGGTCTCTCCCGTTGTCGCGGAAGTGCCTGGCGGCGTCGCCGAGCGCTTCAAGCAAACTGTCCGGCATCCACAGCAGCCGTGCAGGCTGGATGTGCTTTTCGGCATCTTTACGCGCAGCCTCCATCATGATGCTGGCCGCACACACGGCTTCTGCGACCTCGCGCCGCAGCGCGTAGCCTTCGTGGCCGTAATAATACCCGCACCACCAGTCGACCGCTACTTTCCCTGGCGCGATGATACGTGGCGAGCGACGGTTGATGCAGACGGCTTCGGGATAGTAGAACTCGTATCCCTTCACTACCTCGCCGCCCGCCTCTAGCGCAGCAGCCAGCTCGGCCTGGTCAAAATCGCTCACCGGCGTTAGCAGCAGATCGCCGTCTGGTGACTTGCCGTCGAAGCCGTCCTCGAAGTAACCGGCGGCGTCTTCGCTGAGTTCCTCGAGTGACCAACTGTTCGGCATCCATAGCAGCTTACACGGCTGGATGTGCTTGGCGATGTCGCTAATGTCGACGGGCAGCGCGCGTATTGCGTTGTAGATCTCTTTGCGGAGCATCTTCGCGTGCACTTGCTGGAATGCGTTCAGGTAACGGGCCCTGGCCTTTTCCGGATCGTCGGTCTCCGGCAGACCCTCACGCTTGATGATACGCCGGGCGAGCGCGACGGGATCAATTTCGCAAATTCGCAAATTAGCAGCGCGCAGGCGCTCGCGTGCGTAGGCGCGTATAAATTTGTCGTATTTAGCTCGATCTGAACGCGACTTAGACAGGTAGTACATATCTTTCCCCTTTTTGTGAAGTTCAGTAGCCCATATATATCACAACAGTAGGCGACCTGCTTAGTTGGTGCATGCTTTGTCTGCCGCAAACCAATGAACTCTGCGTCTCGGTGTAGAGACGGCGGGTGCTGTCCGTTAATCAGCCTTCCTTCACGCTCTAACATCTTGACCGAGACACCAAGGAGTTTTTAACTGTACTCATGGCGCTTTCCATGTATAGTATTATATCTTCATATTCCAACTCTCAGTCGCCGCTGTCATTCACGCTGGTAAGGATAGCGGCGTGCGTTGGCGGGGGAGGCGGGAGGGGGCGCGCTGGCTTTTTCGGCGCGCGCTTGCAGCATAAGGATCTGCCGGGGGCTGACAACTAATGGAAATTTTATTATTATTTACTTTGGCTGTAAAACTCTCGAATTGGGATCGTCAACAGGGTGACAACTATATCACTGCCTGGCGGTGATTTCAAACTCTGCTCTTCAATTGCCTACTGGGACGATCCGAGTAGAAGTGCTTCGCCAAGAGGTCACCTACGCCCGAGTGTCCTCCGCTGACCAGAAAGAGGATCAAGTTTGCTCAAGAACAAGGTTGAACAGAGGTTAAAGTGAATCGGCGAACGGAAAACGAAAGAAAATTCTTGTGGGATTTACAAGTGACTCGGATTGTCATCGCGATCGGCTGGCCCGGTTCCTTGCTGAAAGCGGCTCCGGCCGCTTCTGGGCGAGACGTTGTGGTCATAAAGGATGGGGAAGTGACAGACGACCTGGCGCAATATGGGCGTCAGTCGTCAGAGCGAGGGGACTGCTGAAGGCAGTGGGATGCAGGTGATATCCGCTTCGCGCTGGATCCCAGTCGGGATGCCTCCTGAGGGGGCATTTGGATAAGGTCAAGCACCAGATAGAGCGCGCAGCCCGGCTAGGCTTTCGCTTTCATCAGCAGCAAGTTGACCGATCCAGAGAGCAGGAACCGATAGCGCCCTGGATACACATCAACGGTGCGCTTGACGCTCATGAACAACTCTCTGCACCTCATCCACCACGACCTCATATGTGCTGGCCTACAGGATGTTCACGGGCTTGGATCAGCGCATCGAGGTCTTCCATGGCGTAATGGCTCAGCCCGTTGTAGGAGCGTGCTCTTGCTCACCTGTCGTGCGCGATAAGTACGACTATAGGGTGTGTCTCGCAGGCAGCTTATCGCAGCGGCGTCAGCTAGCGTTGACAATAAAATAGTTCACCTGAATGAAATCTATTCACGACTTGAAAAATAACGCAGCCCCGCCGCTCTCGACGGCGCAGTGTCAATTCCAACCTACAATTATGTCAGTTGCGCGAGCCTGAGCAAGTGACCCTGCCTGCCGATACTCGGGGCAGATACGAGTTAGCGCTACTTGCGATTGTTTCATAGTAATTAATTGACGCAAGTCCACGCAGATATCCCTGCGCCTTTGCACGAACAAATAGACAGAAGACGCAGGTATATCCGAACCCACGTTATAATTCCATCACATGAGAAAACCAAGAGGCCCCCGCAGCCGGCTGCCGCGCTCGAAAGCTAGCTTGGTTGTGACGCTGCTGTTGGGACTGGCGTTGGGTTACCAGCTTGTCTTCGGCGACCAAGGCCCCCTCGGCGAGTTCGTTGATCGCTTGCTGACGGCTCTGCAGATGCAGAGTCAGCCCGATCAAGCGACGGTGACGAGGGTCGTGGATGGCGACACCATCGTGGTGAACATCGCCGGCAGCGAATACCGTGTGCGTTATATCGGCGTGGACACGCCGGAGAGCACCACCAAGCAGGAGTGCTACGGGCGCGAAGCGACACACTTCAATCGCAGCTTGGTCAATGGCCAGACTGTGCGCCTGGAGCGCGACGTGAGCGAAACCGACCGCTTTGGCCGGCTGCTGCGTTATGTATACCTGCCGAACGGCGAGATGGTGAACGAGGTGCTGGTGCGCGAGGGCTACGCGCTGGTGCGCAGCTTCCCGCCGGACGTGAAATACCAAGAGCGTCTGCGCGCCGCGGAGCGCGAGGCGCGCCTGGCGCGGCGCGGCCTGTGGGCAGATTGCCCGAACCCCGCACGACGCTAGCGACAACACGCGCGCGGCCTACAAAGCCGGCCTCGCACCAGCAGCCGCTGACGATTGACGAGGACATCCTGAACGCGCTGCTGGCCCAGTGCAGGTTCGCGCGCATTACCCGCCAGCTCTACCTAACTGCCCTGCGCCGGCTGCTCCAGTGGATGGATGCCCATGACCTGCTGGATCGCTTCAATCGCGCCAAGACCAGGCTCAAGGTCGTGCGCGGCGACGCCCGCGTCGGCTATCGCCATCGCGCTGTGGGTCCCGACTGGTCGCAGGTGATCGCCTATTACAACGAGCGGAGCCGTCGAATAAACATTCGATGTGCTGGCGGCTGGATATCTTGCGCAACCGCGCGATCATGGTATACCTCTGTCAGCCGAGTCAGCAAAGTCGCTGCGCTTACCCGTCCCCAATGGGCATGCCAGTGAGTCGCTGATCGCTGACAAGGGCAATAAGCAGCGCATGCTCTTCCTGGTGCCGGAGACACAGGCGGATATCCGCGCTTAACGTGACGATCCCTCCCTGCTCTCTTCATCAGCTACCGCTGGGACAAACGCTGACGAACATGAGCATCTGGCGTGTGGTAAAGCGTGCCGCTATTGCGCTGAGACTGAGATTTAGAAATTCAAGGTTAGTTGATTTTTTGGGATACATACTAAATCACAAGATACGATAATTTACTTAATAAAAATTAAGCGACATTTAAATTACAATTGTAATTTCTAATATCATACTTTTTATTTATATTAAAAATAAATATTATATGCTAATATGTAAAAATTACTGTTTTGTGTGCTGGTAGTAAATCTTCATCTTAAGTGACTGGTATGTGTATGCCAGTGCCTATACTTATTTGGACATGTATTGCCACACACGATCTGCGCGAGCTGGATGTTAATAGTATCTATGATATTTAAAGCGATGTGAGTTAAGATTTATCTTAGATATATAGATCTTTTAAAAATAGCATTTATAGTGGTAATGCCGCGTAATAAAATAAATAATTCAATTTATATGTGTTAAGTGATTATCTAATCAAAGTTTATGTATTAGGGTGAATGCAATTTCCTAGAAGACACCCTTCCAGGTATCTAAATGCGCTTTTTATTACTTTCTCTGCGTATGCATGTGAAAATCACTAGGTGATGTAAATCCTAATTAGTGTTGATTAGTCAGTCGCATGGTCGGACGGTCTTTCATCATTGAGAGATACATCGCGACCTACACTGAGCCGCGGATTATCAAGCCCATGCGCTAGACCGCTGAACCATGCCCTGAGCCGAATCAGCGCGAGTCGCCGGCTTGCTGGACGGCGAGGACATGACGACCCAGCCGGCGGATTGGGAAGTGCACCATCAAGTCGCAGATAGCTGCCGATCCACAACCTGTGGCAGACCAACTCACATGAATCAGCTTGATGTTCGAGTCGCCGGCGAAGGAGACGCGCAGGCCTGGATGAAGATACACTAGTGAGCATTGGAGTAAGTCACACGCCCGGCTACGTGATTGCTGATATCGAAGTCCTCTATCCAATTGCCTACTAGAAATACAAGCGGCTAGCCAGCCCAACGCCGGCGCGGTTTGGCGTATCGTGCGCGACGCGCCAGCGCAGATCGTCGAGGACATCTGGTCGCCTAGGTGTCTGGTCATCCTGGAGCTTGGCGCAAGCCAAGGCTTGATGAGTCTGAGAAATACAGCCAGGTCAGGGCAATGCGGCATCTATCTGCGCGATCAAACCTCATCTTTGTCGACGGCGTTTATCGCGTTGCCATGCGCTCGTCCCTGAGCGTTTTGCACTTTCGATTTGATATCGTCAGCTGCGCGCCGACGTCCTTCCTGCACCTCCATGTCCGCAGATCGCTCAGCGGCTGCTACCAACGCGCGCGCACCCCAACCAGCCGCAAGCCATCCTCATCCGCCAACCGCAGCAGCGCCCACTTTGCTCCATACCCCCGATCAAGAAGCCGTCCTCGGTGGACGACCGCGGCATGTCGGGCGCATCGTGAGGGGATAAATCAAGCAAACCAAACGCAGCGAAGACCTGGTAGGGATTTTTGCGGTCGTAGCCATCCTACCCCAGTGCTGCAACCAGCGACTCCAGCCCCCTCGCCCGCACCCGTCGCCTGATCTGCTCCATGGCCTTCTCATCCATCCCCCGCTCCCCGCCTCGCACGTGCGGGGCAACGAAGGTGTAACCATCCGGCGGGCTGGGCATCCCGTAGTTTGCCGCGCGCGTTTCCGCCTCGTGCGCACGCCAGCCCGCTGCCAACTTTCGGTAATGCCCGCGGACCGCGTGCAGAGCGCGCTGGCGCGCCTCCAGCGTCTGCCGGTCTTCGGCGTCACCCCACGCGCGCGACTCGATCCCCCTCGGCCAAACTTTGTGCAGGGGGATTTTGCGCGCTCGCGGCAGGCACAGGACGCGCTCAGCGTGCGCTACCGCCTCGCGCATCGCTCGCTCATCCTTCGCTCCCTCTCCCCCCTTTCCCTCTCCCTTCTTTCCCGCGTAGACCAGCACCGTCTCCCCCGCCACCACCAGGTCACGCCACAGCGCTGCGACGGCCAGGTGGACATACGGGGCGATCCAGTCTGGCATTGCCAGCTCCAGCTCTTTCAGCGCAGTTCCCTCCCCGCGCCAACGAAACGCGCCGAGCGACTCGCCCGCCTCGTCAAGCAGGCTCACCCACCAGTAGCCCGCGCGCAGGCACACCCAACGCAGGCGTTTCACCCCCCAGCGCACCAGCGGCAGCGCCGGGGGCAACTCTGCGTCGTAGATGCCCTGCTCGCTGTATTGCCTGTTCGCTTTGGCCTCGGCGATCAGCCGCTGCGCCATCGCCATCGCCAGATCAGGATCCGGCAGGCCCTCAGGCGGCTTATCTGGGGCTTCCCACCACCGCCGGTTCACGCGCCACGGCGTGTAGAGCGCCTGAGCCTCGGCCAGCGTCGCCCCGCGTAGCGCGATGCGCTGCATCCAGAAGCTCAGCACTACCCTGGCCATCTCCTCCAAATCCGACGGCCAGTCGTCCTCCAGTGGCTCGATCAGCCGCGGCTTATGCAGCACCCCCCACACCGGCGCGACGCTGCTGGCGATGCCCCATGGCATCCCTCCCCCGATGTAATCCTCGACGATTCGTTCAGCGCCCTCGTCGCTCCAGACCAGGGCGCTGATCTGCCACACCATGCGCGCCATTCCCCACGGGTCGCGCGGGACGCGCAGCGCGTCGCCCCTGCGCGCCAGCAGCAGCTGCTGCGCCATCTCGCGGATCGCCACGTCGTCCAGGTCGCCCGCGACCGGTGCCCCCCTGAGCGCCAAGGCAAGAGCGCTAGCGACGCTGGCCGCCATGCCAACCCGTATCTCGTCCATGACGCCCATCTGCCAGGCCTGCCCAGCGACGTAGCAGGCCGTCACCAACCAGGGGGGAACCTCACCGCCCACGCGGCGCTCAATGGCGCAGACGCGCGCAAGCGCCTCAAGCGGCTCGCTCTCGCGCGGCCAGCGCAGGCGAAATGAACGCAGGCTACCCTCGCCCTCGAACAACACGATCGTCGGCCGGCGCATCCGCGCGCGCATCTTCGGGCTTAAGTCAGGGGGCAGATCGCGCTCCGGGATGCCATGCCGGAAAAACGCGACGCTGAATATCGAGTTGGTCTTGCTCAGGTCGCCCAGCTTGCTGCCGAGCAACGGGATCGCGTCCAGCTCGTAGTCGGCGTCACCCCAGGCAACGCCGCCGCTCTCCTCGACGAATCGCATACCTTAGCTATATCGCATCAAGTAGTCCATTAAAAGTATTCTAACAGGGACACGTCTAGGAGGGCAGTCAGCCAGCCTCCTGGCAGTTCTGCGGCAGCGAAGAGATGCGCGCAGTGGCATACAGAAGCATCAATGCAGATCGCAAGACCACACCCAATAGTGGGACACTCCCGTATTCCAGTGCGGAGTGAAAGTCCACCCAAGCTATCATGCCAGCGAAGCGCCCCTTTCTTTTTCCCCCGCAACACCTATTGATGGCGTGGCCATTATTCTTCCTGGGGGAAACAGCAGCCATAGCTGCTTGTTTCCCCAGGAAGGGGTGCATTCACAGCTAGCTGATTCTCACGCGGAGGGCGCAGAGGAAGGCACAGCGCCCCTACCAGCATCTTCTGCTGCTGCTAGACGCGGGCCGTCTAGAAAATCGCGTTGTCCCGATTGGTCGATGCCCCCTCTGCTTGCGCGAGTGTGATACAATGATTCCCGACATTGACACCTCACTCGGGTCCGGTGAACTTAAATGGTTCACCGGACTTGCTTTTAGCCTAACAAACAGGCTGGCCGGGCCGGATGGCGCTTTCCTAACCATGGGCATGTCGGGCGCGTTCACAGTAAGGCTGACCTCACGCGGAGAAATAGAAAGCGCAGCATCCTTGCTAGTTGACTGGAAGGCGGCGCACCTGACTCGCGCGTTGCCCCTATTGGTGAATGCGCCCCCAGGAAGCGGGGGAAAGAAAGGGGACTATCACGTTTCGCTTGCGCTCGGCATCCAAGCGGCTGCATTGACCAAGGCTGCGCTGACCTCGCGCCATCACCCTGTGTCATGCTGAGCGCGCCCCCTTCTTATTCCCCCGCAAGCGGGGGAAAGAAGTGAAGCATCTAAGCAGCCGCGTTGGCCAAGGCCGTGCCAGCCATACTGGCTCCGCGGCACTTTAGTCAGCCGCGAGTTTAGATTCTTCGACGATGCCCGCTTCAGAGCAGTTCACGAGCCACATCCGTGTATGATTTGCGCCATCTGATTTAAGCAGGTCAATCACATCTGCATCGCCCTTCACGCCTCCTCTGCGTCGCATAGCGGCTGTCCCACGTGGACGATGTATTGGTTGCGGAACTGATTCACCTGGCTGAATAGCGTCTGGAACGCCGGCACCGAGAAGCGCTGGCGCACGCCGCCGGCCGCAGCAGCAGTGCTCCTCTGAGCATAGCCCAGGCAGAAGAGCAAAGCGCTGCACTGGCCGGTTCTCCACAAGGATGCTGAAGAGGTGTCGCTGGTTCTTCTCCAGCGCCGCGCGCTCGGTCTTGGGCAGGTGGTCGCGCTCCAATCGTGAGTGCATCCGCGGGGGCGGGTGCATAGTCAGCGGGCTGGGCAGCTCCCACGCTGACAGCGCGTGCGCGCTGCCGACGCGCTTTCATCTACATCTGAGGCCCTATCTCGTGTCTCGGCCTTGAGCAGCAAGCTGTGGTCTGATGCGCGCAAAGGTCGGCGGCGGTCTGCTGTTCGGGCTGGTAAGCAGCAGAGATCCTGATAATGGCATCCGCGAGCCTTCTGAAGTCCTCATAACAATTTTGGACGCTAGCAGCATGCGAGCGAATAGCGCCGTCTGCGGGCTTCAGGGCGAACATGGGCTTGCCGGCGCGCGCGGCCAGTTCAATCAGGCCGGGGTAGTGCCGGATGCGACAGAGTTGAGGGGAGCCAGAGAAGCTTGGCGCAGGCAGATATTGTGGATAGGCTGTCTCTAGCGCTGCTTGGTACTTTTCGTCTGGGGGTCCCGTTAAGACGTAGCCGGCTGCGGCGAATGCGCCGTGGGGTTGGGTCATCATGACGGGGGCGCGGGCACGCTCCCAGTCAGCGCGCCAGCGCAGGAGCGTTGGACCCAGCACGCTGAGTGCGCGCAGCGAAAGGAGCGTTGCCTTCGTTGGGATGAGGATATGGTCAGCGGCCAGCAGCGTCGCTCGCGTCAGCGCGCCCAAGTTGGAAGCGAGGTCGACGATGACGAACTCAGCGTCTTCGCGCTGGGCGACGGTACGCATGATTTGCGACGGCATGGTGGTGCGGCACAGGGCGGAGGGGTGGGGGTGTGCGCGCATGCAGCGCGGCCATGCCTCGGCCAGCGCATCCTCGCACTCGGCGAGCCAGGGGTCACCGACGATGATGCTGAGGCCATCGGTAATCGATTCGGTATGTGGGATGCGCACTTCGTCTGCGTTGAGTGCTGCAGAGAGGGTATTTGAACGGTCTGACCAGAACGCTTCCAGCTTATCCTCACCGAGGGCCATAGCCGAGAGGTGAGCTTGGGGATCAAAGTCGGCGAGCAGGGTGCGGTGGCCGAGTTCTGTGAGCATCCAAGCGATGTGGTAGGCTAAGGTAGTTTTGCCGGTCTTGGCGGCACAATTGAAGAGGGCCAAGATTTGCATACTGA
>Ga0308389_1002652_pt1 | contig 11041 bp, 8 predicted proteins | sample Hotspr2Sample148_FD_202362 | JGI IMG/M metagenome (GOLD analysis project Ga0308389, IMG submission 202362) | Hot spring phototrophic mat microbial communities from Mushroom Spring, Yellowstone National Park, Wyoming, United States - 20040719_148 ... | reverse complement strand
GTCTCAATTCCACTATGGTTCGATTAAAACTAGATACAGCCGAAAAATTTAAAAATTTCGAAGATAGTCTCAATTCCACTATGGTTCGATTAAAACACAAGAGCCTGGAGCAGCTCCAGTCCAAATATCCGGTCTCAATTCCACTATGGTTCGATTAAAACTCTCCCAGAACTTTAAGCTCTGTGCCCAGGTTTAAGAGTCTCAATTCCACTATGGTTCGATTAAAACCAAATTGAAAGGAGCATAGCTATGAGACTCAGCTAGTCTCAATTCCACTATGGTTCGATTAAAACAAGCAGACCCAGGTTTAACCAGGGAGATCGAATCAGGGTCTCAATTCCACTATGGTTCGATTAAAACCCAGGTGCCCTTTGGGCTTTAGTCGAACTATGTTAGTCTCAATTCCACTATGGTTCGATTAAAACACAGTTGATAGTCTGAAGCAAAAATTCCCAAAAGGTCTCAATTCCACTATGGTTCGATTAAAACGTCTCATCCCAAGTGGCACCTGGCATAGCCAGGTGCCCTTTGGTCTCAATTCCACTATGGTTCGATTAAAACACAATAGTAATTTTAGCGGCACAAACAAACCAATAACGTCTCAATTCCACTATGGTTCGATTAAAACACTCAAAATCCTGGCCTTTGGCCAGGAAGTTGAGCGTCTCAATTCCACTATGGTTCGATTAAAACTAAACGAACTGAGTAGCAACCTTATAGAGCTAAGAGTCTCAATTCCACTATGGTTCGATTAAAACGACAAGATAAGGTGGGGTTCTAACCCAACCATATATGAAGTCTCAATTCCACTATGGTTCGATTAAAACTGAAAGGAGCACAGCTATGAAAATGACTTTCTCAGTCTCAATTCCACTATGGTTCGATTAAAACGAATTCTATACTAATTGTGATAAGGAAGGAGCTGAGTCTCAATTCCACTATGGTTCGATTAAAACTCAATCAAAGTCCTGGCATTCGGCCAGGAAATTGGTCTCAATTCCACTATGGTTCGATTAAAACTCCCGACACCCAAAAGGTGTGGCGGGATTATCACAGTCTCAATTCCACTATGGTTCGATTAAAACTGGTTCGCTTTTTTTGTTTGTTTTAGTCGAACTACAGTCTCAATTCCACTATGGTTCGATTAAAACAAACCTAATCAGAAAATTAAATGGGGTAATAACCCGTCTCAATTCCACTATGGTTCGATTAAAACAAAAGGTGTCGCGGGCTTGTCTCATCCCAAGTGGCACGTCTCAATTCCACTATGGTTCGATTAAAACTGTAGAGAGCGCTCCTATGGAGCTTGTTAATAAAGCGTCTCAATTCCACTATGGTTCGATTAAAACTGCTAAGGGCTTTGAATGGTTTGCGGAAAAAATAAGTCTCAATTCCACTATGGTTCGATTAAAACATGGAGGAAGATGTGATAGCGAAGGAGAAAATGAGTCTCAATTCCACTATGGTTCGATTAAAACCCTCCGTAGTTCTGCATGATGGCAGACGATGACGGTCTCAATTCCACTATGGTTCGATTAAAACTTAAACAGATCATGTCTGGACAAGTAGAACTCAAGGGTCTCAATTCCACTATGGTTCGATTAAAACGGATTATCACACCCCAAGTGGCACCTGGCATAGCCGTCTCAATTCCACTATGGTTCGATTAAAACGGATTATCAGTTTAGAGATTTTGATTATTACCTTGACGGTCTCAATTCCACTATGGTTCGATTAAAACATTATCTCATCCCAAGTGGCACCTGGCTTAAAACGTCTCAATTCCACTATGGTTCGATTAAAACAAACCAGGTGCCCACTTGGGCATATTTTTTTAATCGGTCTCAATTCCACTATGGTTCGATTAAAACTTTCCTGGGTGGAAAACAGGTACTTAAATATGTTGGGTCTCAATTCCACTATGGTTCGATTAAAACACATTGGGGATGAATATGAAGTAACTGTTAATGGGGTCTCAATTCCACTATGGTTCGATTAAAACCAAGTCCCGACACCCAAAAGGTGTGGCGGGATTATCGTCTCAATTCCACTATGGTTCGATTAAAACAGTTGAATTTGCGAAGGCGTTAGGCTGCAAAGTTTATGTCTCACTTCCACTATGGTTCGATTAAAACTCGTTTGAATTGAAGAAAATCCCTGCGGATTTTCAAGAGTCTCAATTCCACTATGGTTCGATTAAAACAGGACCTATACAATGAATTAAAAATAAAATAATTCAAGTCTCAATTCCACTATGGTTCGATTAAAACTGTAACTGAGTTCAAAGCTGGTCTATATACCAGCTTGTCTCAATTCCACTATGGTTCGATTAAAACGGTTCAAACCTGGTGACAAAGTCCGATGGGGCAACAAGTCTCAATTCCACTATGGTTCGATTAAAACTATGGAAAATTTTGGGAGTTGAATGGGGATAACTGGTGTCTCAATTCCACTATGGTTCGATTAAAACTACTTGCTTCGGTAAGCAGTTGGTTATAACAGAGAGTCTCAATTCCACTATGGTTCGATTAAAACGGGATGGCGCAATGGAAGACCACAAACATGGGTTTTGTCTCAATTCCACTATGGTTCGATTAAAACAATAGAGCCTGTTAAGTTTAAGTCCAGTTCCTCTCCGTCTCAATTCCACTATGGTTCGATTAAAACTTTATGCAAGCTATTTAGCTTGCATTTTTTTGTTTTAGTCTCAATTCCACTATGGTTCGATTAAAACGAATGAGGGTGCAAGAATAATCGGTTTTTTGCAAAAGTCTCAATTCCACTATGGTTCGATTAAAACGTGAAAAATCAATAGATTTAGAAATAGCAAACCTGGTCTCAATTCCACTATGGTTCGATTAAAACGTGTTTATTATTATTAAACAAAAGAAATGAACTAAGTCTCAATTCCACTATGGTTCGATTAAAACCGCTCTGTGGCAATATTGTAGAAAATATTGCCGAAAGTCTCAATTCCACTATGGTTCGATTAAAACCTTACAATTTAATTTTTAATAAAAATCCAAGCTAAAGTCTCAATTCCACTATGGTTCGATTAAAACTATAGGTGAATATCTTTGTCTAGATTGTTATGAAAGAAGTCTCAATTCCACTATGGTTCGATTAAAACTACCCTATGATATTGCATTTCCGTTTGAGTACATCAGTCTCAATTCCACTATGGTTCGATTAAAACAAAGAAATAGCAAAATTTAAAGTAGAATACAATATTGTCTCAATTCCACTATGGTTCGATTAAAACCTAAAGGCAAAAACTTGTTTACCGTGTACAAAAACGTCTCAATTCCACTATGGTTCGATTAAAACTGCAAGCTCATCAAGACCAGCAATTTTTTTATTTATGTCTCAATTCCACTATGGTTCGATTAAAACGCAAGGAGGAAACATGGAAACTATTCTTATTCCTGAGTCTCAATTCCACTATGGTTCGATTAAAACGCAAGGAGGAAACATGGAAACTATTCTTATTCCTGAGTCTCAATTCCACTATGGTTCGATTAAAACCAGAAACCAGCTTGAAAATTGCAAGCTTATAAGATAAGTCTCAATTCCACTATGGTTCGATTAAAACAGTACAATCTCAAAACAAGTAAATTTCATATTCTTGTCTCAATTCCACTATGGTTCGATTAAAACGCTTCTCTAATAGAGATGGCAACTGAACAAAAAGTCGTCTCAATTCCACTATGGTTCGATTAAAACTGAGTGACCTTAACATTCTTAATCTTAATGACAAGTCTCAATTCCACTATGGTTCGATTAAAACCTGGTATGTGGAACAGATTTTGACACGTGCTGTGGAGTCTCAATTCCACTATGGTTCGATTAAAACTGTAATAAATAACGATGTAAATTATAACCTAACAATGTCTCAATTCCACTATGGTTCGATTAAAACTTTATAGGTTATGGTATATTAGTATTAACGAAAAAAGTCTCAATTCCACTATGGTTCGATTAAAACGAAGATAGAAGTAAGGGTTATTCAAATATTATAAGGTCTCAATTCCACTATGGTTCGATTAAAACAGCAGTAAAATCACAATCTGCAATCGAAGCTGAACGTCTCAATTCCACTATGGTTCGATTAAAACAAAACCCCTATTTAACCCTTATTCCTGATTCTGGGGTCTCAATTCCACTATGGTTCGATTAAAACACCTTTTAAGAAAATATACCAATACTTCTCAATTGGTGTCTCAATTCCACTATGGTTCGATTAAAACTATTATTTACTACAAATTCAGATAGAAAATTAAAAGAGTCTCAATTCCACTATGGTTCGATTAAAACTTGCAAAGGCTTTAGGTTGCAAAATCTTCGTAAAGTCTCAATTCCACTATGGTTCGATTAAAACGCTGGTACACTGACCAGCTCTTGAATAGTGCTCTCGGTCTCAATTCCACTATGGTTCGATTAAAACATGCTCTCGAGTCTAAAGACTTGGAGAGCATAAAGCGTCTCAATTCCACTATGGTTCGATTAAAACCGTTGAGTTAGGATTTTACAATGATGCAGATAAGGTGGTCTCAATTCCACTATGGTTCGATTAAAACTTGATGTTATAACTATCAAAAAAAGCGATAAATCGTCTCAATTCCACTATGGTTCGATTAAAACCACGTTCCAAGAGTTCAGAGCTTGGTATGTAGAAGTCTCAATTCCACTATGGTTCGATTAAAACGAAATAATTCAATTGAAGCATTCGATACAAATAATGTCTCAATTCCACTATGGTTCGATTAAAACTATTTATTGATATTAAATCACAATTAAACAAATCTGTCTCAATTCCACTATGGTTCGATTAAAACTAAACAAATCTAATTTCACAGGTACACACGTACCAGTGTCTCAATTCCACTATGGTTCGATTAAAACCTAAATGAAAGGCAGAAAATGAAAAAACAAAGATTTGTCTCAATTCCACTATGGTTCGATTAAAACGCGTAACGAATTAAAAAACTGTAAGCTTATTAAAAAAGTCTCAATTCCACTATGGTTCGATTAAAACATAACATATAAAGTTAATGAACCTAGTCATTTTCACGTCTCAATTCCACTATGGTTCGATTAAAACCGTCTTGGCATATTGAATATATATCATTCTTAAAATGTCTCAATTCCACTATGGTTCGATTAAAACTCTATAACCTGCTTAACAAGATAAACTCCACTTTTAAGTCTCAATTCCACTATGGTTCGATTAAAACCCAACTCCTAGCCAATGCCATAGATAGCAAGGACAGTCTCAATTCCACTATGGTTCGATTAAAACCGTATCGGCATTTTAATCAAACTATGGTAGAATTTTGTCTCAATTCCACTATGGTTCGATTAAAACGTTCAGAATAACATATAAAGTTAATGAACCTAGTGTCTCAATTCCACTATGGTTCGATTAAAACGCGTGGATTCCTTGAAACATAAATACCCTGCCGGGTCTCAATTCCACTATGGTTCGATTAAAACTAAATGTCCAATCAGAAGATGGCCGCAGATATGCGTCTCAATTCCACTATGGTTCGATTAAAACCGAGAACTATCAAGTTATAAATTTTAAGAAAAATGGTCTCAATTCCACTATGGTTCGATTAAAACTCAAAAGAAATATTTAGACGGCATATTGCCGTCTGTGTCTCAATTCCACTATGGTTCGATTAAAACATGAGTCTATTTGGTAAGTTTTGGGAACTGAACGGAAGTCTCAATTCCACTATGGTTCGATTAAAACAAAGATCTCCAGAGCATTAGACAAATTATGGATGGGTCTCAATTCCACTATGGTTCGATTAAAACATACTGTCAAAAAAACATTTCCATGTGGACGAAAGGTCTCAATTCCACTATGGTTCGATTAAAACTGGTTCGATTAAAACCCTGCTGGCGTAGCAGGGTAAGTCTCAATTCCACTATGGTTCGATTAAAACAGATGGTTTTCAATACCCATCAATTAAGTTAAGTTAAGTCTCAATTCCACTATGGTTCGATTAAAACATGTTAGGAACTTACCTAACATTGAGATCACACGAGGTCTCAATTCCACTATGGTTCGATTAAAACAAAAATAACTGATCGAGATGAAAATTGGCAAATAATGTCTCAATTCCACTATGGTTCGATTAAAACTTAGTCGAACTACAATAGAATTGCTAAACAATCAAAGTCTCAATTCCACTATGGTTCGATTAAAACTAGTAAATATTGCAATAGAGAAAGATGTATATCGTTAGTCTCAATTCCACTATGGTTCGATTAAAACCTATTGGTCTCGAGCTTTGAACAGCTTGAGCCGTGAGGGTCTCAATTCCACTATGGTTCGATTAAAACGCTTGAGCCGTGAGGACTGCAGGGCGCAACTCTGCGTCTCAATTCCACTATGGTTCGATTAAAACACTTCATCTAAGTATTTATATCTGGCAACATCTACGTCTCAATTCCACTATGGTTCGATTAAAACTTAAACCATCTCATGCCAGCATGGCAGAGATGGCAAAGTCTCAATTCCACTATGGTTCGATTAAAACATGGCAGACCACGGACATGGGTCTTGTGGTTTGTCGTCTCAATTCCACTATGGTTCGATTAAAACAATTAGCTTAAAATGATTTAATTGATTCAAAGAAGTCTCAATTCCACTATGGTTCGATTAAAACATAAGAGGTGTTAAAAATAAAATCTGTGGGCACAGGTCTCAATTCCACTATGGTTCGATTAAAACTAATGAATTACTGCACCATTACCAGTATCGTCTGTGGTCTCAATTCCACTATGGTTCGATTAAAACAGTATCTTTTTTTGATATTCTTTTCACAAAAATATTAGAATATTTAATAAAAACAAATAAAATTTTTTGGCATAAAAAAATAGGAATACTTGAACCTCCTTTTTTCTAAAAACACGGGGGGGTTCACGGATTGTTTTTGAAACAAAAACGCAATATTTCTCAAGTTGATACAGCAGTGTCTAATATTAACCATAGGTTCAAGTAATTGATTTCTTTTTTTTAAAAAAATCACAAGTTTCTTTTCATTATTTTTTTTATTTATTCTAAAAATCTCAAAATGTTACAGCATTTTTTTTGTTTTTTATACTGAATATTTATCAGTGATTTTTGTTAGATATAATTTTAATCAATCATAATTTAATTGTTTGACTAATTTTATATTCATTTCAATAAAAATTGTGTTTCTTCAAATGTGGTTTTTAATAATTTCAATGTTTAATTAGCAGAATGAATTAACGCTAGATGAATGGAATTGAAATTAAGATTCTGAAAAATTTTAGTTTTTTTCATTCTAATAATGTTTATTTAGGAAAACTTGTTGACCATAGTAGAATTAGAGATATGATTTATATTAAAGCAAGAATTTTAGTTCAGTTTCAATTATATTGTTAGGCAACATTTTCTTCTGAACTATAAATAAGTTTAATTGTTGATGATGGAGTATTTTTATCAAGTAGGAATTTTAATTTATTAAATTTATTCAAGTAGATATTGTTACAATTTAAGAGACTATTAGAAATTAAATGTTTCGCTTCTTCAAATTGACCGTTTAAAATATAGGCAATGGAAAGAGTATAAGCTGCATAATCAGGCAAAATGAATTTTTTGTTATTATTATTCAATTTAATCTGTCCTTCTAATAATTTAATTGCTTGGTTGAATTTGGATTCTAATAGAGCAGTAACAGCAAGTTTTTCTAGAATAAATGTCTTTCTTTGATTTTTTAATTCTTTAGGAAATTCTGTTTCATTTGCGAGATAAAAGAGATTCTTTGATGTTTTTAAGTCACTTAAATCTTTAGTAAGAATGTATCTATAAAGATAAATTTTAGCATATAGATATATTTTAAATACTCCAGAAATAAAATTATTTATTCTAGCTTGTTCCAGTAGAGAAAGATTGTCAATATTTTTCTTGTTAGATCTATAAGCATCAAATTTAATGCATTTCTCTATATGTTCAATTGCTTGGTTGATAAAATTGATTTTTTTGTTTGTGTCAATGTCGATTATGTTAGAGAACATTTCTCCATTAATTAAAATATTTAGTGGGTTTAATTTATTTTTGGCAATTTTTAGTTTAATTGCAGCTAATTTAAATAGAGATTTTATATAGTATTTATAGTAACGCTTAATAAGCTTCTGGTCATTTAATTGTGATTCAAATACATAAATAATATTTTCAAATAGTTTTATAGATTCTAAAAGATTATTGATTGCTTTTTTTGATTTTTCCTTATCGGGGTTTTCATCTTTTTTGAATAATAAGTAATTAGTTTGAATTTCAGAAATAGTAACAGCTTTTCTATAAAGGTCATTAATTCTGCAATTATCAAGTTCCAGGGCCTTATCAAAATAAAGAATAGCATTTTCACAATCAGCAAGTAGATCACCATCTCTTCTACCTCCTCTAGTAGTGAGTTCTAAAACCGATTGATAGTAAGTATATGCCAGATTAGAGTAATGTAGAGGATTATTATTTTCAAGATGGATACACCTTTTCCTTAGTTTGATAGTAAGTTCTCTAAAATATTTTTTCTCTTGAAGTATTTTTTTTCTTTGTTCTTTATCAGGATATTTTCTTTTAAGATTATCAGTGCATTCTGAAAGCTTGGCAGAAGCAAAAGAGAATTTATTAAGAAGTTTGGGATTATTCCATATTTGAGATGATTCAATATTGTCGAAAGAATTAAATAGTTCAATTATTTTCGACCAGTTGTTTGTTTTTTCAAATAAAGAGATTTTATTTTCAATGTTATCAACATCAAGCAAGTTGTAAAATTTTTCTTCATTAACTACAACACAGAACGGGATATCAATAATTGAATTTTTATTAAAGTATTTTCTTAAAGAATTTTTTATTTGATAAGCAGTAAAGTCAATTTCTTTAAGTATTTTATAATTTAGTTTAAGGTAATTTAGTGTTAGTTCAATACGAGTTATTTTTAAGAGTAAAGCATTCTTGTTAGATTCTTCTTTTTTTGAGTTATAAGCAAGAGCAAATTGAATTGAAAGGTTATCAACAATTTTATCAGAAAGAAATTCTTTAATTTGATAAAAGTATTTACCAGTCCAGAAGAAATAAGATTCGTTTTTTTCAAAAGAATAAGAAGTAGCAATTATAAAAATCATATAGCCCTCGATAATTTGTTAAAAGAATTGAGTTATTTCGTTTTTTTCCGTACCTAGAATTTTTTTACCAATATGTTTTTGTTCCTCAGCGTGATAGAAAATAATAGAATCTTTTTCTTTGTTAATAATTTTAGAAAGTTGTTCTTTTAATGCTTGATACTGTTTAGCCGTAAGTTCCCCTTCGAATGCGGAGTTTTGCACCCAATTCATATACTTCCTAAAAGTTTTAAGAACTTTAGTAAGTCTTTTAGGATTCGATATGTCATAAACTGCTATATAAAACACTTTAGTAACTGGATTTGTATGGCTCATAATCTTTAATTTTTCCTAATAGATAGTTAATTATTTTATAACATTCCATTCGAATAAGCGATCTGTAAGAGACTCTACGATTAAGTTCTTTATGTTGAATAACAGTAGAGATACGATTTTCAAACTCGCTAACAAACTTTTTACGTGCTTCATCTTTCAAATAAAAGCCTTTGTTGGTGTGTTTAATATCATCATCATTAATCATATTAAGATTAATAACTCTGAAAATAATTTTATCAACAATGATAGGTTTGAATATTTCAGATAAATCATAAACTAAAGGGAGTTTATTATCACCTGTTTCGTGTATAAAACCAATGTAGGGATTTAATCGTGTTCGATAGATTTCACTCAAACAAGCAGCATAAAGCAAAGCATTACCAAATGATATTAAAGAGTTGATAAGACCATCAGGTGGTCTTTTTACACGTTTAACAAAGTTTACATCTTTAGAAAAAATTTCTTTCCAACTTGAGTAGTAGATGTTACGAGCTAATCCTTCAAAACCCAGGAGTTCATTAACAGAAGAGGCAAATCTTGCTGAGTCAAGAATGGAATTAATTTTAGATATATCTTCTTCAATATCAGCCCCTTGATAAGCGTAGGTTTTCAAAATAGCTAAAATATTTTTTATAGCTGTAGTAGTAATTGCTTTTGCAATGTAAAGTCTTTTCGATTGGTTTGAATAAGCTTCAAACTGAAGTAATTGAACTTCACCAGAGCCATCTGAATTTGCAGGGATGAAACTTCCAAGATAATTGCCATAGTAATTGAAAGAGTGTAAAGGAACTTGATATAAATTCAGACATTTAAGAAATTGTGAGTTAAAACGAATTTCACCGAAAGAGTAAAATGCTTCAACTGATTCAGCGGGGATGTGTTTCGCATTTCCAGTACCTTCAGGATTCTGACCCGGCAAGATAACATTGCTTAATTCCTCTTCACAAAAATCAACTTGATGAACTGGTTCTGATTTTGGAAATGATTCAAGATAGAACGAGTTATCTCTACGACTGAGTATTGTATTAGAAAAAAGATAAATGTTATTTTTCATTTTACTTATCCTAAATTTTGTTTTAAAGACAATTCATTAAAAATTTCAATAATACTTAAAACCTGCACAGAATTAACTAGAAGCAAAAAGATGAAAAATTTCCCCAACTAGCAACAACAGATTAATTGAGAACAGAATTAATTATTTCTGACTCAAACTTACTACATTAGTTTAAGAGCGGAAAGAAAAGAAACATTTTGAAAATGTTTTTAACGAAGAATAATAAGTAACATTCAGGAGATTTTTCCCAACGAAATATTTAATAAAACATTTTTCATTGTAGGGAACGGACTCCTGTCCGTTCCGTTTTTTTTGTTGGCAGAACATTCATAATAAATTACGGAACTATCGGAAATGATTAACGGGGCAATCGGAATAACAACGGAACAGTCAGGAGACTGTTCCCTACAATTTATTTTAATAAAACATTATCATCGTAGGGAACGGACTCCGGTCCGTTCCGTTTTTTTTTGTTGACAGAACATTCATAACAAAATTACGGAACTATCGGGAATA
>Ga0308389_1002648_pt1 | contig 11046 bp, 9 predicted proteins | sample Hotspr2Sample148_FD_202362 | JGI IMG/M metagenome (GOLD analysis project Ga0308389, IMG submission 202362) | Hot spring phototrophic mat microbial communities from Mushroom Spring, Yellowstone National Park, Wyoming, United States - 20040719_148 ... | reverse complement strand
GCTGCCCTGCCCTCGCAGAATGGGGTGTCGGCATAGTCAAGCTCTCCCCAGCCTGTCGCCGGCTGCGGCGCGCCTCCCAGCGCCGCAGTGCCCTCTTCGCGCCGGCTACTTCTGCTCGAAGCTGCGAAAGCCCTCGCCATAGACCTCGTGCGCCTGGACCAGCACCACGAAGGCGCGCGGATCGATCTGAGAGACCAACGACTTAAGCAGCGCGGTCTCGGCCCGGCTGAGGACGACGAATAAGATCGGTCGCTGTGCGCCGGTGTATCCGCCGACGCCGGTCCAGCGCGTGACGCCGCGCCCCATGCGCGTCATCACCGCATGGGCGATTTCATCAGGGCGCTGGGTGATGATCAGGGCGGTGCGGCTGATCTGTACGCCTTCGCTGATCGCCTCAGCGGCCACCCCGCCGACGTAGAGCGCGATGATCGCATAGAGTGCCTTCTCCCAGCCAAACGACAGGCCGGCCAGCACAATGACCAGCGCATCGGTGAGCAGGTAGCTCTGGCTGAGCGGGATGGAGCGCCAACGCACCAGCAGGAGCGCCAGGATGTCGGTGCCGCCGGTGGTGGACTGAGCACGGAAGACCAGCCCCATGCCGACGCCGCCGATAATGCCGCCGAAGAGGGTGTTCAAGACAACGTCATCCGTCACGCCGCGCACGCCGGCCCGTTCAAGCAGCGCCGTCACCCCGCCGTAGATCGCCACAGTGACGACCGTCCGGATCAAGAACTGCCACTGGCCCAGGTAGCGCATGCCGAGCGCGAACAGCGGCAAGTTCAACAGCAACACCCACACGCCGATCGCCACGTTGATCGGCAGGACGCTGTGCAGAATCAGGGATAGCCCGCTCACCCCGCCCGGCGCCAGGTCGGCGGGCGCGAGAAACACCACGACGGACACCGCCTGGATCACCGCGCCGACGAGGATGAACAGCGCGTCGCGCGCGAGCAGCAGGCGGTTGGCAGCAATGGACGTCGTAGTAATCATGTCCTGGGCGAGATGCGGGCTATCGGAATAAGCTGACGCTGAACAACGTGCGCAGCAACGCAGCCCGCGCTTCTGGCTTCATCGGCACGGGCTGGGAGAGGTCTTCAATAAATGCTGTGCGCAGGTCGGCGCCCAAGTAACGATTGTCATAGAACACGTGCCGGTCCACCATGGTCGTCTGCGCACCTTTTGAGAAGGTTTGATCGCCGAAGAAGATGTTGCCCGTGCCCCAGTGGATAAACCCCTCAGCGCTAATGTCAAAGCCCTGCACGTGATGGCCCTGGCTGCCGTTGACGACTACTGCGCCGGCCTCGCGCAGGGCAGCAAAGTCCCGCCGTTGGCGCAGCGTGGACTCGTAGAAGTAGTACTCCTCATACTGTAGCGTGGCGATCACGTTGTAGCCCTCAGCGCGCAACTGGCGGATAGTCTCAATCTGGTATGTCAGGTCGCGCGGGTCGTTTGGGCTGCATGGCGCGGAGCCAGGGAGGTTCTCCTTGGCCCAGTTGGCCCCGAACCAGTTACAACCGATAAAGGCCAGGCGATTGCCGTTGACAGTCATCGTCAGCGGCTTGAGCGCATCGGCCAGGTCGCGCCCTCCACCAAAGTAGCGCCATCCCTCCTGTTCATACATCTGCAAGGTGGGGATCAGGCGCTGGTAGCCATAATCCCAGAGATGGTTGCCAGTGAGTTCCACGACATCGGTGCCGACGTAGCGCAACAACTCGATATAACGCGGGTCGGAGCACATCACGATGCCGGATGAGAAGGAGGGGGGCGGACACTTGTCCCAGAAAGACACTTCGTTGCTGATGTGCGTCACGTCGGCTGTGACCAGCCAGTCGCGGATTTTCTCCGCCGGATAGGTGATGCCTTTCTGTTCCATCCTCACCGCCGTGCCACGCACGAGCGCCGTGACGCCGGTCATGGCGACGATGGCCATTTTGGATAGGTCGCGGTTATCAACCGCCGGCAGCGCTGCGGCGATCTCAGCGACCAGGTCCGGGTCGCCCTGCGCGCGGACGCTGAGCGTGAGTGGATAGGCATCCATCGGCGCTTCGCGCTCGAACAGATTGATCCCGTCTACGTGAAGCAGCTTCCAGCGCACCTCCAGTTGGTCAAACGGCAAGACGGCAAACGCAGCCGGCCTGGATTGCCAGGTGCGCGACAACACATCTTGAGTGGCGACTACCTGGATATTAGGCGAGGCAGCCGGCTGACCCAACAGCAACGTCAGCGCAGCAAGCGCGTCAGCATCTAGAAAGAGCGTCGGCGCGATGCCTGACTGGTCCGAAAGCCCGATCAGGGCGTCCGCCTGGCCGGCCCAGAACTGCCGGAGCTGCGCGAAGGCCAGGCCATCCGGCACTGTTGGAAAGGGCGCAGCGACGGCCAGGGTGTGCGTGATCAGCGGCGCGCCCTCCCGACCGGCGGTCACGCGCACGTCGGCATCGGGCGATTCGACCAGCACGATCCGGCGGGCTGGCGTGCTGGCCTGTGCAGCGAACGCGCTGAGCTGCGCCGTCAGCGACTGGCGCAGGCCGGCAGGCAGCGCCGGATCCACCCAGACCATCTTCACCGGCACAGGCGTAGGCGTCGGGGTAGGCCGTGGGGTGGGCGTGGCCAGGAAGATGATCGTGATGGCCGGCGTCGGCGTCGGTTCGGCCGCTGCGCAGCCCGTAAGCAGGAGGCAAACGCTCACCAGGAGAGCGCACACGCGCGTTGCGGACATCTCAGCGGATGTAGGGCTGTTCAGCCCTGGTCATGGCGTCTTGAATGCGGATCTTGTGCGTCAGCAACAAAGGCTGTGGCAGGGCATCCAGTGGGAAGAAGCCTACGTCCAGGCTCTCCGGCGAGCAAGCGAGCTGGCCGGCGACGATCTCGCACTCAAAGCACAGGTTACCCATCTGCACAACCTCGTCGCCATACCGGGCGATCATAAACTGCGCAGGGTCAGAGTAGACGCCGATCAGGCGCTTGATGCGCACATGCAGGCCGGTTTCCTCCCACACCTCGCGGATGCAGGTTTGGGCGATGCTCTCGCCCACGTCTTGTCGGCCGCCTGGCATGGCCCAGTGTCGATTGTCCCGGCGCAGTTGGAGCAATAGATGCCCCTGCCCGTTCAGGATAAAGGCCGAAGCGCCATATTGGATGCGCTCTGGCCGGCGCGTGACGACCGCGCCCGTCCAGTCGTATAGCGTGACGTTAACTGGCGCCATGACAGAAGCAATCATATACATAGGGGCTTCCAGTGTTCTGCGTTCTCTCAGGCACAAGCGGAAGTCAAGGAGAAGGCAGTAACACAGGAGCAGTTCAAGAGGCTGACAGTTAACACGCTCACACAGGCTTGAATAAGCCCATGGTTATTCTAAGTAGTGCGCTGCGCGACAGCCTTAGCTAGGTCTTTTCTTTATGCTACTCATCGAGCCGCCTGTTGCCCAATCCAATTCTTAGCCAGCGGGACTTCTCTGCTCTATTCAAACACTGAATGCGTCAAGCCAGTTGACAGGTTCAACTGGATATGCTAGTATTCAGATACACATCTGTTCTCCGCTGTGCACACATGTGCAGAGCAGAGACAAGTTAAGGAGGACAAACATGATCTCTAGAAGGCAGTGCCAGATTAGTGCCCTGATCGCGTCATCAGTTCTGTTAGCGAGCTGTGCAGCTCCTACTGCCCCTCAAGCTCCCGCTGGTCCAGCACCTACGCAACCTCCCACGACTGGTGAAAAGGCAGTTGAGCCTGGCCAGTGGTCGCTAGCTAAGGCTGCAGAGCCTTACAAAGGTGTAACCATCAACTGCGTCTTCCTTGACCGTCCCGGCTATCGAGCAGCCATTCAGCTCATACCAGAGTTCGAGAAGATTACTGGCATTGATGTAACTTGGGAAATCATGCCCTACGAGAACAGTCGTGAGAAGCAAGTCTTAGACTTCACAGGCAATACGAAGAACTACGACTGCATTCTCATCGATGTGGTTTGGATAGGCGAATTCGCTGCTTCAGGCTGGGTAGTACCTCTGAGAAAGTTCTACGAGGATCCTGCTCTGGCTGATCCGAATCTCAACCTAAAAGGGTTCTTCCCCATTCTTCTAGAGTCCTTCGGCACGTGGAACAACGAGATCTACGGCTTGCCCTTTGATAACTACTCTGGCGTGTTGTTCTACAACAGATGCATGTTGGAGGAGGCCGGCTTCAAGGAACCGCCCAAGACTTGGCAGGAACTCTTGGAGGTATACGGTCCTAAGCTGACTAAAGATGGAAAGTATGCCTTTGCGCTCCAGTCTAGACGCGGTGAAACACAATCCGCTGACTCCTTCATGCGCATGATTTGGCCCTTTGGCGGTTCTCTACTCAACGAGAACTTCGAACCTAACTTGTCTTCAGAGAAGTCACTGACTGGACTGAGATTCCGTCAAGAGCTGATGAAGTACATGCCGCCAGACATCGTGGAGTGGGACCATGATGAGACAGTACAGGCCTTGGCTCAGGGTAGAGTGGCGATGATCACGGAATGGAGCGCCTTTAATGCCTACTTCACGGATCCAAACACCTCTAAGATCACGGACTGCATCGGGTATGCTGTCGAGCCAGCGGGACCAGTTGGTCCACGGCCAGCCCTGGGCGGTTTCTCACTCGGCGTGAGCGCAAACAGCGCACCAGAGAAGCAAGCAGCCACTTGGCTGTTCATTCAGTGGGTGACTTCCGAAGAGAAGGCCAAGGACTACATCCGAGCTGGCGGCGTCTCTGGCCGCATGAGCGCCTATGAGGATCCAGAGCTGAAGGTGCAATTCCCTTACTTTGAGCCACTGGTAGTGTCCTGGTCCAAGCATGGTAATCCAGTGTTTAGACCACGCTTCCCAGAATGGCCGGCTATTTCTGAGCTCATCGCGCAGACCGGCACCGAGATGATGCTTGGAAGCATCTCCGTTGAAGAGGGTGCGAAACGCCTAGACACCCAAATTCGCGAGATTCTCGAAAAAGCTGGCTACTATTCTGGCGCAAAACCGAAGCTGCAGTAATAAGCTGCAGACCACGGCAGAATGCTCTGGTGACGAGTGCGCTTTACTCGTCACCAGAGCTGATGTGCGCGTTTATACTTAGACACGAACACAAGTCTTCTCTTCTTAGTCAAACGTCATGGAGACCATACACTCTCTGAGCCAAAAAGTCCTTAAAGAACTTGAAACCATTTTCACCCAGCTTTCCTCTCAGGCTGCCGAGCACATGTGTGACGAGATTGCCCATGCACGCCGGATTGCTTGCTACGGCGTTGGTCGAGAAGGACTGATGGTCAAAGCTCTCTGCATGCGGCTGATGCATCTAGGGCTAGACGCTCATGTGGTTGGTGATATGACAACGCCACCAATCGGTAAAGGCGACTTGTTGATAGTCAGTGCTGGCCCAGGCAAGTTCTCCACAGTGCTGGCACTTATGGATGTAGCCAAACAAAGCGGCGCGCGCAGCATGGTGATCACGGCTCAGCGGGATGGCGAGGCCGCAAGACGTGCTGACGTGATAATACACCTGCCTGCCCAAACGATGGCCAGCGATTTACTCACTCCTTCCAGCGTTCTGCCAATGGGCAGCTTGTATGAGATATCACAGCTCATCTTTTTTGATTTAATCTCGATTCTATTGCGAGAAAAGCTCGGACAAACACTAGAAGAGATGCGAGATAGGCATACCAATCTAGAATAGAGAGTATGAGTCAATTGACACCTATATTGCCTAAGAGGTCAGCTTCACCGCGGATAGTTTTGTCTAGATTCAACATCAAGTGGCCGGCTTTATTTTTGTTAGCCCCAGCAATTATTATCTTGTTTGCTGTTGGAATATATCCTCTCGTATTCGCAGTAGATGTTAGTCTAAGACAGTATCAGCTAACTAAACCATATTTAGGCACACCTTATATAGGTCTTCAGAACTACATACTAGTAATAAACGACACTCTGTTTTGGCAGTCTCTATTTAGAACTTTCACCTTTTTTGTATTAACAGTTCCATTACAGGTTATTTCAGGCATATTAATAGCCATTTTTCTAGACAACTTAAATATTAAGTGGCTGTCTGGACTATTAAGAGTAATACTTGTCTTGCCAATCGCCATCACTCCAACAGTAATAGGTTTAGTCGGTAGACTGCTCTTCAATCGCGATTTTGGTTTTATTAACTTTCTATTAAGCTTGGTAGGGATAGAACCCATCCCTTGGTTAGGCGAACCTCTGCCTGCCATGCTAACCATTGCTCTCGTTGATATCTGGCAATGGACTCCTTTCATCACGCTGGTCGTGCTCTCGGGGCTAACATTGATTCCCCATGACGTGTCAGAGGCTGGCCAACTAGACGCTGGCCGCGGATGGCATTTCTTCCGGTCAGTTCAATTGCCATACTTGTTGCCAGGGCTCACCGCAGTGCTTATACTCCGCACCGCAGATATTCTGAAACTTTTTGACATGGTGTTTGTATTAACACGAGGCGGCCCTGGCGTTTCCACCGAGCTTGTCAGTCTATACGTACAGCGTATTGGATTTCGAGTATTTGATATGGGAGTAGCTTCAGCACAGGCTATTCTTCTACTTGTACTATGCATTATACTTTCTAGAGCATATATTCGCTTTTTCTACAGAGAGATACAAGCATGACGCGGTTAAAGTATCGTTACGTTCTAGTTCTACAATTTTTATTCTCATTTTTGATAATTGTAGGATTTTTATTCCCTATATACTGGATGCTAACTACAGCTCTAAAGCCTTTAAGAGATACTTTCGCTATACCTCCTGTTCTATTTTTCCAACCTACTTTGGAACACTTTGAAGCTATCTTTGCTGAAGGTGCAGTACTTCGCAGTTTAAGAAATAGTATTATAGTTGCTACGTTTACTACGATTACTGCTCTTATACTTGGCGTGCCAGCTGCTTATATACTAGCACGTTTTGATTTTAAAGGTAAATCTAATCTTTGGTTTTGGATAATTTCTAATCGTTTTATATCACCAATAGTCGTCGCTTTGCCATTTTACTTAATAGCTCGAAATCTTCAAATTCTCGATTCTTTTATAGTCTTAGTGTTAGTTTATCTAACTTTTAGCATACCATTGGTAGTTTGGTTATGCATAGATCAATTTCGCGCTATTCCACGTGAAGTAGACGAAGCATCGCATGTTGATGGTGCTAACCTGTGGCAAACTTTTCTACTGGTCAATTTACCTTTGGCGATCCCAGGTATTGTGGTATCGGCCATTCTGGTGTTTATCACTAGTTGGAATGAACTACTCTTCGCCTTGCTGCTAACGCGCAACGAAGCTAGGACTGCACCCGTTGAAGCAGCAAATTTTATGACTGGTTTTGGAATCCGCTGGGGGCCGATGATGGCCACAGGTGCCTTAATCGCTCTACCCGTCTTGATTTTTAGCTTGATCGTTTCTCGTAATCTTATCCGTGGATTGACTATAGGTGCTGTGAAATGAATTTTGGTATCAATTTGAGCTTTGCCGTTAAGCGCTGGCCCGAACCTGAGGCATGGGCAAGCTTTGTCTGCGAAGAACTAAAGCTAAGTACTGTTCAGTTTACCTTTGATCTGCTTGATCCTATGTGGCCAGAAAAAGAAAGTTTTAGCTTAGCGCGTCAAATTAAAAAAGTTTCGTCCGATTTTAATATTTTTATACACAGTGCTTTCGTTGGGCTTGCTAATTATACGTACAATGGATTGCTGCACCCCCTTGCTGAGGGACGCGCTGCTTCTATGGAATGGTGGCGCAGAGCTGTTTCGTTAGCCGCTGAGTTAGGCGCTAAGGCAATCGGTGGCCCGTTGGGGGGGTTGAGCGTCGCTGATGCAAACGATCCGGTACGCCGGCAGATGCGATACGCCGAGATGCTTGAATCGATAAGGACAATTACTGTTTGGGTCAAGGAAGCCGGCTTAACAGAGTTTTTAATCGAGCCAACACCACTCGTGCGCGAGTTTCCTCATACAGTCGAACAAGCAAAACAGCTACTCGAAGATTTGAGACAGAACGCTGCTGCACCAATACGATATGTTATCGACGTTGGGCATGCACTCTATCAGCCGCTATATAGTATACAAGCTTCTCTTCACCCTTGGTTCAGCACTTTAAGAGAAAATGTTGGTCTAATACATTTACAAAATACAGATTTTCAAAGCGACTCCCACTGGGGCTGGCCGCATCCTCAAGGAAAGTTTAACTTAGAGGAATTTTTTAATACATTGCGTGATTATAATATGAGTAATATTACATTAATATTGGAAGTATTCTATCCATTTGAAGAAAAAGATCAAAATGTAAAGGAAAACATTACACAATCAGTGCAATATTGTAAAGCCAGATGGCTTAAGAATTAAGACTTTTGACTTTCTATCTTGTTAATTTATCAATTATTCTGTTTGCAACGTTCTTTAAATTTTTATAATATTCTTGATTTTCGATAGTTGGTATAAATCTCTTGGCTTCTACAGATTTAATTAATTTTTGTGCCCAACAATTGAGTAAGGAATTAGGGTGAAGCGCAGTCCAAGCAACTGCTGCAACGCCGACCAACCCAACTTCATCTAAGCAAGGATAGACAACCGGCATGCCGGTTAACTGGGCAATTAGGTCAGCCATCAAGCCGCTCCGCGCACCACCGCCACCGATGCGAATCTCTTTTAGTTGCTGTGGGTGAGTGCGACACAACAAAAAGTCATATATGCGTGCAGTTTGCACAGCGATGCCTTCATACACAGCACGCATGAGATGTTCTCGTGTGTGTCTACTATCCAAGCCTAAAAAGCAACCGCCTAAAGACCACTCTTTCTCTTCACTACGCTCTTCACTGAGTGTTAGATAAGGTAAGTATATTAAATTATCAGATGTTAATGAAATATTATTTAGTTGACCTTCTAAAGATGCCCAAAACTCAGCATTATCTTTAAAATTTGAATACAGAGTCTTCCCCCAAAATTCCAAATTGATACTTCCAGCACTTGTAGCTACAAATCTTAAAAACAAATTTTCATCTTGTATATGCCGAACTAAATATCCTAACGTATCATCATCAAAATCTTTTGTCCAATATTGATGAATCGCAGCAGTGCCGATGATTGATGCAGCTTGATTTAAATTTGCAGCGCCGAGACCAAACATGCCAGCCACTGCATCGAACGGGCCCACGAACACCGGCAAGCCCTCTGGCAGTCCTATCTGCGCGGCAGCCGAACGCTTAAGCGCTCCCCTAGGCTTGAGCGGAGAAAGTGGTTCTGGAAGCAGCCGACGAACGGTGCGCAAGTCTAGAATGTCGAGCACTGTCTCGGCAACCTTCCAGTAGTCATCTCCAACGGCGGGTTGACGCTCGAAATGAACAGTATGCGGGTGGCCATAAGTATGCTCAAAACTGGTCGTGCAGATGCCCACACGGCCAGTAAGCACATACCCTATCCAGTCTTCAGCAAAACACACATGCTGGGCTTGCTTCAATTTCTCAGGAGCAGCTTCGGCCAGCCATGCGAGCTGAGTTGTCTGATGTGCAGTTGTCGGCTTAGTGCCTGTATAGCGCGCTACTGCACGTAAGCGTCCCTCGCGCCGCCATTGTCTTAGGACGTTTATGCTCCGTGTATCGCGCCACATTAAGGCCGGCTCAACAGCCTTGCCATCCGCGCCAATCAGCCACACCCCATCGCCAAGAGCGGTTATAGCAACCGCTTGGATTTGGATATCGCTTCGCTGGGCTCTAAGTGTGCTCAGCACACGGCTCATCGTAAATAGCGCCCTCGTGGCCAGCATGTTCATCTCAATCTCAAATGCAGGAGGCGCTGACAAGCGATAGGGAGTTCGATAACGGTGCAGTCCAAGTATGTGACCCTCCGTAGTTACAACAGCAGCCTTGGTCGTGGTGCTTCCCACATCTACTGCTAGGACAGCTGGCGTCACAGCCACACTTTAAAATCTACCACGCATCCGGAGTACAATAGGCGTTAACGTTTGGAGCACACTAAGACCTGCATTGGCTCAGATCAGAACACGCTGAGACCGAGTTCGGGTTTTGCTTAGGGTCGCATCTGACATATGACTAGAAAGATCCATACAAAATTCAAAGATCGTTATGATCAAAAAGCTTTAAGTAATATAAGCCTTATTATTCAAGTAGTCGAAAAGTATTACGTAGAACAGTTAACTCAATCACAAATTGCTAAGCAGATTGGTGTTTCTCGAAGTACTATCTCGCGAATGCTTAGCCGAGCTCGAGATGAAGGCATAGTGCGTATACAGATTGTCTATCCACAGGTGCGTCATACAAGCATCGAAGCTGATCTGAGAAAACGATTTAATCTAAGCGAGACAATAGTTATCGCCCTGCCTAAGCAAGTCTTAGAAGAAGATGAACTGCGAAGTTGGGTAGGCATCCAAGCAGCGCCATTTGTTAACCAAATGATACAATCAAAGATGGTCATTGGAGTGGGCCGTGGTCGCACACTTGCTGAATTAGCGTTCGGATTAAGTAAAACGACTAACGGCTGCTATGATATAAAGATAGTGCAACTTTTAGGAGATATAGATATTCACTATTCACCAACGAGATCCACTGAAATAACGCGCTTGCTCAGCGAAAGCTATAACGGAGAGGCATACTATCTAAATGCGCCAGCGCTAGTGGCCGATGTTAACCTTGGCATGACGCTGATGCGGTCATCTACAATTCAGCAGGTCACCAAGTTTTACGACTCCCTTGACTTTGCTATGGCAGGAGTAGGGGCTCTGCACAATTCGCCGCTCGTGTTAAGCGGTCTGCTACGCCCATCTGACATTAGAAAATTAGCCAAAGCAGGCGCTGTTGGTGATATATGTGGACATTTTTATGATATTAACGGAAATTTACTAGATCATGTATATTCTGGAATCTCTATAGGCATTAGCTGGGATCAGTTACATAACTGCAATAAATTACTCGTTACAGCCACTGGAAGTGATAAAGTAAAGCCGCTTTTGGGCTTACTTCGCACTGGCATGATAGACATATTGATCACGGATGAGCAAACGGCCCAGAAGTTATTGAGTTGCTCAGATACTT
>Ga0308389_1002647_pt1 | contig 11046 bp, 11 predicted proteins | sample Hotspr2Sample148_FD_202362 | JGI IMG/M metagenome (GOLD analysis project Ga0308389, IMG submission 202362) | Hot spring phototrophic mat microbial communities from Mushroom Spring, Yellowstone National Park, Wyoming, United States - 20040719_148 ... | reverse complement strand
CGGCGTATCGACGCCGAGCAATCGGATGCGCACCGTGCGCCCGTTGAGGGTCGCATCAATCGTGTCGCCGTCCACAATGTTGGTCACCGTTGCGCGTTCGAGTCCGCTCCCCGGCAGCGATGGCGCCGGCCCGCCGGTTGGCGTCGGGGAAGGTCGGGCGGCAGTTGGGCGCGCGGTTGGCGTGGTCGTTTTCGCTTCTGCGCCTGGCGCGGTCGCCGGCATCAACGCAAGGAAGCAGCACACGGCGACCAACCCGGCGATAGTCCGCCAGGGGCGCCGCAGATGAGGGATTGGTGCGTCAATCGGTCGTCGTTGGTTGAACGTTGCCATGGTGGAAACTCCTTCAGCATCATGTGGCCTTGCTGCACTACAGATACGACCTTGATTGCGAGTTGACGACCGGATGTGCGAACGCCTCTGGCACGATCGCGGTCGCCCAACCAACATCATCGCCAGGAGGAGCCGACGGTCGCTCGCCCGATTATAGCCGCTTTTGTCGTGATTGACACGACGACCATGCACGAGCAATCAAGGTATGGATATGCGGCGATCCTCCGCCATGCCGCGCGGCTTGACAAGCCGCGCGGCGTGGAGTACAATATGCCTAACTGATTGTATGACGATATGTCATACAGTCGTTGGGACGTTCCCGCGCCGGATGCGCGGGGGAAGCGAGAGGAGCAACCATCATGGTGACCATCCACATCCCGTTGGCGCCGGATCTGCGCCGGCGCCTCTTTGCGGCGACGGGGGTCGCCGCGCCGACCGCCTGGACCATTGAGGCGGACCCGCGTGCGCTCGATGAGGATGCGCGGGTGCATCTGCTGCGCATGGCGGACCGCGACACACCGGTCCGCCATGCGGTCTTCGACGCCCACCTGCGGGCGGAGCCGGGGGAACACGTGTGGGTCGGGACCTACACCCCCAATCCCGACCGTGCGGCGGTCGAGCGCGCCACCTACTGCCTGCCCCTCGCGGCGGCGGGGGATGAGGCGCTCGTGGTGCGCGCCATCCTGCGCGATCATGGCGTCCATGACGACGACGGCGAGGACGCCGCTGCGCCGAACGATGTCGCCGCCGCCGCCATCCGCGCCGACCGGCTGCGGTGGGAGGCGGCGCGCGATACGGCGCTGGCGGCGCTGCACGACGCCGTCGCCGCCTGGATTGTCCGGGCGGAGGCACGCGCCGCCGATCTGCGCACCCGCGGCGGATCGGCGCTGACGCCGCGCGAGATCGAGGACGGCCCCATCATGATGATGGCGATGTACAAGCCGTCGTGGTTTGACGCGGTTGTTACGGCGGCGGATGCGTGCGGCGCGCGCGCAGCGGCGGCGTGGGATGCGCTGTCCGCCGCATGGATGGCGGCGTATGCGGAGGCCTGCGCCGAGCGCGATGCGCGGCGCCGCGCCGAGAAGGAGGCGGAGGAAGCGGCGGAGGGGCGGCGTCAGGCGGAGATCCGCGCCTGGATCGCGGCGCATGGCAGTGATCGCTTGCGCCGCCTGCTGGACGCGGGCTACCCGATCTGGCAGGAGTACGTGCGTGAGCGCGTCGCGCGCGAGTTTCCGGGCTTCACGCCGGACCTCAATCGGGAGGCCCGGTGGCGCGACCTCCTCAAGGAGACCGACCCTGCGCCGACGGACGAGCAGATCGCGTTGGCGCAGCGCTTCGGCGGGCGCGCCGTGTTGCTCACGTGCGACACGCGCGACTATCGGCGATCCGCCGTCGCCGTCGTCATCGCCGACGCCTTCCACGGCATGACGCTCGTCGAGACGGCGGTCGATGCACGTGAGGACGACGAGGCGTAGCCACGCGCCCCCCGCGTCAATTGACGCGGGGGGCGTCCACGAAAGGAGGTCAACGATGGCCGAACGCTCGACCATTGAATGGACCGAAGCGACCTGGAACCCCGTAACCGGTTGCTCAAAAGTCAGCACCGGGTGCAAACACTGCTACGCCGAACGTCTTGCGCGTCGTCTTCAGGCGATGGGGGCGCTGCGCTACCGCAACGGCTTCACCGTCACGCTGCATCCCGCTGTGCTTGACCTCCCGAAACGCTGGCGTCAGCCCCGCATGGTCTTCGTGAACTCGATGAGCGACCTGTTTCACGAATCCGTGCCGCTGGAGTTCATTCAGCGGGTGTTCGCAACGATGCGCGCCTGTCCGCAGCATACGTTTCAGGTCCTGACCAAACGCAGCGCACGCCTGCGCGACCTGGCGCAGTATCTCGATTGGGCGCCGAATATCTGGATGGGGGTCAGCGTCGAAAATCGGCGCGTGATCCATCGGATTCACGATCTTCAGGCAGTTCCGGCGTATGTGCGCTTTTTATCGTGTGAACCGCTGCTGGGTCCGCTCGACGACCTGCCGCTCGACGGGATTCACTGGGTGATCGTCGGCGGCGAGTCGGGACCCGGCGCCCGCCCGATGCAGGCGGCGTGGGTGCGCGCGATTCGGGATCGGTGCCGACGCGCACACGTGCCGTTCTTCTTCAAGCAGTGGGGCGGGGTGCGCAAAGACCGGACCGGTCGGGAGCTGGACGGACGGACGTATGATGCCATGCCGCCGACCCGGCGAGATGACGACAAGGAGGACGACGATGAACGACAAGATTGATCGCGTGCAGTTCCGACCCGGCGATCTCGCGGACCAGCTCCTCCGGCGGATCGACCCGACGGAGACGGAGACGGGATCGGCGGATGCGGCGGCGGCGCGTGTGGCGCAGCGCGATCTGGAGCGCTACTACGCGCTGCTGGACGACGCCCTGCGCGACGCGGCGCACGATCTCACCCTGCAGGAGGCGCGCTGGATGGTCGCGGCGCATTGGTCGACGCTGCTCGACGGGTGGGCGGCCGTGCTGCTCCCGGTGCAGCTGCATGATTATTACGCCGACGATCCGGAGGGACGGGAGCAGGCGGCGGCGTGGGGCGTCGATCCGGAGGCGCTGCGCGCGCGCGTGAGCGCATGGTCGCTCACGCGCCGCATGGCGCTCATCGACGCCATGGAGCGCCTGCGCTGCCTGGCGGCGCGCCGCAGCGCCGCCGACGGCGGCGGCGACGATCCGACGCTCGATGACCTGATCATCGCCGTCGGGCTGGCGCGTTTGCCGTCCTGAGCCGGCGGCGTCCCGAACGCCGCCGGATGACGACCGCGCCCCCGTCCCCAGGCAGGGGACGGGGGCGCGGCGCGTCTAACGCAGCGGGATGCTGGCGGCGGCGCGCTCCGGCGCAGCGATGGCGTCAGCGAGCGCCGCCGCCGGCGGCGCATCGGGGTCCGGGACCAGGACGGCGCTCCAGGTCGCCGGCGATCCCGGCATCGCCGGGTCGACCCACAGCCGGCGGGCGTCGTCCGGGAACACGCCCAGGCGCAGCCCCGCCGACGGCGCGTCGGCGCCGGGCGCGATCCAGGCGACGACGCTCCACGTGCGCCGCGCGCCCCACAGGCGGGCGGCGCCGCCGACGGCGCGCTCCATGGCGCCGGCGACGGCGGCGCCGAGCGGCGCCGCCGGGACCGTCCAGACGCCGGCGCGCGGCGCACGCCCAGGTGCGCCAGGCGATCTCGCGCGTCGTCGCCTGGCGCGGCGTCGGCATGCGCCGCGCGCCGGCGTGCAGCGCCTGCGCCAGCGCGCCGGCGTCGGCGATGGCGGCGGCGATCACGACGCCCGGCGGCGTCGTCGGCGCCACGATGCGCTCAGACGCCGCGCGCTCAACGCGCGCCGGCGTCGCCGCGGCGTGGACGACGGCGCATGGGCGCAGGCGCACGTCCCAGCGGACATGCGCCGCCGCCGCCGGCGTCGCCAGGGGCGCCGCCGCTGCGTCCGGCGCGGCGCGCCCGGCGTCGGGCGCGTGGGCGCATGTCACCATGCCGACATGCGCTCCCGCAGGCTCACGACCTCGCCGGCGCCGACCACCAGGTGGTCGACGACGTCGATGCCCATCACCCGCCCCGCCTCGCGCAGGCGGCGGGTAAACGCCACGTCCTCCGGCGACGGCGTGGGGTCGCCGGAGGGGTGGTTGTGCGCGACGATCATCGCCCCGGCGCCGCAGCGGATCGCGGGGCGGAACAGGTCGGCGACCGTCGGGTTCGCCGAGGAGACGCTTCCGACGGCCGCCACGTCGTGGCGGATGATGGCGTGCTTTACCGTCAGGCTCAGCACCACCACCTCCTCCTGCGCCCGACCGGCGTAGTACGCCAGCAGCCAGGCGCTGGCGTCCCCGGCGTTGCGGATCAGCGTCCGCTCCGGCGGGCGCAGCGCGATCTCCAGCGCGCGGCGCAGCGCCGCCACCTCCGGCGGCGCGTCGCAGCGCCAGACGAGATCGTTGAGGTCGGCGCGCGCGGCGGCGGGCAGCGCCGCGCGCGCCAGGTCGTACAGTTCGAGCGCCTCGGCGATCTGCGTCGCCGTCCGGCGCCGTCGGGCGGCGCGCCCGCGCGCGCCGCCATGCGTTTTCTTCACTTCGTGCCTCCTCCTGCACGCCGCCAGACGGCGGCGCGATGGATATGACGCGCGGCGTTTCCGCGCGGCGGATGCACCATAGCGCGCCGCCGTCCCGGAATCGCGGTCGGGCGGCGCGTCCCGCGCCGTCGGACCGCCAATCCGCCGCCCGCGTCGCCAGGGGCGCCGACCGACAACGCGGGCGGCGGGTCAGGTTCGCGCCGCCCGCCGCGTCCGCGCGGCGGGCGGCAGAACGGGAGCGGTCATGCGCTGCGGGGATGGGGGTCGGGAAGGGGGGGGTGCGGCGGGTCGGTCGCCGGACGATGCCGGTCGTGGGGATGCACGTCGCCGACCGCGCGCCACGGCGCCGTCATCGACGCCGCGCGCCGCGCCGTCGGCGCCGCCGCGCCGGATCGGGGTCGGTCAGCGCGCCCCGGACGGCGATGGTCCGCCCGGCGCATCATCGGCGCGCGCGCGCCTGCGCCCGCAGATCGGCGATGAGGTCGGCCAGGCGGCGGATCTGCACCCGCTCCAGCGGCGCCAGGTCGGGGCGGGCGGCGGCCAGGTCCATGCAGGCGCGCTGCACCACGCCGTCGACGTCGTCGGCGCACACGTACTGGACCTGCGGGTAGCGCGCCAGGCGGTCGGCAATCACGTCGCGCACGTCGGCGAGCGGTTTGGCATGGAGTTCGACCTCGACGGCGGCGATCACGCCATCGCCGGACGCGGACCAGAGTTCCGCGTCCGGCGGGCGAAAGGCGGCGCCGATGCGCTGCGCGCGACTGCGCACGATGCGCTCGGCGACCCAGTGCAGGTGCGGCGCATGCGCGGCATGCCACAGCCGCACCGCGCCGATGGCGTGCAGGTGCGGCAACTGCACCGCTTTCGGTCGGGTCGCCGACCATGGCAGGTCGAGGTCGTGCATGGCGCGCGCCGTCGGCCAGTGCCACGTGGTCAGCTCCACCATGGCGCTCTGGATCAGTCCGGCGCGCCGCATGCGCTGCGTCCATTTGCGCGCCCCGCCCGGCGCCACGTGCAGCAGCAGCGGCAGCGCGGACCCGGCGATGACGTACTGTTCGGCGATCCAGCGCAGCGCCTCCAGGTCGCGCAGCGTCAGGCGCACCCGCCCGGCGTCGCTGCGGCGGCGGCGGCGGCGGCGGGCGGGGGGATCGTGGGGTCGGTCGGTCATGGTCGGGTTCCTTGTCGTCCTTCCGTTGGCGGCGGGAGCGTGGCGGTGGCCACCCACGCCGGTCGTCCGGCGCTGCGGACCAGGCTCCATGCCGGTCCGCGCATCAGCACCCGCACGCGCGCGCCGCGGTCGACGACTCCGCGCAGCGTCGGGCACGCCCCCGGCGGCGCCGGCGCGGCATACGCGGCGATGGCCGCGGCGAGCGGCGCATCTCCGTCCGGCAGCGCATCTCCGTCCGGCGTCCAGAGCCGACCGCTGCCGGCGACGTCGATCTGCGCCCATCCATCGGCGCGGCGCTGCACGACCTGCACCGGACGCCCCGCTTCAACGGCGCCCAGCAGCGGACACCCGCGCACCGCCAGCGGCGGCTCGCGGTGCAGCGCAGCGGCGCCGGTGAGCGCAACCGTCGCCGGATGCCAGGCGTCCAGCAGCGCCAGCAGCGCCGCCATGCCGGGCAGGTGCGACGCATGCAGCGCCAGGGCGACGCCGAGCGCCAGGGCGCCGAGCAGACGCAGCAGGGACGGTCGCCTCATGGCAGATCCGCCGGCCACTCCTCCGGCAGCGTCGCGTCCGGCAGCGTGACGATCTGCGCCGCCGCCAGCGCCCGCGCCAGTCCGACGCCTTCCCGCGTGACCGGGACCAGCAGCGCCGGACGCCCGGCGTATTCCTGCGCCGCCTGCGCCAGCGTCGCCGCCAGCGCCCGTCCGATCCCGCGCCGGCGGCGGTCCGGCGCCACCCACACGCCGATGATCTCCGGGGCATCGCGCATGTGATGCCCATCCAGCGCCAGCGTCGCCAGCCCGACGATCGCTGCGGCGTCGGACTCATGCGCGTCGCCGGCGATGGCGACGAGATCGGCGTCCGTCCAGCGTTCGCCGCCAAAGAGCAGCGCCGCCGTCGGCGGCGCGGCGGCGTGGACCAGCGCATACGCCGCCTTCGCCAGCGGCGCGTCGCGGGAAACGAGGGTCACAGACGCCGCGCCGCCCGGCGGCGCGGCAGGACCGGCTCCGTGCATGGCGTGCTCCTTTCGTCGTGATGGGCGGCGGCGCCCGTCGCCGCCGCCGCCGCCATGCTACCGCATGCGCCGCCGGGCGCGCCCGCCGGTTCAGCGCTGACACGCGGTGACGCCGACCGTGCGCCCGAAGACCGGGCATTCGCGCACGCGGCGCTCCAGGCGCTCCTGGTTCCACGTGTTCCAGAAGTGCCCGTGCATGCCATGCACGCCCGGCGTATCGCGCTGTCCCCGCAGCCCGCCCGGCGTGAACGGTCCGCCGCCGAATCCGCCGTCCGCGTCGTAGGTGATGCTGTATCTCATTTTCGGCGCCTTCACGGGGAACCCCGCCGGGCAGCGTCCGTCGGCGTCGCTGTAGGCGACGTGACGCCGGTTGTCGTAGGACGTCAGATCCCTCCCGTTCCAACAGTCGGGAAAGCGGATGCTGACCGACAGGTATTCATCCGGGCGACACGTCGGCGGGTTGGACGCATGCAGCGGGTAGCCTGCGGATTGGTCGCGCTTCTTGCGACACAGCCAATCGACGACGCCCAGCGGCTGCGGCGCCGTGGCGAACGGATCGCCGGCCGTCATCTGCAGTCCGGGCGGAAAGGCGCGCAGCGCGGACGGGTCATCGGCGTGCCGGTAGTAGTAGACCCGCAGACGGTGGGGCGTGTGGAGGCGTCCGGCGGAGTCATAGAGCGTCGGAACCCAATACGCCGCCGTGTCGCGCGTATCATTGCACGTCGTTGCGGCGGCGCGGGCGGCGGATTCGGTCACGCCGAAGCGCACCGCGACGGAGCCAAAAAACTGATGCTCGTGGGTCTGACTCCGCCCGCGCGGCCAGTTGAACAGATTGTCGGCGTGGCGCTGCCCCGGCGTGCAAACCAACTGAAAGAACGGTCCGTCGTTCGTTCGGTCATCTCCCGGCTGCGGCGGCAGCGTCTGCGCCTGCGCCGGCGCCGCCGGGATGCGCAGCGTGATCGGGATCAGCAGCGCCGCCAGGATCGGCGGCGGCGCGGGAGCCGGCGATGGGCGCCGGCGCGATGGCATGTCCATGGTCTCCTCACGCGGTCGATGGTCCGAAATGGTCCGACGCGGGAACGCGATCCCGCCATGCAGATTGTCCCCCCGGCGGCGCGGCGGGAGAATCAACACCGCATCCTGATCTTGCGACCGTGCGTTGACGCCGCGCGGCGACGCGGCGCTATGCTGACGGCGCATGCGCCGCATCCGGCGCACGGGACACGACACAAGCGCCCCGCCGCACGGCGGGGCAAGGAGAAGAAGAAATGAAAAAAGAGGACCAGGCGCGCGCCTGCCTCGCGGCGATCCGCGCGACGCGCTGGACGCCGACGCAGGCGCGCCGCATCGCGCGCGACCTGCGCGCGCTTGCCGACCACCTGGAGGCGACGGCCGACGCCGAGGAGCGCGTCGGTCATCGCCTCCGCCAGGCGCAGGCGGAGGTCGCCCCCCCGTCGCCGCGCAACCCCCGCGCCGGTCCGGGACTGCCCCCGTCGTCGCTGGTGCGGTGGGAACCGCACCGCGACCGCCCCGGCGGGCGGCTGCACGTCGGCAAGGCGCTCTGGTACGCCCTTGGGCGTCCGGCGCGCCTCAACGTGCAGCGGCAGGGGGCGACCCTGCTGCTCACGCCCGCCGGGCCCGGCGAGGGATGGTCGACCAACCCCCCGCCGAAGGGACAGCCCCGGCTCTCCATCGGCGAGGAGGCGGCGACCGCGCTGCGCCTCGCCGAGGGCCTGTGGCCGGGGCGCGTCGTGCCCGGCGGCATCGTCATCGACATGCCGCCGGAGTGACGGGGGTATCGTAAGAAAAAAAAAGCGTCCCGCGTCCCGCCGCACGGCGGGCGCGGGCAAAGGAGGAGAAAGAAAATGACGAGCCGGATCTCGGTCTGGGTGGCGACCCATCGCCGCCCGGACCTCGATGCGGCCGCCGGAGTCTGGCTCTGGCGGTCGTATGTCGCCCCGCTCCTCTACGGCGACGACGTCGCCGTGGAGGTGGAGTTCGTCCCGGCCGGGCAGGCGCCCGCCGGCGACGTCGATGCGGTCATCGACACCGGCGGGGTGTGCGACCCCGCCGGTGGTCGGTTTGACCACCACACCCCCGATCTCGGCGGAGATCGGGCGGTGTCGGCGACCGCGCTGGTCTACCGGCGCGCCCTGGAGTTGGGCGCGCCGGTCGACCACCTTGAACCCCTGGTCGCCCTCGTCACCGAGGGCGATCACGGCGGCGCCGCCTGGTCGCGCCGGGTCGGCCTGCACGCCATGGTGCAGGCCCTCCTGGCCGCCGAGGCGGATGACGGCGCGGTGATCGACGCGATCGGGCGCTGGCTCGACCTCGTCGATCACACGCTGGCGGCGCAGGCGCGCGCCATGGCGGAGGTCGACTCCGCCACCGTCTGGCGCGCGCCGGACGGGTCGGTCGCGGCGATCCTTGACGGGTCGCCCGACACGACCCGCGCCGCCTTCGAGCTGCACGACGAGCTCCGGCTCGTCGTGTGGCTCAACCGTCAGCCGACCACGGTGTCGGTCGGCTGCCGCCGCCGCGAGGGGCTTTCCTGGGCGGTCGGCGACGTCCTTGATGGCGTCGCCGACCGCCTGACCGCCGACGCGGAGCTGGCGGGCGAAGTCGCCCGCTGGTTCCGCCATGGATCCGGGGTGTTCGCCATGCGCGGCACGGCGAAAAACCCCGACCCGACGCCGCTCGATGAAGCGGCGTTCCTGCGCCTGGCGCAGGTCCTCTGGGAGGGCCTGCGCCGGGTCGCGGGGTAGCAGGCGGCATGCACACGCCCCCGACGCGCATGCGTGCGCGTCGGGGGCGTGGTCGTTGGTGCGGCGGCGCGCAACGGGGCGATCAGGGGAATCAGGGGAAGCGTGAGGATGATGAAAGGCTGAGGGACTGCGCACATGGATGCGCCGCCGCACCGGAATGCTACCACGCCCGCCGGTCGGTCGTCGCCTCCGTCGTCACGGATTCGCGTCCGGCGACGGCGCAGGGCAGGCGCACGCCGATGCACACCCCGCCGCCGGGTCGGTCGTGCAGGATGACATCGCCGTGCATGGCGGCGGCGAGGTCGCGGACGATGGCGAGTCCGAGTCCCTGCCCGTCGGGGCGGGTGGTGACGGCGGGGCGGAACACCGCGTCGCGCAGGTGGGGCGGGATGCCGCAGCCGGTGTCGCTGACCGTGAGGAGCGCCATGGCGCCGGCGACGGACGCCGCCAGCTCGATGCGGCCGCCGGGCGGCGTGGCGCGGACGGCGTTGTCGATGAGATTGTCGAGGATGCGCCGCACGGCGGTCGGGTCGGCGCGGATGAGGAGCGGCGCGCCGGCGCGCTGCGGGCGCACCCGCAGGGCGATGCCGTGGCGCTGCGCCACGGGCGTCCATGCGGCGGCGGCGGCGTGCAGGGCGGCGCGGGCGTCAACGATGACCGGCGGGGCCGTGATCTGGCGGTCGCTCAGGTAGCGCGTCAGGCCGGCGATCAGGCGGTCGACCAGCTCCAACGCAGCGGTCGGGTCGGCGCCGCTGCGCATGGTGCGGCGGGTGTGCTGCAGGTCGTGGATGACGGTGCGCAGGGCGAGGTCGAGCGCATCGGGCGGCGGCGCCGGGGACGCCGCCGGCGCCGGGGGCGCCGGCGGCGACGCGGCGGACGCCGCAGGCGCCGGGGTCAGCAGCGCCAACAGCGCCGGCAGGGCAATCAGCGCCGGCAGCGCCATGGCGGGGAACGTGGCGCCGTCCGGCAGGAGCGCGGCGCCGAGGATCGCCAGCGCCGCCAGCGGGCGGCGTCCGGGCATCCGGCGTGCGCCGGTCGGCGCGCGCGGCGGACGCCAGAGCAGCGCCGCCGCCGTGGTGATGGCGGCCAGCGTTGCATCGCCGGCGCCCCAGGCGGCCAGCGCCCAGGACCCGGTGAAGGCGGCGGCGCCCGCGCGGGCGCCGGCATGCGCGGCGGCGCCGATCAGCATGCCGCCCAACACGGCGGGAGGAAGCGCCGCCGTCGCATGCGGACTCCACGCCACCGTCAACGCGGCCAGCGCCCCGCCGCATGCCGCCGCCGCCGGCGCGTCCGGGCGCCGCGGAGCGATGGTTGCGGCCGGCGGCAGCGCCGCCGCCCACGCCGGATCGCCGCCGCCCAGGATGACGCCGACGGCGGCGAGCGCGGCGAGGGCGGCGGCGCCGCCGCCCGCGTCGGACTCCGCCATGGCGCGCCGCAGCAGGGCCAGCCCGCTTAGCAGCAGCCCCAGCCATGGCGCGCCGAGCGCCATGCCGATCGCGCCGATCACGGCGACGACGATCGGCGCGACGGCGGGCCCGCCCCCGCGCCGGTCGGGGGCGGCGGGGGCGCTCGAATGCGCGAGCAATTCGTTCATGCCGGGCGGGCGCCGGAGCCGGACGGGGCGGGGACGAATGCCGGACGGGGCGAG
>Ga0308389_1002646_pt1 | contig 11047 bp, 6 predicted proteins | sample Hotspr2Sample148_FD_202362 | JGI IMG/M metagenome (GOLD analysis project Ga0308389, IMG submission 202362) | Hot spring phototrophic mat microbial communities from Mushroom Spring, Yellowstone National Park, Wyoming, United States - 20040719_148 ... | reverse complement strand
AAATACCGTGAGGGTCAAAAGCTTTTTTTAAGCGCTTGTAAAGCGATAGTTCCTGCTGAGATGCAAATTTTCGTAATGCGTCTTTGCGTATAAAACCAGTCCCATGCTCTCCGGTAATTGTCCCGCCGTGTTTGTACGCCTGCCCGTAAATAGTCTCTTTGAGCGTTGGTACCAGAGCCTTAAACTGATCATACGGCATGTCATTTTTCAGTACATCAATGTGGACATTGCCATCGCCGGCGTGGCCAAACATAATAGATTGCAGCCCATAAGGGGTCAGAGCCTCTTTGACACCCGTTAAAAATGGCACAATTTCAGAGCGGGGGACAGAGCAATCTTCGGCTAAAAATACCGGGCTTTTGGCATGGATAGCCTCGCGGATGCAGCGCCGTGCTTTCCACAGGCGTTCCTTTTGTTCAGGGGATTGTGCCACCAGGATGCTTTGGGTGTCAACTGCTCCCAATGAAAGGATTTTTTGTAAATGCGTGTCAATTTCTTCCTGGCTGTCGCCGTCTAATTGTATGAGCAAGTGGGCCCGCGCCTGTGGATGGGGCATGGCCTGCCCTAAATACCATGAAGCAAGGGTCAGAGCATCCTCTTCCATAAATTCAAGCACTGCAGGCCTGATGCGGTTGATGAGCAATGTGTACACCATCTGTGTTGCATCGTGCAAGCTTTGAAACGGTATGAGCATATCAAGCGTAAGTGCTGGTGCCGGTATAAGTTTGCAGTAAATCTTTGTGATGACTGCCAGTGTGCCTTCTGAACCAATGAGTATGCCGGTTAGGTTATACCCTGTGGCATTTTTTATAAACTTGCCGCCATGCTGTATGATGCTGCCGTCGGCAAGGACAAACTCAAGGCCGGTAATGTAATCCTTTGTGGTGCCATACTTTACTGCACGCGGGCCTCCGGCACCTTCGGCAACATTTCCGCCAATGGAACAGGAATCTAAGCTTGCCGGATCTGGCGGATACATGAGTCCATACTGCAGTGCTTCTTTTTGCAGTTGTCCGGTGATGACCCCTGGTTGGCAGACGGCTATCATGTTTTCAGTATCTATCTCAAGTATTTTGTTCATCTTTTCTAAGGATAGTATAACACCACCAGCCACGGGCACTGCACCACCGGTGACACCTGTGCCGGCACCGCGCGGTATGACCGGTATCCTATATTCACTGCACAGTGAAAGGGTTATGCTGACATCCTTAGTGCTTTGTGCATACACAACTAACCATGGATTGCCTTTAAGGTCAGAGGTTTCATCCACCGCATATTTTTCAAGCACATCGGGGTCATCATTAACAGCTGATGCTTGCAATGCTTTTTGTAGTTTGTTTTTTAGCTTTTGTATTGTTGTGTTCATACCAGTTGTATTATTCTTTTAATGTGCAATATCTATTTGATAGCAATGTGGAAAAAAGTGCAATTACAATTACCAGTGTAAGCCCGCTTATAATATAAAAAGCAAATTTAACATTAACTATCGCACTTAAAGATGCCATGATCATGGGCCCAATTGTTTGCCCAATCCTAAGTCCCATGCCGTTGAGTGACATGATGGCACCGCGGTATTGTGCTGGCGCTGCTGCAGTTAAAAGCGATAGTAAACTGGGATTGTTGATTGCATTGGAAGCGCCTCCAATGATGATTGCTACAGCCAGCCAGAAGTAGTTGTATGCAAAACCAGCGATGACAAACGATATGCAAAGCCCTATGAAGCCATATAGTATGAGATTTTTTTCTGAATAGCGTTTTGACAGTATTTGTAGCTGTGACGATGTTATAGCGGTGACTATTGACATGAGAGACATGAATAGCCCAATTGTTGCTGAAGTCCCTTTAAACCGGTATGATATGATATAGGGGAAATAGGTAATGATGGGCCCATATAAAAGTATGAATGTCAGCACGGTTGTTGACAGGAGTCCAATGACATAGGGGCTTTTTACTATATTCAGTATTGCGAAAAAATAGCTTTTAAGGGATGATGTGTTTACGGGTTCGGGGTTATGTAAATGAAATATGGCAAACCAAGCTACAATAAGTGCAAGGGCAGACAATAAAAAGGGGTAATTCCATCCTATAATACATAAAAAGCCGCCAATGGCAGGGTAGGCTGCAGTGCCTATATTTAATACACTGGCATTGTATCCAAATGCAATGGTGCGGTCTTTGCCTGTAAACATATCGCCAATGATGGTTGCATTAATTGCTCCTAATGCAGATACACCTATGCCCTGAATAAACCGTAGTAAAAGCAGCAGGTTGAAATCCGTAATAAAAAACATCATAAGGCCAGTGATTCCAAATATTAATAGCGATGGTATGATGATTATTTTCCTGCCAATTCGGTCAGCCAATACACCTAAAATTGGAGTAAGGATAATGCCCGGCATAGTAAATACGGTTATCATCAGTGTTACGGATGAATAGGGTATATTAAAAAATTGTGCCATTGCAGGGAGTGCTGGTGTAATGTTGGTAACACCCATTACTACTATCAGGGTAATGCCAAAAGCAATGAGCAGATTTGTATCAGTGTAGAGTTTTTTTTGATGTTTCATGACAATACTAGTGTTGTCTTTTTACCTGCATAGATAGTATACATACAACAATAACAATATCTAATGAACATTATAGACATTGTTTTAATTCAAGCACAAAACAATGGCACAATCGTAAAAACATATAAAGCATTATAAAAAAATTTTTTGATATGATATAAAAATCATTGACAATGAATTTTTAGTTGTCTCATAATAGAGCAATAGTTTAATTAAATGTTATAAAATGTAATACAATAATTTGTATATTAAAATATTATTAAAACAAGTGAGAGGAGGATTGGATGGCACAGTTTAAGTCAGAATCTATGTCAGCTGTTTTTCAGGAGCAGGCGGCAAAGTTAGGAAGCAAAGCCTGTGTATCATATAAGAAAGGTAACCAGTGGGTGGATATCTCCTGGGCCGATATGAATACCATGGTACATAATATGGCTTACTTTCTAATGGATTTTGGGATTAAAAAAGGGGACCGGGTTGCAATCTTTTCACCAAACCGTTGGGAATGGTGGATTGCAAGTTTAGCAACAACATCAATTGGTGCGGTGAGTGTACCAATTTATGCTACTAACTCTGCTGAAGAAGCACAGTATGTATTAGAGCATTCCGGTTCATCAATTTGCTTTGTTGGAACCGAAGACCATGCTGACAGGGTTTTAAAAGTTATCAAAAAGTGCCCAAAATTAGAACTGTTAGTTATTTTTGATGATCTTTCAAAGAAAAAGCAGGGTGTTATAACCTTCAAAGAAGCATTGGAAAAAGGTGCTAAGAAGGCAAAACCTGCTGAATTTGACAAACGTTTAAAAGCTATCAAGGGAGATGATGTTTCAACAATTATTTATACTTCAGGTACTACAGGTAACCCTAAAGGTGTAATGCTTTCGCATTATAATTTCTTTTCCAATGTTAAAAATATAATGGCTGAAATGGGTAAATTTTTCGGGCCGGATGATGTGTGGTTATCATTTTTACCTTTATCACACTCACTGGAGATGACATGTGGTTTTTACGGACCAATATGGGTTGGTGCCAAAGTTGCATTCGCTGAAAGTATTGAGAAGCTACTGGAAAACTTTGTTGAAGTTAGGCCAACGGTTATCATCAGTGTTCCGCGAATCTATGAAAAAGTGCATGCAGGCATTCTTGCAAAGGTAGCAGCTGCACCAGGATTAAAAAAGAAAATTTTTAGCTTTGCGTTGAACACAGCAAAGAAAAACCTGCCGTATGTATGTAGAGACCTGCCACGAAAAGGCTTATTTGCATTCCGGTATAATTTGGCTGACAAGCTGGTATTTTCTAAGCTAAAAGCAGCTATAGGAATGGATAGGATGCGCTATGCTATTTCTGGTGGAGCTCCACTTTCAGTTTCAGATGCTGAATTCTTTATTGGTATGGGAATGAAGATACTGGAAGGTTTTGGATTAACCGAAACCACACCTGTTTTGACCTATAACAGGCCTTGGTTTATAAAGCCGGGTACAGTGGGTCAGGCTATCCCTGAAACTAAAATAAAAATAGCTGATGATGGCGAGATATTAGCAAAAGGCCCGCAGATAATGTTAGGCTATTATAAGAATAAGGCTGCCACAGAAGAGGTCATGACCAAAGATGGTTTCTTTAAAACAGGTGATATTGGTGTTATTGATGAGGATGGCTTCTTAAAGATAACTGGCCGAATTAAGGATATTATCGTCACAGCAGGTGGAAAGAATATTTCGCCTCAGAATATTGAAAACAGCGTAAAGACTTCACCATATGTTGAGCAGATAGCAGTTATTGGAGATAAACGTAAATATTTAAGCGCTCTCGTGATTCCAAACTTTGAAGCATTGTCAAAATGGGCAAAACAGAAAGGTATAAGTTTTGCAAGCAACGCTGACCTTATCAAAAATGAAGAAGTGAACAAGCTTATTGAAGCTGAAATTGCAAAATATACCAAGCAGTTCTCACGAGTTGAGCAGATTAAGAAATTCACCCTGCTTGAAGCGGAATGGACACAGGCAACAGGTGAATTAACTCCAACACAGAAGGTAAAACGAAGAATTATTGAACAGAAGTATGCCAAAGAAATTGAGGCAATGTATCCGCCTGATGTTGAGTAAATACAATATATTATAATAAGTTCTTAAGAGGGGCAGGCTCAAAACCTGCCCCTTTTTGTGGTGAAAAAAATTATTAAAAAAGCTTGAAGTAATTATTTATCCATATCAGAATATAACATTACAATAAGCATAATCTTTATGATTTATGTAACAAGGGGGTTTTATGGTTAAGAACATTTTAAAAATTTTAGGTATTCTAATCCTTATTTTTATTATTATTTTAGTTGTAAAAGCAGTAACTATTTCGCCTAAGCAGGTAGAGGTAAGAGAGGCTTTCCCGTATAAAATTGACAGTATGGGTGTTGCGCAACATCTTTCGGAGGCTATACAGATTCAAACGGTATCCAATCAGGAAACATCAAAGACTGATGTTAAACAGTTTGAGCAATTTCATAAATTTTTGGCAAAAACATACCCGGCATTGCATAAAAAGCTTAAAAAAGAAGTTGTTGCAGGGTATGCGCTGCTTTATACTTGGAAAGGCTCTGACCCCTCCCTTAAGCCAATGTTGCTTATGGCACATCAGGATGTAGTGCCGGTTGAGGATTTGACCAAAGGTGAGTGGAAATATCCGGGATTTTCAGGTACTATAGCTGATGGATATATATGGGGACGAGGATCGCTGGATATTAAAAATCAGCTAATTTCTATTATGGAGGCGGTTGAATTTTTAATAAATAAAGGGTTTGTACCCAAGCGGACAATTTATCTGGCATTTGGGCATGATGAAGAGGTTGGTGGTGAAGGTGCCAAGGCTATAGCAAAACTTTTAAAGGATCGCAATGTTCAGTTAGAATATGTGCTGGATGAAGGTGGTGCTATTATGGAGGGCATGCTACCCGGTGTAGAAAGCCCTATAGCGCTGGTTGGCATTGCTGAAAAGGGGTATTTAACCGTTAAACTGACTGTTAAAGGTGAAGGAGGACACTCATCCATGCCGCCGCATCATACTGCATTGGGAATACTGGCACAGGCATTGGTAAATGTTGAAAAAAATCCATTTCCAAAGAATTTTGACAGCCCTGCACGGCAGATGTTTGAATATGTTGCACCCCATATGAAGTTTCCCTTGCGTATATTGTTTGCAAATATGTGGTGTTTTAAGCCTCTCTTGAAATGGCAGTTTGAAAAATCAGAATCAACCAATGCCATGATCCGCACCACTGCAGCCGTGACCATGGCTGGTGCAAGTGAAAAAGAAAATGTGTTGCCAACGCAAGCCTGGGCCATGATCAATTGTAGAATTCTTCCCGGTGAAACCATGGATAGTACTATCGCTTACTTGAAAAAGGTAATAGGCAATGATGCAGTTGCAATAGAGGCTACAGCGTGGTCTAATGACCCATCACCGGTATCAGATATACAGGCAGGGTCGTTTACTTCAATAGTAACTATCGCCCGACAAATAAATCCTGATGTTATCACAGCCCCTTATCTGGTGCTTGGTGCAACCGATTCACGGCACTATAATGCGTTAACTAATCAGATATACCGCTTTTCGCCCGTTAAGATGAATGCTGAAGATTTGAAACGTGTTCACGGCATAAATGAAAGGATCAGTATATCCGATATGGGTAAAAGCGTAAAGTTTTTCATTGCGTTGATTGAAAAAACTCACATGTAACATGTGTGGCAGATTTGCACAGATTGAGCCTGTGGATGTTATTGCACAGCGTTTACAGGTTGAAAAAGTATTGGTACAACACACAGCACCGCGCTACAATATTTGCCCTGGGGAAGATATTGTGGCGCTGGTGCAAAATACAGATAAACAATTAGTTGAAATCCGTTGGGGCTTTATCCCTTACTGGGTAAAAGATCCTTCTGCATTTAAACCATTAATTAATGCCCGTGTTGAAACTGTTATACAAAAGCCCAGTTTTAAGCGGGCTTTTTTTAACAATAGGTGTATCATACTAGCGTCCGGTTTCTATGAATGGAAAAAAGAAGGCAACAAAAAGATACCCTATTACATTACCGTGGAAGATTTTTTTGGATTTGCTGGCATCTTTGATGTTGCTACTTTTAATGATAAGCAAGTACAAACCTGTGCCATCCTTACCACCCAGGCCAATGAACAGATGAGTGCTATACACAGCCGTATGCCTGTCATTATACGTCAATCCGAATTTGAACAGTGGATACACACCAAAACATCAGTGGAAGTTTTGGAAAAGCTCATGCAGCCATTCAATTCCAAACTTGTTATATATCCGGTATCAACAAAGATAAATAATCCTGGGTATAAAGAATCTGATTGCATTAATAAAGTGTAATAAATTATGGGCGATAGTTACTGTTTAACAAACCCTTTGTCCAAATGTTGTTAATGGTAAAAATAATCATTGCGTTTGTTTTTTAAAAATTACTGAAGTTGCGATAGTATCCGTATAACTTCATCCATTGTGAAAGGCTTTCGCAGGATTGCATCAAAGCCATATTCCCTGAAATTGGCAATAATTGGCTCATTGGTATAGCCAGTTGTTGCTATTAATTTGCAGGAAGGATTTAGTTTTCTTAATTCATTGACTATCTCAACTCCGCCTTTACCGCCTTTTATGGTAAGATCAAGAATTGCAAATGTAAATGGTTTATTCTGCTTTTTGGCATCTTTAAAAGCTTTAATGGCATCATCGCCGTTGGTAGCAATAACAGCAGTACAGCCTTGCAGTGAAAGCATTTCATTAAGTGATTCAGCTATTAATGCATCATCATCCATTATGAGGATATGTGATTCAGCAGGTGTGCAGCAAAAATCTGTAATTTCTTTGTCTTTGATTTCATCTGTTAAGGCCACTGGCAGATAGATAGTAAACAGTGTTCCTTCCTTTGATGAATTAACGGTAATGTGACCATCATGCTTTTTCACTATTGAATAGGCAATTGACAATCCCAATCCATGCCCACCATCCCGTGTTGTAAAAAATGGATCAAAGATATATGGCATTATATCAGCTGGGATCCCTTCACCGGTATCATGAATTGATATTTCAATGAAGTTGCCTTTAATAGGCAACTCTGGATTGTCAAGAGTTACATTTTTTGCTGTGATAGTAATTGTGCCCTGCCCCTTAATTGCCTGGCGTGCATTGAGAATGATATTATGAATTACCTGTGAAATCTGCGTTGTGTCAACAAACGCATTGTGCAGATCATTTTCAAACTCAAAATTGCACCGGATGGGTGAGCCACTCAGGACAAATTCAGCAGTATCCTTAATGATATTGATAAGAGAGGTGGATGCCTTAACCGGTGCACCTCCTTTTGAAAATGCCAATAGCTGTGTTGTAAGATCACGTGCCTTCATAACAGCCTTGTGTGATCGTTCCAGCGCTTTTCGTATACGTTCGTTATCGGGAGATAGTTGTTCAATAATTGAAATATTCCCTAAAATTGCACTGAGCATATTGTTAAAATCATGCGCAATGCCTCCTGCAAAGATGCTCAGCGATTCATATTTTGCTGTCTTAATAAGCTCTTCTTCATAGCGCACCAGGTCAGTAATATCGCGTATATCAACAATGCAACCGTCAATTTTATTTGCAACATATAATGGTGTACAAATAATATGGGTATGAAATATATCACCATTATTTCGAATAATGGTATGCCTAAATAGAGAAACTGGTTTTTCTGAAGATAGAACCTGTGTTACCGGGTCCGGATAATGTGTATTGGTTTTTGCGTTATAAATTTTACAATGTTCTTTAAACTGCTTTCCAATTACATCATTGTGTAATCCAAAAAGTTTGAGTGCAGAAGCATTAATACTTGTGATAATCCCATTTTCATCTGTAACCACTATCCCATCTGCTATCGATACAAGTATAGCCTGAAGCCGGGCGGTTTCCTTTTGCAGATTAATATTGCTAATCAGAAGTTCCTGTTGTGTCTGTTCAAGCTCTTCATTAATTGCAGCCAGTTCCTCATTCATTGCTTCCAATTCTTCGTTAGTTGCTGAGAGTTCTTCATACTGGCGCTGTATTTTTTCTTCAGCTTTTTTGGCATTCACAATGCCTAATTTATGTATTGAAAAGATAAAGTATGAAATAGCAGCCACAAATGTTAAGGATAAGCTTGCATCCATAAAATATTCAACTGCTTCCCATCGGCCTAAGCCCAAATAAAAACGAATATACAATGTAAAAATAATGAGTAGCACCATATTTGCGGAATAATAAAACCATATACCCCTGCGCCGTTCAATAAAAAGGAGTGGTGTATATACAAGGCTTGCAGCGACAAGCGTTATTGTGTCAAGGCGTTGCAACACAGGGCCGCTTTCACAAAATATTACAACCCACAACGCAATCTGCGCACTTGCAAAAGAGATGTTGGCAGCAAATTGAAATTTCCCTTTTTTAAGAAGTATCAATGATATAATACAGGATAGAATTCCAAAACCAAAAGGGAAAAGGATACCTAAATCGGTTGTACCATGTGTAATGAAATAGATACCAAAAATTATAGATACAAATATTGCCGAGAAGTTAAACAAAAGCGCTGCCCACGCCTTTAATTGCAGCACAATATCTTTATCTTTGTATGGGTGTAAAAAATAGTCAGGCAGATTCATAGCAATCCCTTTAGTTCATATAACGGCAATTTATGGACAAAACATGATAATTTTGTATAGTTACTAATATACCCTCCATGCCTTTGGGAAGGTATATTTTTATATAAAATAATAATTAAGGTACACTCCTTCCGCCCAAGGCTACATGAGTGTACATGTTTTTATGTTAAATTATTTTTAAGGCATAAATACTGTATTAAATCCATTATTTTACAAAACTTTTGTTGACTAAAACTTTGTATAGTATATCTTTGTCATTAGAGCTAGTTTGTACAGTCTGATGTCTTTGGAGGTGAGGTTTGTGGCAGTACAGGTAATTGCTTATCAACTGTTATCACTGCAGGCGCCTTTATACCTTATGGCAATCAAGGCAGGGTTTCCCTCGCCGGCGGATGATTATGTTGAAAAAACGCTGGATTTGCATGAGCACCTGATACGCCATCCGGCTGCCACATTCTTTGTACGCGTATCGGGCGACTCTATGGCACCACTCATTGCCCACGGCGATATCCTGGTAGTGGATAGGGCTCTGACCCCGCATTCTGGCAGCATTGTCATTGCAGCAGTAAACGGCGAGCTTACTGTCAAGCGCCTTGTGGAGCAAAACGGCAGCAGCATGCTGGTAGCTGACAATGATGCCTACCAGCCCATTGCTCTGACCCCGCAGGTTGACTGCACACTGTGGGGGGTAGTGGTCCATATCATCCGTACGGTGGTGTAAGTATGTGGTACGCACTGGTTGACTGCAACAACTTCTACGCATCGTGCGAAAAGGTGTGTAATCCCGCGCTTGCAAAGCGCCCCGTGGTGGTGCTGTCAAACAACGATGGCAATGTCATAGCGCGCTGTGCATTGGCAAAAGCGCTTGGCATAGCAATGGGTGCGCCGTTTCATCAGTGTAAGGAAATAATTGCGCGCCACAATGTTGCCGTGTTTTCGTCAAACTATGCGCTGTATGGCGATATGTCGCGCCGTGTCATGGAAACGCTTGCAACCTGTGCCCCGTATGTTGAGGTGTACTCAATTGATGAGGCGTTTTTGCTGTGTGATGTCCCGCTTGCTGAGGCTACGGACTATGCCTTACAGGTTAAACGCAGGGTTATGCAGTGGACGGGCATTCCTGTTTCAGTGGGAATGGGCGCTACCAAGACGCTGGCAAAGTTAGCAAACCACATTGCAAAAAAGCGTACACAAAGCGGCGTGTTTATTTTAGCGGGCGATAGTTACTGTCAATCGTTGCTTGAAACAATAGACATTGCTGAGGTATGGGGCATAGGCTCCCGCTACGCCCGTATGTTGCGCCAGTATGGCATCTGCAATGTGTGGCAGCTGATACATGCTGATGACAGCTTCATAAAAAAGACAATGACGCTAATAGGATTGCGCACGGTTTATGAGCTTCGTGGTATTCCGTGCATACAGTGGGAGGATGCACCGCCGCCAAAAAAAGCCATTGTAAGCTCACGTTCATTTGGAAGCCCGGTGACAGAGCATAGACATCTTGAAGAGGCGGCGGCGCACTACAGTGCCATTGCCGCAAGCAAACTGCGAAGACAACAGAGTGCTGCAGGTGCAGTCACCGTATTTGTGTCAACCAATCCGTTTAAAGAGGAGCCGCAGTATAGCAATAGTGCAACGGTTGTCCTTGATATGCACTCAGCGTATACATCGGATATCATTGCAGCAGCACACACAGCGTTGTGTAGCATCTATAGGCAGGGATATCGGTATAAAAAAGTGGGCATCATGCTTACCGATATTGTCCCTTCTCAGGAACTATCGCCCACATTATTTACATGCATGAA